>Ga0208161_1000679_pt1 | contig 19033 bp, 28 predicted proteins | sample CB_VirMetaG_3_FD_184538 | JGI IMG/M metagenome (GOLD analysis project Ga0208161, IMG submission 184538) | Freshwater to marine saline gradient viral communities from Chesapeake Bay - CB_1508_1S Viral MetaG (SPAdes) (version 4) | ecosystem: Environmental > Aquatic > Marine > Coastal | place: USA...
GATTTCGGCCACGAATGCATACATCTGATCGGATGCTTTGACCTGCTTGGTGTCACCCTGATTTTTCGGTGTGATCGAAGCAGTCAATCCATCAGCAGCGTGAACAGGCATTGACTCGATGAATGCCTTGGCATTGACCAGATCAACACTTGCAATGGCTTTCAGGGCATTGATTGCCTTGTCGTCCTTTGCCGTGATTTTCTTGGCGTTGACGGCAGAAGCCACAAGATCATTGATTTCACGATCCTTGGCATCAGACTTCATTTTCTCGTTATCCTCCTCCATCGCCTTGTATTTGGCTTTCAGGGATTCAACGGTGTCCTTGAGTTCCTTGTTTTCGGCCTCAAGCTGATCCATTTTTTTCTTTTCGTCTTCAGACATGATTTTGTTTTTGTTGGGTTTGCATCGTGCTTCTTCGGGCATTTCTGAGGCCGAAACGAAGCGCAAATCAGAATTTGTGATTTCTTTTGCAGCCATTACCGCTGCAATTTCTCGGAAGGCAGGACGGTTGACCAATCCCCCAGCATTGGGAGTTGTCCCGATCACCCTGCCCTTTGCATCCGTCAGAAAAGACGGAGAAAAACGTTTGTAAGATCCACCCTTGATTGCCTTGGCACCGTCTTCAGTCCAGACGACTTTTGCACGAATGCCGCCAGTCTTTGGATCTTCTCCACCCCAGAAAAATGATTGAACCCATCCAGATGCTTCCTTGTCATCATGGTTGAAATCGAAGTATGCCTCAAATCCTTGGGCTTTGATTTCCTCCAGTGACTTGTTCAGAGCATTGACGATTTCTTCTGTGACCTGAACAGTAAGCTCGGCAGGTTCTCCGTTTTTGGAAGCAGTGATCTTATGCTCACCAGCAGGCATCCACTGGATGTCAGCAGGTGGTTCACCGCTGAAAACGATCTCATTGGCACTGCGTGCTGTTATTTTTGCAAAGCTGATCATCTTTGAATTTGTTTGCTTCGTAAGTGTCTCTCAAACCCTTGAACGAACTTTTCGGCCAATTCTTTTTCACTTGGAATTGCACCAGGCCAAGGTTTCTGATTCACACTCTGTTTCAGCAGATAGTGGAGCTTTAATGATCCGTCAATGCTTTCTGCGAGAAATTTCTCATTTTTTTCTGACTTCCAAACGAACAGCTTTTTTCCTGTCTCACGCTCAAAAGTTGCAGCCCTAATTGAATAAGCCTCCTTTGAAACTGGAATTGTCAGGTATTGAACTCTCTTGGCCTTGATCTCTCCACCATAAACCTTTTGGGCAATTCTTGGATCGAGGATCTTGATGATTGCTTCATTGCCCCGTGCGACTGGAGGTTGAACAGCCCTGCCAATGTCTGCCCAAAAGTTCGTCCGTTTTCCCCCAAGTTTGTTCGGCTCTTTTCGGTTTTTGGCTGGATAATATTCTGTTCTCATCCAGCTTTGAACACTGATTGCAGCGTTTTTAATAGCAACAGCATGAAACTTAGGTCCACCCATTTCCTTGAGCAATTCCGGAATTTCAACTGTGATTTTCTTAATCACTCGTTTTGATCAGGGTTGGTTATGCTGAACTCATTCAGACGTTCAAACGCACCATTGGCAGCAGCAGATCCCATTGCCTCCTCCAACGCATTTGCAAGAGCATCATGGTTGATCGAGTCAAACAGTTCGGGCATCGAATTGGAAAGCTCTTCCATTGCCTCGATTACTTCCTTGTCGGATTTGTTCGGATCTTGAGCAGCCATTAAAACCTTGGCGAATGCAGGACGAGCAGGGGCAAGCCATTCGGCAGAAACTCCGGTCAGCGATTCCATCACGGCATCTGTGAGCCTGTCATTGTTGGATGGAATGTTCTTGGCATCGACCTTTGAAGGATTGCAGCAATCGCAATCATCATCTGTCACGATCTCTCCAGACCAATCACTTGCATCAAGCACATCCTGAACGGTTTTCCCCTTCTCCCACATCTTGCATGACCAATAACGAGCTTTCCACTTTGGACCTGGATCATCACAGTTATGACGGTTCCTGAAATTCGATCTTCGTTCATCGTCATCACGCTTGATCTCCATGTTTGGATCACCGAATTTCACAAGGACAGTGTTTCCCTTGTCGTTTTTGACATAAACACCAAACTTTTTATCATCTCCCTTTGGGAGTCTAAAGGGATTATTCAATCCTGCCCTTGGTTCTTCCTTTGCATTGATCGGCTGCTTGCCAAAGAATGATGGTGACTCAACCACTGACTGTTTGATGGTATCCTCGCCTTCCTGCGGGACTCTGATCTTGTGCCTCTCATAAATCTGATCCTTCGGAAGTTCCATACCCATGCTGATCAGGATCTGATCCCTTGTTGCCATCTGAACAGGATCTTCGGCAGATTCAAACCTTGTTTGCAGGTAAGGAATCTCATCAGTGTCTCCGAAATTCCAAGCAATAGCTTTTCGGATCACCTGATCATTAATGTTCTGCGCTGCCCAATCACAAGCATCCTTGAGGTTGTCTTGGCGAACGGCAGCATGAACATCTCCCAAAGCCCTCGATCCTGAATCACCCACATCTGTTGTGAGTGTTTGCCCAAGGATCAGAATATCACAAACACGGTCTGCCAGATCAATCAGGTGGTTCTGCGGGTTATCGGATCCGTTCTTGGATGCCTCAAGGATCTGAACTTCTGATCCTTCAGGAATCATTGCATATCCTGCGGCAGCAAGATCACGCAACCAAAGTTCAAGGGCATCTTTGTCTGCTTCTCCCATGTTTTTGCCATACTTCGCAACCCTCAACGGTATTCCAAAAATCTGAGCATAACGCATGAGCCATTGACGCCCAAAGATCATCCCTGACCACCAGAAAGCCAAGACTCGACTGAAGCCATACGTCAACGGATTCCCTGATCTGGTCTTGTATCGGCCGACGAGAAACTTTTCATCTGGCATTTCAGTATATCCCCTTGATCCGATCCCTTCGATGTTCCTGAGCATGATTTCCGTCCCACTGGAATCATATCCCCAGAACTGAGGATGAACCCAATAAGAAGCTCTTGGCGTTATCTCACCATCCTGATTCCAATCCCAAAGCAACTCCTGAACACTGATTCCCTTGCCGATGGCATCGCATAGATCATAAACCATGTCCTCGAAGCCGTTTTCATTGCGCTTCGGAACTGGTCGCATGTTGTCGATCATTCGACGAACAAAATCAGCTTTTTCCTGAGCCCTTGGGCTTGGTTCCTGTCCCTGCTCTGCGAATGGTTGGACAACAAATTCAGCTCTGGATGCTGCTTTCTTGATCTCATGCAGGTTCTTGGCAAGCCTTGGCCAAGTGTCCTCCATGATGGCATAAAGATCATGCAAGCTCTGTGGATCTCCGGAAAATGCTGACTGAAGAAGCCCACGAACTTCCGCAGGATCAATCTTTTCATTCAGGAACGGATAAAACTTCTCACGGAATGAAGGCGTGATAATGCGGTCACTGACCTTCTTTGTGGTCCTTGCTCGCTTTGGTTTTGGCGTTTGGTCTTGAGTTGCCATATGATTCTAAAATGTTATTCCTCTGCTGCTTTGGGCTTTTGCTGTGCCTAGTTTGAATCCGCTAGTTGATCTGATCACCCCATCATTTGATCCCCTTCTCATTTTTTCGACGGCAAGAGCCAATGCCATCACACCGTCATCATGCATTCCATCTGGTGCTGTGTATTTCACTCCCCCACCTGGGCTGTATTCATACGTGAAAGACTCAAGCTCAGATTTTAATGCTTCGTCGAAGAATCGAACCCTGTTTTGCTGAATAGCAGCACGAAGCCCCATCATCAAGGCTTGTTTTGAAGTTGACGAGAACTTGAACCCTTCAAAGTTTGATCCCTCCATGATCAGATCCTCCACAATCGGATCACCGACACCCGTGGAATCAATCAAGGCTGGATTCCATTCTGTCATCTCAATGATGCTTTGCTTTGTCTCACCCCATGACTTTTGGAACCTGCCATTGAACACTTGGCAACCGTCTTCATCGAGTCCGACACCCCAAGTCCAGTCATGGCTTTTCGCAAGATCCCAACCAAACCATATCGCAGGTTTATGGCTTCGTTCACCAAAGCATGCCCTGATTGCATCAACTCCAAATGGATTTCCCCCATCATCGGCTGGCACCCCAAGGTATTCCTGCTTGTAAACCGCATCTGGCAGATCCTTTTGAGCATCGGTCAATTCCTGTTCCAGATCCGGAATCGTTGGATTGTCGATTGTGCCAAGCCTCCAGGATTTCCAATCCCGATCCCCACGCTGCCCTTTTAGAAATAACTGGTGGAAATAGTTTTGCCCTTTCGGTGTTCCAAGCACCCAAGCTCTGCCCTTGTAATCTGTCAGTGTTGGCCTGATGTCCTGCTCCCATCTGGATTTCAGATCCCTGACGACTGAAGCCTCATCAATAATGATCCCGTGATATTTGCGACCACGACCAGCATCAGGCTTTTCCAGCGACCAGAAATCAAACCTTCCCCCATTGATCAAATGGATCTCCCTGTTCTGCTTGTCTGTCTTTCTGATCAAAGGGGCAAATGATGCCTCAATCTCGTTCCACTGCTCAGACATTGATTTATAAGTGGGAGCAAACCAGCCATAAGTTTTCCCCATGATCCCAGCCATACGCAGGATGTGCAGTCCCATCGTGGTTTTGCCGAATCGACGACCGCATTGCAGAACATTAAAACGAAGGGCAGCATCGAGAATCCGTTGCTGCCCTGTGTGTGGCTTTTGAAGATTGATCCCTTGATCTAATTTTTGAGCCATGCAGGTTCCTTGATCGGCTTTCCGTCCATCGTAACATGCACGTGGATCTCACCGTTGTTATCAAGTTCCATCTTGTCAGACATCCCACAAAAGTTTTTTAAGGCGAAGATCAATAGCTGATCACGATCTTCTTTGATCGCCCTATGCAGGAGCTTCATTCTTAGGCTTCTTGCAGTTGCTGCTCTGCCCTTGTTGTAAAGCTCTCGGAATTCAGAATTTTCCTTGGTGAATTCCCTGTTTATCGTTTTCACATTAACACGAAGAAAGTCAGCAATATCCTTCTGAGTGAATCCCATGTTGCCGAACGACTCAGCCGCTTCAATCGGCATTTCAAAAGACTGTCTTCCCCTTTTGCGTTCACTGCTGATCTTGATTTTTCGATCTTTGATTTTCATGTTTAAGAATCAATGGTTTCAATCAAAACTGGATCTTGATTTGTCATGTCATGCCACCGTTGCAATATCACGGCAGCATATTTTGGGCTTATCTCCATTGCATAACATTTTCGGTTAAGTTGTTCACAAGCAATCAATGTTGATCCGCTTCCCGCGAAAGCGTCAAAAACTGTTTCAGCATCATGGTTTTTTATTGCCTTTGCTGGCAATGCAATTGGCTTTTGTGTTGGATGAAAATCATTGATTCCGTCCCTGTCTTGGTTCCATATGGTGGACTCTGTTGTGCTTCCGCACCATCTAAGATTTGAACCTTTAGGCTTAAAATATAAGCAAGGTTCATGTCTTTGTTTATACTGTGCGTTCATTGCTCCGTATGTGGCGTTTGTTTTGTGCCATATGATCAATGCATGAACATCACATTTGTTTTCATGAATAGAATTGTAAACATCTCTTGCTTTGCTGTCAGCAAACCACATATAGCAAGGCCCGTTTACCACGCTTAACGCTACCGGAAGAAATCTGAAATATATCTCACTGGTTTCATCGTTTTTCAGTTTTTCTCGATTATTAACTTTAATGGATCCGTCTTTTTGAAACTGAATTCCACCGGAATAATTTACACCATACGGAGGATCGGTGAACATCATGTCAGCTTTGATACCTCCCATTAAATTTTCAACTTCAAAAGAATTTGTTGAATCACCGCACATCAAACGATGATCACCAAGTTGCCAAATCTGCCCTAATTTAGTCCCCCATTTTTGCTGGAGAATATCACCCTGATCAATTAAGTCTTCGGCATTCTCAGAATCATCGTTGAGATCGGTGTTATCAATCTCATCATTCAGAAAATCAAGATCACCAAACCCAGTCAGATCCAGATCAAACCCTTCAAACACATCGTCTGTGAGCAATCCTTTCAGAGCATCCTGATCAGCTTCGGCAAGTTCTGCGATACGATTGTCAGCAATCATGTCAGCATACTCTGACGCCTCGTCTTTGTATTCCTGCACATCGACCGGAACCTCAGAGCATCCCAACTGCAAGGCAGCAGCCAGCCTGCCGTGACCTTTGACGACATAGCCTGACCTTTTGGAGACGGTGATCGGATTTCGCCACCCTTGATGCTTGATAATCTTTGCAAGCAAACGGATCTGCTCTGCTGGGTGAGTGTTGTAGTTACGTGGATGCTCTACCAATGAAGCAGGATCACGCATTTCTGTGTGAGAGCAAAAGACTTGTGGATCTTCTGGTTTTTCGAGTTTTACTTGGCCCATTTGAGTTCCCAACCTTTCTGGTTTGTTTTTATTCCTAATGCTTTTCTGAGTTTGCCGAAGATTCCCTTGTCCATTCTTGATCCATCAACAGACAGGGCTTTGTTGAATTCTGATTTCGGATCTCGGATCCGTTCCTTCGGTTTGATTAAACCTAATGCCACCGCCTCTTGCCTGTCAACCTCCTGAACATCCATCTGTGAGTTGAACCCCCAAGGACCATGCGGAACACCAAGGCCACCGATTTCCTTTTTGTTCATCTCAAGCCAGAACTTGGTATCATCTTTCCTCCGGACCACACCTTCGTTCTTCTTGTGCAGCGGTCGAGGTTCTTTGACGTTTGCAATCCTGACGAATCTCCAAGCTGGGAAAGTCTCTGTCACATCAGGATCAACCGATGCCTGAAAGTTTCCGTATCCATAAGCGGATCTCAGATTTGTTTCAAAGATCAACCCAAGCCTCCTGGCAGAGCTAACGTCCATCATCTGAGTGATCATGCTTTGATCAGCCTTGCCCATGCCTTGAGGAAGTGGATTGCCCATGCCCTCACGTTCTGTGACCTCCTGCATCATGTTGATGAAATCACCTCGGCTTCCGGTCTTCAGGGCTGTGGTTCTCTCGCCTGTTGGCGTGATCACTTCCTCCCTTTGTGCTGTCAGAAAATCATCAATCGCCCTCTTTGCTGATTGAAGGAAACGAGCCGAAGCTACCCTGGATGAAAAGAAAGCCCGATCCCGAATGGAAGCTGAAACCTCAGCCCATTGTTTCGAAGTCAATCTGCTTCCGATTTCCTTGCGTGCTTTGAGACGTTTGATTGCCTCCTCAAATTTCATTGGTTTGTTGAGATAAGCCATTGATCAATCCTTGATTCCTTTGCTCGGTTTTTTGGCGATAAAAAAGCTGTGGTTAGTTTTTGAGAACAGATCCTTGCCCCTTGGCATATTTCTGGAGTCAAAGAACCGATCACATGCATCAGAAATCTCTTGTGCATGAGCCAGTGAAATATCAATCCCGATTTGATATTCATGATTAATTGGTTCTGGATCTTCCACTTTAAAACCTTGACACACTCTTATCACAGGTGTGTAAAATTTCATAGACATTTCTTGACTTGCCCCTCTTTAAAGAAAAGACCTGCAACAATTTCTGACGGAAATCATTGCAAGCCTTTGAGTCTGTTTGGTTAACGGTGTAAATTGTCCTTTTCTGGTTTTACTGTTTTGATCTTCGCACTGGATGCCATGTGCCGTCTTTGATCGCTGCCTTTCTGATTTTGCTGTGTTCGTTTTTACAGGATTTGCAGTGCCATTGTCTGCCGTCTGGAGCCAGCCTGTTTCTGGCAAACTGATGTTCTGGTTTGGTCTGGTCACATCCTCCGCAGTATTTGGTTTTCATGGTTTTATACCCGTGTATTCAGTGTGGATGGATACCGTCATTTGTTCTGACCTCCACGTAAAACCTAAGCTTGTAATGTGATGCTCCAATGTCCCGTAGAGCAGATTCGAGGAACTGCATAGTCACTTTATTTACCAGTAGATCTGCACACTCAGATCGCTCGCTCGTAAAACTAATGCAAATCACATTCCTCTCAGCTGTCTCAATCAGGGTAGACAGTCCGAGGTATGAATAAACAAACGGGTTCTCCTCCTCAGCATATCGCAGAAGACCTGAGTAAACAGATTTCTGTTTTAAAAAGTTTTTCTCAGCATCCATACAACCCATCTTCTTTCTACGTTTGTTGTCGTTCATAATTCCACCTCCTTTCTTAGTTTGTCGGCGCAGTCTATAACATAACGTAATGCGAGTGCGACCTCGGTTCTGCTCGATGCATGCTTTAATTCATCCACCAACCTAAGCAGCTCCATCACCTCGGAGCGGCGTGGGATGGAGTTCCATTTGTGGCCGTGTGGGTCTCCCCACGGACCGTAAGTTAAACAATTTATGTCAGAGCATCTGATCACGGATTTGTTGCACGATGACCGTTCTGCTTCTGCCCCACACAATGGGCACGGCTTCAGTTTCAGCTCATAAAACTCCGGTGGCAAATCGCACGATGGCGGTCGGTTGGTGCTCATAGAAAAGCCTCCCCTGCCTTGTGCCAGCCTGCTGTCTTTTGCACACGCTCATTTTTGTCTGCTCGTATATCACCAAAATATGCTCCGACAAATGGGGACAAATGATCCTCTTCCATTCGATTCCATGATGGAATGCAAAAGGTTGTCCCAACCAGCTCAGAAACCCTTGCCCACACCCGCCCGTCCGCTGTTGGCTTGGCATATGCTTGATTGCCCATGCTTACCCTTGACCGTCCACCGTGAGAATAAATGCACTGAGAATACCCGAAAAACCGATTGAAGCATGTCTGAACAGCCTGACCGCTATAAAAGATGCCGGCCTGTTTTCGACTTCCGTTGTGTTCCATCCGATGAGGCCCCTCAATTTGATTGTGGTTGATCGTTGCATCTCCAAGGTAAACGTCATCCCCTGATCTTGCTGATTTCGGCATCCAGTCTGCATCGATGTGCGGACCGTGGAAAATCCCGATGTTTGATCCTTGGTGTGACTGGATGTTGTTGTTGATGATTTGAAGCCTGTCAGGGTTCTGAGCCAGATAAACCGGAACACAGTTGTTGTGCGCCACAATCATGCATTCCCTGATTTCCTGTTCAAACGGCCTGACAATCATCCCGCTCAAAAGCTCAGTGGCTGGCTCGGTGTAAATCCCGATTGGGTGACCAACGCATGGGTTCCACCCGAAAATAGAATCGACCTTCAAAACCTTGTCACCGTCTCCAAGTGTTCTAATTGCTGGACCCCATCGGGTGACTGAACGCATCTGAAACCGCCCAGGTATCCGAATGGTGTTGTGGAATCGGTATTCACTACCGGAAAACAGCAGGGTGATCACTGGCATATGGGTGGAGCCATACCATCCTTTTCCTGACGGTGAGTTTCCAAATTCAGACTGAAACTTTTCCTCGCCTTCTTCCCAAAATGTTTGCTGAATTTCCTGACCTTTCCTGATGGCTTCCTCCAGTGATTTGTCAGGGTTAGTGTGATCAATCATGAATGTGTATTGATCCTGATCGGATTGCGGTTTCAGGTCTTTTATGAATTTCTCCATAACTGAAACCGTGATTGATTTAACATCATCTTTTGACATTATGCCAACGAGCCTGTTTTCAAGGTTCTGAATTCTGGCACTCTGCGTGTTTATGACGTTATGTTGAGCTTGAATCAGCTCTTTGGTTGTGTCTGGCAGTTTTGCCAGTTCTCCGATTGATTCGGCTAATTTGATCAGTTCGTTCATGGTTTTAATTTGTTAAAATATCTTCGATAGATTTCATGCTTAACCTGCGTTCAACAAAGCCAGAAGAGCCAGAGCCTGCTGCTGCTTCCATTCCGACATCTGCCAATAATGCAGGAGCGTTTCGTCGTCGTGGACCTGTTCGCCGGACCATGACGCCACCACATAGGGGCTGTCCGAATGGACACCAGGGGAGTCCGTATATGCGGGATGCTCCAGATCGTAAATGGCCCAGACACCCGATCGCTTCTCCAAATGGTAGCGGCACTTGTCACTTCGGGTAGCTCTCACCGTCTCCTGTTTTTTAACATCATCCATTATTGATGAACCAAATTCGTGAAGTTTTTCACTTAATTCATAGAGCGCAGCAGTGATTGATGTATTATTATAATCAAATGTCTGGGACATGATGCACGAAGATATAAGTTCTGGGTGCTGTTTTGCATACCCATTGCCTAATCGTTTATCTATATCAACGATAGCTCTTGCGAGATAAGTGTCCATTGTGTCTCCTGCTTGGAATACAGCATTTGTATCACTAATTGTTGGTTTTTTCATTTAGTTCCTTTCTCAAAATGGCACATCGTCATCATCCATTGCATCAATGTCTGGTGTGGTTTCCGGTGCTGGCTTGTGTTCTGTTTTTTGGATCTCCATTTTCAGGTTTCCAATAATCGGGCCTCGTTGACCTGCGTCTCTGGCTTCCCTGCTTATGCCTTGGCAAATGAAATGAGTGTTCCCGTATTGATCAGGTCCGTTTTTGTTTTCCCAGATCACCAGATCGAGATATTTCCCGTTTTTGCCTGCGAACAGATGTTCTTTTTCGATTCTACTTACGTTTATTTTTGCTGTAATCATAACTCTGTGTTTTTTAGTTTTTCTTCAATGTTTCGGTATGCTTTACGAAATGCTTTGTTGGTTTCGATTAAGGTTGGAACAGTCTGCCGTGCATGTCGAACACAAGAACCTTTTTTCCGGTTAAAATAATAAGCGACCGTCAAATCTGCTGCTCCCATATATCGCCAAGCCAGATATATTGCAGCCATTCTCGGGAAGCTGATTGCCTCGGTTCTAGAGTTCCCCTTGATAGCCATTGGAACGACTCCAAATTCTTGGGCTGTTGTCTCTATGATTTTTTCGATGATTTGCTTCATGTTGCCTCCGTATATGTAAACCCACGTTCCTCTTGAATCAGTTCGTATTTGTTCGCCAGATCCGTAAATCCAGCTTTCCTGCAAAACCAGACGAGTGTCGCCTCTGCTTGGGAGTGAGCAATCTGGCTTGATGTTGGGTTGATCTTGCTCAAGTGATTCAAGGCATGTTTCTCGGTTACTCTTGCCATATCCCATTTCTGGGCTTTTTGTTCTGCTTCGGTCATACAGTCTCCATTTCTTTGCCCTGCATCCACCGCAGAAGGTTTTTGATCTGCCCAATCTGCTGGTTTACCGTCATGCTTGGGTCATAAAGTTGATCCTCCATTTTCGCCAAAAATGTGAATGCAGCCCTTGGACGTGTCCAAATGATCCTCCCAATGTCCTGTGACCAGACCAAATTTGGAGAGTTTTTCATTCTCCGGAGTGCATCACTCCATTTCTTCGTCCATGAATGAAGGATCTTCCCCATGCGTTCCTGCTGCTCGACTGGGCACCGAAATTCCTTTTTGGACGGATCATAATTTCTCCCAAGCCAAGCAACCACTTTTCCGATAGCCTCCTTGGATGCTTCATAATCACGCTTCGCAGCATAGCACCATTCACAAGCTGTGTTTTTGATCATGGATTGAATGACAGACTCACATCCTGCCCATGTCTCCTTTTCGCCCCTCTCAGGGCCTTTTGCATCGTGCCCGCTATCATATACCTCCCTGAACATACTATGCCCTTGAAGGGCCAATTCTGCGCCACAAACGCAGCATGTGGTTTTCACTTCGATCATCCGATCTGATTGAAGCTCTAAATCTGGCTTTTCAGCCTTCGGAATCGCCTTGCGAATCCTCCATTTGTCTCTGTCTAATGCCATATCAAATCTCGATTTTTTTGTAACCTGTTGACTGTTTTCCGTTTGGCTGCATGGTTCTCCGTCTTTCGGACCATGATTTCAATGCCATTTTCCATTTGATCATCTTTCCGTATTGATTGACCCACAACTGTTTGGATTCGTTATACTCCCAAAATGATCTTGCATGTTCGTCTGGTATGCCCCTGACTTCGGCTTCAGCAATCACCTCCTCCAGAGTTGGGATCTCAGCATAATCTGTTTGCGAAGCTGATCCTCTCTCTCTCTTTAAAGAGTTATTTTCTTCTGCTTCTTCTTCTGCTTCTGCTTCTGCTTCTGCTATGTCCCTTCCTTGCGTTACCTTGCCGTTACCAGATCCGCTTTTAGCGTTACACTGTAACGATTTTCCGTTACGCTTTTGCCTTTCTCTGTATTTGCGAACCCTTTCAGCACTTTTGGCTTTTTGATCCTCCTTGGATGCCATTTTTCGATATTTCTCATAGTTAATCAAAACCCAACCATCCTCGTTTTGCTCAATCCTTCGGCCTTCATCATCTGGAGTTCTGCTGTATTTGTCAGGTGATTGGAACTTCTCCAAAGCATGCTCAACCTCCTGAATAGTAACACATGCCACCCTCGCAAGACCTGGGATTGTCGCAACGACTTCTCCATTTTTGTCTGCCATAGCAAGCATGGTTATCCATACCCGAAGTGTTGCATGGTCTTCGCCCCAAATCGTGGAAGTCAGGATTGATTGAAATAATTTAGTATACATACCGTTACTGTAACGTATTTACGGTTACTTGTAAAGAGAAATCACCCATCATAACCAGCTCCAACGCATTTCCTGAGCTGTTTCCTGACCCATTCCCCTCGGCTCAGATCCCCACGGGCCTTGTCCCATATTTCCCACTCGTCAGGATACAAGCTGATTGTCCTGCAAACTGATTTCCTCTTTTTAGTTGGTCGTCCTAATTTCATCTCGTTTAATTGTCTGGTTGATCACTGCAATTGCTTCATCGAGGCTTTTGATCACGACTGCTGATCCTCGCCATGTCCTGAAAAAATGTTCTTCGTCTGGTGTTAATTTCCTTGCTGACGGTGGCTTGGATCCGTCCTTGATCTCCATCAAAATAGTGTAGCCGCCAAAGCCGACTGCAATATCAGGGCATCCTTTTCCCACTTGGCTTAGGATCAGAACACTGCATCCAGCCTTCCGTAATCCCGCCACGATTTGCTTTTGATTTGCATCGACTTTGGCAGCTCGCTTCATATTTTTTGGTTTTATATGCAGTAATTTTTCAGCATTTCTATCCTATAATTATTTTATCAATTAAAGCAAAAAATGTTTAATTTGTCCGATTTGTCAAAATCATTTGGATTTCTCATTTCCTTGTTATTTGCTAAATATGTCAGGCAATAGGGACAAATAATCATTTTTCCCCAATAATCTTCATTTTTTAGTTTTGTGTGTTTTTTGCATTTTTCGCATTTATATGTAACTTTCTTCATTCCGAATCCTTAATGTATATCTTTGATTGTCTGACCAACCCGTCCCATTCAAAGGTGACAACATCCTCTCCGAATAAGTTTTCTTCGATGTTGATCACCTCCACCAGATCCATGTCAACTCTGAGGTATCCAACCAGCACATATGTCTTTTGTTTTCGTTCCATGATCATATTCTTAATTATTTGAATCGTTATCAGCAGGCAATACAGTGACACTACCTTCACTGAGCATTTTCTTGCAGGATAATGCCGCCGCACCTAAAACAACCAAATCAAAAAGACCATCATGAAGTTCAGTTTTTTCGGTGAATTTATTGCACGCTTCTGCCAAACAATCAGCAGCGAAATCCAAACTTTGCCGATTTATTTCTTGATTCTGGACTGCAAATTCGATTGAGCTTTTAACAAAGACTGCAACTTCATGAAGCCTTGCTTCAACAATTGATTTATGCGTCATATCGTTGCCCTCCATACGGCAGCACCGTCTCTCCTGTCATCATTTCGCTCGATCCAACCATCACGGGCAAGCTCTGTAAAACGTCCAGAAATGGTGTTCAATGGTCTGCCTGTCTGCTCTGAATACTCCTTGGCAGTAAGCCCATGATCGAGTGATTTTTCGACTGCCATTAGCACCTCCAACCGGATCTGAGTCATTGTTTTCTTGGCACGATCAAATGCCCGTTTTGAGGTCAAAACCCCTCCATGTTTTCGTTCACAAATATCAGTTTTCATTTTTTTTGGCCCTTTCAATTTTCGCTTTACGAACCACTCTGCACCGTAGATTTTCGATTTCTGAATCGGTAAGGATCTCATTTTTGGGTGGCTGAATCAGTCCCAGTTTCTGACACCGTTTGACAGTCCTTTTAATAGCTTCTTCTGGGCAGTGTATCCCAGGAAAACTGTCCTTGATTTCATCCCATGTCACTGACCTCCCTCTCCATGATTGATCCTTGATAGGATCATACCATTTCATGCCTCGTTTGCTCATCGTTGACCTCCGTTTGTTTTATTCATAATTCAATTCTGATCATTTTTGTCTATTTGCATTCCAACCAGAATTTCTGCCCTGTCTTTTGCAATTCTCCTAAAATTAAGCAATGTCTGGGAAATGATCATTCCAAGGAAATCACATAGATCCAGCTCAGGCATTAACTCATCAGCTTTCTCCATCAGATCAACCAAAAGAATCTCAGTTTTTCGCAAATCTTCTTCTGTTATTCTGTCTGTGATCAACCCTGCTGCAATAGACTTATCAGCAATGCTTTGAGCTTCATCCAGAGGTTTCAAATAATTTTCAACTTGTGATTTCATTTCTTCCTCACTCTTGGTTTTCCAGTCGAAAACAGCAGATTGAATCAGCTTTTTTTTCAAATCTTTATCAATGTTGCTCATTGCTGACCTCCGTTCGTTTCAGGGTTAATCCAAGGCAAAAATTTAAGCATCAATGCTTCAGTCAATTCCAAATCCATTTTCAGGTATTCAATCGCTGCCTTCGGATCCGTTACGAACATTTCGGCAAAATATTTCCCGCTTCCTGTCTTTCCACCGATCCCAACGTATCGGCAAAGATCATCCAATTTGATGTATTCTTTGGATCCGCATCCCCAGACTTCCATCAGGTCAATGAAACGTGAGTCCCAATAACGGGTGGCTCTGAAGGGGAACGAAGGTGTAATGCCGTGAAGCAATGATCTCCGGAACAAGAATGGCAGATCAAATCCGTTTGAGTTGAACCCAACCCAACGCATACCTGGTTGATCAGTGACCTCATTCCAAAACCATTCAAGGATCTCAGCTTCTGATTTCTGGCGTTGATCAACAACCAGAGTCGATCCGTCATGAGCCTGTTTCACTCCTATCGCCAAAACCTGTCCAGTCGTGGCTGAGAGAGCAGCCTTCTCGATCCATCGAGCTTCCTGCTGCTTCAAGTTTGCCTCGATTTTTTCAGGATCTTTGAAGTTTTTCGGTGCCTCAAATTCTGGCATCAGATCCACCAACTGCGCCACTGGCAGTGGTCCGGTTTCAATATCAAATATGTTATATCTCATTTCTGGTTTTCCTTCCTATTTAATGCTGCTCAAAAACGCTTCTGGCTGGCTCAACACTGCTCTCAGGTGTTTATCACTCAGCTCAGCCCATCCTGCTCCTGCCTCGAACCATCCAGATTCAATGCAGTATGCCTCAACCGCTTCCTCATTACCCTGGATCACTTCGACGAACTTGGCCACTAGATCAGCATGTTCCGTCGTTGGATCTGCCTTGACCTTGGCCTTTTTCTTTGGCTTCGGTTTCTCTTCTGGCTCATCGAATAAAACATTGTCATCATCCGCTGGAGTTGATTGCTCCGGTTTTCTGCTGGTCAGAGTGAAGTAATCCTCACGCTTGGCGTGAGAGTCTTTGATGCTGGTGTAAATGGACCTCAGATTGTTGAGTTCATCCTCGATGATGTTTTCCAGCTTGTGTCCCAAATATGCCTCGATCATCGGCACATCCACCCCGATCAAATGGAAGGCATTGCACATCTTCCTTGCCCGATCTCGGATCGGCTCAACTCCGCTGCTAAGGGTTTTGTTACACTGTGCCAAGGCTTCCTCCACAATATCCCCAGGAATCACATTCAGAATACAGGCTCGCATTCGGCGGGCTCCCATGTTGGCCACCAGTTCGTAAATGTCCCGCTCATCGGTCAGTTTCTTCGATCCCTGCTTGGTGTCCCGAACATGGCGCACTTGGAAAACGATTGTCCTTTTGACGTTGGTTTCCAGATCCCAGCAATACGCCATCACCGAAGATTCCCCATCTGTTCGATCCAGCTCGATCAGTCCGAAATCCATGTTGCCCCAATTCTGAGCCAACACTTCAGCCAATCGAATGCTTGGGCCGATCACCAGTCCTCCACCCCTCGGATAAGCATACGTGGCTTTTTCAGCCAGAGTCTTCCGTTTGCAAGACTCGATGATGTTGCGGTATGCGATGTTCTGATCCCTTGGGAATCGCTTGGCCACTGCCATTGCCGCTTGGACTTCAGCAGCCTTACGGTTGCTCTCAGCCATTGCCATTGATCCTCCAGCCATTGCTGGAGCCGTTTGGTTGTATGTTGTTATTTCCATAGTTTTTTTTAGTTATATTTTGGGGCAGGAGACTGCCCCTGTAAAATTATTGAGCAAATCCACGGCAACCGATGATGTTGCCGTCATGATCCCTGACCAGACCGTGCGGAATTAGAAGGTCGGGTCTATCGGGGTATGCGTTTTTGACAAGCGCACTCACTATATAAGCAACCCCATTTTCCTGCTCTGGCATATTGCCTGATCCGTATTTCACGGTGTAAACCGGAAACGTGTAATCATCGTTTCCGATATTTGCCGAAAGCACTTCCTCCGACGACAGACGAATAGGGTCGTCTGCCTTTGGGAAAGTGAACACTTTGTCACCTACCAACAGGTTCACTGGGTGGGGTGTCTTGTTTATGATTTTTTTTTCGTAATGATTCATGTTACTATTTTTTTACTATTTTGAAGTGAACGTTTCCGCTCACTTGTTTTTGCCGGAACTGAATTCCGGCTTTTTTAAGCTGACGAGCATACAGTTTTGCCCTGCGTGGTTCGGCATCAAACGTTATACCTGCATCACGAGAGCAAAGGACCTCCAGCAACTTTATCAGGTTGCTGACGGTTGACATCGGGTTTCCGATGTTCGTAACAACATCGCACCCAAACACGTCACGAGCAAAAAACGTGACGTGTCTAGTGCCGTCTTCTTGCCGCTCTGCCAAGATGTCCACCTGGCTTGTGCCAACAAGCCCTGACTGTCGAAACCATTTGTATTCTCTGTGTGTCATCTTGTTAAAAGATACCCTTCATTCCGATTTTTGTAAACTATTTTTTTAACTTTTTTTTTAACTACGAAAAGAGCCTTTAAAATCCCTGCTGGTGGTATCCAGTCACCAGCAGGGCTGTCTTTCCAAACATCAATTCATTTCAGAACTGTGTTTGGTTTTCCAACTGCCACTCGGCAGCAGAAATCATTTGATGAGGATTTTCTTTTTCTTCGCTGGTCCTCTCAGCTCATAATCCTCCATCGCCTCTCTAACCAATTCAGTCAGTTTCAGGTTATGCAGTCGAGCCATTTTTTTCCAGTGATCAAGTTCAGATTGCTGCATTCTCATATTGAATATTTTATCCCTCATCTGCTGTGATCCTCCCCTCCATAATGTCATCAAGCAGCTCTTCCTTGGCCAGCTTTATGCAGTGATCACATGGGTTTACGTCAATATTATCCGGCCAATTAACAATGGTCACATCGAGTTCATAGCCACAAGCGTTACAGTTAATAATCATTTTTTTAAGCGGTAAAATTTATGTTTCCCAATTACTGCCACGGGCTTTTGGCCCTTGGCCCAATACGGTGCTTTGATCCAGTCTGCGTAGTAGTGGTCTGCAAACCCAATCTTGGCTCGGTTCATCGAGTGGATGTTTTCCTCCAGATACAAAGCCCAATCTGCCATCGGTGATTTGTAGAGGTGATCAAGATCCTTTTCAGATTTACCGTTCCAACATGAGAACTGCCACCTCTGAAGACAAACCTGCTCCGGTGTGATGGATCTGTTTTCTGCTCGCTGGGCAATCACACAAGCCACTGCTGCCATTCCACCCTTACCCTCTCCCCTTGCTTCAGCAAGGATCGTCAAGGCCACGACTCCAGCCTGGATCTGGATGCATCCTGCAAGCATTAATAGTAGAGCTGTTTTCATTTCAAAATCTCCGCACGTTTTTTGCCAAGTGTGATCCGGTAAAGATTTTGATTTTGAAGGTGAGCATTGAATGCCACGATGCATTTCTCAATCATCTGGATTTTGTCGGCTCGGGTCTTTCCGTTGTCTTTTCGTGTTTTGCCCTTGAACTGCATAAGCACCCTATTCAATGCGATTACAGGTGATCCATCACTGATATTTGTCATTCTGCTTATCCTGTTATGGAACAATTTGATTGATTCTGGCCATTGCTTTAAAGCCATATAATAAAAGGCTCCCCAGACACTTGGGACGCACGTTGTTTTCATTTCTTCAGATGCTTCTGCTGCGGCAATCCATGAATTGTAGTCCATATCAATTATTGACTTCACTTCAATGCTGCTCATCGCCCGCTCCCATGTTTGATCCCATCCATAATCCGCAACCATGCGAATAATCGCAGGAATCAAACATGCATAAGACATTCCATCCAGTCTCATCGCATCTGTTGCACTCCTCGGCATCCCTGCATCAATGCTTTCAAATACTCCATTGATTGCTGGTATATTTGTAATTACAACACTATGAATCGGTTTCCCAGATTGAACAATTGCCTCCAGCCTGTGCTGACCATCAAGCAGAATGTTCTGATCCGATATTTTAATGCTCTCGCCGTTAAGCATCCAGAGACCAGCGTTTATGTCTCGGACATATTTGTTTACTCTGCGTTTGTTGAGTTTCCGGTTACGTTTGTTGTATATCGTCAACCAAAGTTTGGCGATTTCCGGTGTGATTGTAATGACTTCTGATTTGATTTTGTTCATAGTTTCTTTCTGGTTTGTTGTTTTTGGTGCTGGCTAATTAAATTATAGGGAACCTCTAGATGTTCTTATTTGGTTATCTGTCAATTCATCCCGCTCAACATCGTTGCATTCCATAGCACATCGTATTACGGAATCCACTTTGTCTTTAATGGAACCAGACGGTCCGTGGTGAACATTCAACGCTTCTGCGTCTTCGAGGCAAATTTCTTTGATTTTTTTGT
>Ga0208161_1000680_pt1 | contig 19030 bp, 27 predicted proteins | sample CB_VirMetaG_3_FD_184538 | JGI IMG/M metagenome (GOLD analysis project Ga0208161, IMG submission 184538) | Freshwater to marine saline gradient viral communities from Chesapeake Bay - CB_1508_1S Viral MetaG (SPAdes) (version 4) | ecosystem: Environmental > Aquatic > Marine > Coastal | place: USA...
ATTCACCTGCTTATTGGATTATCACTAAGTTGTATGGATTTGAAGGCCCACCAAATAATCGTATGATTATGGGTACAGCAGCCGAACATGGTGCATACGAAGGACTTAGCAAATCACTTGATGATAAGCATATCATAAAAGAGACTAAAAAGAAATACATAGAAGAAGGTGGCGATCCTGATCAAAAAGAATTAGAGATGGCCGAACAAATATCTATTAAGTTCAAAGAAGCTCTTGCTGAGTTTGGAGAAGTAGTTAATTATCAAAAAGAAACTATAACTACACCTGAAAAATTTAGTCTTAAATACCCAATTAGATGTATAACTGATTTTGAGTTTAATGATGTTATTGTAGATACTAAAGCTACAGCATACTTAAAAAGACTTAAAAAAGGTACATTAGATCCTAATTGGTATCCTAAAAGATCTGACGTAAGACAACAAATGTTATATGCTAGAGTTAATAACAAACCTACTATGTTGTTATATACCTCAGCATCAGATCAAGAAGCTATTGATATGGTAGATAGAGGTGAAGAACCTTTAAATGAGATTATATCAGCATTTAGATCTATAGAACATATAGTATCTATTGCAAAGACTAAAGAAGATGTTGTTCGAATGTTCCCTTTGAACTTCGAAAACTTCAGATGGGGTAAAACAGAAGACGAACCATCTAGAGTATTTGCAAGAAAAATCTGGCAAAATGCATGGAAATAAGTTATAAATTATTATGCAAAAGCTAGGACAAGTAATAAAAAATATAAATAACCGAAGGAGAAAAACAATGTCTAATACAGAAGTATATGAAGCTACAGTAAAAGGTGTTAAAGACATCCATACAGAAGATGCACCAGTTAAATACTGGTTATCAGTAGATCTTGATAATGGATCTGAAAGAAGATTATATGTTGAACAGAATTGTAGACATATTCAAAAAGGTCAAAGAGTCAAAGTAACTGGTTATCCAATTAAAAAAGCAGGAAGTAATAATCAAACTTGTGTGAGTATTGATAGCTTAGATGGATCAGAAGCACCTACTGTAACAGATGCACCTGTACCAATTAGATCTAATGGTAAAGCACCATCTAATAATGATTGGAAAGAAAAATACAGATTAACTATGAGTAATTTAATATCATCATGGTTAGCATCTGGTAAACAATTAAATGATGACGAATATAATCAAATTGATAAATTTGTTCGTAAAATATTAGATGCAAAATATGTAACTGATACTATGGAAGAAGCTCCATTTTAATACATCATGCCCTCTAGCCAATCATCTTTAATCCCCTTAGGTTAGTTAACAAAGGTTAGAGGGTGTGGCCCAATAGAAAGGAATATTATGATTACAGAAAAACGATTAGAAGAAGCTCTTAAATTTTTAGCTGAAAGTGATGAAGAACATGCTAAGTTAACAGCAGGTGTAGATTACATTAAAGATTTAGCTAAACATCATAAAGGTAAATTTATTATGAATAGTGATGAAAAGAGTGTAGCTCTTAAAGAACAATCTTATTACGCATCAGATGCTTATAAAAATCATATTGATGATAAGAAAGATCTTGTTAATGATTTAACTTTATTAGAAAACAAAAGATCTAAAGAATCTTTAGTAATTGATGTTTGGAGAACTTTAGAAGCTAGTAGACGTAAAAACAATATATAATGAAAAAGTATAAGTTTAGGGTAAGGACACATATAGCAGTAATAGCTGATCAAGTTATTGTTGCTGCTAATGATGAAGATGCTTTAAAACAATTTAAGCAATACAAAGGTACTGATTTAAATTGGGATGAAGATAAAATATCTTTTGATTTGCCTACCAAAACTACTTATGAAGTCATTGAAGAATGAAGAAGATTTAACACCAGATCAAAGGTTGTTTATGTCTGTAGTAACATTGGCACTAGAAGATGCTTCATATCAAGGCCCTTATATTAAAAACATTATATACAAAAGAGATGCTATTGATTGGATTCAATATAGATCTAATGATTTTAAATTAATTTGTATGATGGCAAATATGGATCCAGATTATATTTATTATCAAGCAAAGAAACATAATTTGTTTAGCTATACTGATTATCAATCAAAAGTATTATTTAAAGATAAACAAGCTATATCTAGAAATAGATATGTAATTAACCTAAATGAGGATTATATATGAAAAAGTTTAAAGAAATGGATCCAATACTATCTGATGTATTGATTAAGATTATTAATAGATACGAAGAAGGAAGAAAGAAATATGGTGGATCTATGGAAACTAACCATAAACCTTTAGTTACTTGGATACTAGATGCTCAAGAAGAAGCTATTGATTTTGTGGTTTATTTAGAAAAGGTAAAGAAGCTCCTGACAGGCGATAGCAATTATGACAAGCTATACCTCCAGAAGTCAAAACAACAAAGGAATGTTTCTTAGTCATTTTCTTATTACACCATCTACATCTAGGAATATAAACTTCTTTTTCTGTCATTTCTTTCGCATTATATCAGCACCTTTAAGCCCATATATTGCAGAAACAACACCTATAAAGATTGCCTGATACCAGTAAGGTAGATTTTTAAAGTATTCAAAGAATAGATCTAGTTTATTACGAATTTCAGGATCGTTAGAAAAGATAGAGTAGACCAATACAAGAACAGGAATAGAAACGAGAAGAAGGACAAATTCGTCTTTCCAACCATTATCATTACTCTCAATAATTTTCGCTTGATATTCAAGTTCACCTTTAGCCATCTTCTCAGCATGTAATCGCTGAGCATCAGATATAAGTTGTTTAGTCTTTTGTTTATTTTGATAAATATGGGAAGCTGTTTTAATTCCCAAAGAAAATATATTCAACCACATGTAAATCTTTCTTTTAGCAATTCCACTTTCTAAGTGATTTGTTTATTCTAGAATTTGGATCTCTTGCAGTTTTAGCAGAAGTTAATCTACGTTTCATGCCTTTCATTCTAGCACAAAATGATTTTCTACGTTTTGCAGCTGTAGATCCAGGTTTAAGTTTAGATGGTTTAGTAGTTACTGCCATCTTTAATTTAGATCCAGGATTAGCTCGTCTATAAGATGCAACACCTTTACGATTAAGTCCACCTTTAGGATCTTTACCTTCTTTACGTTGCCATGCAGCAGTTTTAGCCATTATCTATACCTCGCAGTTTTTTTAGCAATCTTCTTAGGTTGCTTAACAAATTGTTTTCCTTTTTTATTGCCTTTAGCTTTAGCTCTATTAGTAGCAGCTTTCTCGCTAGGGCTTAAAGATTTCCAAGCTTGATCAGGTAAATATCTACGTTTACCTTTACTAGGTTTACCAGAAGATGTTCTCCACTTTTGTTTAGTCCAATTCTTTAATGATTGTTGTCTTTTAGAGAGTGCCATTATCTATAACCACCTCCAGCTTTTTTATAAGCCTTAGCTAACATTTGGGCTTTTCTTGCAGACCATTGTCCAGGACGACCACCTTTAGATCCTGATTTAATTCTATTAAATATTCTTTTTCTGATAGCTGGTTTAGTATAATTACCAGATTTATTAACTGTAGATTTAGTCATTATGCATCTTCTTTATTAGTTTCATTACAGAAATAAGATATATATAATTTTTCTTTATTAATTTGTTCTTCTTTTAATTCAGCAAATCTAATAGTTAGTTCAGAACCAGCAACTACACATTCTGTCCAACTGTTATATGGTGGATTAACTGTAACAGTATTATTACAAAAACCTGTGATTGCAGAACAGATAGTAAAAGCTAATATAAATTTCATTCTGCTGGATTATTTTTAATTCCATTAATATAATTATATACTCTACCAATAGCTTTTTCAATTCCAAATAATTCGCCTTTTATGTAGTTTATATCTTCTTTTAAATCTACAATTGATACTAATACCCAAGTGCATAAACCAAATAAAGCACTACCAATAAATCCTACAATCCATTTAATATCAATTTTCATTCAGCTATTTTACCTTTATTAATACCTTTTTTAATAACGTATTTTTGTGTGCCATTAGCACCAAAATTAACTTCTTTACGAAGATTTCTAAATATATTAGATTCTTTAATCTTTTGTTCTTTTATCTTTAAGAACTTTTCTATTGACTTTGTATCTCTCATTTTTATTTCTTTTGTTAAATATTTTTTCTACCCATTCTGACCAGGAGTCTATGTATCCAAACATAGAATAAAAAATTTTATCTATCATTTTTTTTTATGGAGTTTAATAAAACGTCTATTGACACGTCTATGCCATGCCCAGACTTTAACTTTGATTGCTATGCCCTCTATGAAGCTGAGGAGTTTGTCGGAAATCCATCCCATGCTTTGTACATCCCTTCTACAAGAAGTTCATCATCATAAGGTTGTTTTCCATTCTCCATTAGAATGATAGCTTTAACCAAAGGAAGATAATCTTCAATGCTGTTAGTTAATTCATCCATTGGATTTAATCCAACTTTATCACATACAAAGTCTATGTAGGCATCAGTATCATTTTCAGATGGTGGAGCCCAACGACTTATAATATCATCTATTGTAGTTTTTTTATGATGAAATCTATACACTAATAGTATTCGCATTAATGCACGAATACCCATGACAGCTTCATCAAATATACAGAATACAGGATCAGTTTGTTCTTTTGCAAGACCATCCCAATCAGTTCCTAATTTTATATTTCCTGGATTTTTATTTCTAATCCCTCTAGGTAATTTGTCCATTCCATCTACCTTGTTTGTTTAATACCATTGGTACTAATTTAGGTAGTCCATTAATAATCATACCTAGTCCTATAATAGGTCTAGCTCTTTGAGTTTTGTTGTATCTAAATGCTAAAGAATCTTTATCAATTAAACAACCAACTTGTAAACCAAAGTATAATCCTAATGAATTACCATAATATTTTATACTATAGCTACTGTGATAATGTCCTTGAACGCAGCTCATACCCATAGATTGAGCAAGTTTAAGTACATCAGCAACTTTACCATGACAGAAATAAACAGGCCCACCTGGAGTATCAACTGTTAGGTCGTCATGCCATTTCCATCCTTTTCCTACTTCTAGGAATTCATTGTAATGTCTAAGATAAGCTTTTGGTATTCCATGTTTTAAAGCTCGTCTATAAACAAGACTTCCATGATTAGAATCTAATACATCCATATCAGGAAATAAATTTTCTAATTCTTTTATAATAGGTAATGATTGTTTAAGTTCATCACCAGCACTTGGTAAGTCTGGATCTGAATCATGCATTGACATAGCATGTTTATCAACTTCATCACCTATATGTATAACCCTATCTGGCTTATACTTTTTTTTAATAGCTTTTAAAAATGGTAGTAGGTCTTTATGATGATAAGGGATATGTGTATCACTTATTATTAATATTGATTTGTTCATACCAAATCACTACCACAATTTTTAGTTGAAGTAAAATATCTGTAAAAGTTTATAGAACTTTATTTAATAAAACAAATAGTTCTCCAAGAACCACCATTCCAACAGCAGAAAGGATATACAAAATTCTATCTATATCTTTTTTGATGTGTGCTAGATGGTTGTTTTCAATGGTATCTATTTTATTATAAAGTACTTTAATTTCGCCTTTAATTTCAGCTACTTCTAATTTAGTTTTATCTACTTTATATGCTTCCATTAGAATAATGTCTCGTAAGGATTTCTCACAAGTCCTCCCAGTTTGTATTGTGTGTATCTAGGGCCTTTATATCTTGGATGACCTGATTGCCCTAATACAAAATCAAGTGCTACATCAGCTGCAATATCAGTAGGTACTTCACCTCTTTCTAATTGCTCTTGTACAGTTCTTACACTACTTTGTAGCCAAATAGGCAAGAATCTTTGACCAGCTTGACCACCAATTTTCATGGCTTTTTCTATAGCTGTATCATCTTTTTTAGTAATACTTGGAGAATAACCAGTAGTTAAATACTGTTTATTAGTCAATACTTCAGTAACAGTTCTAGGCAAAGAACCTATCTTTTTAAGAGCTGTTTTTTGAGGATCTGTAATCCAATGAAAAGGCTCCATTAATTGCTTAGAAAATGTAAGTACATTACCATCTCCCATGTCAATTCTAGTAGGATCTTTATTTTCTAATATTGATTTACCACTAAATATATAGTTTAAAATACTTCCAGCTACAGCAAATGTAATAGCAGCTTTTGCAAAATAATAACCATATAGTCTTCTAGCATCTGTACTATTTTCAAATGCAGGTAATGATTTACCTATAATTCTTAAATTAGATATAGTCCAATCAGGTGCAAACATAAGTAGTTGCATATATCCTCTAGATCCTGGTTGGAATGTAGTCTGTGCTAAACTTTTAAATATAGGTGTTTGAATACGTCTAGTTAATGCAAACCAATCTTGACCACCATAAGCATCATTTGTAAATTGTGCTGCCATTCTAGCTTTTCTATAAATCTGAGCCTGTGTTACATCAACAGCAGGATCAATCATTTTATTAAGCTGTGTTAAAAATGTATATACTTTGGCATGAGTAAATATTCTATCCCATGTAATTCTATCAAACCATCTAAATACGTTTTCTATTTTTTCACCAGTTTTAATACCAAATTGATGTTTAAGTAGTCTATCAAACTTACGCATTTGTGCATAGAATCTATCAAACCCTGCATCTTCAGGTGTACTAATAACTAATCTACTAGCTTGTGCAAATCGTATTACATCATTAAATCCAGCATCTTTTATTGCTTGATTAGCATGAGTAAACTCTTTCATATAAACACCTGGATTTTCTATCATCTTAGTTATTTCTGTAGACTTTTTAGAGAATGCTTCTTTAGTAAATTGTTTAATAGTTCTAAATTTAGAACCAGCAAACCACATTGATTCTATTAAAGCTCCAGCATGAAAGAATGAAAAACCAACTGCTAATCTTTTCATCATAAGATTAAGAGTGAAGATACCAGAAGTTAATGCACCTTCACTTGTAGCATCAAATATCATTCTTAATGATTTTTCTGTACCTTTAGCTACAAATATATCACCCCCTAAATAAGGGTGTTTAAATGGTGTATAATATTCTGAAAACTCTTTACCAGTACCTTTAAGAAACTTAGCTGTACCAGCTTGTATTCTTGGATCACTAATTAATAATGGAATTTTATATTGTTTGTCTTTATAGCCTATAGATATAGGACTTATTTTTGATGTTTTTAAATATTTAACAAGCTCTCTTGTACTAACAGATTTAGCTACTGAAAAACCATAAAGTCTTATAAGTTCAGCAGGATCATCCATACCTTTTCTTAATACTTTACCTGCTGCTAATCCTTCATTAATATCTCCAAATCTTGTTTTACCAAATCTAAATCCAGGCGAAGGGCCAAATACTTTATCATTAGATAATAGATCATCTACATATTGAATAGCATTATTACCATTAAAGTCATCCCATAATAAAGGAAGATAGTTTTGTCTATATCCTCTAATTATATTAGGATCTACTTTATCTAAAACTTCATAATATTTGTCTAATACTTTTCTAATATAAAAAGCACTTCTTTGTTCTCTACTTGTAAGTTCTGATTTAGTTAAAGGTGTACCAAAACTATTTGGTTCTAATCTATTAGATGCTAATTTAGTACCTTGTATATAATGAAATACTCTTTTTCTTTGAGCTTCATCAGGAAGATAAGTTTTTATTCTATTAACTATAGGAATAACATTACTATTAAGTCTGCTACTTAAAAAAGCATGTGCATCTAATGCATTTTCTACAGTATTAATAGATTTAGTAACAAAAGCTTTTTCAGGATTTTGTAATAGTTTATATAATCCTTTACCTGCAAGATAAATTCCAATACCAGCTCCAAAACCATATGCAGTTTCTTGTAATTTATCTTTTTCAGCAGTAAGAAATTGTGCAGTAGCACCAATAGCTCCAACACTAGCTGCTTTAAATGCAGTAGCTTTTGCCATGTCTAAACCTTTTTCAGCAGGTTCTCTCATAGCAGTAGAAATCATTGTTGCTAATCTATCAAATTCATCAGCAGGTATATCATCTTTTAATAAATTAAAAGTATCTTCAACAATTTTAAAATTACCTGTTTTAGTATTAATATCTAAAGCTTTATCTAAACCACGTTTTTTAACAGCTTGAGTCATAGCTTGATTAACTTTATCTGGCAAAGCACCAGTTTCTTTTGCTGTCATAGCACTAATACCACCAAACACACTACTCAATACAAGACCAGCAGTAGCTCCAATAGTAGTTTCAGTAGTTGTTCTACTTAAATCTATTTCGCCTTTTTCACCTAGTTGCAAACCTGTTGAAAAGGCTAATGGAGTAAATAGAGTGGCAGCAGCTCCATATTTAATATCTTTAATGTATTGTTGTTTAAACTCTTTAGTTTTAAAACCAACTCTTTTAGAGTATTTAGATCTAATAGCATTGGTCATACCACGACCAAGCTTAGCAAAGAATGTGCTAGGTACTAATAATAGATATGGATCAGCTAGTACCATATTAACTAATTCAGCACCCAGTATACCTGGATGTTTTTTAGCTAATTTAGTAACTTCACCGAAGTCAAATTTCTGATCGCCTTCTTCAAGTAAATAACCAAACTTATTATATATACGTTCAGCTTCTTGATATTGACCAGTACCTTGTAATTGTGGATTGTTTTGTAAAAAACGAAAAGCATCTTGTGCTTGTTTCTTTTTAGTATTGCCTGTTATCCATTGATATAGAGAGGCAGGGAGAGATTCTTCTAATACAAGCTCAACAGGGTTTCTAAGACTACCAAAGAATCCTGGTGGCTTTTGTATGTTATCTTGTATTGGATTTACTAATGGATCTTTTAAATCTCTAATAGGATCGTTGAGATTAAATTCATTAACTCTAAAATCATTAGCCATTATTTATTACTTTTAATAGAGTATCTTCTAATTGGCTTATATTTTTTTTGAAATTGTTTTTTAAATTCTACTGTTGAATATTCATCAATATTTCTTTCCATTTTAGCAAGGTTTAAATTGGCTTTTGCTTGTGCTCTATAAACAGATTTTAATTTTGTTTTTAAAGGAGATTTAGGCATTTTATATACTTTGCTTAATGTACTTCTACTTTTTTTAAGTTCAGACATGCCAGTAGTTTTAGGCCCAATATCTAAATCATATTTAGCACTTAAGCTCATTTCACTTTGTGGAAAACCTAATTTTCTACTTTGTTCAGCAGATATAAATGATTTTTTTTTATAAAAAGAAGCAGGTCTATCTTTAGCACCTGAATAAAACATTGATTTAGAAAAACCTAATTTTTCAGTTTTTCTTTCACCAGCTTTAGCACCTCTTTTTAATGATATTTTAAAAGCTTTTGTTAATGCTCTTTGTTTTTTTTTAATTAAATTAGCAAATTGATTAGACTTAGAAGGTTGGCTTATAGTAGATTTAAATGCACTTTCTACTTTTTTAGTTAAACCTCTATGAGTTCTAGCTTCAACACCTCTAGCAACTTTTCTAGCTTCTTCAATACCTAATGTTACTGTTGGTTGTTTAGTTGGATCAGAACCAAAGACAGCTCTTATTTTAGATTCTTTAGCTTTTTTAATACTAAATTCATAAGGATCACTTTGTTTAATTACTTTTTGTGCAGGTAATTTTTGTATTTCTTTTATTTTTGCAAATTTAGACCATTTCATAATATCTCCTAAAAGTAATCTGGGAATCTATTTTTAAGTATCTTAACAGCTCTAGCTCTAGATATATTCTTTAATTGTGGATTATGCTCTAGTAACATATTAACTACTTTAGCATCATCATTGTTAATTATATTACCATCAACTTGTGGTACAAATACTTCAGGGCCTTTTTCACCAACAAGATAATTTTTGTTAGCTTCAACTGGGCCACCTTCAGCTCTAGCACCATCAATACCACCAGTAGCTTCTAATGTTCCAGCTCTTATTCCAAAGAATGATGGATCTCTTTTCTTTAATTTACCACTAGCTTCTAAATCTTTAATAGCTTGTCTAATATGTTTTCTACCAAATCTAACTTCTTTACCACCTTTAGCTTCTGATTTAGCTATATTTTGAGCTTTATCATATATAAGATCTAATGACTCTCTATATTTAGCAGATTGATTACCAGTTTTTAATTTATCTAAGAAATCTGGTTCGTAGTAATTATCTTCAGCTAATACAGCAGCAACTTCAGATCTTTGATCTTCTGATACTGGAGCTAGTACTTTAGATCTAGCTTTAATTCTATCAGCATAAGCACTAGATATTTCACCTGATGCTAATACATTATTTAATAAAGATTCTGATATTGGTCTACCTTGTGCAGAAGATGACATAATAGCTAATCCTAATGTAAATCCAGGATTAGACATAAGTCCTTCAAAACCACCTTTATCTTTCCAAGAAGCTTTAATTTGATTAAGATCCATACCAAAGAATTGTTTAGATTGATCGTTAGTAATTCCTAATGGATTTGTTTTAGCTTCGTCTTTAGATGATGGTATTTTATTATCCATCATACTATTAGGTAATATTTTTGTATCACCAATTTTACCTTGTCCTGGAGGAACAATATTAGTTGGAAATATAGGTTTTTTAATTAATGGAGATTCTGTTCTAGCATAACTTGGAAATGATTTTACTGGTGCTATTGTTCTGCCATATTCTTCAGGCATAGCTGCTTCTCCAGCTATATCTCCAGCAGATCCTGCTGTAGTTTGTCTAACATCAGCTAATAAACCAGTAGCTTTTTTTGTAAGTTCTTCAAAAAACGACATTATAATATTCTCCTATCTAATCCTCTAATTTTTAAAAAGTCATAAAATGGACTTTCATTTACAGCAAGTAATCCCATAGCAGAAGGATTACCTAATGTTTGGTTTACTTTTGTTTTAGCAGCATCATATGCAGCTTGAAATGATAAACCACTACCTTGTGGTAATTGATCAAAATATTTTTGTGCAACAGAAGGTAATGGTGTAGTACCTTGTACAGCATAAGGAGCCATAGGTGCTAAAGTATTAACTTCATCTCTACCAACATTAACAGTTGGATAACCAGTATAATTAAAATCACCAGAACCATCAGGGTTATATTTAATTGTAGCTCCTGTATAACCTAATAATTCTAAAATTTGATTATTTTTATATTGATCAAAACCAGCTCTAATAATAGATCCTAAAATACCACCAGATTTAAAAAATGTTTCTAAAGGAGCATCTTGAAAATCTTTTGCTAAAGTTTTACCTTCTAAATCAATTTTAGATGTTAAATCATTATATTTAGAATTTGATTTAATATTATCTAAAGATTTAGTTAAATTACCTAATACAAAATCTGTTTCAAGATTAGATAATTTACTTCCAACTATATTAGAATTTTTTAAAGCTTGTATTCTATTAAGTGTATCAATTTTTTCTTTTTCACTAACATCAGGTGAATCTAAATATGCACCTAAACTAGAAGTTTGATATTGTTCAGTATTAACTACTCCTGGTGTTTGCTCTATATTAACTTCACCAGTTTTAGCATCATAAGTAGCATTAGTAATTTCACCAACATTACTATAAGCTTCTGTTTCATAATCAAAATTTTTATCTGTTACTCCTGGAGGTGCAACAGGCATAGAACCAATAATATTTTCTGAATTTACATCAATTGCTGGTGGTTGACCTATTGATTTTAAATATTCATTAACTCTACCTAAGTAAGTAGAGCTTCCTTGTTGTATTGTGCCATCTGGTAATCTAAATGATACAATATCTGCTGTTGATTGATAAGGCATATTACCATAAGTTTTTGATACAAAATCATCATAACCACTCATAATATTTTCAGTTACTGGTGCAACAGGTGGAGTTGATACTATAGGTACAACAATAGTTGGTGGTGAGTAATCTCTACCTCCTCCACCTGGAGGTGCAGAAGGTGTTATTGTCTGTTCATATTGACCACCAGCACCATAAGATTCTCTAGCATCTCCACCTCCACTAGGAGCAGAAGGTGTAGTTGGTGTAGAAGGTTTGCTTGGAGGACTATAATCTCTACCTCCACCTCCACCATTGCCACCTCCAGAGTTTCCTCCTCCTCCACTTGATGATCCACCACCACCACCAAATCCATCACTTGCATCACCCCATCCATCATAGCTTAATAGACCAGATGCACCTATATTTGGCTGTCTATTTTTTAATGAACCATGTAAATTAGCATCAAGTAATAAACCTTTTTCAGCTTCTGTTATATATGCAAGTTCGGTACTTGGAGAATATTTAGATGATTTCCAATATCTAGGTGCAGTAACTTCTTTAGTTTTTCCAAGATAGTTTCTTACACCACCTTGCATAACGAAGTCTTTACCTAATAACATTTAAATCCTTTATAAAATAATTAATGCAATAATAACAATAGCAGCAATTCCTAAAGCTACTTTATGTTCTTTAACGTAATGTTTAAAATGTTCTTTATGTTTCATTATAATAGTCCTCCTAATAATCCGAATCCACCACCAAGAGCAGCTCCTAATCCAGCTCCAGATAATCCACCTAAAGCAAATCCTGAACCTAATTGACTTCCTATCATAGCTCCAGATAAAGCTCCACCAGCAGCAGTTCCTAATGCATTTTTTTGTACACTTGTTTGTGCTGATGTAGTTGGAAATCCAGAAGCAATAGGTGTTACAATATTTGAATACCTTGCTAATGATTCATAAGGTGCAGCAAGTCTTTCTTGCTCTAAACCTCTTAATTCTTCGCCAACAGCAGTTAAACTAGGTACAGCTCTTGCTGTTTGTAATTGTCTATTTCTTTCAGCTTCAGCAGCTTGGAATGCTAAAGGTAAAGCTTGTCTTCCTAATTGAGTAACAACTTGTTGTTGAGACATAGGAGATCCTGGAGTTCTTCCAGCACCAGAAAATTGTTCAGCTACTCCAGTATAAGCACTAGATGCAGCATCAGCTATTAATGGAGATAAAAAAGGATTTGAATATTGTCCTTGTATTGTTGCAGCAATTTGTTGATTAGCAAGATTAGCTATATTTTCTTGTGCAGCTAGTCCTTGTAATTGTTGTTCAGTTGGAGCTACATACTGAGGGCCTTGACCATATATAGTTCCAGCTTCAGATAAAATCTGACCTAATTGAGGTTCAGCTGCTGCATATGGTTGTATAGCAGTATTTGTAGTTCCATCATTACTTCCACCACCGAATGACATATTTATTTTTTCTCCTTATTATGTTTTTCTAATAATACATGGCTTTTAGAATAGCCAAACCTTCGTAAAACTTTCTCCCAACCAGGTCTAGCAACTAATTCCATAGAATCACAATCGTTTTTCCAAGCAAAATCTTCAATTTTTTTAATTAGATGTTGCCATTTATCTTTATGTTTGCCTGTCATTATTCTTATATTAAGACATTTTTGCAAAGGTCTTTGAATAATTTCAGTAACTACAACTCCATACATTCTATCTTGAATGTCATCTTCAGAATCCCAAAGAAACCAAAGTTGCATTTTATCTTCTTTAATCCATTCTTTAATATGATTAGCTAAAGCATAACCATTAGATCTTGCCAAAGCATCTGCAATCATAGATTCACAATGTTTCCATGCTTGATCTATATTAGATGTAGGTATAGCAACAAGATCAATCATGAAGATTTTTCGTCAAATATTTCTAATATAGACATAGTTCCACTAAAAGAATTAGCTACAGGTGCTTGTAATCTATATATATCACCAGACTCTAAAACAAATAATCCATCAGATATATCTTGTGATCCTTTAGAAGATAAAGAATGATAATCTATTTGATATTCAGCACTAGCAGAACTATCATAAAGAAATGCTTCTAAATAACTTGTAGATCCACCATAATTAACAGCATGAACATTTTTAACTAAAGCTGTTCTTCCAGTAGGACAAGTATATATATCTGTCTTATCAGTTGTTGTTAAATTAAACTGTGTGTTTTTATATATATTTGCCATTTAGAATTATTGCTTTTTATCTTCTACTTTTTTTTCTTTAGATAATTCTTCTTTAAGTAATTTATTGTAATGAGATTCTAATATTTGTAGATCAGAAAATTCTAAAGATAATTGATTTTTTTTACCAACAATCCCTTGTAGTTTAGCAACAATTAATTTTCCTTTATCAGATAAATTAGAATCATCATATTCTTTGTCTTCAAATTTAAAGTTCATATTTTTCCTTATTCACTTGGTGGATTATCTATTACCACACCACCTTCTGCTATCCATTCTTGTATTGCTTGGTAATCTGTGTTTGCTTTAATAATATTATTCATTGTTAAATACCTATCAATGCTTTAACTTCTTCTTCAGTTAATCCTAAGTCTAAAAGTTTTTGTTTGCCAGATGCTTTTTTAGTTATTGCGTCTTGTTCTTGTTGTTTTATTTCTGCAATCTTTGCATTTACTTCTGCCTCAGTTGGCATAGTTGCTGTATTGTCATTTAAGATTAAGTTTTCATAAGACATTCTTTTTTCTCCAGTATAATCTTTTCTCCAACCATACCATTGAGGTTTGTCAGTATTAAAATGTGCTAAAGCTAATTGTAAATAATTTTTATCCATTTTATGTATCTCCTAATCTAATAAATGTAAAATGTGTTTCATTTCTATCAGTATCTCCATATATTAAAGAACCAGCATTTATACTTAAAGCATTAAATCTTACTTTACAATTTGAAGTATCAGTAACATCAAATAAAAATTCAGTAACACCTCTACCAGATACACCACCTGATGAACTTTCATCTGCAACAGCTACTTGTGTATAAGTTGAATTATTAGTTGTGACTTCTATATCAATAACCACACTATCTCCACTAACAGTATTATAATCACCTACAACTTTTATTAAATAAATACCAGTAGAAGGAAATGTCCAAATACCAGATGATACTGACATTCCTTTTCCAATATAACCAAATCCTGTATTATCTACTCTTTCTAAATTAGCTGATATTGGACTTGTATTAGTAGTTATATCAGCAGTTAATCTCCATTGGTCTGCTTCTGTAATTCCTGCAAACGATTTATCTAAAAAAGCAAGTTCTCCTAAGTCAGCATTAGTAGGTACTTGGTTTGGTGCGTTTCCTATAAGTTTCGCCATTAGTTATCTCCTAGCCATTTTCTGTAAGGTGTTGTAGGTGCTTCAATCGTTGGCAATCCTTCAACCACCTTATCGGTTTTTAAATTTGCATGAAATCCATCTATCGCAATCATTTCTGGATATTCATTACCTTCATCATCTGTGAGCATAGTGCCACTCTCTTGATAAATAGTTCCAATTACATCTAGTTCGCATAAAGCAACCCAATCATACGCACCAGTTTTTACAAACTCACCATTGGTTTCATAATCATAATCTTCTGGTGGAATGTTATTCGCATCTGTCATATCGTATTCTCTTTTAGCAAGATTAGCTGTTTCTAATGCTTCCCAAAGGTTTTGTTCGTCAATTGCTTTTAAATAATAAATCATGTTATTCCTCAGTTAAGTCTATAATTTCATTGTCGGTTAATCTTAATGGATAGTAAGATAATTTTTTAATGTAACCATTTAAAAAGTAGTTACTTCCATTATAGTTACCAATGTGAATTGTTGTTAAATCTGATGTACTTCCAGTTAATGTAGTGTTTGCAGTTTGAGCAGTACCATCACCTGCCACATTTGCATTTTGATATTCATAAGCTAAAGAATATTTAAAATAGGTATCTGATGAAACAAAGTCACTAGCTGATAATGTTAAACCTTGTCTAATAAATAATGCTCTTACATCATCATATTCAATATATATATCTGGAAATCTATTACTACCATTAGTAGTACTATCAACATGAATTATTCTTTTGTCACTAGTAGAATTTGGTTCAAATGTTTTTGCATTTACAAACCAAGTTCCTTTTGATTGTTTGAACCAATCGTCTTGATTAATGTTTTCCATTTTAGGTAAGTCAGCACTCCTAGTAACTGTTGAACCTGTTGTTTTGATGTAGGAAGTTGGGAATGAACCTACTTCTACTTGAACACCCCAAACAAATATTCCTGAATATCCATCACCTGTGTAGGTAGCATTACCATTGTTATTATCATTAGAAAAATATCCATATAAATTTAAACCAGTTTGTGATGCAGAAAAGGTAACTGTTACTGATAATCTATACCAACCATTACCCACATCTTCTATGGTTTCACTACCACTTGTAGCACCACTTCCTGTTGTAGTTCCTGATGCTGTTAATGTAGATAAATTAAAATCAGTAATATATCCACCACCACCATAGTTTGCATATAAAGCAACACCTTCCCTTCCATTTGGTTTAACGTAAGTAGACCAAGTTATTGTTGTATATGCAGATACTGTTCCTATATTTCCATACCATCTTTTTTGAGATGTAGATGTATCTTCTGTTATTTGGGTAGCAGTTAAAGTTCCATCAGGTGCGACAGTTGCATTTGATGTTAAAGAAGTTCCTATTAAATTATATGCACTAATATCTTCACTATCAGTTACCAAATTAGTTCTACTCTCCTCAATCAATAAACCTAAGCTCTCACCTGTAGTTGGATTGTGGTCAAATCTAGCAACATTGTTTCCTGCTGTTTGAAGTGCAGGTTGATATTTGGTAATAGCTGTTCCACTTGTTGCTGTGTAGGCAGTAACACTATCTCTAACTTCTAATTGTCCACCCCAAAAATATGTTTCTGCTGTACCAGATGGTGTATAGGTGTATCTTGCATAATTTTGTAATGCTGAAGTGCCACTAGGTACAAATCCAACTCTTAGTGAGTTAGTTAATACTGCAATATTATTTGTTCCAGTTACAGAAACTCTGTACCAACCATTACCTGCATTAGTAATTGTAGAATTATTATGAGTTGCATCAGGACCAGATTGGTCTGAAGTTATTGTTCCATTTGTTAAATCAACTATAGAAGCAACCCAAGTATTATTATATCCATAAGTAATTCCTAAAAAAACATATTGTTGTGTGCCTTTTTGTTTTAAAAAAGCTGATACAGTAACAGTAGCTTCTGTAGTTCCACTACTATCAACCATATCAAATGGATTTGTTCCACCATTTGCAGTTAATGTATCTGCTGTAGTTGTTCCATCTGGTGCTGTTTCAGTATTTGCTGTAACAGTAGTATTAAATTTACTCCAAGCAGCATTATCTATTTCCTGTGAATATGGAAGTAAATTCTCCTCAGCTTTCACACTTGTATAACCATCATAGTAGGTAGCATTACTTGCTCTAGTAAAAGTAATTCTTGGGTCTAATGCTTTTGAGTTCGCAAAGTCTAAATTAAGAGATGGTCTAATAGAGTGTCTTGTAGGTGCTATAGAATTTAAAACACCAGAAGTAGTAATATCTCCTGAAGATGTAATTGTTCCTGTAATATTTACATTTCCTGTTCCAGTTATATCAGAACTGTTTAAATCTAAATCTCCACCTAATTGAGGTGTTGTATCTTCAACTACATTTCCAATAGTATTACTAATATTGGTTGCAGTAATAGTACCAGTAATATTAATATCTCCAGTACCTGTAATATCATTTGAGTTTAGGTCTAGGTTTCCACCAAGTTGAGGAGTAGTATCATCTACAACATTTGATATTCCACCTTGAATAGTTGACCAAGCAGAACCATTGTAAAATTTTAATTCATTGTCGGTAGTATTAAAGAATAAATCCCCTTCATCTAATGAAGTTGTAGGGTTAGTTGCACCAATTCTATATCTTACTGCAAATGTATTTATATCGGTAATATTGTTAGCAGCAGTTGTAACATTAGTATCTATAGCAGCTACAGCACTTACATCTGTATCTATTGCAGCTACACTTGAAACATCATCAGATATTCCAGCAACAGTTGTTACATTAGCACTAATTCCTGCAACAGTAGTTATATCTCCTGATATACCAGCAACAGTTGTTACTTCAGTTGCAATAGGAACTAATCTATGAAAAGTATAAGTATTTAAAGTTGATGTTGTTTCTACTAACATTCCATAACCATTAGGGATAGGACTGCCAATACCTGCTGGAATAGAATTAATAGTTACAGTAGCACCACTAGTTGTTTGAGCATCTGTTGAAACTCCAGTACCAGTATTATAAGTCATACCTCCAGCATCAGCGATTGATACAATAGTACCTGCACCATCATTAATATCTGGATTAGTAGTTGGGAATGAATCTTCATTAGCAATAGCTACAAAACCACCTACATCATCTACTAGATCAATTATTCTAGCATCAATAGCAGCAGTAGTTGCAATATAAGAATCTGAACCAGACCAAGTATCTCCAGATGAAATTGTTTCAGAACTATCTTGTCTAAAGTATCTGCCATCAGAAGCTGATGTTGTAAAGAATGTAGTATCATTAGGAGTATGACCTGATGCTTCAGCATTAGTAACAATAACTGCATCTGCAATTTTGTCAGCAGTAACAGCATCATTAGCTATTTTAGCAGTAGTGATATTACTATCTGCTATCTTTGCAGTTGTAACATTTGAATCTGCAATCTTGGCAGTTGTTATATTTGAATCAGCTACTTTAGCTGTAGTAATTTGAGAATCAGCAATATGTTGTGTATCTATAGATCCATCAACATAATGTTCTGAGTTTATACTGTCATCAGCTATTTTAGTTCCATCAACTGCATCAGCAGCAATCTTTCCTGTAGTAACATTTAAGTCAGCAATCTTAGCTGTAGTAACATTACTGTTTGCAATTTTTGCTGTGGTAACATTACTGTCTGCGATTTTAGCAGTAGTTACATTTGAGTCAGCAATTTTAGCAGTTGTTATTTGTGAGTCTGCAATATGTTGAGTATCAATACTACCATCTACATAGTGTTCAGAATCAATACTATCATCTGCAATCTTAGAACCATTAACAGAATCTGCACCTAGTTTAGCATTAGTTACAGCAGCATCATTAATCTTAGCAGTAGTAACTGCACTATCA
>Ga0208161_1000682_pt1 | contig 18974 bp, 37 predicted proteins | sample CB_VirMetaG_3_FD_184538 | JGI IMG/M metagenome (GOLD analysis project Ga0208161, IMG submission 184538) | Freshwater to marine saline gradient viral communities from Chesapeake Bay - CB_1508_1S Viral MetaG (SPAdes) (version 4) | ecosystem: Environmental > Aquatic > Marine > Coastal | place: USA...
GACTCCCTTGAATCCGTGATCAACCGCATCGAATCCGGAGAGGTTGGTGGCCGGGAGCGCGGCAAGATTCGTACGCTATTGCGTACAGAAGAGGCCCAGAGCGCCGTACCCACCCGCCTCACCGGCACGATCAAGAGAGCCATGGATCGCGGCGATCTCGACAGGCAGGCCGTGGCAGACATGATCCGTCGCGGCGTCGAGCAGAAGGTGGCGCGAGGTGACGTGTCCCCCGTGACCGAGATTGATGGCGTTCAGATGGCGCCGGCATGGATTCCCCGGGTGAAGGATGCCCGGCTGTACCGGGTCCTTAAAGACCCTGATGTGCAGAAGGCCAAGGCCGAGAAGATGGGCTTCGACCCCACCTTCACTTGGTATCACGGCACCCTAAGCAAGAGCCTCATCGACGAAGAGGTCCGCCTTGGCTTGCCCACCGGATTCCTCGGGCGCGGGTTCTACCTGACATCCTCCCGCTACGATGCGGAGGGGAACTACGCCAGCATCTACGGCCCGGACCAAGCGAATAAGCTGCTCAATGTCCGTGACTCTGTTGCCCAGCAGGCGCTAGAAGAAATTGCGATGGGCGACCCAGACCTCCTCTCCCTCGATCTAATCGAGACCACGGGGAAGATAATCTCTGCTGCGGATGAAGAAGTCGGAGCTTGGGACGCAGCAACGAGAGAAGACATCGACTCCCTTGAGCGAAGCTGGGAGGACTACGGCGAAGCTGACTTTGATCTTCAGGAGCTTGAAGCATTCCTAGAAGACATTGACGCATACAATGGTGAGTACGCGGAAATCTTTAACGCCGCTCTCGACACGGTGGCTGGCAACACTCTCGGCTGGGACACCAGCGGCCTTGTGTTCCCGATCTACACCAAGGGACGCTTCGCTCTTATCGGCCGCCCGGAAATGAACACCATTAACCCGGATGATCCAACCCTTCTTGGGGAGGTGGACCCGGAATACATGGAGCGCTTCCGCCAGCTCGCTGATATCGGCGCAAGCCCGACCGAGTTTTACCAGATCGTCGAGGATGTCGTCGGCGAAGGTTACGAGCTGGAAAACCCGAATACTCTGTCAACCATTCAAGACATGATGGTTGATCGTGAGCTGAAGAAAGACCCCTTAACGACTGCCGATGTCTACGAAATCCTCAAACAGAACCTTGGAACCGTCCGTTTAAACGATTACGAAATGGACAGGTTCATGAACAACTATGGCGAGCTTGCCAACACTCTCTCTGACGTTGACATGATCGGCGACTTGATTGCCCGGGTGTTCCAAGAGCTTGGCTTCGACGGGGTAGACATGTACCCCGGCCGCACCTTTGTGAACCCATTCACCGGCGTCATGGACCACACCGAGGGGCAGGTGCATCGCATCCTGTTTAACCCAGCATCGGCTCGCTCTGTGGACGCGGAGTTCGATCCCGCCCGGGCAGCAGAACCTCGCCTCATGGCCTCTCGTCAGCGCCGCATCGGTATTGCCGAGCAGAAGCGCCGACAGGCAGAGGGCGTCATCGGGGAGGCCGCGCAGGCTAACTCCTCTGGCCCCACGGAAGCCGCGCTCAAGCGGGGCATGATGAACCAGAACCTCAACGACGAGATGGCAGCGCTCACCGATCAGGCGCCCCAGTTCTACGGGTTCGAGACGCCCACTTACGGCTTTGCTAACCGAGTCCTGTTCAACGTGGCCGACAAGTTCCTCAGCCTGAAGCTGGTCGAGGAGTCCATCAATAAAGCCCGCCGAGCCGCAGGCCTACCGCCCATGGATGCTCGGGCGTCCGCCTACAAGGGCGAGGAGTCCATCCCCGGTAAGGTGGGCTACGAGATTCGCCAATTCGAGGAGGGCGACAAGAAGCGCCTTGTCGAGGCCATCGTCGATCAGGGCCTGACCCGGGAAGAGGTCGATGAGTTCCTGATCCTCCGTCACGCCATCGAGCGGAACGCACAGATTCGCCGGATCAATCCAGACATCGAGGATGCCGGCGCCGGTATGCTTAATGGCAAGCCGCTCACGGACGCCTATGTGAAGCAGCGCATGGCCGAGCTGTACGGCATGACCATGCGGGACGGGGTCTGGGTCGGAGGCAACGAGAAGGCTGCTCGCCTCAAGCGCGTGGCTGCGATCTCCGACAAGATCATCCGTGACTCCGTGGATCGTGGCGTTCAGGGCGGCCTATACAAGCCCGAGGACGCCGATGTCCTCAAGGGTTTCTACCGCTACTACGTCCCGCTCAAGGGCTTTGGCGTGGAGCAGAGCGAAGAGAATCGCGATCCGGTTATGATCTCCAAGCCGGGCACTGCTGGCGCCGGTGGGAACATGAGCATCCGTGGTCCTGAAGGGCGCCGCGCCTTGGGCCGGGAGAGCGAAGCCTTCTCCCCGCTCGCCACCCTTGTGGCCGACCGGGAGCGCATGGTTGCCCGGGCCGTGAAGAACAAGGAGTTCGGCCAGCGTCTGGTTAAACTGATTCAAGACAACCCGAACCCTGCATATTGGGAAGTCTTTCCGCCCGGCACTCCCGTATACATCCGCGCCCTGAATTCCAAGGGAGACACCGTGAATATCCGGAGCGCGTCTCCTGATTTCGCTGGTCAGGATGGCGAGTTCATGGGCGTCAAGATCGGCGGCGAGCAGTATTACGTCCGGATCAATGGGGACGAGCGCTTGCGGAAAGCGCTAGTGAACCTCGACGCAGACTCAAGCAACTTCTTGGTCACCAATCTGGGACGCCTGAACCGCTTCCTGTCCTTTGTGAACACCTCCCTGAACCCCGAGTTTGTGATCGGGAACTTCGCCCGGGACGTGCAGACTGCGGTCTACAACATCATCGCTGAGCAGACCATGCAGGACGGTCGGGCCGAAGGGAAGAAGATCGTGCGCCGGGTCCTAAAGGACACCATGCCCTCGATCCGCACCTTCTACAAAGGCCTCATCGACGAGAGCAAGCTTGAGGGCGACGACCTCCGGGACTTCCAGCAATTCATGGGTTCGGGCGCCAAGGCAGACTGGTTCCATAGCCGGCCTCCAGAGCAGGCGGCGCAGACCATCGATAACTTGATCGACATGCAGAAGGGAACCTTCACCGGGGACTTCCGTCGTCGCTTCAACGAGACCAAGAACTTCATCGAGGACCTGAACTCCTCCGTGGAAAACGGTGTGCGCTTCGCGTCCTTTAAGGCGGCTCGAGACGCATTCCTTGAGGAGGGAATCCCCGAGGCCGAGGCCATTGCCCGGGCGGCAACCCTCGCCAAGAACCTCACGGTGAACTTCAACCGGAAGGGCATGCAGGGGAACCTGCTGAACAGCCTGTACCTGTTCTTCAACGCGTCCGTGCAGGGCACGATGAACTTCGCTCGAGGTTTAAACGTATTCGATCCCAACTCTTCCCGGACCAAGCAGGCCATGGTCGGAAGCATGGTGGGCTTCGGCGCCCTCGCTGCAATGCTTGCGCACCTCATGTCTGATGATGACGAAGAGTCTGGCCGCTCCTACTACGAGCTGATCCCGGACTACATCAAAGAGCGGAACATCGTCATCATGAAGCCGGACGGTCAGAACTACTGGACCATCCCCCTGCCCTACGGCTACAACGTGTTCCACGTCGCTGGCGCCATGCTCTACGAATCCAACGCCGGTATCCGCTCGAACATCGATGCTGCAGGCATGACCACCGGCGCGTTCCTCGGGTCCTTCAACCCCATCGGGTTCTCCGGGTCCAACGACTTCTTCACGTCCGTGGTGAAGACCGGTGTGCCCACGGCTGGTCTGCCGGTGGTGGAGCTGTTAGCCAACGAGAACTTCTTCGGGGCGCCCATCTACCGGGAGAACCTACCCTTCGGTACGCAGGTGCCTGACAGCCAGCTCACCTACTCGACGACCCCGGAGGCCTTCAAGCTGGTGGCCGGGTTCCTCAATGACGTTACCCTCGGTAACGAAAACGAGCCGGGCTTCATCGACATCTCCCCGGACGTTCTCAACTACATGTATGAGTACGCGCTCGGTGGTGCCGGGGCCACGGCCATGCGCACCTTCGAGGTTGGTCGCCGGGCCGTCACCGGAGAGGATATCGAGGTCGGGCAGATTCCCTTCATCCGTCGCATCACCGGGGAGCCTCAGGTCCGGGAGATGGTCGGAGAATACTACGATCGGTCCACGTCCATTCAGCGGAAGATGGCTCAGCTCGGCATCCTCCGTGGAGAGGACCGCGCAGCGTACCTTGAGAGGAACCGGGACTACATCCAGATGGAACCGGCCCGGAAGGCTATCGACCGCCAGCTCAAGTCCCTGCGTGAGCGTCTCCGGGACATCGAAGCCTATGCCGAGACCAGTCCAGAGGCTGCGATCAAAGCTCGCGACCTGCGGGAAACCATCGAAGAGCAGATTGACTACCAGTACGCTCGGTTCAACAAGCTGTTCGACGAAAGGGTTGGCAGGACCAAGATGTGAGAAGGGGGGTGACAGGTGGGAGAGTACCCGTCACCCCCCTGAGGGGTGCTACACCGAAGCAGGGGGAGGCGCAGCACGTTCAATATACATAACTGTATAGGCGTCAGACAAGTACCGCGTCGCCCAATAGGTATTCGATTTTCTCCTCCCCGGACGACCCCCTTCGCACCCTTCGAATGATCCCCATATCCTGAAGCATCCAGTCTGGAGGCTGGCGCTTCCCGCTCCGGATCAGGGACGCATAGGAAAGGGATATCCCGTGGCTCCTAGCGAAGGACGAGAGGTCACCTCTGCTGAACCCTATATAGGCCTTCACCCGGGGGGTTAACTCGACAACTTGCATAGCCCTCTCCTGTTACAAACTGTAAAGGATTATAGGGAGGCAATGCCTTTTACAGAATGGGCTCGACGTTGATTTCAGCCCGGGGGTTCGTTTTGTCGAGGCCCCAGAACACATGCTTCTCCCGCACCTGCCGGTCGTTCCCGTAGATGCGGTCCTGCATGGCGTCAAGGATCACTGACTCGTCGAGGTCGGGCCTGCGCGACGCGTAGTAGATCGTTATGGTGACCTTCAGTTCTCCCTCCAGCAGCTCGTCCAGCACTGGGCACTGCTGCTCAAAGGCCTTCAGGTAATCCAAGGCCTTCTGGCTTTTGATGAAGCGAGGGCGCCCCCCGATCGTCACCAGCCTGCGGCTGTTCGCCTTGCTTGCTGGCTCCCCGTAAATAATTAGCTCTACCATGTTGACATGTCCAATTGCCTAACTGCATACTCGTTCAGCCGTTCACCAATAGGAGAATACGGTGTCACGAATGGGAGACTACATCATTGCCGGAGAGGAAGCAGGGGACCTCTGGTATGACGAGGAAAAAAACGTGTATGAGCTAACGCGAGATGTCCCTGTCCCTGAGATGATCAAGAGGCGCAAGCCGCTTGGTGATCTTCCCTTGAAAGACATGCGCCCCGGTGAGTCATTCGTCGTTCCTTGCGAAGACGAGGACGACCTCCGCCGGCGCATTGCTACAGTCCGCGCCCGTGTTCAGCGGGTTAAGCCAAACTTTCCTAACTGGGTCTTCAGTGTGGTCCGGGAGGGATTAGACGTGAGGGTATTCAGAGTCCGATGAAGATCACCAATCGCTTTGACCTACCGGCCCCAGTCGTTCGCGCTCTGACGACAGACGATTACTCCCGAGGCAAGTCCGATCTGTCGGTTACGCAGATCATCGACTCGCCCCGTGTCCGTCTGCTCCGTAAGCAGCACGACGAAAAGATCGAAGAGGATGTCTCCGATATGGTCTGGTCTGTCCTTGGCCGAGCGGCACATAAGGTGCTGGAGGATTCGGATGAGGAAGGCTACACGATAGAGGAGCGGGTCTTCGCGGAGGTCGAAGGCTGGCGATTGTCGGGCGCCATCGATCTTCAGAAGCACGGGAACATCCTCTCCTTGTACGACTACAAGGTGACCTCCGTCTGGTCGGTCATCTACGGGAAGTCGTCATGGGAGACCCAGCTAAACTGCTACGCCTACCTGCTCTGGAAGGCGAAGAAGCAGAAGGTGGGTGCGCTTAACATCATCGCAATCCTCCGGGATTGGAACCGCCGTGATGCCGGCAAGCCGGACTATCCGTCCAGCCCCATCATGGAGATTCCGATCCAGCTCTGGAGTCAGGATGAGCAGCAGCGCTACGTCACCGAGCGGGTTCGCCTGCATCAGGACGCGGAGTCATCCATGGTTCTCGGCGAGCCTCTGCCTCTGTGCAGCGCGGAGGAGCGATGGGAGAAGCAGACCACCTATGCAGTGCGGAAGAAGGCGAACAAGCGCGCCTTGCGCGTGTTCAAGTCGATGGACGAGGCCAATGCTTTCCTAGAGGAAGGCATGGTGATCGATGAGAGGAAGGGTGAGAGCACTCGCTGCGCTCAGGATTGGTGCCGGGTATCTCAGTGGTGCGAACAACATCAGGAGGCCCTCAATGCAGGGGATGGAACCATTTAAAAAAATGATCCTCGTTTGGAACGAGGTCGGAAACAATGTCGCATCTTCGTTTCGGGTGCGTGATGACATGGTCCTAGCGACCAAGGACGGCGGAGAAATCTTCGAGATCAGCATGGATGATTTCATGGCCAAGCCGGTTGACGAGATCGTCCGTCAAATCAAGGGAGAGACCGCATGAGCAGTCCAGCAGAGGTTTGGAAGACCCTTAGCAGGGTCGATGTTTCCAAGCACGTCGAGAAGAAGAACGGCCTTTCCTACCTGTCATGGGCGTGGGCGTGGGGCGTTCTCATGGAGCACTACCCCGAAGCGGCCTATCAGTTCTTGGATAACGAGGTGCATCCTGACGACACGGTCACCGTGTCATGCGAGGTGCAGATCGGAGAGATGAAGCGGGTCATGTGGCTCCCGGTCATGGATCATCGCAATCGAGCGATCCAAGCACCTGACGCCAGACAGATCAGCGACGCCAAGATGAGGTGCCTAGTAAAGTGCCTTGCAATTTATGGCCTCGGGCATTTTCTCTATGCCGGGGAAGAGCTGCCTTCTGGTGCGGACGAAGCCGAGCGGAAGCCAAAGCCTAAGCCGGCTCCTATCGAAGACCCTCTGGAAAAGCCAGCAGCTAAGCCCGCTGAGAAGCCTGCCGAAAAGCCGGCAGAGGCCCCGGAGAAAAAAGAGGAGAAGCAAGAGAACCCCGACCACATCGACACCGTAGAGGGTGCCGAGGCGGTCGTCGAGAACGTCCTGCAGATTGCTAAAGAGTTTTGCGATTCGAAGGCAGAGCTGCGGGAGTTCTACATCAAGAACCGGAGCACTGCTTCTTTGCTGGAAGGAAGATTCCCCGACCAGTACAAGAAGCTGATGGACGGTTATCAGGCACTTTCAAAATCATTCAAGGAGTAAAGGATGGGTAACTACGACGACAACCTGAAGGGCGCGCTGTTCAAGAATGACAAGCGCGAAAAGGACACGCACCCGAACTACCGGGGTGCATGCGAGATCAATGGAGAGCAGTTCTGGATTTCCGCGTGGGTCAAGGAGATCGGAAAGGGGCAGCGCGCAGGCGAGATGTTCATGTCCCTCTCCTTCACGCCGAAAGAGGGAGGCCAGTCCAGAGGAGGCAGCTCCAAGTCCTATGCATCTCGGGGGCCTTCTGCGCCCGCTGATAGTGGCGATGATCTGGACGATCAAATCCCGTTCTAACTAATAGCCCCGGGGAAACCCGGGGCTTTCCCTTTGAGGTAATCATGAAGAGACGAGATGAAATCCTGCAGCTAGCGGGGACCCTAATCAACGGTGACCGGGCCGACGACTATGGCGATGCCAAGGTGAACCACCAGCGCATTGCTGACGGGTGGAATGTCATCGTTAAGGCAGCACTCGAGACTCACGGGGAGCTGACCCCGGCGCACGTCGCCTTGATGATGGACTGGCTCAAGAGCTGCCGATTAATGAAGACCATTGACCACGATGATTCGTGGATCGACAAGGCTGGATACACGGCGCTTGGCGGAGAGATGGCGGGTTAAGGAAACCGGGGGCGGCATGGTTTGGTACGAGACAGACGAGGATATAAACAACGAGCAGGCGATCATGCAGTCCTTCCTTGAGAGGACCGGGAAGAAAGGCTACAGCTTTGAGAAGCTTCCCATTGATCTGGCGCTCGACTTCGCAATCATTAACCCTCAAGGCCATGTGTGCGCAGCCTTCGAGGTGAAGCACCGCAGGACGAGATATGACACTGTCATATTGAGCATGAACAAGATTCGCATGGGTCGTTGGTTCGAGGACGAAGGCATCCCGGCTTTCTTCCTGATCAGCATGCCGGACGACTACGGTAAGGCGACGATGTACTCGTTCCGTATTGGGGAGACGGCGCTCAATTATTGCTGGGGCGGCAGGGCAAGCCGAGATAAGCGGGAGCCCTTGGCCGACATACCCATCTCCTACTTCATGGACCTTGGCCCGATGGAGGACCAATGAAAGTTGTGATTCGCAACGAAGAGCAGCTCCGACGCACCCTTAGGTCTATTGGGGTTATGTCGTTTACACAGCCTGTGGTTATCGAGCTTAAGCCGCACCGTCTGTCGAAAACTCGGGAGCAAGAGAACAAGTTCCATGCGATGTGCCGCGATCTTTCTCTTCAGGGGATACAATGGGGTGGCAAGCCTCGGACGGCGGACGAGTGGAAGGTGCTTGTGAAGTCGGCGGTTCACCACATGCGCAAGGGCGAGACGCATGTTGTCGCCGGGTTGGAAGGGGAGGTCGTCGAGCTTCTGCAGTCAACGACCAAATGGACAAGGAAGGACTACTCGGAAGCCATTGAGTACCTGCTGGCCTTTGGAGCAGAGCACAATGTCAGATGGCGGGAAGAGTGACATGAGTTTCGTTGGGGAGCTGGCAAGCTATGCGGAGGACCATGGCGTGAGTCTTTATCAGTGGTCCGTGGCGAGCGGCATTAGTGTTGTTCGGATTAGGGAAGCGATGGACGACCCCCTCTCCATCACTCTCGAAGAGGCCGCCGCTCTAGCCAACAGCTTAGGCGTAGGCATTTCCCTCCTTCTATCAGAGGGAAACCCGGCGGAGGCGATCCACTAATTCTCGCGCCCGGCTAGGGTGCGTATCATCGAGGGGGAGAACGGGAGATCATGATGGGAAATATAGAAAGCATCCTCACATCAGTTAATGAGGATTGTCGGCTGCTCTGCCCAGAATGCAGCCAAGAGCGCAAAAAGAAGTTCGTCAAAACCTTGTCAGTCACAATCACCGAAGGCGGCAAGGTCTATCACTGCCATCACTGCGGCGCCTCAGGGAAGGTTCCCTACGCAGGCTCCGTCATTCGTGAGATCAAGCCAGTCCGACTGCCGCCGGAAACAGAACCCGGGCTGGTGGAGCGGTTCCTTAAGGATCGTGGCATCGAGCAATCGAGGGTCATGTCCTTCCCAATCATAGGCGGGCGCAAATTCTTTAGGGGGCAGGCCGAGGAGATCGAGGCGATAGGCTTCGTCTATGGCACCCCGGGAGAGATCACCGCTGTGAAGTGGCGCGGTCTGGATGTGAAGACCTTCACCCAAGACGGCGCAGCCCAAGAGTTCTACGGTATCCATCAACTAAGCAAAGAGATAGACCAGTTGGTCATTTGCGAAGGAGAGTGTGATGCCCTTGCCCTCAACTCAATCGGCATCCCCGCTGTCTCAGTCCCGAACGGGGCACCTCAGAAGGTATCCAGAAAGCAGGTTGACCCATCAGACGACGGTAAGTACGGCTACGTTTGGGCCGCCCGAGAAACGATTGAGCGCTGCAGCAAGATCGTCTTGGCTACTGACATGGATGATCCGGGCGAAGCGCTGGCGGAAGAGCTAGCGAGGCGCATAGGCCGGGCCAAGTGCTGGCGCGTTGCCTTCCCCGGGAAGGACGCGAACGACACGCTTAAGGAGCACGGCGCAGAAGCCCTCAAAAAGGCCATAGACGACGCGCAACCTCTACCCCTTGAAGGCGTATACCTCGCCAGCGATTACGGCGTAGACGTGGATGAGCTGTACGACAACGGCTTTGCTCAAGGGGTGTCCACCGGCATCGAGGAGATGGACGATTTCTATACCGTCCTCCCCGGTCAGCTCACCGTGGTGACAGGCCTTCCCGGATCAGGCAAGTCTGAGTGGGTCGATCAGGTGTGCGTCAACCTTGCGAAGAACCATGGCTGGCGGTTTGCCTACGCATCCTTCGAGAACCCTCCCCACCTGCACATCGCCAAGCTGGCGGAGAAGGTGGTGGGCAAGCCGTTCTTCCAAGGCCCGACGCCACGCATGAGCCGGGACGAGAAGCGTAATGCGCTCAACTTCATCAACGATCACTTCGCGTTCCTTCAGTCCCACGATGGGGCGCCGGCTACCGTCGCCTCGATCATCGACAGGACGAAGCAGGCGGTCATGCGCCTCGGGGTCCGTGGTCTGGTCATCGATCCGTACAACTACCTCGACGTGCGGACTGAGAAGGAACACAACAGCATCTCGGACATGCTCACGCAGATCATCATGTTCGCGAAGTCCCACGGCCTGCATGTTTGGTTTGTCGCCCACCCATCGAAGATGTACCCGGATCAGTCGGGCCGGAGCCGAGTGCCCGGGGGGATGGATATCTCAGGGTCGGCAGCATGGTTTGCCAAGGCTGACATGGGAGTCACGGTTCACCGGACGCCCGAGGGCCCAGAGGTTCACATCTGGAAATGCCGTTTCAAATGGTGCGGCAGCGTAGGAAAAGTTGACCTAGGCTATGACATCCCAACCGGCACATACAGAACCCGAGTCCGAGTTGTGAATTTCGCAGACCAATGAAGGTAGCTCAGCCTGACGCTCAGCAGAGGCGTTGGCGTGAGGAGGTTCGGGCCCTTGGGTGCATGGTCACTGGGGGCCCGGCCGAGATTCACCATTGCGTCGGACGCACCGGGCGCCATAACAAGGTGGACATCGGCCATTGGTGGATACTTCCCCTGACCACAGAGCAGCACCGGGGGCCGAATGGAATACATGCCCACCCCGAGCGTAAACTCAGAGAGAAGGCGCTCTTCGAGGAGGTCCTTCGTCGTTTAAACAATTCAGAAAACCGGCCTCCGGACGAGGTGGTCGAAGCAATCAGGGATTATCGGAGGTGATATCGTGAAGTGGACGCTGTCGGATTTTGTTGATCGCTGCAGGAAAGAGCTGGATGCTCGAGATTGGTGGAGACCCGGGGGTCTTGATTGGCAGGAATGGGTGATGATCTTCAGCATTATAGCCGGGGTGCTTATCGCATTGCCCGGCTTGGTGTTGGCGATGCCTTTCTTCTGGCTGGCGAGCCGCTTCTTCGGCTACGACAGGCGCCCGTAGAGCGTGTTCAAGGCGGCGTTGAGGTCTTTATCGGTGCGAATCTCGAACACGTCATAGCGCCTCTCCACGCCTTCGTGAATCCCTATCGCATAACGATGCTCTCCAGCACCGGGTAGGTGATGTATCTCGCATTGCTGATACGCAGCCACCCGGCGCATCGTGTCGGGCATGTTCCCGTAATCATTCATGTTCGTCTCCGTTATCAAAGTCTTCTCTCTGCGCATCCCACCAGCCGCCGAGCCACGCGCAGCGCCGGCCGAGCTGCTTCATAGGGTAAGGGCATTCAGTATCAAGGTCATCCCATAGGTAGGCGACCCGGCCCTCGTCATATTCTTTTTGGTACTTGAGGTCCATCTATCCTCCCCACGGGATGGCGTGACTGTAAACATCCCCCCATAGGTCTGTTCTGCTGACCCGCCGATCAAAGTTGGGCTCTGGTCTTTTCCATGTGAGAGCTGGCTCCAGCTCTCGACGATTGTCCTTGCCTCGAATCCTGCTGATCTCCCGGTACTGAGCAGTCATTCCTTTAGACAAGGCAAGCTGAAGCTCCTCGGCGAAAGTACACACGGCTCACTCCTCGTCAGACGCTTCAATAGCCAGATCAACAAGCTCCCGGATAGATTCGTCTATCGATTGCATCCCTACTCCAATCATTTCTGCGGCAGCGACTAAGCGCTCAAGCTTGCTGATAATGATTGCCATCTGGTCATCACTCATGGTTCTCTCCCTTTGCTTTTGCGATGGCGGCATCCACCATCCCTTGCGGTATCGCGCCAAGAAAAACTCCCGTCGCCTTCACGCGCTCCAGCGCCTCCAGCAGATCAGGCGCTGCGGCTATCAAGTGGGCGTTGGCCTCGCACACCGGGCTGCGCTCCTCTTCTTCGACGCACCAGACAACTTGTGCAAGCGCTATGTGCTCCGGTGCAGAAATGTATCTATAACAGGAATCAAAATGGCGTTTGATCTCCCAAGGCCCCGGTGTGTGATTACTCATTGTCCTCTCCCATTCACGGCGGCAATTATTTCATCCCGCTCGCGACGCATTTCGTGGCGATATTCTGCGTCCTCACAAGCCTCGGCCAGCTTCTCGATGGCGGTAAGAAGGTTGGGCTTGTCCTGACCCGATAAGACCTCGCCGGATAGCGCCTTCAGCACAGCCTGCCCTTGCCGTAGCGTTAGCCTGTCGTGGGTTTTCATCACCAGATATGTGGTTCGTTTGCGCACTGCCTGCTCTCCCTTTGGTCAGCCCGGATTTTCATCCGGGCTTCGTCTTCGTCTAGTCGGCGAGCGCCAAACCAAATGATGCCAGCGTGTTATCAATAGATTTCATCGCCTCCTTGCCGACATTAGGCAGGGCTGCGATCCTCGATCTACGCGTCTTCCTCGCCCATGTTTCCAAGCTGTCAACATCGTATCCGTACTTATTCATAATGGCGTTGTGTGCCCGGCCTTTGAGCCGCGCCACGAACTCTACCCACTGGGGGTCGCAGACGACCATGTATGTCGGCTCTTCCAGCTCCTCTCCAGCATTGCAGCCCAGCTTCTCGATGGCGGCTGCGGCCTCGCGCATCACCTCCCGCGCCTCGTCGTTATCGACGAGGTAGGAGTGATAGCTCAGCTTTGCTGCGATCAGGTTTGTGTCCATGAGATTCTCCTTTACGTTTCTCGGACTATGGGAACAACATCGATTGCGATTGATGAATTGTCTCTCTGCCTTATGGCTATGAGCGCACGGCTTTCCTTGCGGCACTTCTCGCATGTCAGAAGCGTGGCCCCGTACTTATCGGCCTCCCCCTTCTGAGGGTGCTTGCACTCCGTCCACCCACAGGCCCACTTGAATATCATTCCGCGACTCCTATTGATTCACCCTCGACTTTTAAAGGCGGCTAGGGCACCGATCCATCCACCCGAGCGAATAACTTAGGGGCACTCGGGGTCAGACATCAATAGTTACGACGGTCGCGGTCGCCGGTTCGCACCGGAGTGCGCTTTGGAGAACAGCCGCCTCCCCTATTGTTTCGGTAAAGCGTCGTGCAGGTCGGACACCACGGCGCTCGCTTCATTCAGCAGGTCCCTGAGGCGCATGGCCTTCTCGACCACTTCCTCTGGGTACTTTTCCCGGGCCAGCACTAGCAGGCGCTCAGCCTCGCGGTAGCCGCCCCACGCATGGTTCGATATGACGCCCAGCCTGCCCCGAAAGACAGCCCGGGTCGAGGCCGATGCGGACAGGCATGCCACCGACTTGATGCGGGCGATATCAATGGTCTCGGCCGCGATCTGGATCGCCTCGACTGCGCCGGGCGCCTCCACCTGAAAGTTTGAATTGTCGTGCAGGGAAACCTTCCACCAGTACATGGCCCTCTCCTTTACTGTTCGTCAATATATCAGGGAATGATTGCCGCAGCAGGGGCAAACGGCATCACCTTCTTCGAGACGGTTGAGCTGGGTGGCGCTGCATCGGAACAGGAAGCCGCACTCTCCGCACTCGACCTTAAGCATGCGGGTCGTCTGCTTCTTCTCATCCACGCGGCGGATCGCCGGGTGAGGGTAGGCGCCATGTCTCTCGACCAGCTTGGCGAGCCTCTCCTCCAGCTCCTTGCTGATGTGCAGCTTGGTGAGGGGCGTCTCGAAGCCGGCCTCCCGAGCCCATGCCGAGAAGGCCCCACGGTGCCCAGACTCGCAGTCATCGGCGGCGTGGATCAGCTCATGCAGCAGGATCGCTGCCACCCGCACCGGGTTCGACTCGTTTGGCGTGATGAAAATCTGATTCGTCCCATCGGCAGACTCGCTGCGCTTGAAGCAAACCCCGAGCACTTTCTTCGCGGACTTGGGCGCCCATCCACAACTGACGTGCCAGTCATCAGGGACAGAAGCGAAAGGGATAATGGTCTCGGCGAGGTCTCGGCCCACGCTGGTGAGCCACAACTCTCGATCGGATTCAGCGGATAGTAGGTGCATGTCAGTTCTCCGTAACAGTGTTGAGGTGTTTAACCGTAGATGATTCCTTCAAGGTGTGCAAACGCTTTGGCGAACCCGTTGGGCAACTGCTCCCACTTCGTCTTGCCTCGCACCCACACTGCCCCGTCGATGTACTTGGCTGGCACTCGGAAAAGCCGAGCCATCTTCATCGCTTCGGTGTTGGTTATTTTGCCGAGCGATTCGTTTAAACTATCCTCGACGCCCGGCCCCGTTGATGTTTCTCCGCCCGTTGCATCTTCGGGGTCGTGGCGTTCCTTCTCCACTTCGATATCCCCTCGCTCGGCATGCTGGTAGGCGGCTTCCATCCACCACGTTTCATCGTGGGTGCCGGTCAGGTAATGCAGGTTGTCGGCATGGGACATGGCGATGCCCATCTGCTCCCCTTTCCGGTACTCGGTTAGCTCCACGTTCTCGTGGTTGTACAGGGCCGTGGCGGCCCTGTTGAAGATGTACCAGAGGGTGCTGCGATAGTGCGGGTCGAAGCGATCAATGATCGCGGCAGCTTCCCGGCTCTGCATCAGGTTGTTCGGCATGTATTCGCTGATCATGCTACTTCCCTCCGAATGGTTTCGATTGCGTTGGATGCCTCGAGGAGGCCGTCGGATGCGTCCTTCAGGGCAATGGATGCCTTGATGATGGCGTCCTCCAGATCAGGATCGTTCATCCGATCCACGTTATTGATCTGCTCACCGAGGCGCATCACTTCGAAGTAAAGGCGACCGATCAGGTCCGCACTCTGGATTACGTTAGGCATGGGCCTCCTCCTTGAGGTCCTTGAGGACCTCGTCCGCCGTTGCTTGAAAGTGGGCGTAGAGCATCTCTTCGGCCTGTTCGCCGTACACTTTCTTTATGTAGTCGCACACCGCCTCAATGGCCAGCTCGAAAGCGAGCTGTCCCTTGCGGTCGCGGTCATCCAGCAGGAAGGCGAAGTCGCTCCCTAGCCGCTCCATCAGGCCCATGAGGTGGGAGTGAGGGGACAGGGAGGCGGGTAGCTGGCGCCGGGCAAGGTGGTGCATGTGGGGGCTGTTGAATTCGATTCGCTCATTCATCGTTGGCTCTCCATGATTTCGATTACCTTCATCATCTCGGCAAGGCACCACGTTCCGCCTTGCGATTCAGGCCTGCCATAGGTACGCACCAGCTCCACCTCCACCTTGCACCACACCCTCCGGGGCCCATGCTTGGGTCGCAGGGATAGGTGTGGCGCCACAGGTTTGAGGGTGCAATGCCAGCCGGGGCGATGGGCGAATCCCTTGGTCGGATGGTCCTCCGCTTCCATCCATTCCCCCACAGGGATGCGCTGCTTGGCGTTGATAAACAGGGGGCCGAGGCTCCCATCCTTTCTCTGTTTAAACAGCTTGTAGGCAATCACGGCATGCTCCAGAGAAACAGGTTAGACACGGCCAGCCATCCCATGGCCAGCAGGATGGCGGCCACCACCACTCCCGACACTCCCATGAACAGGCAGAACAGAGCGTGATGCACCCTGTCCATCATTCGCTGGCGCTTGAGCCGGTGACGCAGGGCGCTGTTCATCAGAACACCTCCGGATAAAGGATCAGGGTCCCGGCATCGTAGGGCTCGGGCAGCCAGCCATAGCCGCCCTCGATCAGGTCCCGGATCGCGGGGTGGTATTCGTTCTCGCTGTAGCAGTCGAACACCATGCCTTGGTCATCGCACAGCTCGGACCCACGCAGCCAGATGGCGCCCTCCATGCTCGGGTCGAAGACCTCGCTCGGCACCGCCTTGGCGATGGGCAGGGCGGCGTTGATGCGGTCGATCATTTCCTGTCGATTCATGTCGTTCTCCTTTTTAAACAGATTCTTGGGTGAAAAAGTATTCGTCTTCGTCGAGGTCATACCATATCTCCCAGCCGTCCACGGTCTCCTCATGCTCGGCATAGGCGACCTCCCGCATGATGGGTTCGCCTTCGGTCACGCGGCCCGAGAGGATGTGCTCCCGGGCCAGTTCGATGGATGCCATCCGGGCTGGGATGGCGGGGCCTATGGTGGTCAGAGAGATGCTCATTGTTAGCGCTCCCATTGGCTGCGAACGTGGACGAAGCCATGCTCTCGAGCCTCGGCGGGGGAGCACAGCTCCCACCCCCATTGGCCATCTACCCATGCCTCGGTGCGGTCGATGAATTGCTCGACGATCATGGCGCAGGCCGGGAACACGTCTCCCCGATAGGACTCGGCGCCGTCGCAGTCCCGGCCCCCATGGATAATCCCAACCTCCCCGTCCACTGCTAGGGCAGCGATGGCTCGGGCCATGTCCTCCCGGCGCCCAAGGCGACCCCTCAGGTCAGGCCGGGCGAGGGGATAGTCCCGGCGCAGCACCTCCCGGCAGAGCTTCACCAGCTTGCCGGCCTTGCGGGCCAGCTTCGGCCCATGCTCGGCATGGACCATGGCGACGTAGTTTTTCGCGTCCTGCAGGTTCTGGAATTGAATGGTCATGGTCATTTGGCGATCCTCTCTAGCGGTTCTAATTCGTTGATACGGTTCCGGAATGCATCGGTCAGGGCCCGATAGGTGGGGTATGCCTCGGTGGCCAAGGCGTCCTGCACCCCGTAGAAGGCGCTGAGCACACCCTCCCGTGCCTCGATGGCCTCGCAGGCATGCATCTTTTCGGCGAACATGGTGCCCAGCTTGGTTGCGGTTGCTTTGGAAAATCTCATCGGTCGGTTCTCCCTAGGGGTCGATGTTGAAGGCGTCGCAGATATGTCTATCGACAGTCTTCGGCGCCCAGCTTCGGGTTTGATATCCCTGCAGCGGGTTCTCTTCGCTTAGGTCTAGGTCAATGCTCGCCACCGGGTAACTTTCCTCCGGGCTCGGGGGCCGGATTTTCATTACTATCTCGCTTGTCCCGGGGGCCTCGATCGCCTCCAGAACCTCATCGAGGTCGGTGGAATTGACGACCTCGATCCGGGTGCTCTCCCCGGCACCCTTAAACACGGTCATGACATACTGGCGGGCCATGAGCATGATGATGGCGTTGCGCACTTGCTCATTCATCGGTCGTCCCTCCTCTACCATACGCCTAGGGATTCAAGCGCCTTGCGGTCCCGGTCGAGCACTCGCTGCAGGCTAGGGACGCTTCGAATCCATGCCTTGCACTCTTCGGCCAGCGCTTGCTGCTCCTCGGTCAGGAACAGCAGGGCGGCGATGCTCACCTTGAAGGGGTTCACCACGGTCTGGATTGCATTCCATGCAATGTATCCATCGGTGCCGTACTTGGGCGGGCTCACCTTGAGCTGGCCCCGGCGGGGGCCTCGCTGGCAGAGGGCGGCACCAATCGCTTCGCGGGTTCGGTTATCCATGGTCGGTCCTCCTCAGACAATGTAGGCAAAGGCTTCGCGGATATCGTGCTCCACCTCTTCATCGGCGGCGCCGTAATCTTGGAGCGGATCGTCTTCGCCGAATTCGTAGACGAAGATCAGCCGGCCTACTGCTCGGAACCCCTCCGGGGTGCGCTCTTTAAGCACTAGCTTGTTGCTCTCGGTCCCTTCAAGGGACCCCATGATGGCGTCGAGGTCGGTGCTATTGCGCAGGTCCACCTCCCCGTCGCCTTCGATGGAATCCCACACAGTGATGGCATAGCCCCGGGCCAGCAGGTGCTTGATGGCATTGCGTACTAGTTTGGTCATGGTCGATTCTCCGAGGGGCCGAAGCCCCGTTATGGTTAAACAGCGTGACTCATTACATTCCTACGTTTGCAGCTTGTCAACAATTAAGCGACAAGCCGCACTGCGATCCGGTTCTGAAGGGCGGCCAGATTCTTCTCGCTGATCAGATACCCATGGGCAGCGATCCGGATGGACCCACGGCGCCCGGTCGAGCCGGAGCATGCCTTGCAGTCCACGCATTGCAGCTTGCGGCCTGCCTCTTCGGATGCCGGGCACACCGTCTCACGGCCCACGCTGGGGGCGTCAGGCGCTGCCACTCGGAAGGTGCGCCATCCCATGCTATGGGCAAGCTCCGCGTCTTCTGGGCAGTCGGCAGAGGCCATGCATAGGCCTTTGAGCGCTTCGGCTTCGGGCAGACGCCATTGGTGGGTGTATCCCGTCCAGCCTTCGGCTTCGGCCAGTAGGCCTTGCCATACCCATGCCGGGGCTGCGGCCGGGTCGCCATAGGTGCCAAGGCGGACCATGCGGCCAGCGGCGATGCGCCCACACTCCTCGGGGGTTATCTCGGGATAGCTGCCCCGGATGAAAGCCCGGAACACTGATCCCACTCCATTCATCGAGACGTAGCAGGTCCGGCCTTCGAAGCCCTCGCCACGGTGTACGCAGTCCCCGCAGATGCTTGCGTCTTCGCCGGAGCGGATCGCCACGGTGGGGTGGATATCTTCCCGGATGATATAGGTCTGGACCATCTCGCCGGTCTTCCGGTTCGCCTTCCCGCTTAGGGAAAGCTTGCATGCGATCACCACGATCGGGGCGCCGTCGAGCATGCTCGGGCCACGGTAAATCACTGCGCTCTGAATTTTCTTCGTCATGGTCGGCTCTCCATTGCCCCCCGAAGGGGGCGGTTGTGGGTTAGGCGGCGTCCGTTTTCTCGCCTTGGGTCAATCGGAATTCAATCAATGGAAGCTCTATTCCGAATTCTTCGAACAGTCTCCACGATAGCGCCTCCTCTCGCATTAGGTGCTCCAGCAGGGCTAGGTGATCGCCTTCCGCTTTCGCGTCCCGCTT
>Ga0208161_1000683_pt1 | contig 18898 bp, 22 predicted proteins | sample CB_VirMetaG_3_FD_184538 | JGI IMG/M metagenome (GOLD analysis project Ga0208161, IMG submission 184538) | Freshwater to marine saline gradient viral communities from Chesapeake Bay - CB_1508_1S Viral MetaG (SPAdes) (version 4) | ecosystem: Environmental > Aquatic > Marine > Coastal | place: USA...
TTAAATACAATATCATAAAGATAATCATATTCTTTTTTAACATTGTTTAATTTTTCCTCATCTTTGATGAATTCTGTTTTAATTTTAAGGATTGACAACTTGTCAACGATTTCTCCTATTGATACTTCTATTTTCATATTTTTTTTATTTATTTTGTTTTATTTTCCCAACTAAAATCTTTTTTATCATTTCTAATCCCTAACCAATCGGTTAAATGAAAACAAATTTTGTAAGTTCATAGTTTTATTTTTCTTGATAAAATAAAATATAATATTACATTTGCAAATGTATATTGTTATTATTGTATTAATATAAATGAAAAAATTAAAATTTACAACTGAAACTCTTGAAGATGGTAATATATTATGTAGGTATAATGTTGATGATAGATGTTACACTACAACAATTAGTCTTTTATATAATAATGATTTATTACAAGAATATGTTGTACCACCAGAGGATATAAAAATATATGCGTGGATGACACACCCTTTTTTAAAAAATTATCCAAATAAAGAAATAAAAATACTTCAAGATTACTTTGGACACAAAGGAAATGAGGAAACTGATTTATTTTATGTTCACCCTAGAAAATGTGGTGGCTCATCAATAGAAATAGTTGGTTATGAACATGGTATTAGGTGGGGTAAATGGTCTGAAAGTAAATATGATTACCACGCACCATCAGATTATTTTATGAATGTTAAAGATTTAGTTAAAAATAAAATATTGTTCACTTCTGTTAGAAATCCATATGAAAGATTAATTAGTGGTGTTTACTGTCCATTTAATAAAGTTAACCAAAATAGAGCTACAAAAACACTAACAATTGAAGAATTTAATCATTATTTAAACTTAAGAATAAATAATGAAAATTTAGTATATGATTTTGTCTATTATGAGGGTAAAAAAATAGTTCCGCACGTTTTAAAATTAGAAAATTTAACATATGAGTTTAATAAATTAATGTTTGATTATCATTGTGATGTCAAAATGCAAGGTAAAAATAACTCAACAGATTCTTATTTTAAAAATAAAAAATTCACAATTGAACATATCAATAGTGAAAATTTAAAATTAATTAACAAAAAATTTGAAAAAGATTTTAAATATTTTGACTATGAAATGATTAAATCTTAGATTATAAAAAAAACTGATATGTTAAACAAAAAAGAAAGAAAAAAAATTCTATTAGATTCTTACAGAATGTTTGGTCTTCACGATGATGAAGGTGGTGTTAATAGAACACATGGGCTTTTTATGATGTGTGAAGACATTATGAATCCTGAATTTATAGTTGCTGAAATTGGTTCATACGCTGGTGTTAGTAGTGAAGTTTTAGCATTGCATTGTAAAAAACTATATTGTATTGATACATGGGAAGATTGGAATAATGATGGTATTATATTTCAAGCGATGGAATTGTTTGAGAATATGAAGTCGTTATATTCTCATATAGACAAGTTACACATGACAGGTAACGAAGCGTCAAAAATGTACCCTGATGAGCATTTTGATTTGGTATATATTGATGCCTCACATTGGTATGATGATGTAGTTAACGACATAAAAACTTGGTTACCAAAGTTAAAAAAAGGAGGTTATTTGGCCGGTCATGATTACCTTGAAGGTATTGACGTATTGTACGCGGTTAATGATTTTTTTGGTAAAACACATTCAATAACAAGGTACCCCGATTCAACATGGGTAATAAAAAAATAAAACATGAAAAAAGAAATATATTACTTAATTCATAGTATCAATTTTGGTGACACATTATGTGCAACACCAACTTTAAGATATTTGTCTCAATCACACAGAAAAAAAATTAATGTTGTAACTCACAACAAACAGGTATTTAATGGAAATCCATATGTGGATTTATTGTTATCATTTGATGAATATTTTTCTAATGATGTTGGTGATATTCTTAAATATGAAAGTTTTACTCACGCAGGGAGAGTAGATAATAATGGTATTGAAAAGAAATTTTCACATGTTGATACTCGTCAACTTCATGCTAATGATTTGGGTTTTCAATTATTACCTGACCAATTAACATACGATTTCTACCCATCCCAACAAACATTAGATATTGAATTACCTGATGAATATGTTGTTTTACACGTTACAACTAATTGGCCAAACAGGACTTGGAGTGATGAAAATTGGGTTAAATTAATTGATTGGTTAAGAGAAAATAAAATCTTCACAGTCTTAATTGGTTCTGGATATAGAGAAGAACTACACAAGTCATTAGGTGATACACCTCTTGATAAATATTGTCCCACATTTGAAAATGTTTACGGTATTGACTTGACCAATCAAGGGAGTATGAGTGATATGTGGTGGATTCTAAATGATGCTAAGTGTTTGGTAACAATGGATTCAGGACCATTACATTTGGCGGGATGTACAAATGTTAATATTATTCAGTTAGGTAGTGCAATTCACCCATCATTTAGAGCACCGTTTAGATATGGTAGACAAGATTTTAACTATACATATGTTGGAGGAACTTGTAATTTATTCTGTAACTCTAATTTGTTTTATAACATTCAAGAATGGGGTCATATAAATGCTGTACCACCAATGCCACATTGTTTGGAAAATAAACCAACATTTGAATGTCATCCTACTATAGATAAGGTTATTGACATTGTCGGAGACATTTTAAATAAGGAAGTTCATAATAAATTTGATTCTATAATTGAATTAAATTGGAATCCCGACCCAAATAAAATATTTTTTAATTATAATGTTAATACTAATTTACCTGTTAAATTGGAGGTATTTGATATTAACACTGGACTTAAACGAGATAGTTTTGATGATATTGCGATAAGGAATTATGGTGGAAATATTTGGTGGGCACCTAGTCCTGGATATTTAGAAGGACTTGGTAATATTGAATTAAAACTTTATTTGGACAATAGATATTACGGTAGCAAGACACTAAAATCAAAAGGTGATAACTACCTTTCAGTTAAAAATAAACAATATATATTGGATACAACTGATGATAAAAGTTACTCAACTTTTTGGGAAGTCTATATTAATAAAGATTATGAATTTAGTGAGGAGTTTAGTATTAAAAATGGTGATGTAGTATTAGACATTGGTGCTAATCATGGGTTCTTTTCAATGTATTCAATAGATAAAGGTGCAAAAGAGGTTTTTTCTGTTGAACCTGTTGAATTAAGTTATAATACATTATTAAAATTATCTAAAGAATTACCAATAACACCAATTCAAAAGGCGGTCAGTAGACTTGATGGGACAATTAAAATGATGTTATGTGATGATGTCTCAGCAAGAAATTGTGTTACAGAATTTAATAATATTTTAGAAAATACTGGTGACGAGATAATTGTAGAGTCAATAAATATTAATACACTAATACGTGAAATTAATAAAAAAATTGATTTTCTAAAAATTGACTGTGAGGGGTCTGAAATTGATATATTTCAAACTATTTCAAATAAAAATTTGATTAGTGTTGATAGAATCTGTATTGAAACACATACTGATGATGTTAAATCAACAATACTTGATATATTACATAAATCAAATTTTAAAACCGAAACTAAAGGAATGTTAATTTTTGCGAAAAATTTAAATTAAAATTATGTTAAAATTTGGTATATATACAACATTTTATAATTGTGAACGATTCGTTGATAGAATTTTCAAATCAATTGAAAATATTAATTATCACTATTTTGAGTGGCACATAACGGATGACTTTTCAACTGATAATACCAAACAAATGGTATTAGATAGGTTGTCTAAAAGTTCTGTAAAAAATAAAATTCACTACATGGAACAAACTGAGAAAAAACAAATGTATTGGAAACCTAATTTGTTTTTTGATGGTTCATTTGATTGGATAATATTAATTGATGCCGATGATGATTTTGACCCCAACTTTTTAAATGTCTACAATTATTTTTTACGTGATAAAAATAATATAACGTTGGTTTCTTCTGACTTTATAAAAATAAATGAAGATAATAATTCACTACATTCAATATCTTATGTATCTAATGACGATGTTATGTCAAAGAAAATTAAAAGATATCATCCGTCATGTGATTATTTAAACAATACAAGTTACAGTTGTTTTGGACACCTAAGAGGTTTTAAAAATGTAATTCCATCTTTTGATGTTACAGATATGTTGGCCTGCGCTGAAGATAGTTATCACGTTTTTTGGTCAAACTCATTTGGTCAGTACTTACACATACCTAGACCAATGTATAAATGGTATTTAAGAAATGATTCTGAATCCCATAATAAAATAGTACCACCAAATTTTAATGCAAATTTTGATATTGCATTAAACAAACTAAATGAAAATGATGGTGGAGTATTTATGATGTTCAATGATGTTTATATTGAAACCTGTTCTTTATCTTCTTACACTAAAAAATCATTGTTAGGTCAGAATGTAACTCTATGGACAAGACCGTTATCTGAAATGAATAAAGATATAATTGGTTCACTATATTATGATGTTAAATTAAAATTTAATGATATTAATTCTGACATTCATATTTTTGCGTTAAACTATTTTAATGAGGTTGAATTAGATTCTATATTACGTAAAGTTGGTGATAAAGACTTGGTGTTCTATTATCAAAACCAAAAATATCATGAAACTCATGAACAGAAAGATATTGAATTACAAACACAAATTGAAAAATACTCTTCAGTTATTAGAAAATATAGAGGTTTTAGTTGGTGGAGTTATATAAGACATTTTATAATTAATACATAAAAAAAATGAAAAAATACGATATAGTTGTTGTTAGTGGTGGTTTTGACCCGGTACACAGAGGTCATGTCCGAATGTTTAATTCAGCTAAAGACATGGGACATAAAGTTGTTGTTGGTCTAAATTCAGATACTTGGTTAGTAAGGAAAAAAGGTAAAGCGTTTATGAACTTTTCTGAACGTGCTGAAATCTTAAAATCGTTCAGGTCGGTTGATGAAGTTATGTCTTTTAATGATGAAGACAACTCAGCAATTAATTTATTGGTGAGAGTACAAACTTTATACCCTGATTGTACGATTGCATTCGCAAATGGTGGTGACCGTGTTGAGGGTAATACACCTGAAAAAGGATTTTGTAATGCTTATAATATAGATATGGTTTGGGGTGTCGGTGGTGATAAAATACAATCTTCCTCAGATTTAATTAATGCGGTTTTAGAATTAAAATGAAAAAAATATTATTAGATTTATCAGATTGCTACGGTATTGGGGACATTTTAAGTTCAACACCAACTGTACGTAAGTTATATGAAAGTTATGGTCGCAAAATTACAATATCAACACACATTCCTGAATTATTTGATTCAAACCCTTACGTTGAAAAAGTTTATAATTCAAAAGTTATAAATCTAAATTATGTGAAAGACCAATACATTGTTCATTCTACCTTTGACATTTTAGGTAAAAAAACAGAAAGAGATGTTGAATACAAACACAGTATTATTGATATAAGACAATACCATGCGATAAGTTTAGGATTTATGTTGTCTGAAGACGAAATGGAATGTGATTATTATCCAAAAGATTTTGAGGATATTAACGGTCTTCCTGAAAAATATGTTTTAATCCACCCTGTTCAAACTTGGCCAAATAGAACTTGGTCTGCAAGTAACTGGATGAAATTAACTAAAAAATTAAATGATAGGGGTATCTCAGTTGTTTCAATTGGTAAAGATAGTACTGAAACAGGATTCTTTAATATTAATAAACCCACTTTTAATTTTGAAATTAAAAACGGACTTAATTTAATTAACAAAACATCACTATCACAAGCTTGGCATTTGATTAGTAAGTCAATGTGTTTTGTAACTATGGATTCGGGTTTATTACATTTGGCAGGAACTACAGATGCTGAAATTATCATGTTAGGTAGTGCGATTAAACCTGAATTTAGAAAACCATATAGATATGGTTCACAAGATTATAAATTGTCTTATGTTTTAGGCGGTTGTGATTTACATTGTTGTTCTAATATGAAATATGGTGTTAAAGAGTGGGGAGACATCCAAGGAGTACCACCACTAATTAATTGTTTAGAGAATAAAAAAACATTTGAATGTCACCCATCTGTTGATAAAGTTATGTACAATATTGAAAAGTTGTTATGAAGATAGGAGTGATATTAATAGCATATAATACTTCAAAATATGTTGACGAATGTCTGTCGTCATGGATGAAACTAAAGAGTAAGTATGATATTACAATAGGGTGTGTTAATGGTATGTTTAAAGAATATGTTAAATTAGGTATTAATTCTGAAAAGAATAAATTAACATTAAAAAACCTTATTAATTATGATATTGATTATTTAATTTCAACTAGTGAGACTATATTAGTGGATGAAATCTTCAGTAGAAATATTATTTTAAATTTAATAAAAAAAGAAACCGACATTGTTTGGATTTTAGATTGTGATGAGTTTTATACGGAATGTGATATTGAAAATATTTTAAATTATATTTCATCAACACCTGAAGTAGATTGGTACTCAATTAATTTTAAAAATTACATTTTTACAAATAAATTATTTATTAGCGGTTTTTGTCCACCAAGAATTTTCAGGACAGATAGAAATGGTGGTATAAATGAATTTTATTTTGATAATCATATTAATTATAATGATGGTACCGATTTAACAAAACATTTAAATCATTCAATACCTAGAAATATTGCTTGGGTTAAACATTATAGTTGGTTATCGGATGACCCAAGAAGTAAAGATAAAATTAGTTATCAAAATTATAGATTTAGTAATGGTTGTAATTTTAAATGGAACTACGAACTAAATTGTTTACAATATGATGAAGAATATTTTGTGAAAGTAAATGAAGAAAAACCTGTATTAACTGAAGAAATTGATGTTTTTTCTCATGATTTTACATTTAACTTTACAAGACCTGAAAACACCTTTTTTGTGCGGGATGTTTGTAAAACTCAAGATATTACAATTAAAACATTTAATGGTCATAATAGTGAGTTATTAAACATAACAGATTTATCTTTAATTGAAAATTTTAATTATTATTACAATTTTCCTTATGAAAATTTTTACTTAATTGATAATTTTAGTAAATTTAGAATTGAGGTGTTTAATAATGACGGACAATTAATTCACCATCAATTTTTACACATTAAATAATGAAACACATAGGAATAATAACATCATACACTAATCATATTAGATGGGACAATTATGGTAAATGTGATTATGGTGATTTTGCATCTTTAAACCATCATGAATATGCTAATAAACATGGTTATTCATATATTAAAAAAATTGTTAATAATGATGATTATCAAGATTGGCATCCAACATGGATTAAAATTGATGTATTAAAAACATATTTACCATTATTTGAATACTTGGTTTGGATTGATGCTGATGCTGTGTTTTATAATCAAGATTTGAAAATTGAAGATTTAATTGATGATAATGTTGATTTAGTAATACCAAAATTAGAAGTTGATAGGGTTAGTGGTAATGTTTGGACTCACACTACAACAGGTTTTATGATATGGAAAAACAGTGAGTGGTCTTTTAACATTTTAAATTTACTATGGAATGAACCAAATCAGTTTAGATTTGAATTCTTTCATGAACAAACAAGATTAGATGAACTTATATATGATAAATTACAAATTTCTGGTGGTGAAAATATTTTAAATAGAGACATAAATGATATTGAAAATCCTGTAATACTAAGTAATGTTAAAATATTACCATTTTCATATCATAGATGTTGGGAAGATGGTGAAATAAAATATGTTTATCATGCTGGTGGAAGTACACCGACTAAACTTGAAAGAATAAAAAGAATTTTAAATAAAAAATAATGTTAAAACTTTCTTATGTTACAATTGTTAATGAAAATTATCTACCTTTTTTAAGTAAACTTTTATTAACTCATGAAAAATTTTCAAAAATAAATCTAACGGTATATACCGTAAATTTTATTTATACGGGTGAACTATATGAAAACGTGAAATTTATAGAGTATTACGATAATAATTTAATCGAGTATGAAAATACAGGTATCAATAAATATATTAAAAATGATTATGAAAAACATAAATACACAACATTTTTAAAACCTAAAATTTTAAAAGAACCAACAAATGATTATGACTATTTTTTATTTGTTGATGTTGATGGATTATTTACTAAAAACTCAGACCAATTAATTCTAAATTGTGTTAATACTTTTGGAGAAACAGAAATACCGATTAGTGTTAAATATTTTTACCAATATAGTAATACACACAATAAGAGTGAGATTATGTTTAATGAGGATGGTAGTTTTAATATTAAATCATTAAACTATTATAGTTTAATTGAATATTTTAATACTGAATTTCATGAAATTCACTATCTAACAACATACTGTCTTTTTTATACTAAAAATTGTTCGTCTTTTTTTAAAGAAGTTGAGGACATATGTTACGATGAGGAGATATCTAAAGATTATAGAAAATTTTTACCTTTAGGTGATGAGACAGCGTTTAATTATTTATATTCAAAATACAATATAACGGATTGTATTTCAAATCATTTGTGTTACGATGTTAGTCCTTTTCAAACTATAGAGAATGTTAAAAATAATATATCTAAAAACAGCGAAAGTCTTTCATACATTCATACTAAAAGACTAAACAATTCGGTTTTTTATGGTGATGAGTTAAGTATTAATAATAACGAATATGATATAATAATAAATTTACTATCTAATTATAAACCTCAGAATCATACTGTCAGTATTTCATATATAGAAAAAAATAAAATACATTTTTGTGTAACTGAAGATTATAATGACAATTATACTGCTAAATTAATTAGTTTACCAAATCCTAATATGGATTTACAATACAGATTAAACATTGACAACAATAGTTGTTATTGGTTGTGGTATGAAAATAAAAAGTATGTTAAAGATTTGTATTTAATAATACATCATAATGATTTAGTAATTAAAGATTGTATTAAGATTAGTTAAAATGAAGACATTGTTAGTAATAACACCACACATGTCAACAGGTGGTTGTCCACAAGTTGTTGCTAAAAAAGTTGAGATGTTAAAAGATTTCTATAACGTAATTGTTGTAGAGTGGGAATGTGTTGCTTGGTTATTTGTAGTACAAAGAAATCGTGTTATCAATATGATTGGTGATAAGTTTATTACTTTATCAGAAAATAAAGAATATGACTTGTTTAATATGATTAATGATTACAATCCTGATTATATTATGATTGAGGAATTTTCTGAAACATTTATGCCGACCCACATAATGAAACGTCTTTATTCAAAAGACAGAACATATAAGATATTTGAAACAACTCATAGTTCATACACTCAACCTAATTGGAAGAAGTTTTTACCTGATAAATTTATATTTGTTTCGCCATATTCATTAGAAGTTTTTAAAGACATGGGAATTCCAATGGATTTGATTGAATACCCGATAGATGATAAAATACCTAATAAAGAGTATAATCAAAATATTTTAAATTTAGACCCTGAATATAAACACATTATTAATATTGGGTTGTTTACTCATGGTAAAAATCAGGGTTATCTTTTTGAGGTTGCTAGATTATTACAAGAATATAAAATTAAATTTCATTTTTTAGGTAATCAAGCTGGAAACTTCATTGATTATTGGAAACCAATAATGGAGACAAGACCTGAAAACTGTATTGTATGGGGGGAAAGAAATGATATTGATTCGTGGATTCAAGCCTGCGACATACACTTTTTTAGTTCAAGGTTAGAGCTTAACCCTCTGTCTATTAAAGAAACATTAGAGTATTCTAAACCAACAATGATATTTAATTTATCAACTTATAAGGGTAAGTATAATAATCAAAAAGATATTCACTTTTTGACTGGTGACACTGTAAAAGATAGTGAAAATCTATTACGTATTTTAGGTATAGAACCAATTAAAAATGAACAACCAAAAATACGTGTAGTACATCCATTGTTAGACCCCAACTAGTTTATCAAAAAGAAGGATTTTCAGTATTGGACTATTTAGAAAAATGACTTATAATTACACTTAATGGAAAATAATTTTAGAAATATAGATGAACAAAGGATATGGAATGATTTAACTTTGTGGTCTGATGGTGGTCATGAGTGGTCAAAATCATTTGGTACTACTGAAAAATTGTGGAATGAACATATTTTTGACGACATAAAAGAATTTAGAAATAAAAAAATTTTAGAAATCGCACCAGGTCATGGAAGAATAACGCAATTCTTATCAATTTTAGCTTCAGAATTAATAGTTGTAGACTTAAATGAAACTTGTATTCAAAAAACAAAAGAAAAATTAGGTCATCACGTTTTAGCATATTTTGTTAATAATGGAAATAATTTGCCAAACATTAGAGACAATAGTCAAGATTTAGTATTTTCGTTTGACTCTTTTGTTCACATGCATAAAAACGTTATTGATGATTATATCGGTGAAATCTATAGAGTATTAAAACCCGGTGGATGTTCATATATTCATCATTCTTGGATATACAGTAACCAAGATTTGTCATTCAATAACATTGCTGGTAGGTCCGATATGAATCCTGAACTATTTAAATCATTAGTTGAGAAACATAATATGAAAGTTATTGAACAAAAAACAATAAATTTTGAACCTGTTGACGCTTGGAATGGTGTTGATAGTATTACAATATTTGAAAAATGAACAACAAAAAAATTTTTATAACAGGTGGTGCGGGATTTTTAGGAAAAAACATAGTAAAAAAATATTATGATGATAATGAAATTACTATTTATTCTAGAGATGAAGCTAAACATTATTTTTTAAAACAACAATACCCTAAAATTAAATGTGTTGTTGGTGATATTAGAAATTATGATTTATTAAAGAGGGCAAGTCAAAATCATGATATTGGTATATTTGCAGCGTCTTTAAAGCAAATATCAGCGGTGGACGAAAATTATGAAGAAGGTATTGAAGTTATTATTAAAGGTGGTATAAATAGTAGAAGAGTTGCGGAAGAAAATAACATGGAATCGGCATGTTTTGTATCGTCAGATAAATCTAGAGCCGCAACAACACTTTATGGTGCGATGAAATATGTTGCTGGAGAATCTTTTATCGTTAATAGTGAAAAGAGTAATACTAATTTATCTACTGCGATATATGGTAATGTAATGAATTCAACAGGTAGTATTATCCCATTAATTTGGGACACAATAAAGAATAATAGAGTTTTAACATTATATTCTAAAGAAATGACCAGATTTTTAATTGAGATTGAGGATGCGATAAATTTAATTGAAGAGGGTTTAAAAGTTAATGGTTTTAATTTAATACCTAATTTAAAATCATTTTCAATTAAAGATTTGTTTGAAATATATCAGGAAGAATTTGGTTTAAAGTATAATATTGGGACACCTAGAGTATCCGAAAAATTACATGAAATGATGATTTCGAGCGAAGAGACTCCTCGTACTTTTTTTGATGAAGAAAAAAATTTATATTTTATGCATTATAAGAACATTTACAATACGGGAGTTGGGGAATTTACCAGTGATAAAGTTATGATATCTAAAGAGGAACTGTATAGATATTTAGTTAACAAAAATTTTTATAAAATATGAAACCAATATATTTAAGAACCACACCTGAGGATAATGGTTTATTAGAAACCTATCCTCATTATGAATTAATAGAACATTTAGCAAAATGGATAAAACCCGTAAATTATTTAGAAATTGGTGTTAGACATGGTACAACTTACAATTTTGTTAAAAATTATTCAGAAACGTGTTATTTGGTTGATTTAAAATTTTTAGATATTGATTATACAAATAATACTATTAAATATGAAATGTCATCTGATGAATTTTTTAATCAAATTGACAAAAACTTAAAATTTGATTTGGTTTTTATTGATGGGGACCATTCTAAAGAACAAGTATTAAAAGATTTTATCAATGTTAAAGACATGGTAATAGATGACGGATTTATTATACTTCACGATACCTATCCATGTGATGAAAGAATGACATTTCCACACCATTCAAATAATTGTTGGGAAACAATGATTGATATTAAACAAAAATATTCGGATGAATGGGAATATCTAACACTACCTTTCAATCCTGGATTAACCTTATTGAAAAAAATGAAAATTAATAAACAAATTTTATGGAAATAATTTATGTTAAATAACGATTATAAAATAGATAAAATAACCTACCCGTATAAAATATGGGTTATTGATAATTTTTTAAATGAAGAAATTATTGATAGAATTAAACAATCTTGGATTCAAATACCTGAAAAAAATTGGCATTCAGGTTATGATGAAGTGAATGGTAAAAAAAATATACTAGAACAGGGTATGAGGGCGGTAAGTAAATTAGAACTAATGCCTTTATTTCTACAAGAGATTATGAAATACTTTCATAGTGATGAATTCACAAATATTCTTTCTAAAATTACTAAAATTGATGATTTAATTCCTGATGAAACAATGAGGTGGTCAGGTTTAAGAACTATGTTACCGAATTCATTTCAATTAATACACAGTGACGCTAGAAAACACCCTAATAACCCATTAACGAAAGAATTAACGTGTTTGTTATACTTAAACGATGATTATTGTAAGAATACTGATGAGGGATGTTTTGAAGTTTGGAATGATGATATGACGATTAAAACCCATGATATTGAACCAATTAACAACCGAATGGTTATTTTTGTAAACTCTGAAACATCCTATCATGGGGTACCAAAAGTTTTAAAAGAACGAAGGGCGATAACTTTTAGTGTAATGTCAAAAAATAATTCATCAACAAGAAATAAAGCTTTATTTGTTCCAAGACCTGAGGATTCTGATGATGTTAAACTTTTAGGTGTTGAAAGAGCAAAAATAACTGATACAATATGAGAATTTTACTATTAGGACATAAGGGTATGTTAGGACATATGGTCTTAAAATATTTAAATGCTAAAGGATTAAATATTGAAACCACTAACTTACGATGGCCTTCAGATGAATTTAAATATTATATTAAAAATTTTGACGGAGACATTATTATAAATTGTATTGGTGCAATACACCAAAGAACAAATGAGTTTGATGTTAATTGGGAATTACCAATATTTTTAGATTTTTACAGTTCATGTAGAATTATACATCCAGGAACTGACTGTGAAATGGATAGTGATAATTATGGTATTTCTAAAAAAATTGCAAGAGACTTCATAGTTAATACATCATCAAAAACTAAGTCAATAAAAACCTCAATATTAGGTCCTGAGTTAAATACTAAAGCAAGTTTAATGGAATGGTTTTTAAGTAATGAGGACGATTCAACCGTATTTGGATATAGTAAGTATTATTGGAATGGGAACACAACACTAACATGGGCTCACCAATCTTATTTATTAATTAACTATTGGGACACTTATGATAAAGAAACAATTTTATCATCAAACTGTATTTCAAAAAAAGAAATACTTGAGTCCATTAACGATGTCTTTAATAGAAAAATTAATATATTACCCAAAGATGATGTTGAGTTTAATAAATGTTTGGATGGTGATATTATTACACCTCATATAAAAGAACAATTAAAACAACTTAAAGAATTTTATTATGTTAAAAATTAATGAATTTGCTTTTTGTTTTTTATCATCAGACATTAATGATGTTATAAGACAGGAGAATGTCTTAACTAAACTAACTAATAAATATCAAATTGAAAGATGGTATAGACACGATAGAAATTGTGGAAGATATGTATCATTTTCTCAAATGATTAATGATGCTATTGATGATACAGAAAGTGAGTTTATGATTTTTTGTAACCCAAAAACTCATTTTACAACACAAGATATTGAATTTATTATTAATAAATTATCTAACGGATATTGTTTTGCGTCAGTTGTTAGTTTTGGTTTTTTTGGATTTTCAAAAGAACTAATACGACATATTGGAATGTTAGACGAGCGATTTATAGGGGGAGAATGGGAGGATAATGATTTTGCAATTAGATTAAATTATTTTGGAAAGGCTTCTTGGTGGGATTATAATTACGACAGTTATGAAAATAACTGGTCTAAATCTGGTAATTTAAAACACATAACAGCATCAATTTTTGAACAGAAATATAATGTTAATGGTGATAAAATATTGATTAATTCACAATTTTTTAATCATAAAAAAATATCTAAAAGACACAGAAAATATAACGATACAATTTATAATTCTTGGTTAGGCAGAACATATAATACTGGAAATTGTGATATATCTAAGTATTTAACTAGCTTTGATGTTAGTTTTAACGATAAAAAACAAAAAGAAATTATTTGTGATTTTAATTTATCTATTTCCAGAGAAAATCGTATTTTTAATGTTAATTTAATTGGAGACAATAATATAACACTGTTTATATCGTTTTTAAATAAAATTGAAGATGGAAGAAAATTACTGTGGATGGAAAATATTAAGGTTAATAATTGGAAACATTTTCAAATATTTTATGATGATTTGGTTGAAATTAGGGTTTTTGTTGATGATAATCAAATATATAATAATATATTAAATACTAATGATGAAAAAAATATTAATTTTAAATTACCTGTATTAATTGCCGATTGATTTAAAAATATAATTTTTAAAATAATAAAAAAATGAATATACTTAAAATTAACGAAAACGAATTTGACATGACAACCCCAAACAGTTTGGGGTTTAGAAATCAATACATTAGGTCATTTGGTGACATTCCACCAGCTGAGGTAAACATAACATGGTATCACATTGACGGTTTTCAACTGGAACTATCAAGTGATAGTGATGAAGAATTTCGGGTAGAAATCTATAATCAACACAACCAAATTATTTATGAAACAAATTTAAATAACGGAATGTTTTGTAAATTGTATCCCAAATATTTCAACGGTATTAAATATAAGATTTATTCGGGCAATACTTTGGTTAAAGAAGAAGTTATTTCTTTTAAAGGTAAAAGGGTTTTTATTAGTTTTGATTCGTCTTCACTTGGCGACACAATTTCTTGGGTCCCTTATTGTGAAGAGTTTAGAAAACAACATGAATGTGAGGTTGTTGTTTCAACATTTATGAACTATATGTTTGAAAAGACATACCCTAATCTAAAATTTGTCCACCCTGGTTCAGTTGTTGAAAATATATTTGCAATGTTTACATTAGGTTGGTTTTGGGACGAACAGAGAGAACCCGTAAATCCAGTAACAGTTCCCTTACAAAAAGCCGCGTCAAATATATTAGGGTTAGATTTTAAAGAAATCCAAACTAATATCTATTTTGAACCAAAATCAAGACCTTACGAAGAGAAATATATTTGCATCGCCACCAATTCAACAGCTGGATGTAAATTATGGAATCACCCAACAGGTTGGAGAGATTTAATCTTGTATTTATTAGAACAAGGTTATAAGGTTGTTAATATATCAAAAGATGGTGACCGAATTGAGGGTGTTGAAAACCTTAGGGATGATTCAATGATAAACACTATGAATGTAATTCATCACAGTGAATTTGTCATTGGTTTGTCAAGTGGATTATCATGGTTAAGTTGGGGTTTGGGTAAGCATGTTGTTATGATTTCAAACTTTACGGAGGCTGACCATGAATTTACTAGTAACTGTACAAGGATAACCAACCCTGATGTTTGTAACGGATGTTGGAACAACCCAATGTTCAAATTTGATAAAGGTGATTGGTATTGGTGTCCTGAACATAAAGGAACTGAAAGACAATTTGAATGTCACAAATCAATTACACCCGAGATGGTTATAAGTAAAATTCAACATTTATTAAAATAACTTAGTAATCAACATAATCATAAAAGTGAAATAAAAATAAAAAACATTGAAGGACAAAAAATAGATTTTTGTGTTTATGATAAGTATAATGATTGTTTTAGGGTAAAAATAGTATCATTAACAAAACCTAATTTAGAATCTAGGTATACTATGGATTTAAACAATGGAAACTGTTACTGGATTAGGCATTCAACAAAAAAGATACTTAAAGATTTATATATGATTATTGATGATTATAATTTAAAAATAAAAGATGTAATAAAAATCACTTAATATGAAAAAAGATTTATCAATAGAAGAAATGGTACAATATGTACTAGACAAAGATTTAATAAATGAAAATGTGACAATACAAGTTTATGAGGAGTTAGTTCACTTAGCACACTTTTTAAACAGTTTAAAACCACATAATGTCTTAGAAATAGGAGCTAGAGGAGGTACCTTTCAATTATTTAATATGTTGTCTACAGGGACTAAAATAGCTGTCGACATAGACAAGACTTTTAAAAATAGTATACATTTGTCAATGATTGGTGAAGATTTTCATTTTTTATGTGAAGATTCACAATCGTTTGATACCTTTGAAAAGGTTAAGAGTTTATGTCCTGAATTTGATTTTATTTTTATTGATGGTGACCACACATATGAGGGTGTTAAAAGAGACTTTGAATTATATAAAAATTTATTGAGTTCTAGAGGTTATATCGCATTTCATGATATTGATAAAGAACATGTTTTCAAAGATGTTTATAGTGATAGTGAACCAAAAACAGGTAAAGTTAGAAGATTTTGGGAAGAACTAAATTATGGGTCAAAAGTGGAAATAATATGTGAAAAATCAAATGGTATTGGGTATGTACCTTATGATAGAAATATTAAAGAACATTTTGGTGGTATTGGTATATGGAAACCTTAAAATTTTAAAAAACAAATGAATAAAAAATTGATTAAAGTTTGGGTAAATGGAACTTTTGATATTTTACATAGAGGACATTTAGAGTTGTTGGAATACGCTTCTTCTTTTGGTGAGGTTAGAGTTGGTATTGATTATGATGAAAGAGTCAAATCGCTTAAGGGAAATGATAGACCTGTTAATACATGGGAAGATAGGAGATATTTTTTATCAAGAATTATTGGTGTTGATAGTGTTGTAGGATTTGGTTCAGATTCTGAATTAAAAAATAAAATTAAACAATGGTCACCTGATTATATTATTGTCGGGTCTGACTACAAAGACAAATATGTTATTGGTTCTGAATATGCAAAAAATGTAATATTTTTTGATAAAATAGAGGGTTACTCCTCAACAAATATTATAAATTATGATAAAAATATTAGTAATAGGTGAACTATGTATTGACCGATTTATATATGGTAATGTAAACAGAATTTGTCCTGAAGCCCCCGTACCTATCTTAAATCCGATTGAGATTATAGAAAACAACGGAATGTCAGGTAATGTTGTAGACAATCTAAAGTCACTGTATGATAAAATTGAAGTTGTTCATTGGCATCAATCAAGTAAAATTGAAAAAATTAGATTTGTTGAGAAAAAAAGTAATCATATGATTGTTAGAGTTGATGAAGGTGAAATCAAACCAATAGACCAATTAACCTTTTTATCTCCGAAACAAAGAAAAACAATAACACAGTCAGATATTGTTATCATCAGTGATTATAATAAAGGATTTTTACCCGATTCAACAATTATTGAAATTTCAAAGTTGTCAAAATTAATATTGATGGACAGTAAGAAGAAGTTAAATGATGAATTGATTGAAAATATTAACTTTATCAAACTAAATGAAATTGAATATAATAACAATAAAGAATTGGTTGATAAAAATATTGATAAATTTTTAATAACATTGGGTTCCAAAGGTGCTAAACATAATGATATTCTATATCCGAGTACTAATCCACAAGATACTATTGATGTTAGTGGTGCGGGAGATTCATTTGCAGCATCGTTTATATTAAAATATTTTTTCACCAAAGATATTGGTGAATCTATAAATTTTGCTAATAATGTATGTGCGGATGTGGTGAGTAGGAAAGGAGTCTCCTTACCAAATAAAAAATTTAAGTTAAGTTAACTTTTCTTTCTTTTATTCATTCTATTATACATCTCCATTAATTTAAGAGACTCTTGATATTTCTTTTCAAGTTGATTAAGAGTTTTCTCATCTTCAAATCTTTCCAAAGCTAAAGTATATGCCTCTTCAGATTCTCTAATGATTTTTTGTATTGTAGAAAGTAATTTCATCATTTATAAATATTACCAAAGTAATTGTTTATTCTCTTTGACAATAAATTAAATTAGATATATGTCAAAACTTTTATTTGTTTCGGCACAACCTGACGTGTCTTACTTTCATTGGCAAGTTGAGGTGTATGTCAATAACTTCGTTAGAAAAGGAATACCATTGGAGAATATTCATGTATTATTTGGTATACCTGATGGTAAGACAGAACCTAGTGCTTGGGGTTTGAAGTTGAAAGAGAGAATACCGAATGTTTATTTTTATAAAGACGATAGAAGTTCCAAACATTATATACCCAGTATCAAACCATATCTAATATATAAATGGTTAAAAGAAGATTGTAGTAGAGGTGATAATTTTTTCCTACACGACTCTGATATTATATTTCGGGAGTTACCTGACTTTGATAATATGTTAAATGATGATGTAATATATATGTCAGATACAAAAGGTTATATTGGTTTTGAATATTTGACTGAGTGTTCCTATAGATACGAACAAAAACATTCAGGTTTGACAAGAAATGAATTGGTTAATTTAATGTGTGATACCATAGGTATTGATATTAATACCGTTATTGGTAATAAGATTAATTCAGGAGGGGCTCAATACATTTTTAAAAATCAATCATGGGAAATGTGGTTCAAAATATATAAGGATTCCATAAAATTATTTGACAAATTAAATGACTTCCAACAGAAATATCCAATAAATCCTGGAGAAATTCAATTTTG
>Ga0208161_1000685_pt1 | contig 18888 bp, 19 predicted proteins | sample CB_VirMetaG_3_FD_184538 | JGI IMG/M metagenome (GOLD analysis project Ga0208161, IMG submission 184538) | Freshwater to marine saline gradient viral communities from Chesapeake Bay - CB_1508_1S Viral MetaG (SPAdes) (version 4) | ecosystem: Environmental > Aquatic > Marine > Coastal | place: USA...
TATCTGGATGTCTAACTCCCATACTCTCATTTATATTCCACTGTAGCTCAATTGGTAGAGTGCTTCTCTTGTAAAGAAGTGGTTGCGGGTTCGATGCCTGTCAGAGGATCTAAAATGCAAGATGTAGCTTAATTGGTTAAAGCATCTGCCTTCCAAGCAGAGGATGCGGTTCGAGTCCGACATTTTGCTCCAATACATGCAGTTATTAGCTCAGTTAGGTTAGAGCTCTTGATTGTGATTCAAGAGGTCACCAGTTCGATCCTGGTATAGCTGCCAATGAGTAAGAGATACTCAGTAGTCTTTCATCCACGACTCATTTAAAATGGATGCCCTGATTAGAATCCTCTGGGGAGCGAGGTTCTCTTGGAATAACAGGAAAGACCAAACCTGCCAAGTATGGTTGATTTAGTTTTATGTGGTAAGACACTAATGTGTTAGTTTTAAGAAACAAAACCGTTAAAATCTACTCACCTGGAATCTCAGGGTGGGGCAATTTTCGAGATGTAGCTCAGTTGGCTTAGAGTACCGCATTTGGGATGCGGGGGTCGCAGGTTCGAGTCCTGTCATCTCGACTAAAAACACGCGCCGATGATGTAACGGTAGCATGATGAGCTCCAACCTCATTCGTCTGGGTTCGAATCCTAGTCGGCGTGCTAATTTATTTAAATTTGTCACATGAACAAAGAAACTTTAGATCGTTACGTAGAAGAAGGCTGGTTAATCAAACAAACCCACCCATCATTTCCACTTACCATTTACAACTATTCTCAGGCAACTCAATATGAGGGTAAATGGGATGAGGTTACTTTGTCTTGTAGAGGTTTGGTTATTTGGAATGATACAGGAGAAATCATTGCCCGCCCATTTCCTAAATTTTTCAATATTGAGGAAAATCGCCATACACCGACTCAACATTTCGATGTATATGATAAGATGGATGGTTCTCTTATCATAGCATTTTATCTTTGGGGTTCATGGGTGGTAGCGTCGAGAGGTTCATTTACCTCAAATCAAGCCCTCGCAGCCAGCCGACTCCTTGAAAAAATGAATACATCAAGAATGAACATTGATGCAACATTTTTGTTTGAGTTTACTGCTCCATGGAACCGCATCGTTGTTGATTATGGGACTGAAGAAAAGTTAACTCTTTTAGGTGCCGTTCGTACCGAAGATGGTGTAGAAGCACCGTATGAATCTTTAATGTATATCGCAAATGGTTTAGGATGTGATGTAGTTAAAAAATACGATGACATTGAGGATTTCACTAAACTGAAAGCTCTTAACGAATCAAACCGCGAGGGATATGTTATCAAGTTTTCAAATGGTGATCGCTGTAAAATCAAATTTGAAGACTATGTAACTCTTCACAGAATCATTACCAACGTTTCATCATATGATATTTGGGAAAACCTTAAATCATTTGGTAAATTGGATGAGTCACTGCTTACCAGAGTACCAGATGAATTCTATGTGTGGGTTAGAAAAAAAGAATCTAATCTTAAAATAGAATATACTAAAATCGAGGATGAATATAAGTGGATATTCGATAAAATACGAAACGTATATTTTGAAGTCCATGACATGGAGTACTCTCGATCTGAGTTTGCTCGAATAGCTAGAAGATATAAACATTCAGGTATTTTGTTTGCGATGCTGGATGGTAAGGATTATTCTCAAATGATTTGGAAACTAATTAAACCTGAATATGAGAAACCTTTTTCTAATAAATATTTGGAATCTTGAAAATTATTTCCTATCTTTATCATCTAAATAATTAAATCAGATGGAAAATTACGAACGTATTGAAAAGTTAGAAGAAGCGGAATCTTTGATTAACGAGGCTATTGATTTGATTGTTGAGTCTTTAAGTGGTACTAAACATTACGACCACGCGAATTCTTACATCATCCCACATCTTAAGACGTGGATTGGGTTAGGTAATCCATACGACACGTCTATTGGTGATTACATTGAGATGTTAGAGAACGAATAAATTATTTCAAAAAAATTTGGAGAATTTAAAAATTCTTTCTATTTTTACTATATAATTTAAAACCCACATGTTTATGAAAAATTCACGAGCTAAAACACTAGGTCTCCACGAGTGGACTAAGGATGACACTATTTTGACCCTTTACGTAACCAAGTTTGGTACAAAAGGTATGTTCCTAAAAACTGAAAAAGATGTCGCGTCATTTATTGGTGTGAGTGAAGGATCACTTAAAATGCAGTGTGCTAACATTCGGTCACTTTCTGGTGAAAAAGGGACGGTTCTTGACGACTACTCTAAACTTCAAGCCGAAGTTTTTGAGGAATTCAACAAGTTGTCACAGTACGAACTTTTGAAACTCGTTAAGGTGATTATCGACCAAGATGGTCATGAGCGAGCGGAAATTCTACGTAAAATGGGTCTGAATCCTGGTAAAATGAAATTGGTAAAAACAACACAACGATGAGAAAGTTAGCAAGTATTAAAAGAATTGATAAGTTAGAACCTATTGAAGGTGCGGATAAAATTGAACTCGCACATGTAGGTGGTTGGAAAGTCGTAGTCGCGAAGGACGTAGGACATAAAGAAGGTGATCTTGTTGTTTATTGTGAAATTGACTCTTACCTACCTATTGAACCTGAGTTTGAATTTCTTCGTAAGAGTTCTTATAAGAAACTTGTCGATGGTTCAGAGGGATTCCGTTTGAAAACCATTAAACTTCGCAACCAAATTTCACAAGGTTTGATTCTTCCTTTGAGTGATGCTTACACAATTTTTAAAAGGAATACACCAAACTTGGATATGACTTGGTTCGAAGGACTTGATGTTTCTGATATGTTAGGTATTGTAAAGTATGAACCGCCGATGCCTGCTGAACTTGCTGGAAAAGTCAAAGGTTATTTCCCATCGTTCATTCGTAAGACTGATGAGGAACGTGTACAAAACCTAATGGACGAATACGAAGGGTTTAAAAACCAAGAATTTTATGTAACTGAAAAACTTGACGGGTCAAGTGCTACCTTTTACATTAAAGATGGTGTTTTTGGTGTTTGTTCCCGTAATTTGGAGTTACTTGAAACGGAAGAAAATACATTTTGGAAAGTTGCTCGTGAAATGGATTTGGAAAATAAAATGCGTTCAGTTGGGAAAAATTTTTCACTACAAGGTGAATTGATTGGTGAGGGCATACAAAAAAATCCATACAAGATTAAAGGTCATACAGTTAAATTTTTTAACGTATTTGATATTGACGAACAAGAAAGACAACCTTTGGAGTATTTTAAGATGACTATGGATGTGTTAGGTTTGGATTCAGTACCTATAATTGATGAGTCATTCACCCTACCAAATACCGTAAATGACATGTTGATTTACGCTGAAGCACCTTCACTACTTAATCGTGATTTTAATCGTGAAGGTGTGGTTGTACGGTCTAAAGATCAAACCATTTCCTTTAAAAGTATTAGTAATCAATTTTTACTTAACGAAAAATAATAGTCTATGAATACACAAAATAAAACATTGGAACCACTTCACGGTAAATATTTATTGATCTTGTATTCAACAATGGGCTTTGGTTAAAACCAACATTTGAAAAAAGGTAAAAAAATTTTGAATTTAATTATTTTATTCGTAGATTTGTCTAATGATTAACAAAAGGGATATGAAATTTTACGAATTCTCACAAAATAACTCAGGAGGATCATTCGATGTGAGCGGTCAATTGTGTCACCGTCTTTTTATCGAAGCCGAAAACGAAACCCAAGCCATTATCAAAGCTGAAGCAATGGGTGTTTACTTTAATGGCTGTGATGATGGGATGGACTGCCCATGCTGCGGTGATCGTTGGTATTCACCTGATGTTGTCGACATTGATCGAATCAATACTCAGTGGAATGGTTGGGAGGTTTCTGTTTGGTTGACCGACTACGGTAAGCCAAAGGCCACCTTACAAGAAGATGTTATCATGCAAAACATCAAGTCGGCGTGGCCGCACATCACTTGGTTAGAAGGACCTAAGTTGGAAAACGAGTATGGGTCTACCCGAATCGTGGGTAAGATTCGTCTTGATTCAATTGAAATGTATGTGCAGATGCTAGCTAACCAATACGGCTGGACAAAACCAGATGCTCGAATCTTTTGGGCAAACGGTGAGGTGACTGAAGTTTTTTCAGAAAAGCTTAAGGACAAATTTTTACAAGGTTAATGGTGGTACCAACTAACACTGAATTTACTGTAGTTAAAAACTATTTATTATAAAAAACTATGGAAATTTTTAACCCAGTTGTTATTACTGCTTTCATTAGTGGTGTGTTGGGACCGATAAGTGTTTTGTTGGTTAAAAATATTATAGAAAAAAAAAGGGATAAAGATCCTGTTAAACACGCGTTAAGTCATCACAAATTAATAACTGAACAATTAGATATGTTAGTGGATGAACTAAAGTGTGATAGGATATGGATATCACAATTTCACAATGGTGGACATTTTTACCCTACAGGTAAATCCATACAAAAATTTTCCCTTACTTTTGAGAGTGTGTCACCTAACATGGGTTCATTGTCTGACATATATTCTAATATACCAGTATCTTTATTCACACATCCGTTAAACTATTTACATGAAAAACATGAAATTCTCATACCTGACATAAAAAAAGATGACACCCATGGGATAAAGGGATTATGTGATGATAAAGAAGTTAATTCTACGTATATATTTGGTATGTTTAACCTAAAAGATTATTTCATTGGTTTTATGGTTGTTGAGTATAAGAAAAAAACCGTTCTACCCGAGGAAAAACTAAATTATCTCAGACAAAAATCTACAGCTATAGCTACTGTAATAAATAAATTTTTATACAGTAAATGAAATCATTAATCAAAAAAATATTAAAAGAAGAGGTTCATCATCTTTTAAAGAAGCATTCATTTAAATTATTAAATGAATGGTTATTGGATGAATGTGATCAAATTACATCTGAAAAATACCCAGATTCCATATTTTTTAAAAGAAGAAGTGATGGAAAAATTATTGCGAAGATAGATGAAAATTATAAATGGTTTTGGTTACATTATGAGGAAATTTGGTCATTTTTTAAAAAGCATTTTGAGTTGGAATATGAGGAAATACAGGAGATTGCTCGTGACTGGCTGGAAGAAACTTTCAAACTGAAGGGGTATACACCGGGTCCGATGAACTTCCGCGATTACATTCAGCTGGAAGAAACTTTCAAACTGAAGGGGTATACACCTCAAAGATTTGACCGATGGCCTCTACTTGGGCTGGAAGAGACTTTCAAACTGAGGGGATATACACCCTTATTACATATATCTTTTCAAAAGAAGAGCTGGAAGAAACTTTCAAATTGAGGGGGTTAATGAACAGTTAACAAAAATTTAAGTAAAGTTATGTAAAAATACTTAAATTTAGGTGATTAAAATATTTTTATAATATTAAGTGACTTTTTGAATTTTCCTATATATTTATAATTAAAGGGTATAAAATATACCCATAAAATAAAACTATGTTAAGAGCAATTAAAATAAGATTATATCCAAATAAGACACAAGAAGAATATATTTCATCTCTTCTTGGTAGTTATAGGTTTGTATATAATCAATGTCTTGCTCTTAAAAAAGAAAAATATACCGAAGAAGGTCTAAATTATGGGTTAAAAGACCTTGGTAATTATTTCCATCAAGATTTAACAAAAAATGAGGAATATTCATGGTTGAAAGACCATAATACGAAAGTCTTAAAACAATCTGTAATTAATTTATTGGATTCATATAAAAGATTTTTTGTTAATGGTTCTGGGTTTCCTAAATTTAAATCTAAACATGATAATAACCAGTCATGTAGGTTTCCTTCTGAAGCAATATCTAAACGAAATGATTACTTATCTAATAGAATTACGTTAACCAATAATATTAAGAATATTAAGTTTAAATGTTCTGATAAATATAGAAATTATTTAAATAAATATAAAGAAAGTATTAAATCAGCAACATTAACTAGAACTAAGTCGGGTAATTATTATCTTTCTATATTGGTTGATGGTGATTTAATGAAAACAATAACTAGACCACAAAACGATTTTGTTGGAATTGATTTAGGTATTAAAGACCTCATTGTAGATTCTAATGGTAATAAAGTTGAGAATATTAAAATTAGGAGAAATAATGAAAAAAAACTAGTAAGACTGCATAGAGGGTTATCTAGAAAACAAAAAGGTAGTTCTAATAAAAATAAAGTTAGAATTAAATTAGCCAAATTACATGAAAAATTAAATAATAAAAAAGAAAACTATCTACATCACGTTACAAATTCATTACTTAACGAAAACCAAGTTATTGTAATGGAAACCCTTAACGTAAGTGGTATGATGAAAAATCATAACCTAGCTAGAAGCATACAAGAACTTTCTTTATATAGATTTAAAGAAATATTAAAGTATAAAGCTGAATGGTATGATAGAGATATTGTGGAAATAGATAGATGGTTCCCATCTAGTAAATTATGTTCGAATTGTGGTGAAAAGAATGGTGAGTTAGAGTTAAATCATAGGACATGGACATGCAAGACATGTGATACGAAACATGATAGAGATTTAAATGCTGCGATTAACATCCTTAAAGAAGGGAAAAGATTATTAAATGATAAAATACCCATTCGTTGTGGGGAATTAACGCCTTTGGACAGTAGTGATTACACGCTGGATGAATTAGGAAATAAAAGCAAACGTAATTTTACGTAAGTTTTTTTGAACGGTGATGATTTAAGTTACTTATTAAACTCTCTACAATAATCAAAGTAGTGTTTTTTGTAATAATCCCACCTTTTAATATATATTTCGGAAAAAATACCACTGAAAAATGGTGACATTATCCCCATGTTTGTGGTGTCGTGAGGTAAATTGAAACACGCATGACCAAGTTCGTGGTAGACTACAATTTTTAATCCAGGGTGGTACCTTAAAGATTCTTGTATAAGAATACCTTCACCGTAAACATATAAACCAGCATAATTTTTTTGTAGAGTATCTACGAACACTAAATACGATAAAGTATTTAAATTTGGTTTTAAATTATTGGTGTCACACTCCATCAACCATTCGTCAAAAATAGGTTTAATATCGTCATCCATTTCAATAATCTTTAAATCTGAAGTAGATTTTGATGTATGAATATCATCTCCACTACCAATAAAAAATATAATTAGGAATGTCAGTATAAAAAATATTACACCCAGTTTATGTTTCATATTTAAGTTTCTATCTACCATAAATATCGTAGAATTTGTTTAGAACTAACATCTTAGTCACTTTAAATTAGGTGTGGTTAGATAAAATATCATAAATAATAGACCATTTGTATTGTTTTGTCGATATTTTTATGTAAATTTACCAATTAAATTATAAAGTATGAAAAAATTATTTTTAGATGACGTTCGTGACCCTTATGATTGTACTGTTTATATGAGTCACCGTATAGGTATTGAATCACAAGTTTACTTAGAGAGTGATTGGGTTGTCGTTAGAACACACGATGAGTTTGTCAACCACATCAAAACATACGGTTTACCAGAACTGGTGTCGTTTGATCATGATTTAGCTTTGGGGCATTACACGGGTGAAATGTATTCCACAGAAAGTGATTACGAAAAATCCATTGAAGGTACTGAACCGACTGGGTATGAGTCAGCTAAATACCTAATTGACTATTGTGTGGATAACGGTTTAAAATTACCTAAATATATTATCCATTCGATGAATCCAGTTGGGGTTTTAAGGATTGAGAGTCTTTTAACTTCATTTAGAAAACATCAAGGCTAAAATGTTTTGATTAATTTTATTTTTTGTGTACATTTGTTCCGATTTAAATTGATTTTGTTTAGGGTAAAAAAATGAAAAAAGTTTTGGTTATTTAAAAATAAATCCTTAACTTTGTCTCGACAAAACAAGAAAGAAGTTATTTGACGTATTGGTAGTAAATTGGAGAGAATCTGGCTGGATGAAGGGTCACTCTTGAAAAGTGACAAGTCGTGAAAATGGCTTGTGGGTTCGAGTCCCACTCTCTCCTCATTTTTAATTTGGTAGTTTATAAATCATTTACTCCCTCGTAGCTTAATTGGTTAGAGCACCGCACTTTTAATGCGGGGGTTATGAGTTCGAGTCTCATCGGGGGAACAATAAATGCCGCGTTGGACAAATTGGTTAAGTCGTCGTCCTTTCAAGGTGGAGATTACGGGTTCGAACCCCGTACGCGGTACTAATAATGCGCCTTTAGCTCAGTTGGTCAGAGCAACTGACTCATAATCAGTAGGTCACAGGTTCAAGCCCTGTAAGGCGCACTAAAAAAAATCTTGAAAAAGATTTGGTACTTTAAATAAAAATTATTAATTTTGTAGAAGTTCTTTGACGTATTGAGAAAACAAACGGCCGGGTGGTGGAATAGGTAGTCACGATGGACTTTAAAGGTAAGATTGAATCTTACAAATTTGAGTGCCTTTGGAGAAATCCTTAGAGTAGAACCTCTCAAATTCGGGGGAACCTGTAAAATGGCAATCCCGAGCGAAGCCTTAAGAAATTAAGGAACGTGTAGAGACTTGACGGGAGGTACCTAAGTCAAATATGATACGGTAAAGAGAAAGTCCAGACCACAAACGACAAGCGTCGGCAGTGAAAACTGTAGTAGGTAAGAAAATCCATTGACCAGTAATGGTCGTGCGGGTTCGAGTCCCGCCCCGGCTACAAAAAAATAGCGCCGTAGTTCAGTTGGTTAGAATGCCTGTCTGTCACACAGGTGGTCGTGGGTTCGAGTCCCATCACCTCCACAAAATGCCTCGGTGGTGGAATTGGTAGTCACGCTGGTCTTAGGAACCAGTGCCGAAAGGCGTGAGAGTTCGAGTCTCTCCCGAGGTACAAATAGTCAGGTGGCGGAATTGGTAGACGCATAGTGTCAGGTCTAATTAGACACGCTTGAAACAGAACTCCACTATAGTAGACGTACTTACAGGTTCGAATCCTGTCCTGACTACAAGGTGGGTTGTAGGTGACTTCCCGTAAATTAGGTATGGAACCTTCAAAAATGCTCCTATAGCTCAATTGGTGAGAGCAGGACGCTTATATCGTCAAGGTTACAGGTTCGAGGCCTGTTAGGAGTACTAAAATACACCCATAACTCAGTTGGTCAGAGTGATTGCCTTACATGCAATATGCCCCTGGTTCGAATCCAAGTGGGTGTACTATTTGGGAACTGAAAGTCGTTCGGATACGGCAGCGAGACTGTAAATCTCGTCCTTAGGGGAGTGGTTCGAGTCCACCAGGTCCCACCATTAATGCCCTGTTAGTTCAACTGGATAGAACACCTGACTACGGATCAGGAGATAGGAGTTCGAATCTTCTACGGGGTACAAAAAGTAATAAGTGCAAGTTACAGGTAGTGGTGAAATTCCCTTTAAGAAAACTAGACTGTTTCCCCGAGGACAGCTTATTACTTTAATTTGGTTCCTTAGCTCAGTTGGTAGAGTGCCGGACTGAAGATCCGGTAGCCCCAGTTCGAACCTGGGAGGAACCACAAATCTTAGGAGTAATTAACCTAAGACTGACAGGTTAGAAACTGTCGATTGGTAATAGTGTAGTGGGCACACTACCCCTTCTACCTCTCTGTTAATCGTCGGAGTTGGTAGTGGGGTGGGGGTAAAGAGGTTCGAATCCTCTCATATCAACTAACATTGCGGGGTAGAGCAGAGGTAGCTCGCAAGGCTCATAACCTTGAGGTCACAGGTTCGATTCCTGTTATTCCGACAAAATTAATTATATAATCAAGAGGTGAGAGGCACACATGACCCTTCCCCATAACTGGAAAGGGGAGTTCACAGGTTCGAATCCTGTCTTGATTACCAATGAAAAAAACTAAAAAAATTTTGAATTTAATTTTTTTATCCTTAGATTTGTATAATAATTAACAAAAAAGGATATGAATAGAATTACTAAAATTTTTTCAGATTTATCTGACGAAGAACTAATTCAAGCGGTTAGTGAAATTAAAGAAGATGAAGTCTCTGGTATTGTTAGATCTGGTGGTATGGTTCGTAAACTAATAATAGAGTGGAATAATATTACAGGTGAAAATAATACCATTCATATGACTGGAGTACATGTGGGTATTTTTAGAGAAGCAGCTTTTAGATTTTTAGAAAAAAGTTATGAAAAAATTTGACAGATTGAAAAATTATTCTTAAATTTGTATCACAATTCGGAAATGTCCGAAACGTTATTTGAAGAAATAAAAAAATAATCAGTGGTAATTGGCAGAGTTACTTCGTAAACATAGGTTCGAATCCGATTCTCGCTACAACGTAAGGAGAGGTGGCAGAGTGGTAATGCAGCAACCTGCTAAGTTGTGGTCGGGTAACTGATCCCTGGGTTCGAATCCCAGTCTCTCCGCTCAAAAAAAGAAGGTAGTGAAGCTGTAGTTAAGAAGTAGAGTGTATTAATTTCCGAAAAAGGGTTTGTAGTAGGAAGGCGTCACCCATTGCACTTAACCAGAAACCCTGCTCAAACTATTAGTAAATTCCTAATAGTCCCTGAAAGACCCGAAGCCTTCTTTCATTTGCCCCCATAGTTAAATGGATATAACAGGACTCTTCTAAAGTCTAGTTCCAAGTTCGATTCTTGGTGGGGGTACTAATAATTAAACCAAATAAAAATGAAAAAGTTGATTTTAATAATGCTAATGGCAGCATTCTCTGTTGCTGCAATGTCTCAAAACCTTAGGGTTAACGAAGTAGACGAGTTCACAGGACTCACAAGAAAGGTTACAAATTTTTACGAAGTAGCAAAGAACGTAGGAAAACTTAGTGTATCTGCATATCATATTGGAGATAGTTATGGGATTTACTGCTTTTCTACATCTGATTTAGGATGCTCTGGAGCCATTGGAAATTACATAATTTTTAAGTTCACAGACGGTACTACGCTAACTCTTGATAACGACATAGCTGATATAGATTGTGGAGATAGAGCTATTTCGATATATGAACTCAATCCATCAAGTATTGAAGGTAAAAATATTGAAAAGATAAGAGTTTCTATGTCTGAGTATTACGATGACAGAACTCCTATGGGTCAATATACTATCCAACAGCTACTTGATGCTGTAAAGTAATTAACACTAAAGTCAGGTAGCTTAGTGGTAAAGCCCAACCTTTTAAGTTGGAGACACAAGTTCGATTCTTGTCCTGACTACAAAAGGGGAGCAGCATCCTACACTGCAATAAAGTCAGGTGGCGGAATTGGTAGACGCATAGTGTCAGGTCTAATTAGACACGCTTGAAACAGAGCTCCACTATAGTAGACGTACTTACAGGTTCGAATCCTGTTCTAGCCTCAAAAAAAAAGTTCACATGTGTGAACTTTTGTTTTTTAAAGTTTAGTATTAAACTATCTTCTTTTTTTAATCATTAATGGTCCGTATTTGTCTACCCATCTCAAATACGTTTCTTTGCCACCAGATCCCCACCATTGTTCAATTCCAGGGTACTTCTCAATGAGATCATCCCAGTCTTCACCAAAAACGTCAGTGCTAAATTCATCCGAAGAAAAGTCTTGAAGATTACGACCAGTTTGTCTACCTCTAGAGTCTAAAGAACCTTTTTGGTGAATATGGCCACCATAGTACTCGTCTTGTTCTTTAATTACTCTCCTCACAAGTCTATATAAGTCAGATTCAGTGAGTCTAATCGTTTTGTTTGTTTGTTTTCTCATAGTTGTGTAAAAATATATCCCCCCCCCTTAAAAAATATCAAAAAATTTTGAATTTAATTTTTTTATCCTTAGATTTGTATAACAATTAACAAAAAAGGATATGAATGATTCACTTTTTAAGATGGTACCTGTTTTCATAGGACTTGTAATTGTTCTTTTGATGGTGGATATAACTCATATATCACAACGAATTATCGAGAGGTAAACGGGTGTATAGAATTTAAAGATGAGTTTGGCTTTGATCAACGAATCTGTGATAAGTATACAGTTACAACTTGGAAATAATAAATAATATAAATAATTAAAAAATATGCCAACATTTGTAAGTGAAGAAATTTATATTGAACCGGGTGAATTTGTTGACGCGTGTTCGAGTAGGGAAATTAAATCATTAATTGATTGTTTAATTGAGGATGGTCATATTGGTAGTAGTGAATCCATACACACCAATAACACAAATTACAATTTTTTGGATGAAATTTGGTACGAATACTGTCAAAAACTCATGTCATTAAGACTTAGAATGTCCAATGAGGATGAGGATATAATTAAGAGGATAGTGGATAAATATTAATTATGGGAAATGACATTAAAGATGAAGTTAATTCAATCCTTAAAGAACAGAAAGAGTTAAAAGATCGTTTGTCTAAAATTCAAGATGAATGCAGACATAAGAATAAAAAAATATCTTTTGTTGAATGTAAGGAAATTATGTGGGTTTGTGAAATTTGTGGTAGTAAATTAAATTACCCCACATCAGAAGAAAAGAAAAATTGGTTGGAGTCAAATACTTAATTAATTTTGTCATTTAATTTAATTTTATTAAATTTGCCACCATGGAAAATGTTGTACTATATAAAAAAGTGTTTGAAGTGTTTAAGGTTGGTAGAGTTAAAAATCACTCAACATACCCACGAATAAAACCACTATATGTAGCACCAGATATCACTGAATATCTGTTTGAATCTTTGCGTTCAATCAATAAAATTAAAAAAAATGAAAATGAAAAAGTTAGATACAACCTAAGTGGTGTCAAGAATGTACCTCTATTTTATGAATTTGAACCCGTTAACATGGACACCAATGGTGATATATTTTCCGTTGTTGACGGTGATACATTTTTAAAACACATTGGAAATCCTTTTTCCCACGTAATTGTAAGAAGAACCACACTAGTTTTAACTAAATCTGGGGATAAGTTTAAACTGTCCATATATAATTTTCAAAAAGAAAGAAAAGTTGGTGCTAAGTATTTTTGGAAAAAAAGATACAACAAACACTACATTTTTAATGATAAATTTGGCAATTTTTTCACGGTAAAAAATGAACAATGTAGAGGTAAAAAAACATCAACAATTCGTCAAAATGATTTTGATTCACTCACTAATATTGAACTATTGATTAGGTCACATGTATTACCCGGTAAAATGAATCATGATGATGGAATTAAAGATGAAATCACCAAATTAACCAATATTTTATCATCACACTTGTTAGGTACTGGTAAATCATATGTTGAACTTAAACCTTTAGTTCTTGATTGGTTTATTAAAAAAAATAACATCAAACATCCAAATGATTTTGAGTGGTTATTTAATCACTATCCGGGTAAAAAAGTTTTGAAAAAATTTGACATGAATTTAGGTAAAACCGTATTGGTAAGTAATGGTGTATATTCAAAATACACTAACATGTTGATAAATCGATATGGTTATATTAATTTTGATTTATATAAACAATACCTTCATTTATTCGGTGACCACTCAATCAAAAAACTGGACATCAGGTTATTTAGAAAATTTGACAATTGGTTTAACGTACCCCCTAAAGATCAATTTAAACTGTTAACTCCCAAGGAGGTTGATAGGGTAATAAATCTATATAATTTATCTGTTGAAAGTATGACGTTACATGAAAATGATATCGCTGATCATATAAAGTTGAAATACGACTTGAAAGAATGTGGTATTAACGTAACTATTTTAGCTGATACTACAGACTTGTTTTTTGATGAACATCATCTTTTTGCTGAGGAATTAACCAAGGTTAAACGTACAATAGGTACCAACTTTTATTACCCAAATGAGTTTTTAGAATTTGTTGAATCACCTATCAGTTACAATGATGTGACATACACCCCCTATGTGTTGAAAACTGACTTAGATTATCAATTTGAAGGATCACACCAAAAACATTGTGTAGGTGGGTACCATAATAGGTTTGATTCGTATATTGTGTCTGTTAGGGATGATAATGATGTGAGAATGACAGTTGAGTTTAGATTAAATTCAAGTACTGAGTTTACAGTTATTCAATCTAGAATGAAATTTAACTCGTTACCAGAAGGTGATTGGGTTATGGTGGACAATATTATTCGTACCAAAATGAATCAAACACTAAAACTTAATTTATTTAAAACGCCAAAAATTACTAAATATAATATTATTACTGGTGATGTGGTTAAAGTTGAACAGGAAGGTGGGGTAGATCCCGAAGACATGGACAAACTTTTAACTGATAAAAATTTACATAGATTTGATTATGATTTACTTTTTTAATCGATGGAAAAAATAACAAATATACAATTTTACGAACCAGTATGGGGTTCATATTTTCCCGACAGTAATTATTTTTACCGAGAACATAACTTTCTACCAAATACAGTTAGTTATGAGGGCAATTATTCTTTGGGGTTAGTCGACAAACTATTAACTGAAGGATTGTTAACCCATTTAAATAATAAGGTGACTTACTACGCTGACGGAACTTCTCTATCTGTTTGGGTTTTAGAATCAAAAAGTTACACCCCTTTATTGGTGACGTTAATGTCTAATTCTGGGGGTGAATATGTGACTAATGTAAATATATTGTACAAACATTATGAAGATATTATAAAGGTGAAAGAGATTATCGAATCACATGTCACACCTAAAAATATCGGTAAAATGTCTATAATAATAAAAGACGAATTTGGTCTTGATTTGAAAGAATATGAGACTAAATATTTGACTGATGTTGAAATAGAAACAAACTATAATGATGATTTTAAACCTATACACGATAAAATCGTTAAACGATTAAATACCAAACATACAAGTGGTTTGGTCTTATTACATGGAAAACCCGGGACAGGTAAAACTACCTATATTAAAGGTTTAACACATTTTTTAGATTCTAAAGTCATCTTTATACCACCATTCATGGTTAAGGTACTCGCTGACCCTGGTTTTATACCATTCTTAATGAAACACCCCAATTCAATTTTAGTCATTGAGGATGCGGAAAATGTAATTTTAGACAGATCTAGTTCTGGTGATAATGACGCGATATCGAATATACTTAATATTACTGATGGTATTTTGGGTGACTGTATAAATGTTAAAATTATCGCTACATTTAATATTGAAAAAACTAGAATTGACAAAGCTTTGTTACGAAAAGGTAGATTAATCGCGGAGTACGAATTTAAAGAATTGTCGATAGAAAAAACAAACAACATCCTCAATAAAATACATACCGGTGTTGTATCTGAACGTGGGTTAACGTTGTCGGATATTTATAACTATGATGACACTGTTGGGTTGATTAGTGGTGAAAATAAAATAGGATTTTAAAAAAAAAATTAATATGGATAAAGTTATTTTGTATTCCATGGTAGGTTGCCCCTATTGTGTTGAACTCAAAGAGTTGTTAGACGATTCTGGGATTACCTATACTGATAGAGATGTGAAGGTACATGAAGAGGAGTGGGAATTAGTTATGAAAGAGACCAAAAATGAGTTTATACCCACAGTAATAATAATAAATGAGGAAACGGGTGAAGGGAAAGTGTTACTACCAGATGTCCACTTTGATGACATACCAGATTGTTTCACACAGATAGTGGAATACATAACTCGTTAAAGTATTTATCATTAAACTACATTTAAAATGAATAAAATATTTGAAAAAGTATCTAACGGTCTTTTTCAGGATACATTAAAAGAACTAAAGACCCAACTTAAATTTGTTGGGACTTTTGGTTTTGGCATTACTGGGTTGTATGGTAGTGCGTACAGTTTAATTCACCATGAACAAATCGTGATAAGTCGTTATGAAATTATATTAGTTTTATTAGCTATTTTGTCTTATTTTTTCATTTCAATTGTAGATGACGTAAAAAAAATAAAATACGATAGTATTGAAATCACTAACATTATAATTAATTTAAAGGTTAATTTGGTATCCACAATTAATTCTTTCTTAGAATTGGTAGGTTATGTTTTTGTTATGATACCTATAGTTGAGTTATTTAGAAAAATAATACTCAGTGAAGGGGTGGATTCTCTCACTGTCGCCTTATACGTACAGAGTGTTTTAATTTCACTATCTGTTTTTTACGTAAAAAATCTTATCAATAATAAACTAAGTGTTAAACATGGAAAAAAAACTAACTAATAAAACTAAAAAATCAAAAATTTTATACGATTTACTCATAAGTAATGAACACAACGCTAAAGTAAGTCAAGATGAGATTTTAAAGTTATCATTTTATGATGATACTGAAAACTATGACCAATTAATTTGGGGCATAGAAAAAATAAATAGTGGTTTTTGGGTTGGTGTTGACTATTTTGTGGTTAAACGCCATCTTGAACTTTTCAATAAATGGAAGAGTAAGTTAACTGTTGAAAATATTTTAAAATCTCTACCAGATGACTTAATTTTAAGTTCTAAAGTTCAAAGGATTTTAAAAAACCCACAAGACATCAACAATTATGACTCTACACATGAAATACACGCGATAATAAATACAATTAGAGGTAATTATCAGGATAGTTTTAATTTCGTACTCTCAGAATCCGATAATTCTTATTTACATAGAAAAGCTGAACAAGCGACAAGAAAAGTAGTTAAAGACATTTTAAACATTACAAAAACTAATGGGTTGGTAACTGATGATTACATCCTACCTGATTATTTTAGTGGTGTTGATGGTGATTTTTATACATTTGGTGACTTACAGTTTTTAGTTAGGTTGGATATGATTTTTGATCCTAACCAAACTGAAAAATTTACAATAATAGCTGAAGTTGGGAACGAATATGGGTACGAAGACGAAATTTTTATTTCGGTGATAATGGGGAGAAATTTTTCCAAATCAGATTACGAACAACTTCAATATTTTTTAAATGATTATGTTAGACATGAGATTGAACATATTGTGGAGTACTTAGAAACGGGTGAGTTGGTTAGAACTAACAATGATTTAACACCATTTGAATACTACACTCAACCATCGGAATTAAGAGCTCAGAAAAAAGGTTTTGGGAGAAGATCAAAATTGGAGAAAAAAAATATGTCTGATGTGGTTAGACAATATTTGGATTATAGAAATAATATTGATAAACTATCTGACACGGAGAAAGAAACCTTGGTTAAGTTGTTAGTTAGTGAAGAGGAAACTAAATTAAGGTACAAAACGTTGTATGATGGTGAAAAATACTCAATAATTATCCCTTTAGACGTTAACACTTTTTGTAGTTTAAGTCCTGAAAAATGGTGTCAACCATCGTATGAGGAATCGAGTATTAGTGAATTTGACGGTATTAAATATATCTTATATGATAAGGAAAAAAATGAAAAATTATTGTTGGTTGATATTGGTGTAAGACCTTTAAATTTTTCTGGGGATTATATGAGATTATTGGATAGTGATTTAAGGTCACATTCAGTACATAAGTATATGAAGGATGATTTAGAGATGCAAAAATTACTTAAATTGTCATATACTTTAAGTGAGAGAATGGAGTGGGGGATGGATATCCCAAATGAAATTCTTGAAGAGATGTCCAATAAAAATGAATTAACTAAAATTATATACAACATTATACAAACAAATACTGATGAATCCAGATCTATGTTAACTGAATTTCAGGGTGATGATTTAGAAGAAATGTCAACTGTACCCTATTATATCGAAGATAATGGGTATGTGATTAATGATAATAGTATTGAATTTGTAATTGAGACAGATCATTATATAAAACATATTCTTAACTTGAGTGACGATGAGGAATATTATTATAATTTAGGAACTGGTGGTGCGTACCATCATAGTTATGAATTAGACAGTGATGAAATAAACTATATTCACGATCTTTTAGATAGTGAAAGTTTAAATGATTTAAAACAACTAATGGTTTTTGTTGGTGAGTTGTTACCAAACCAAGAACTACCTAATTTGGATGATGGTTTTTTGAATAACTTTTTCAAAAGATATTTTGAATCTACTTGGGATAATCATATATGGGATATATTAGATCCTTTACAGGATGGTTTAACCGAAAATAAAATAAAGGACTTAGAGGGGACGATTGAAAGTTATATTGTTTTTGATCATACGGAAGAATCTGACGGGTACATTTTGGGGTTAACATACCCCCAATTGTTATATTTGGTCAATGATTATAACTGTGAAACCCTATCTGAACTGATGAAATTCCCAATAAATGAAATCGCTGAAGATTTGAGTGAAGTGTATCACAGCAGTTATGAGTTTGGTGACGAAGCTGTAGAAGAAATGAATGTCGAATTTCGTGAGGTGATTGAAAAAATTATGGATCAGTATGAATCTGATGATGAACTACAAAATTTAGTAACAAACGTTTCAGACTTCGAAAAAACGATAAAAGATTTAGGATTTTTTACTCGTTTTGGGAGATACGTGTTTAGTGACCCAAATAGTGGTAGAGAGGTGACAATTGTTAAATTTGATTCAAAAACGGGTAAAGTTAGTTATCAGATAATGGGTAACAGTGGACTCACCAGTCACATTTCAGACTTAAACACATTCATAAATGATGTGATAAGTGAACGTCTTTTTGAGGGGGTCACTATATTAAAAGAAGAGGTTCATGATCTTTTAAAGAAGCATTCATTTAAATTATTAAATGAATGGTTACTAGGTGAATGTGATCAAATTACACATTCTGATTATCCAGATTCCATATTTTTTAAAAGAAGAAGTGATGGAAAAATTGTTGCGGAGATAGATAAAAAAAATGAACTTTTTTTGTTACATTATAATGAAATTTGGTCATTTTTTGAAAAGCATTTTGAGTTGAAATATGAGGAAATACTGGAG
>Ga0208161_1000688_pt1 | contig 18792 bp, 21 predicted proteins | sample CB_VirMetaG_3_FD_184538 | JGI IMG/M metagenome (GOLD analysis project Ga0208161, IMG submission 184538) | Freshwater to marine saline gradient viral communities from Chesapeake Bay - CB_1508_1S Viral MetaG (SPAdes) (version 4) | ecosystem: Environmental > Aquatic > Marine > Coastal | place: USA...
CATCACGCAAATATAATTTATAAATTATATTTGCGTGATGTCGCTATGCCTTTAATGCCGTGATATCACGCAAAAGTATATAAAAGAATTGCCGTGATACCCTTACAATTATTAATAAATAGTTTGCCGTGATGTCCTTATAATTATTAATAAATAGTTTGCGTGATATTTCCAAAAATAATAAAAAATGATTTTTTTTTCTCCTATAAAAGTATATAAAGGATTGCCGTGATATATATACAAAAGAAAATGAATAAAGAAACTTATGAAAGTATTAGTAAGTTAGGCAACCCCAGTTTAATCGCTGAAAAATTAAAACAATATGACCCTGAATTTAGAGAAGCATACAGAAAATTCGGTAATGCTTTGAGAAATAAAGCATATAGAGATAAAAATAAAGATGAAATCAATAAGGCAAGAAATATTAAAAGAAATGCTTTAAAACCAATTATTAATAATAAAGATGATATTACTACTGAATTTATTAATGATATTGATACTAATGTTAAACCTGATTATAATAATAATCTACCTATTAAACAATTAACTCCATCAACTATTCTCACTTATAAAAATACTATTAAAAATATTTATAAACAATACAAAAATAAAGACCTAAATGATGATAATGATATATTGAAGTTTTTAGATGGTAAAAATAAGAGGCAATATTCTATTATGAAAATTAAGAATGACTTTAAATTTATTATTCAAAATAGTAAAGATATTGCTGAAAAACATTTCTCATCTGTTAATATACTTTATTCTGTATTTTCAAGATTAGAATATGGTATGAAAGATATTAAAAATGCTTTATACCCCTATGTTATGGCGAAAAATAAGTATTATCAAGATAATCGCCATAAAATCATTTGTAATCAAGATGCTATTGATAATATCTCTTTTGAAACTGATGATGTTTTAAAAAATATTGAAAAAATCACTAATCCATATGATAAATTACTATATGCTTTGTTATTTCTACTACCTACTCGTCGCATACATGATTATAGATATACTAAAATTGCTTATAAAAAATCTCAAATTGATATTAAAGAGTATAATTGGTATTTTCAAGGTAAAATATATATCAACAATACTAAAAATAAAAAAAATATTGTTTTAGAATTACCCAAACCTATTATTGATTTAATTAATAATTTACCTGATGATACTGAATATATTTTAGGAAAGTTTTATAGTGAAAGTACTTTATCTAATAAGTTTGTTGGTATTACTAAAATTGCTACTGGATTTAGTTTTACTGCTACTGATATTAGAAAATTATACTCTACTTATAACTTGAAAAAAGGCGGTAATTATTGCGATTTAGTCGCTAATGCTGAAAAACAAGGGCATTCTCTTATTGAAAATCTTAAATATGCTATTAAAACTGATAATTAAGTTTTATATATTTTATACTATCCTTTAAAAATGAGTACATAATTGATATTATCTTTTGAAAATCTTAAACTTTTGAAAATCTATGAAAAAATAAAATTATGTACTCATTTTCTATTATACCTCTATTATACCTTTATACTGGTCTCAAAATAAGAAATGTACTATTTTTATTATTGATCTTTTTTGTAATTATTAATTATTTTTTTTAATTCTCTAATAAATCTCTATTATATCTCTAATTAATCTCTAATTATTTTCTTATTTATTATTAAATAATATGAAAAATATAACTGAAATTAGAAGAAATAACATGAATACTAATAGATTAAAGGGGGCTTTTGTCAATAAACAAAAAGGTTTATTGAAATTTGTTAGAAGTCAAACCAAGAAAGGCGATATTATACATAATGAAATTATTGATGAATTGATAAATAATAACTATTATAATATCATTTATGAAAAATATATGGAAAATGAAGATGTTGATATTGAAGATATACCTGAAAAAGATTTTGATTTATTACAATATTTTGACTTCGCCCACCCTGATGAGTTATCTAATAAATATAAAGGTTTTACTATACAAGAATTAAATTTATAAATTTTTAATAATGAAAATGAGTACATAATTTATAAAATCTATTGAAATCTTAAAAGTTTTTAAAAATTATAGAAAAATAAAATTATGTACTCTTTTTAATACAATCAAAGTCTTCTTTTTGTTAAATTAACCTTCTTGTTGGTATGTTTAGATTTACTGAAATCAAATAGATCTTTACCTGTATAATCTGCTGGAATATTCATATTAAATACTTTGTTTTCAAAATTAACCTGTTTCTTAAAATTATTATTATTACTTTTCATGTCTTTATTAATAATAGATTAGATTTTTTTATCATCATTTTGAGTACATAATTCTTTAAAATCCTTTATTTTTATAAAGTTAAAGATTTTCAAAATATTTTAATGATTATGTACTCATTTTATCCCCCCCTCATTTTTTATATATATAATATGATAAGCATTTTTGTTATTATTATATTATTTTATTACCATATTTTTAAAAAATACCTGTTTCAAGGTATAAACCTTGAAAAATTGGCGAAATTTATTGATTTTCATTCTATATAGTATTATTCAGTTTTCATTCTACATAGTATTATTTGGGACTTTTTTAATACCAGATTTTTTGACATTTTTTAGTATAGTCCAAAAAAAGTCCCAAAAGTATCCCCAATTATTCAGTATTCTATATAGAGAACTGAAAAAATAGGGATACTTTTGGGACTTTTGGATTTTGCCTTTAAAGATTATTTCTTTAAAAAAAATAAAAAAAAAAGATGCTATGTTTCAATTTTGGGACTTTTTTTAGCAAAACTATTATCATTTTAATAATAAAAATTATATAAAACTTTATCATTATAAATATATAATAAATTATGAATAAAACTCATAAAGGTAGTAATTGTAATAAAGATGAAGATGATAGAATGATTATTGAATATTATGGTGAAAAATTATGTACTGAATGTTTTAAATATGAAATAGACATGGGTTGTACCAGCGATGAATATACTAAATTTATTGATAATAAAATGATGTTATGGAATAAAAATATTAAAAATAAAAAAAAAAATAAAAATAAAATTATGACCCACCATAATACTATTATTACTCCTATTAGACCTTATGAAAGTTTTGTTAATGATGCTAAATATAATTTAACTATAAAAGATGATATTATTGTTTTTGATGATAATTTGAAGAATATGTTAAATGAATATTACCATTATACTAATTACCAACCTTATTTCTTTTATTTAGACGAGCATACTGATAATAAGGGGAAAAATACTTGTAAAAATCCTGATAAATGTAATAAATGTAAGAATTTTTTTGATAAATACAATATTAATAAATGGGACGATAAAGATACTGAATATTGGTTAAAAAATATTTTTATGAATAAAGAGTTTAATGAAATTTATACTAATATTTAATTTTAAATAATTCTTTATGATTTTTTGAATTACTTAAAAATAACAATTATAAATTAATTATAACAAGTATTATGACTAATACTGGTAAAAAACAATTATTTAAATCTAATTTTTATTTCTTTACTGATGCTGATATAGATGTTTCTAAATTTGAAGATTATTTTAAAAGTAATTTTACTGGTTTAAAATTTAAATTATATGTAAATGATTGTAAAAACGATGATAAAAAATTATCATATAGTCTTTATATTAATACCAAATGCGATAAGGATTTATTTAATAGTATAGTTGATTTCATATTTAATTTTACTAATACTAAATTTAATGTATTTTATAAACATTTAGATAATCCAAATAGTACTAAAAAATACGATTATAGTTATATTATAAAAGTTGAAAATAATGAACCTAAAAGATGGTTATTTATAGATGAAAATGAAGAATAACTGATATAATACATAAAGCAAAATTGATATAAAAATTGATTGTTATATTAAAATAATCATATTGTATATTTAACTAACTATGAAAAATAGAGCAAATTATCTAATATGTCTTATGGAAATATTATTTGAATTAAAAAAGATTATGTATTTACTAAAAATAAATGAAGGGGATATTTATAAACCTGATATGAAAAATAAAGATTATTTTGATATTTTTGATACTATATGCGAAAATTATAATTATATTGAAAAATTAACTAATAATTCTTATTATCAAGATGATATTAAAATAAAATCTTTTAAATATGAATATACTGAAACTCATTACCTTATAAATAATAAAATTTATGAATATAAACAAAATCATATTGATAAGCAATATGAATTAATTAAAGAGGCTTTAACAAAAATAATAAAACTAACAAATACATATCAAGATTTTAATAAAGATGATATAACTGGTGAGAAATTTTATAAAGATTATCAATATCAATATAAAATAAAAGAGGGAAAAAATAATACAATTGAAATACATTATTGTTTGGGAGAATTAGAAAATGATGATATGGAAACAATAAGAGGTATTTGCGAAAATGAAAAGAATATGATAATTAATAAACCAAAAATAACCAAAAAGTTTTTAGATAGTATAACATCAATTATTTTTAAATCAATAAACTATCAATAACTATCAATAAACTATTGAATGATATAATAATTAAGTATATATAAATACTTAAACCAAAATGATATAAAAAAAAATGATTAAAATTATAATTCATATTATATTTATAAAGACTTGATGATTGATATTCAAAAATTACCTGATGATGTTTTATATGGTGCTTTTAAAAGAAGATACAGCGAAGTAGATAATAACAATAAGTTTAATGATTTTAAGAAAAAATTAATTAAATATTTTGAAACATTAAATTTAGTAGATATTGAAAGTAATATTAAAAATTATTTTAAGTCAATTGAAGATTACTATAATACTAATGAGTTTAATGAAGAAAATATTGATAAATGTAATATTAAAAATATTGAATATTATAATATGATTAATAATAGTTATTATGAGGATTTTGAAATAGGGTTTGAAGATGATGAAGAAAATACTAATATTGATATTGAAGAGTTTAAAAATCAAATTAAACTTAAAAAATGCGATATTGATTATCATTATTGGGAGAAAATGAATTTATCTCATATAATTAATCTTGATAATTATGATAATTATAATAATTATGTTAAAAGTTTAAAGGAGTTTGATAATTTAAGAGATGAATTTGATGGTATTAGAGATGATATAGGGTTTTATCTTTCAAATATTAAAGAATTTGATAAAAATTTCAATCATAAATATAATTTTGATTTATTGGAAATATTAAAAAATTATATACTAAATTATAATGGGGTTTTGAAATTTAATAATCCTGATTATGTAAATGGTATAGATAATGATATTGATAATAAAGTATTTTCTTACATACAAAATACAGATAGTTATTGCTTATTTATTATTATTTTAACAGAACATTATTTCAATATTTACAATAAAATTAAAGGTATAATTAATGTATAAAATCAATTTTGAAAATATAGTACCTAACTGATTTATTTTTTTAGTATTTATTTAAGAATAAATATGTATGGTACTATAATAAGGTATGTCTAATACTAAAAAGCAGTTTTATAAGAGTAATTTTTATTTCTTTACTGATACTAATATTGATATTGCTGAATTTGAAGAAAAATTTAAATATAATTATACTAATTTGAAAATGAAATTGTATGTTAATGATTGTAAAGATGCGAATAAATTATCATATAGTTTATACATTAATACAAAATGCGATAAAGAATTATTTAATTCAATAGTAGAATTTATTTTCAATTTTAGTAATACTAAATTCAATATATTCTATAAACATCTTGATAATCCTGATAGTAAAAGCAAATATGATTATTCATACATGATTAAAGTTGAAAATAAAAAACCTGAACGATGGTTATTCTTGGACGAAGAGTAAAGTTTATTTGTAATAGGTATTAAAATTATAATATAATCATATTATATAATGAACCCCATTAAATTACAGAAGTATATTGAAACATATAAAGAGGATTTGCTAATGGAATATCTTAACAATAATAAAAATGAAATTGAATATTTTACTTTAAAAGATATAATTAATGAAGATGAATTAACAGATGAAGAAGATTTATGAAAAATCTTATAATATAAAAAAATTGATTGTTATATAAAAATATAACAATACAGATATTCAAATATGACTTTAACAAATATTCAAAAAGAAATGATTGAAACGATAAGACCTAACAGAATTGATTATAAATTAGAACTATTAAATAAACAACATAATTTAAATTCATCTTTAAATATGTTTATGTTAAATCAGCGGTTTTTTGAAAACAAATGCGATGATGAAGATGACGATGAGTATAATTTGTTTGAAGATATTATCTATCTATTTAAACAAATTAAAGATTGTATTGAAAATTTGCTAAAAACAAAAATATTTGATGACTGCGATGTAGATGATAATAGAAATTGTTATACATATAATATCCCAGTAAATATAAATAATAAATTTGAATATGCTAATTATATCAAGAAGTCTATAACAGAACAGATTGAAAATATTGATAAGGGTTGTATAACTCATATTCTTATTTTATATAACAAAATGGAGTTAATACAAGATAATAAAGAAAAATTAAAAGACAAAATATTAGAACTTGAATTTAAGGATAATAGCAGAACAAAAGTCTATTTTACTCCTGATGAATAACAGCAAACCTGAAATAGTTATAAATGCTTAATTAATATCCAATTAAAATCCAATTAGACTTTTTTTATACTCCAATTATAGTCCAAAAACAATAAAAATTGATTTTTTTTATACATCATTTAAGTCTTATAAAAGATGTTTGACATTAATTTTTACAGAATGCTTAAATATTTTATTGATTTTCATAATGATATTAACAATTATGATAAATATAAAATCCTGAAAAATAAAGGCGATTATGAAACATTATATTATGAGACTTTAAATAAATTTAATTTATGTTATAAAGACTATACTGATATTCAATTATATATTAGATTAGTTTATTGTTATTTTAGTAATTATAGTTTAGATAAAATACAAAAACAAATTAATCAAGTTAATATAAATAAACGAACGAGTATCAAAAATGATATTATGATATAGTAATTGATAATTATTTATATATCTATTAGCATTTTATAATTGTTTTTTTATAATATAATTAATACCCAATTGAAATCCAAATGAAATCCAATTAATACCCAATTTAAATCCAATTATACTCCAATTGAACTCTTTTTATAATCCAAAAATACTCCAATTAATATCCAATAAATATGTAAATGAGTTTTTTTAAATATATAATTAAATATCTTTAAATATTAAAAAGAATATGAATAATAATTTATTAAATGAATTTAAAAATGATTTTTACAATTTAGTTAGAGTTGAAGATATTTTAGCAAAATACGGAATTAGCAAATCAACCTATTTTGTTATGATTAAAAAACTGGGATTAAAAAGGGAACGCTCATCAAAAATGATGCGAACTTTCAATATAAACTTATCATCTCAAACTGATAATAAACCAAAGGATTTAGAACAAAAACCGAAAATATCTCATATACCTATTGACGATGTATATAAGAAAGTAGATGAAACTGATGAGGATAGATTGATATACAATAGACAATTTGTATCAAGGGGTACTAAATTAAATGTTGAAAAAACAGATACAACAACTAAATCCAAACCTAAACCAGTTGTAAAAAAACAAATTGAAGAACCAAAACAAGATGATACTAATAATAAAAGCGAACTATTACAAGCGATTAATAGAAGTACGAAGGTACGAGAAAAAATACTTAATAAAAAAAATAATAATAAAATAGAATAATACTATGGGTAAAACATCAGTAATGACTATGGAACAATTGAAATCTCAATCCAAAGATGTAATTTTAACAAAAGAAGAATACGATGCTGTTGTTAATCAAATAGAAAGTCTTAATACTGATTTAGAGCAATTAGCAGAAACAAATGAAATGAATGAAACAAGAGTTATGTATTATAAGCAGGAAATAGAAAATTTAGTAGCAAAATGTAAGGCGTATAAAACGAGGATTAAAAATCAAGAAGACTTACAAAGTGCTAATAATGAAATCGCCGAACAGATGAAACAGAACAAAACTAAATTGATGGATAAATTAAAGAACAAGCAAAAATCCAAATATGTTAAAAAGACGAAGGAGGAATTACAAGCGGAGATTGAAGCAGAATTTAAGGAATATAGGAAGTTATATGAAAATGATATATAATAAATAATCTATGACTTATAAGTAATAATGACAGATATATCAAAACTAACAAAGGACGAAATGGTTAATTATTTGTATGTAAGAGATGTTATTAGAGGGGGGAGTAATGATACAGATATAATCAGTAATATAAATTATACTAATATTATGTTATATACTTTACCTTTTATATTACTATTGATACTGATATTGGTAATATATTTGGTTTATAAACAATATTACAGAGATGATAAAAAAAAATAAATAAATAGGATTAATTATATTTATTATTGATATTGTAAAATTAATAAAAGATTGGGAATACAGAAAAGATTTATATAACAATCATTTTAATTTATATTAAAGAAACTTTTTTATAGTACCATTTTGCGGTTAATTTAAAAAAATTTAATATATTGCTATATAGTAGAAGTAGTAATACTTAATATTTTCTTATATTTATTATGAATACTGATGTAAAATTATCGCAAGAACAATTTGGAGATATTAATGAAACATCTTTTTATAATTTATTAAAACAGAATGGTATTGTAAATATAACTCAAACTGATAAATATAGTCCTTATGATTTTAAGATTAAATTAAATAATAAAATAGTATATATTGAATTAAAAACAAGGACTATAAGCAAAGAGGAATATGATACAACTATTTTAGCAAGAAATAAAATTGATTTTTTTAATGATATACCTAAACAAAATAAAATATTTTATGCTATATTTGGATTTATAACAGATACAAAAGAAATGGAATATTACTATATCAAGTATGATAAGGATTTATTTAATACATATAAAAATCAAGTAATATTTAATAAAGATCATTATGAAATACCTATTACTGATTTGCGAGAAATTAGCGAATTATATTACGAATTAGGTACTTAATTTTTATATTTTCATAAACTTTTATGAAAAATTCAAGGTGCGTTTAAAAAATTATATCGGTGATTTTTTTATATATAATAAAAATAGTACTAAATGGCGAAATCTAAATATACTATTGTAAAAAGTAGTAAAACTGGTAAATCTAAAAAGGTTGTTGTAGCAGGAGTTAAAAAGGTATTATATAGAAAAGAAGGATCTATGAAATTGTATGTATTGTCAAAAGGCAGAATGATGAATTTAGTTAAATATAAAAAGATGAAAATGAAAGGTGGAAATGTAGAACAAGATGGAGGTAAAAAAAAGCGAAAACCAAGAAAACCAAGAAAAACAAGAAAATAAATCAGTAATTAGTTAAAACAACTTTTATTTATTTACATTTTTTACAGACAAAAAACTCATTTTTATTATGAATATGATAAAGATATTTAAATATTAATTAATTATATAACATAGTTTTTAATATGATTAACTTAAATTATTTTGATTTATTAACAGACGACTTAATTGAAAAAATTTTAGATATATCATTAGATGATTATAGTAATCAAATAAGTTTATTAAATGATAAAATGAAAACTATTAAAGATTTATTAGAACCCCTATCATCTTATTATGATGATGAAGAGGATATTACAATAATTAATTACGATAATATTACATATTCATTAGAATATAATTTATTTGATAGGATTTATGAGAATAACATGATAATAATTAATAAATATAATGAATTCTTTTCAACAGAAGATGTTGATGGTGATGATTATATTAGTAATGAATTGAATAACCCATCATATTTTGATATATTAGTAGAAGCAAATAAAGCAGTAATTCATACAGGAGATTATAACCATACTTTTTTTGAAGGTATTAACAAAATAGATAAAGAAGATGTCTATGAATATTTTGGAATTATACCAAAAGATAATTATAATTATTACGAGTTTATGTTAGGTAGTTAGTAAAATATCATTATTAATTTCATAATATTTATTTTCAAATATATTTTCATAATGTTTTAATTGATTTTTAATAAATATAAAACTTCTTTTCATTTCTAATAAATCCATTATCAAATCAGTAGTCTTTTTTTTATAAATAGTTGAATAATCTTTATGAGTTTCATTTAGTATATTTACGGAATTACAACAAGGACACCTGTAATTTAGATTAATTGCCTCATTATATTCATCAATATCTAATTCATAATCTATTTTACTTATACAATCATCGCATATTGAATTGATACAAGTATTACATTTTTTACTATTTTCATTATTATTATTTAAACATATACAACATTCATCAATATTATTCATTAACTTAATAAAATAATATATATTTAATTGAATTATAACAATAGCAATTTTATTTAAGAAAAGACAATATATTTATTATTTATACTGGTATTATATCAATAAATATACAAATAATATCTTTAAAATATCTTATATCATTTTTTATTGATATAATAAAAATAAGACTATATTAATGTATAATAATTAATTTATTAATCCCTTACTATAATGATAATGATTTGTAAATTGATATAAAAAAATAATGTTATATATAAATAACGAGAATATATTTTAATTAATATGTCAGTAATGGTGGAAAATACTAATAAATATGAACTAAAAGAGAAATATGAAGAAATAGATGAAGATACTTGCGAGATTTGTTATAGTAATAAAAAAGATGAAATTGTAAGATGTAAAACTTGTAATCAAAAGATATGCTTTGAATGTTTTAATAAAAATCCAGTTAAGAATATTGGAACTGACGATGAATTAAAAGATGAAGATTTTGAAAATGGAGAAAGTCATATATATTTAATTATGAATTGTTTTTTTTGTAGAGAAATAAATAATTACAATATTGGAGATTTTACAAAAAAACAAAACAATATTCTAACTAACAATTGTATTAAAGAACTGGGGACATTTATAAAACAAATACGATCATCATCTAAATATGATACAGGAGTTATTGAAAAAATACAGGATATTAAAACTAATTTTGAAGTAGCAGAAGAGAATAATAAGTTAAAAGGACAACTAAAATATTATGAAAATATGAATGAGAACTTTATTGAGATGAAAATGAAATTTGATAATCTTATGACTGCTTATAATAAAAATATTGAAGATTATAATAATCTTGTAAATGCTTATAAACAAATAGCAATAACTAATGAATATATATGTAATCAAAGGGATAATTATAAAAATACTTATATAAATGGTATTAATGAAATTAAATCTAAAAATAAGAATAGAAATCTTGATAAGTTTATTGATAATAAATTAAAGGAATTAAACAAACAAACAACAGAAACAGAATTAAGTATCCAAATTGAATTTAATAATATTGTAAAAAAATGATTTATTTTTTATCTTGTATAAAAGTATATAAAGAATACTCTATATAGAATATATAATGACAGATATTAATAATATTGTAGAAACTGAATTGACAACAGAGCAAATTAGAAAAGAAAGACTTAAAGAATATAGGAGAAATTATTACAGAGATTATTGTAAAAGAAACCCTGAATATAGAATATCTCAAAGAGAAAATAAAGCAAAATCAAATAGAATTAAATACGCTGAAAGTGAAGAATTTAGAAAAAAAGCAAATGAAAGATGTAAAGAATGTCATAGGAAAAAGAATATAGAAATTAAAGACAAACTCGCCAAATTAGAATTATTGGAAAAGATTATAGGAAACAATTTTGAAATTGAAAATGGTAAAATATCGGTGAAATCATAGGTACTAAAAAATGATATTATTTTTTTATCTTATATAAAAGTATATAAAGAATTGTTATAAATAGAATATATATAATGATAATACCGACATATATAGAAAAGGGTATTGAGAGCGAATTATCAATATGTAAAAATAATCAATTAAAGGATAATTTAGGATTAGTAGAATATATCAATATTAATGATGATGTTTTAAAAAGTACTTTACTATTTAAAAGATTGTATCAATTGAAAGAAAAAATATTAATTGATATTGATAAAAAAATAATATACTATATTGATGATAATAAAATAAATAAATATTATTATAAAATTGATAATAATATATTATTCATCAAAGATATAAATGAAAAAGATGAAAATGGTAATAAAATAAAATCAAATGATACAAATGATTTTAAATTATTGAGATTTATATTTAAATCAGGAGATATTATTATATCTCTTGGTTTTAAAGAATTAGGACTATATAGATATGGAAGTTTAAATAAATTAAAAGATATTGGTTATTGCGAAGTTATATCTAATTATACGGATATTATATTTGAAGAAATAATTACAGAAGACGAGGATAATGATATATATTATTCTTTTTATTTAGATTTAGATATTGATATTAAGAAGAATAGATATTTATTAAATAATATAAACAAATGCGATCTTATATTAAAATCCAGTTTAGAATGTATTATTAAAATTTTAAATGATAATTTTGGTTATATTATAAATAAAAAAGATATATTTATAGCAGATGCGAATGGTGATAATGATAATGAAAAATTAAATACATATAAGTATTCTAAACATATTCATTTGCCTATTTATTTTAAATATATTCAAGATTTAAAACTATTATATACATACTTATATACTATCATATTCAATAAGAATAAATATTGTTTTAAAGATGAAATTTCTGTATATGATAATATGGTTTATATTACTGATACAGATAAAAATAAATATAAAAAATGGCGTATGTTAAATCAAACAAAACCAAATACAACAAGAAAATTGAAACCATACAAATTAGATGATTATGGATATAGTGAAAATGTTAAAGATTATAATTGTATAAGATATGGAAGAATTGATAATGAAACAAACAATATATTAATAGATGATAATGATACTAATTATAAGTTATTTAATGTATCAAAATTAAAAGAATTGTTAAATCATAATGCTAAAATAAATTTAGGTATTGAAGAAAAAAACAAAGATATAGTTTATGATTGTTTAGATTATAAAATTAAAACATCTAAAATAGAAAATATAGACTATAACAATATTATTGATATATATAGAAAAAATAATGATAATATTTTATCATTAGTAGAATGCTCTTTAAAAGTTATACCAAATGAAGAAAAAATAAAACAGGAATTTAAAACTTGGATTAAAATAGGTAGAATAATTAAAAATATTGGTAAAAAACATTATGATAATGAAGATAGATTTTATGAAATGTTTAATTACTGGACTTTAAAAGCATACAAAGAAAATGATAGATTAAATGCTAATATAAATTGTAATAGAATATGGAAAACAATAAACTTAAATGATGATAATAACATAGGCATACCATCATTAAAAGTATTTTGTAATATATGCGATAAGGAATTTAATATTAAAAATACTTATGTAAATATTTACAGAGATTTTTATGATATTGATGTATCTAATTATAATTACGATATACATACATTAAAAGAAAATGAATATTTAAAAGATTTAAATGTTAAATTTGTATTAAATTACGATTTAGTATTAATATCTCTTAATGTTGGCGAAGGCAAAACTGAATATGTATTAAATAATGTATTGGGTGATATTTTAATTCCATTTAGCAATAGAATATTATTTGGTAAAGATATGTATTCTAAATGTAAAAAAACATTTGGCGATGATTTGGTCTCATTATATATAAATGAAGAAACAGGTAAAAAAAATAATTGTAATGATTTAAATATAAATAACAAAGCATTTATAGTATCAATACAATCTCTTTATCATTTTGATAATTATATTGATAAATTAATAGCAAATAAAAAGAAGATAATATTATTTTTGGACGAATTTGAAGCATTATACGATGCGGTTATATGCGATACGACTAATAAAAATATAATGGAAAATTTTAAAACATTAGTTAAAATATGGAAAAAGGCATATTTAAAAATCCCTGTTGATGCTTTTATATCAAAACGATCTTTTGAATTAATTGAAGTATTGAATAAAGAGGCATCAATTAATCCAAAGAAATTATTTATAAATGCTGGTAAAAGAAATTTGTATCCCAAAACTCTAATTATTAAGGGAGTATCTAATGATAAATATGAAAAGGAATTATTAGAAAAATTAATATGTATTGATGCTAAAAAATGTTTATCTAATAATAATAAATTTGTTATGTTTAGCGAATTTGCTGAAATATGTAAAAAAAATACTGATAGTTTATTGAATTATGGAATTCAAAAAGATAAGATATTAACAATTATTAAAGACGAAAAAGATGATAATAAAACTAAAATAGATGATGTTATGAATAATATTAATAAATTAAACGAGTATTATTGCTGGATATATAATAGTTGTATTTTGAATGGTGTATCATTTACTCTAAAACATTTTAATATTGGATATATAATTTTAGGTAATTTTGGAGTACCTGCGAATGATACTTTAAACGCATCATTTAGATCAAGAACAACAAATAAATTTTATGTTTATTATTTACATTCCGGTTGTAGAGGTAAAAGAACATTAATTAGAACATTCCCTTTAAATGATGATATAATTAAAGAATTACGAAACAATAAGATAAATGCTGATTATAACAATACTATAAGAAATGATGAAAATTTTACTGAAATAATTGGAATACCTGATGAATATTCTAAACTATATGAATATCATACAAATACAGAAAAATATACAAGACATATACAAATTGATGAAGTAAAATATTATAAGAAAGATGAAATAGGAAATAGTATAATAGATGATAAATATTTAGTTTATAATATAAACAAGAAAAATTATGATGATTTTACAAGTATATATAATTATAAAATAAAAGATACTTATAACAATAAGGAAAAATTAATAAATTTAGGTAAAAAATTTTTAAACTTTAACAATATTTTTAAATACGAAATCATAATACAATTAGCAAAAGATAATGGTAATATAATTAAATATGATATGATTAATGATAAAGAAGTTGAAAATTATGATGATAGTTATGAAATCAAAAATATTACAATTGACAATCATACAAAGAGTAATTTAGAAAAACATTTTACTAAACATATTCAAAAAGACAAGGATTACGACGATTATGGTATTATAAAAATGAAAAATATATTAGATGTAATAAATAATGATGTAAAAGAAGAAGATAAACAAACAAGTAATTATATAGCAAATATTATATACAATTACTATGATGATGTTATAAATGATGATATATTTAAGTTATGTAGTATATCAAGTTATTACTATGATTATATTTATAAATTAGTTGCTATTAACAATAAAAAGAATATTGAAAAATATATCAAAACATTTAATTACAAATACATAACAGGATTAATAGAAGTATTTGAAGAATTTTATGATATAAAAATAAACCATTTAGTAGATTTATTTGATTTTGGTTTCTGTAATATTGACTTATATGATAAAACTGAATTTAAAAATAAAATAAATAAAATTGCGACTGAAAGCAGAAAATTTTATAAAAAACCCATACCACCATCATTAAAGAGCAATAAAATTAATAAAAATAAAAATAATATTAATTATTGTATAAAGAAACTAATAAATGACATAAATGATATATTAGAACCTTTAAATATTGAATATATACAATTAAATGAAATTAAAGAAATAAGAAAAAAAATAAAAGATGAGAATGGTAATGAAAAACGGATAAGGCAAACAAAATATATAATAAAAAATAAAAATACAAAAACGATATTTGAAAAAAATAGAACAATAGAATTATCTATATACGATTTGATAAGCAATTTTGATTATAATAGACCAAATAAATTAAGAGAGCAAAACAATAATGAGAAATATAATTTTATAGAAGAAAACGATGACTAAAAAAAGTCCCAAAATTGAAACATAGCATCTTTTTTTTTTATTTTTTTTAAAGAAATAATCTTTAAAGGCAAAATCCAAAAGTCCCAAAAGTATCCCTATTTTTTCAGTTCTCTATATAGAATACTGAATAATTGGGGATACTTTTGGGACTTTTTTTGGACTATACTAAAAAATGTCAAAAAATCTGGTATTAAAAAAGTCCCAAATAATACTATGTAGAATGAAAACTGAATAATACTATATAGAATGAAAATCAATAAATTTCGCCAATTTTTCAAGGTTTATACCTTGAAACAGGTATTTTTTAAAAATATGGTAATAAAATAATATAATAATAACAAAAATGCTTATCATATTATATATATAAAAAATGAGGGGGGGATAAAATGAGTACATAATCATTAAAATATTTTGAAAATCTTTAACTTTATAAAAATAAAGGATTTTAAAGAATTATGTACTCAAAATGATGATAAAAAAATCTAATCTATTATTAATAAAGACATGAAAAGTAATAATAATAATTTTAAGAAACAGGTTAATTTTGAAAACAAAGTATTTAATATGAATATTCCAGCAGATTATACAGGTAAAGATCTATTTGATTTCAGTAAATCTAAACATACCAACAAGAAGGTTAATTTAACAAAAAGAAGACTTTGATTGTATTAAAAAGAGTACATAATTTTATTTTTCTATAATTTTTAAAAACTTTTAAGATTTCAATAGATTTTATAAATTATGTACTCATTTTCATTATTAAAAATTTATAAATTTAATTCTTGTATAGTAAAACCTTTATATTTATTAGATAACTCATCAGGGTGGGCGAAGTCAAAATATTGTAATAAATCAAAATCTTTTTCAGGTATATCTTCAATATCAACATCTTCATTTTCCATATATTTTTCATAAATGATATTATAATAGTTATTATTTATCAATTCATCAATAATTTCATTATGTATAATATCGCCTTTCTTGGTTTGACTTCTAACAAATTTCAATAAACCTTTTTGTTTATTGACAAAAGCCCCCTTTAATCTATTAGTATTCATGTTATTTCTTCTAATTTCAGTTATATTTTTCATATTATTTAATAATAAATAAGAAAATAATTAGAGATTAATTAGAGATATAATAGAGATTTATTAGAGAATTAAAAAAAATAATTAATAATTACAAAAAAGATCAATAATAAAAATAGTACATTTCTTATTTTGAGACCAGTATAAAGGTATAATAGAGGTATAATAGAAAATGAGTACATAATTTTATTTTTTCATAGATTTTCAAAAGTTTAAGATTTTCAAAAGATAATATCAATTATGTACTCATTTTTAAAGGATAGTATAAAATATATAAAACTTAATTATCAGTTTTAATAGCATATTTAAGATTTTCAATAAGAGAATGCCCTTGTTTTTCAGCATTAGCGACTAAATCGCAATAATTACCGCCTTTTTTCAAGTTATAAGTAGAGTATAATTTTCTAATATCAGTAGCAGTAAAACTAAATCCAGTAGCAATTTTAGTAATACCAACAAACTTATTAGATAAAGTACTTTCACTATAAAACTTTCCTAAAATATATTCAGTATCATCAGGTAAATTATTAATTAAATCAATAATAGGTTTGGGTAATTCTAAAACAATATTTTTTTTATTTTTAGTATTGTTGATATATATTTTACCTTGAAAATACCAATTATACTCTTTAATATCAATTTGAGATTTTTTATAAGCAATTTTAGTATATCTATAATCATGTATGCGACGAGTAGGTAGTAGAAATAACAAAGCATATAGTAATTTATCATATGGATTAGTGATTTTTTCAATATTTTTTAAAACATCATCAGTTTCAAAAGAGATATTATCAATAGCATCTTGATTACAAATGATTTTATGGCGATTATCTTGATAATACTTATTTTTCGCCATAACATAGGGGTATAAAGCATTTTTAATATCTTTCATACCATATTCTAATCTTGAAAATACAGAATAAAGTATATTAACAGATGAGAAATGTTTTTCAGCAATATCTTTACTATTTTGAATAATAAATTTAAAGTCATTCTTAATTTTCATAATAGAATATTGCCTCTTATTTTTACCATCTAAAAACTTCAATATATCATTATCATCATTTAGGTCTTTATTTTTGTATTGTTTATAAATATTTTTAATAGTATTTTTATAAGTGAGAATAGTTGATGGAGTTAATTGTTTAATAGGTAGATTATTATTATAATCAGGTTTAACATTAGTATCAATATCATTAATAAATTCAGTAGTAATATCATCTTTATTATTAATAATTGGTTTTAAAGCATTTCTTTTAATATTTCTTGCCTTATTGATTTCATCTTTATTTTTATCTCTATATGCTTTATTTCTCAAAGCATTACCGAATTTTCTGTATGCTTCTCTAAATTCAGGGTCATATTGTTTTAATTTTTCAGCGATTAAACTGGGGTTGCCTAACTTACTAATACTTTCATAAGTTTCTTTATTCATTTTCTTTTGTATATATATCACGGCAATCCTTTATATACTTTTATAGGAGAAAAAAAAATCATTTTTTATTATTTTTGGAAATATCACGCAAACTATTTATTAATAATTATAAGGACATCACGGCAAACTATTTATTAATAATTGTAAGGGTATCACGGCAATTCTTTTATATACTTTTGCGTGATATCACGGCATTAAAGGCATAGCGACATCACGCAAATATAATTTATAAATTATATTTGCGTGATG
>Ga0208161_1000689_pt1 | contig 18785 bp, 25 predicted proteins | sample CB_VirMetaG_3_FD_184538 | JGI IMG/M metagenome (GOLD analysis project Ga0208161, IMG submission 184538) | Freshwater to marine saline gradient viral communities from Chesapeake Bay - CB_1508_1S Viral MetaG (SPAdes) (version 4) | ecosystem: Environmental > Aquatic > Marine > Coastal | place: USA...
CATTTTCTACTTGAGTTCCTTCATTTGAAGTAATAATTGGTGTTAGAATTTCCTGAACTTTTTTTGGTAGTTCATAATACTCCATCAAAATATCATTACTATCATATACCTTTACATTGTTAGTAGCTTTATCATGGAACACCGCATACTTGGATAAGTGTTCATATTCTTTGGCAATTGTTTTATCAATTACATAATATAAATCTCCTCTATATGCATAATTTGCAAACTGATTATCTTTTTTGGCTGCGGTACACCACCTAGTTGACTTACCATAATAACAAGATGCTGTAGTACTCAAAGGTTTAACTATCAAATACTGATTATCTTCGTATATTTTTTTAGACTGTTTTTTATTTCTTTCCTCTTCTTCTCTACTTTCAATTTTTTTAAGAACTTCATTGAACTCATTTAAAAACAAAACCCTGTCTTCAACAGAATTCAAATATTGATTAATATCTGTTTTTGAAAATGACTTTGGAAACCTTTCAAACAATTCAACCTTTTTAACCAATTCATTGGCATCCTTCATCGCACTATTTACATACCCGTTTACATTAGAATCACTAATACCTTTTGTTGAATTTGAAAGATAATATAGTGTTAGTAAAAAATTTAGGTATTTGTAATTTGTTTTTTTAACAAAGTCATTATCAATAAAAAAATCATATCCACTGACGGGTGTTTCGTCAAAGATTTTTGAAGTAAATTGTCTTTCGCCCTCAATATCTTTTTTAAACTTATTGAATATGTCGTCCTTTCTACCCTCGTTCAGTACCATATTAGTCATTAACTTTAAATCCGTAATAAGTTTCACCATTAAACTGTGTCTCACGGTCAATACCATCATAGGTATTAAGATTATGACTTAATCCGTCAGCATCTACCAATCCTTCAGCAACATCATCCAAATCAATAAAATCTTTAACATATTCATTCCAATCCTGACCTAACCAATTTTCAACAAAGTATCTTGGGTTGTCTTTAAGTTCATCCATTTTATCCTCTAAAACCGCCTCTAACTTTTCCTCATCCCAATCACCTTCAGGACTTGATTTAATATCCTCAATCTCATTTTCAGTTTCATATATTTCATCTTCAGTATTGCTAATCATTTCTTCAATTTCTTCATACTCATCAGATTCATCATTTTCAACATCACTTAAGTCACTATTTAAAGAACTTAATTTATCTTTTAATATTTCTATTTTCTCCTCTAAGTCACTTATTAACTCTTCTTGTTTTGAACTTAACTGTCTATCTTCAGTCTCATCCAAATAAACATCAGGATTATCATAAACATCAGATTCAATGTAGTATTTCAAATCACTAACAATACCATCCTCATCAATGTAAGATGATAAGAAATTATCATTAATACCATCAATTCCTACATCATCCAATAAATCTTTTGCCGCTTGTACGGAAGCACTATAGGCTTCATCATAAGTCGCAACTGCCCACTCACCAATATCTTCTTTATATGATGTAAAGACCGGCATTCCATAATGTGTCCAATCAAGAGGTACTAAATCGTAAACATCAAATAATTCTTCAAGTTCACCTATCTCATCCTCTAACACTTCAATTTCAGACTCTAAATCACCTTCACCATTCTCTATTCTTTCTTGGAGGGTTTCTAATTGCGCTTTTGCTTCTTCTAATCTCTCTCTATCGTCAGGTGTTAAAATGTTTATAACACCCTCATCATCTAACATCTCTAACAACGCGTTTGCAAGAGCACCTTCATCCATACCTGAAACATTCTCAGGGTCCCATTCATCATATTCTCTTCTTCCCTCAGCATCGGCCATAGCAACCGCTCTTCTATTTCTTTCAGCATTAACTCTTTCCTGTTCTCTTTTAACCTTCAATCTTTCAGCATCTTTACTAATCTCAATCTCCTCAGGATACTTTTCATTAAAGTATGGTAATATATGTTGATTATAAATTCGTTTAAATTCTTCAGTATCAATTATCCAACCTGAACTAAAACTCTTGTCAGTTGCATCCCAAAAAGACTTATTACCATTATAATTCTGTAAAAGAGCAACCTTATAAAAAACATCACTACTTGGTTTTGTCTTATCAATAAAGTAAAACAATTTATTATCTCTGTTATATGTATCCCAATGTGAAGTGGTTGTGTGACTTGCAACACACCATTTAGAGCCAGCACCATAATAACAGGATGATTTATAATCTAATGGTGCAACAACTATGTATTTGTTATCCTCATATACAATATCAGCACCTTCAACAGATTTAACTTGTCTCCTAACTCTGTTTTCAAGCTCTGTTATCGTTTTGGCTAAATCATCTAAACTATTATATTGGAATATATCTCTTACTTTAAAATTTTTACTTTGGTCATTAAAAATTCTTAAAAGATTCTTAGCCCTATCTAAATTAATTTGAAAATCATTGTCAGGTTCTAATACATTACCAATCCAAGCCAAGTATTTATTTCTTCCACCCAATGATTGTGAAACATCAACAATATCTGCAATTTGTTCTGGTGTGAATTTTTTAGCAAATTTTTGTTTAAAATCACCAATCCTACCTTCAACTAATAATTTGATTAAGTCCATATGAATCTTTTATAGTAATAAATATTGATTATTGCAAATAAAGTGAATATTATTCTACTTGAAGTATTTATAATAATAAACTAAATTAATAAAAACAATCATGGGATGCGGATGTAAAAACAAAAACAACAATAGTAGTGCTCAGCCAGTTAAAACTGCAACACCTCAAACACAAACTGAAAACACACAAACAATTCAGAATGTCATAAAGAAGACAGTTCAAAAATATTACAACAATAATAAACCAATAGCTTAATCAAAATTCTATTGTGTGTTCAAAGGGAGATTATTTCTCCCTTTTTTTATATTTATAGGTATGTCAGACAAGATTAGAGACCGTTATAAAAAAATGATTCAACGAAGAATTGAAGACGTAGACTTTTTTGATAATTTTTTTGACGGTGATTATGAAGTAATAAAACGAATTATTAATCAAGGTTATGTTGATTTATTGTTTAATGAAGACAATGGAGAAATATTGGTTATGGACGATGAATTAATAAACATTATTCATTCCGCATACGTTGACTACTTACAATCCTCTGACATTTCACCAAAGGACAAACTTTTAAAAATGTATAAGTTCATGAGTAATTACTTTAGTGATATCTCATACGAAAATGGTAAAGTATATCTTGACGTTGATACTGATGATTTATCAGGATTTTTTGATTCTTATAGAAGTAGAGATATAAATAGTGCCGATATTGTTAATAATGTATATAATTCTGAAGATTGGTATGAACCATACGATTACTTCCCTGAATCAAGATATTATTATAACGAAGTCATTGATGATTTAAACGCAAGTAACTACGTAAAACTATTAGAAAAGATGATTAGCGAATCACCTAAGATTCCTGTCAATGATGAAATGCCCGATGAGCTTATTGATATTGCTAATGAACAAGGACATCCAGATTTTATTGAATTAAATATGGAAATGTTAAGACTTTTAGATGAAGATACATTTGTTTACATTTTAAAAACATTTTTTGATGAATTATATCACGAGTTAGGTTGGAGACACAATGAAGCAAATAATAGTGCATGGGTTAATGAAGTTTATGGTATAATTAATGATGAACTTGTATCACTGTTAGGTAGTAAACCTGAAAGAATACCAACTAAACGTAGAACTATTTCTGGTAAGGAAAGAATTGTTGAGGTTTTTAGATTTGATATTACTTCATTCTTTATTGATTTCATAACTCGTTTTTTGGATGCCTATAAAGATAGTAGTTACACTGATGATACCTTACCATATTATAATTCTTTCACATCCGTTGTTCAAGAGTGGCTTGATAGGATGGATGAAAAATTAAAAGTGAGTGTTCCCGATTACACATCACACTCTGATGTAGAAAAAGAATTCAACGAGATTATTATAGATAGTCTTTAATTATTAAGTTATTTTTACTATACATTGAACAATCAATGAACATTCATTATAGTAATCAAACTTCAGTATTAAACTTACTATCAGATATGATTTGCAATGTCGTGTCTGAAAACAACTTTTATAAAACCAAAATTTCTGTTTGTAATACAAAGAAGTGGTTAATAATTCAAGGATACACTCAAAATAAATCATTTTCGGAATTAGAATCTAAACTACCTGAAATGATTGAGAGTTTATACGATTTATTTAATTTAAATTACACTTTAGATTCTTTAAGTGAGAAATCAAAGACCCCTGTCATCAACATAATTGTTTCAGAAAAAGACCGACATTATTATGAACCAAATTGGTTTACATTTTTTAATACGGAAAGACCAATATATAGTGAATCACAATTAGGTACTTACAATAAACATATACAACATAAAACTAAACCTTCAATGGGTTTTAGTGTAAATGAATTTGGTGGTATAGTTAAACACAGTTCTCAGTTGATTAACACAAATGAATTTCCATTTGGTCTTACGACTGATATTAAATCAAAATTTTATTTAGGTGAATTGATTGCTAAAGATGTTTTAAGATTTACAAAGTCATCTCACATGTTGTTTTTAGGTTTTAAATGGGACAATCTACATGTGAAAAGTATGTATAGTGATGATGATATCACTTCGTGTGTTTTAGATGTTTATGAAAACTTTAATATTGAATCATTTAATAAGATTATTGAATCTTATGATTTTTTGGATGAAATAAAAAATCCAACCGAAGAAAAGCCTTGGTTGGATAATTCATTGAGTAGGTTGTCTGAGTTTGTAATCTTTTAGAGTAACTCTTTTAGTTTTTCAACACCCTCGTTTAGTTCCATAAAATCATCTTCAGGACATAAACTGGTTATTTTAACAGGTGAGTCGTCTTCATTGTCTTCAATCACCAAAAAAGCAGGAATGAATTCATTATTAGTCAACTCCTTAAAGTCTTCATATTCTTGTGAATACTCATCAATATCTCGTTCGTAGTATTCAATTGTTTGTTCATCCAACAGTGATTTCATTTCAACACAATATGGACATCCATCCATTGTGAAAAGTATTACATACTTCATAATAACAGGTTTTCAATTTTTTCAATTACTTTAGGTTGTGGAATTACACCAGTAACGGACTCAACAACTTGACCATTCTTATATAACTTAATTGTTGGAATGCTTCTAATACCCATTTCAGCTGCAAATGTTCTATCACTCTCCACATCAAATTTATAAATTGGTGCTACTTTCTTATTACCTTCAGTAACAATTTTATTTACTTGTTCAAAGATGTTTGATTGCATCTTACATGGACCACACCAATCGGCATAAAAGTCCAACATAAAAGATTCACCATTTTGAATCTTTTCTCGTATTTCAGTACTTGTTAATTTCATAGTCTATTTTATTTAGTTATTTGTTTTATAAAGAAATCAATTTCTTTAATTGACTCACCCTTAAAGAACAGTTTCATTTTATAATTATCTACATTTACAACAGTTGGTTGTTTCTTTAGATACATATAAAAGTTTTGTTTTGTAATATAAACACCTTCATAAACACTCAAATACCCACCTGACGTATATCTTATATTCTCAAACAGTGGTGTTGTATTTGAACTCTCTCTTAACTTGGTTGGTGTATATGAGTGTGGATAATCAATTTCACAAATAGATAAAACCGACCCCGCGTGTTCACAGAGTCGGTTATACATAATATCGTCTGAATTATAGAATGTCTCTACATTACTCATTTACCTTGACCTCTATATCCTTTCTTATAATGTTTTGAACCTTTGTGATTTGATGTACGGGTCTTAGAGTGGATACCAGGACGACTCTTTTTAGGTTTTGCTCGGAATGAGCCAGCGGTTGAGGTTTTTACTTTTGCCATTTCTTTTTTAATTATACTTATTTAACACTTCAAATTTAAAACAAATTTTCAATTAATCCAACATTTCCGTTATCTCTTAAATATTTTTTTTCACCATCATTATTGACCCAAGCCAAATTCAATCCGTTACCAATGTATTCATAACGATATGTTGTCTCACTAATTTTGGTATTGAAAATTAACTTGGTGTTCATAATCTCAGGTACAAGTAGTTTTAACCTGCTCAAAACGGATTCAAGAGCAAAGTCCCATTTGGTCTCCAAAGGTCTGTTATATCTACCCAAGAATTGAATCATCACCACTTTTTCATTCTCATAAGGTTGAATTTTGAATTCAACACTCGCCCTTTCTTCTGAATCAACACTTCCTTCCCTAATTGATACAAGTACAGTTTCGTTCTTCTGATATGTTCTAACACAATTGTGTTGGATACTACTTTCAGATACGTAGTCATTTGTTGATTTAAGAATTACAGGATAGTAAACACCACCGTTGAATGAATAGATGGGGTCTTCAACCAACGATACAACTTTATCATCAAAGATTCGGTTCACAGTACCGTTTGAATATTCGGACACCCTGTTTGAAAATAGTTCATGTTCCTCATCAAACGTCTGTAGATTATAAGACTTCCATTTAATGTCCTCACCATATCCCCTCAATTTAAAGTAGTACCTGATGTGGTCCAAAAAGGTAAAAGGTTGGATTACGTTTTTTGATAACAACATCATAATATTCCAAACTCTCTCTCTTTCATCATCTGTCATTCTTTCCAATACATTGGTTTCGTAGTCATCAATGTTAACTGATGAATAGTTATACCACACAGTTGATTCTAAAATCTTTTTAATTTCACCATCAGGTCTGGACTTCAAATATTTTTCCCCAAACAATGACTTTACATAATTGTAAAACAATCCGTTGAAATGTTTTAAACTGTGTAAAACCCTTCTGAGTTTTTTACCACCCATACCATTGGTCTTCATAATGGTATCAATAAAATTATATTCAGACTTTTTATATTGTTGTCTTGTGGGTAATTTACCTCCATTCTCAACCAAGAATATACCAAAGTTGTCCGACAACTTAACACCAATCTTATTCATCCTGTATTGATACAAACCTTCTTTGATGGAATATTTCAAGTCAATACCTAATGAGTTGAAAACTGTCTTTTTAACTTCCAAAACCGATGAATAGGTTTCAACAGGATTGGATGTCAATAACATCTCTTCTGAAAATAGATTTCTTATTTGGTGTAGAAAGTTAGTGATGTAATTGTTATTATAAGGATTACACTTCACACTGTTATCATTTTTAAACTTTCTACTCTTATTGTATTTACCAGCGTATATATTACCGGTTTTCTTGTTAATAGTTAGAAAGTTCACAAATTTACGTTTGACAAAGAATCTGTTGGCAAAAACTCGTTTCTTTAGATTACTATAGATTTTGATTGAAATCTTATCATCGTTTTCTTCAACCACCAAAGTAGAAATGGACGATTCAACATGTGCGAATAAATCACCAAAGTGTTTTTGAAAAACCTCTTCAGATTTAGAACTGAAATCTACGGTAACAAAACATCTCTTCTTATTGATATTGGTCAATATCTTATCAGTCTTCCTATGATTTGAATGACCCTCTAAACTGTTATTATCCTTAATAACAACAGTACTATATTTCTTTAAAACTTTCTTGTATAATGTATTCATAGTGATAAAAAAAAATTGGGGGTCAGTGACCCCCAAGTCTTAACAGTAAGAGTCTGCAAGTTCCCACAATTCGGTGTTGACCTTTTGTAGACTGTTGATACTCTTCAACTCTCTCATTGAAGTTGTTCGTTTACTTGACTGATAACTCAATCCCCCACGAACAAACTTCTCTTGAACAACGTTGAACAAGGACCACATATCTTTTCCTTTGTCACCATCACGAAGTGGTTCTAAAACTTGCTCCAAACTCAAACCCTTTGGCATTACACCCGCCTTCCAACGAATACCCGCAGCACCCTTAACAAAACTTACCTTCTCAACCTCACTAACACTTTTGTTCATCATCTTGTCAACAGACGCTTCAATCATCGGTAAACGCTCTGCGAACTCTTCAGTGAACTTACGAACCTCACTACCCTCAATTGAAGTGTGACGAAGTTTGAATGCCTCACTGATTGAAGTAGGAACCGTCAAACCATTAGAACATACCAAACGGTGTAGTCCTGCTGATACTGAGAATAAACTGGTACCATTGTGTGAGTTGTTGATGATAGCCTCAACCAAAGTATCACCAACTTTTGGTAGGTCACCATTACGGAGACGTACTTGGTGACGACCATGTAGTCCACCACCCATTTGGTTAGCACTTGAGATAACCCAACCTTCATCCATGAACTTTTCCAAAAGTTCAAAGGTTGGTACAAAACTGTAACGGCTTGAAACCTTGTTAGAGGGGGTTGTTGCAAACACCGATGGTGTGGTTTCTTTCAGTTGGTCTAAGGTAATAATTGCTGACATAATTTTTCGTGTTATTTGTTTTTGACTCTACAAATATACAACAAAAAACAATACAAACAACTTAGTTCAAAAATATTTTTCCAAATTTCGTATCCATGATTGGTTGTTTCATAAACCTTTCAATCTCAGGTTTAATCACATGTTCCTTATACATGATAGCAATAACTTCGGCGATTTGAGATTTGGTCAGTTCAACCTCACCTTTAGTATCATAATTATTCTCAGACACATATCTAAGTCTATCAAAGAAATCATACATATCCATTTCACCAATTAATATCTTCAACTGGTCAGGATTATCTTTGAAGAACTTTTTTAGGTTTGAGATATATATTTCAACATCTACATTCATGATAATTGTTATTATTGGTTTCCAATAAACATTACATCCCCACCATTTTCCCAAAACTTTTCTTTAAGTCTTTCAGGTATCTTCAAATCAGGTGATGAGTTAGGTAATGCCAACGCTTCCAATTTTGGTAAGTCAGCCAAACACTCAGGTAATTCCTTAATTTGTGGTGTGTCAGGAATTGAGATGTATTCCAACTTTTTCAATTCACAAAGTACCGATGGGAATTCAGTAACAACCTTATCCAACAATATAGCGTATAGGTTTTTGAACTTCTTCAAGTCATCACTAAGTTTCAAATCCAAGTTTTCTCCTGAAGTATTAGTAATCATCAACTTCTGTAAGTTAGGTGATTGAGATTCTAACAATTTATCCCAACCATATAATGAAACATAAAGTGCCGATGCATCTCTTGGGTATGAAATTTGAAGTTCGCTCTCATTTCCACTATTATTACTTAAGTTAGCAGCGAACTCCTTTTCAAACACCGGTAAAAGTTCTTTAGCTTCACCTGTTAAGAAGTTCTTAATCTCCATTCTACTATCATGTCTATCCATGAACTGATTGGTTTGGAAGTGCCACTGATATCTAGTCTTAGGTAATCCACTAACAGGTGTTGTGTTTCCATCTGACTTATCAAGAATAACGAATAATGGTCCTTGAGATAAGTGTGTTCTCCAATAAGTTAAACCTGGTGATGATGTACACCATCTTGTTTCACCTTTATCATATTCGTGATTACCACCATAGAAGAACGCCGCCTCCTTATTTAAATCACTAGTACCTTCAATCTTAATAACCTTATATCTTGGACCATCAAACATTAACTTAGCACCAGGGTGTACAGGAGCTTCTTTACGTTCTTTCTTACTTGTGGTCGCCATCTCCAAACTTAAGTCCTTAGTCGCGTCAAATAGAGACTTAACCGTCAACTTATTGATGTCACGTAACTCAGTAGGAATTCTATTTTTAAGTCTATCAAACTTTGTTAAGTCACCAGTTACCTTATACAAGTCCTCAAAGAATCTATCCTGTAAAGCATCCACTTCACTTTTATACTGACCAGGATTTGCTTCAGGGTCCAAACCTTCAGGTTTTAAACTCAAATATTGTTTGATAATCCACTCTGAATAGTTACCAGCCTTTTTAATGTCGTTCAAATCTTTTGGATTCTCGGTGGTCTTTCTTGTTGTTGGGTCGGCAGATATAAGTGTCAATAAAACTTTGTTATTAAGTTTTGGACCCTTTTCTGCTTGTTTTCCATAACGCCCCAAAAGGTAATCCATCTTTGAAGCCTCAACTATAACTTGTTTTAATAAACTAGTGAATCTCATTATACTATAATTTTAACAATAAATATCAATTAAAAGACAAATTTACATCAATAATTCATAATTAACAACTCCTCACCCTTATTTTGTGTTTTTCCTTTGGTCGCTGCAGCCGCCTTAACAAACTCTTTCTTAACCCAAGTATAATCTTCTTCAGGGAACCATGTGTGTAATAATTCAAAGTCGTAATAACTTAATGAAAACTTACCTTGAATGTTGTGTAACGCCTTTGCAACCCTCTCGTGGTCATTACGGTCAAAGTCATGGTTGGAATAATAATTCTCCGTCTTCCAATATGGGGGGTCCAAATAAAAATAAGTTGTAGGTGAATCAAACTCTTGAATCACACTTTCAAAATCTCCCAACCTAAAGTGAGTTATTTTATTAAAATGTGCAATCCAGTCAGGTTTTGATAATTTGTCTCTGAATGTCAAATACTTTGACTTATACTTACCCTTCAGGTCAATAAACGAACTTGTCTCAGGTTTTGAACCACTGAATACCTGAGTAAGGATATAAGCGTACTTCGCAGCGACATCATAGTCAGGATAGTTAATGGTAAAACCTGAACCAAACAATTCTTTTTGGAACGTTTGAAACTGTTCCTTATATACTGACGGTGTAGTTGTAACTCCCTGTTGTTGACACGGGATACTATTAACAGCATTTAGAAGAACACTTGGGTTCTGTAAACACATAAATAGATTATAATTCAGTGGGTTAAAATCATTATAAACCACAGTCTTAAGATTTGGGTATTGACTCAAATCCATATTAAAGAAACACCAAAACATTCCACCGAATGTTTCAACATATGTTTCCATGTCCTTAGGATAGTGAGGAACTATCCATTTTCCAATTTTACTTTTACCTCCAATGTAACTTAACATATCTTTTCAAATTTAATAAATGTTTATCTATAATCCAAACTTAGCACCGTAAAAACAAAAAGCAAGTCTAAATGCAAATTTAACATTAACAATTTTGACATTTCACTATAAAAACGTATATTTATGTTAAGAGAAGGTTATTAAACCCGATAAGTTCTTAATATTAAATTAACAATTATGAAAAAATTTGTATTATTAGTATTAGTTTCACTATTTTCACTACCATTATTTTCACAAACAATAAAAGAAGAATATTACCACTACGAGGGTCTTGAGTCAATTGTCTTTTATAAAAAATACGACTCATCAACAAATATAACACTTGAAGAGGGTGAATACCACAATGGTTTTAGAAATGGTAATTGGTATTGTTATCACCCAAATGGAAATCTTAATTTTGTTTTCAGTTACGAGAATGGAGTTAAAGATGGTAAATGGAAACAATATAATGAAGAAGGTAAATTATTAAGTGTTGTTGTTTATAAGAGAGGAAACCGAGTTTCTAAAACACAGTACGAGTATTACTTGGCAACTCAATAACAATTCTTATACGGTCTACAAGACGCTTTTTGAGAGAACCCCATGTCCCCACATGGGGTTTTTTCACAATAGGACTTACTCATTTTCCTTGGCTTCTTGTAATCTTTTTTTTCCTTCTCATCTATGTAAGTTTTCAAAACTCTTCTTATTATATTATCCATAACGATAAATATTATGAAAGAAAAAGAATGTAACAGTTGTAAAAAAAGAGCGGATATAAAATTTACTTGGATGACAATTTTAAGTGTATATGTTATGGGAACCAGTATCTATGGTAGTGTTGTATTGTTTAATAAGATTTCAGAGTTTATTTCTTCTCTCTTTTAAATCTAACAACATTTTTAATATACATATCACCAAGTCTACCCCCTCTATAACCTTTACCTTTAAGTCTTAAAGGTTTTGAACTATCAAATGTCTCAGGGAAATTAACAATTATGTTTCCATCAGGGTGTGGAATTTCTATATTATCCTTCATTAAATCCTCGTAGTTTAAATAAACCGTGTAAACGAGGTCTTCCCCTATCTTTTCAAAGTTATTGTCATTAACCAACCTTATTTTGATTAATAGGTTACCATAAACACCATTGGTAAAGTCCCCACCACCTTCAATTCTATAAAACTGACCATCATCAACATTGTGTTGTAGTTTTATATCCATATTTTTCATTTCAGGTTTGGTTCCAATACCCGTACATTCAAAACACTTTCTGATGATGATAAAACCTTTACCCGCACAATAGTTACAAGTCTGTCTAACCATCTGTGTAAAGAACCCATCACCAACTCTTCGGGTAAAAAATCCAGCACCTTTACATTGAGAACAGGTTTCACCTTCACCTCCTTTACCACCACATGGTTCACACTTTCGGTTTCTTTGATAGGTGATTGTTTTCCCAACACCTTTATATGAATCCAAAGGTGTCACATCCAAACTAATAACTTTGTCGGGAACCTGAGTTTGTCTTCTACTATTAAACCCACCCATTCTTGACATAAACTCCTCAAATGAAAATCCATTGTCAAAGGAACCAAATGGATTTGGATTATCATATTTCTGTTTCTTCTCAGGGTCACTAAGAACATCATAAGCCTCAGCAACTTCCTTAAACTTTTCAGTACCTTCAGGGTTTACATCCGGATGATATTGTTTACTTAATTTTCTATAAGCTTTTTTTATGTCATCAGGACTTGAGTTTTTATTTACCCCTAATATATTATAATAATCTTTCATTATGTCTAACTACCTTGTCGTGTTGTTTAAAAATAAGTCTAAAAAAAAGATAATAAATAAGTTTGTTACTTCCAACAAGGCGAAATCATTTTATGATGATTTGATTGAAGAATCAAACTCCGTCATTTTTTCAAAAGAATATGAAACAGGTGAACCGTGTAAGTTTGAACTAGGTCTATTAACAAAAACCGTACAGGATTTGTTTCCCATATATACCACAGATGAACTTGGTAGACAGATAAAAGTTGAAATTGAGGACCCTGAATGGAATATCATTAAAATATCGTCATATAAGATTGAAGAAGAAATTTATGACGTTCAGACCAAATTAAAGATTACCACCCCTGAGTTGATTAGGAAATATATTAAACAAGAGGGTGTTAAGATGATTTCAAAATTGAATAACAAAATTATTATTCAAAAAGATGATGATATTAAATTATTCTCATTAAAGAATGAATATGACTCTCACAGGTTCATTGAGACTCTATCAAGGTATTTCTTAAGTAAAAACAGGATTGACTGTATGTTTGTCACAGATTCGTCCTCAGCACAAAAAAAATACCTTTACAGTTTATTAGAAAGTAAAGGTATTGATAAGAAAGTGTTATATAGAAAATCTACGACTCATCCGAAGGTGAATTCAAAATATAAATAAATTCACATCCCGATATATCAATTTTAAAAAGTTTGGAATTTTCATCCACGTCTTTAAAGAACTCTTGCATTCTATTGAACTCATCTTTTTCAAGTTCAAAAATAAGTGTAGTCTTACCTTTATATAGATTCTGAACCGAATCAGCAAGTCTTGCCAGTTCTTCTAAAATCCCATAACCTTTTTTAGTCTCTGCCATATTGAAATTTTTTCTTTTTTGGGGAACATGTCCTCCTTTTTGATTGTTTTGAGTTGTTGGATAAATTCCTCCCTGTCTCTTTCCAAGTCCAGTTCGTCTTTTTTAATTTCCTTATTCAACCACTCCAATCCCTTCTGTAGATTCTTCTGACTCATCTATAAATAATGTATCATCAATGTCTTCTTCATACTCAGGAACTGTAATTTCCAAAGTCTTTAAAGCATCTAAGTTATTTGATTTGAAGATTTCCTTTAACTCAGCAACCTTCATTTTTAATAGTCTTTCTTTCTCCTCAAGTTCCAAATTATAGTTAATAATTTTGAATATCATATCAACTATTTTATTTGAATCTTTAAATGATGAAACAAATGACGTTATTGTCGTATTATTAGGTCCTTCATTCTGAACCACCTGAGTAGAATCAATTATTGATTTTGGAAACACCCAGTTAGGTGGAAATATCAAATCAATACTTAGATAAGTTTTTAACTTTCTAATTGAATGTAGGTACTTTTCTAATTTTATTACTGTTTCGTTGAAATTCATTTTATAATGTATGTTAAAATGTAGGATAATGATAATCCGTTGAGGATAAGTTCCCTATTGCTCAACACCAATTTCTTTGGAGGATTTTGCAATAGGGAACCTACAAAAATTGTCGCAGTCCTGAGAACCACTAATATTGTGAATACAAATACAAAAAAGTATATTGAATCAATATTATGCATCTTCTTTTCTTGCGTCCAAAATTTCACCTCTTAACTCTTGTAACAAGGACTTCATCTCCTGAGATGTTTTACGAGCTCTGGTACCAGCACTCTTGTTACCTTTGTAGAACTTTGTAGTATCAACTGTAAGTTCTTCCATCAATGCTTTAAGTTTTTCTAATGTTTCCATAATAATATTATTTTTTTATAAGTTTAATTTTATTTTGTTTATAGTAAATACAATCCACATTTTTTTAATCTTTATATGATTTTTCAAAAGACTTATAAATGTTTGTAATTATGTCTAAGTCGGATTTACTGTATGGATGAAAATCACTAAAAAGGTTTTCAAAGAACGGAACCAAATTATCCAAAAAGTCATTATCCGTCTGATTATAAAATATCTCCGTAAGAAAATCTTTCATGACTTCCTTATGTTTACCATCATAATACAGATTAATATTTTCTTTACCCAAATTATCAATTGTCCTCACCCAACACCAGTTGAAGTGAGCGTCAACATCATCCTGTGATAATGAAATTCTGGTTTCATTAATATTGTTCTTATCATCACCCAAATAGGTACTAGAAATTAATTCAACCAAACCAATTACAATGTCCCCATAGAGTTCCCTTTTCTCCATAGACATATTATTCATGTTGAACCAAATATCAACATCTTCTTGATTGAGTGGTTTAGACACCCATGCAAAAAAATCCCCCATAGACATTTCCATCTAAGGGGGAATATAATAACGAATTATTTATTTTGTAGTTTATTGTGTTTTTTTGTTATAGTTAAGGAAATGTTTCATTTTATTAAGTTCCTCATTGATAACATTCTGTTGCTTTTCAGAAGACTCACCTAACTTACTGAAGATAGAATCCAAAGATTTGTCATCAGCATTTTCACCAGCCTCATCAACAGGTTGTGTTACTCTCTTGTATGACTTATCTCTTTCTTTACCATATAAGTTAGCCTTTCTCTTAGCATTAATTTTCTTACCCAAATCAGTCTCAACCGCATTTGCCCACTCAGGATTATTACCTGTCATTGAAGAACCTTCAATGTTCTTTTCCATCCACTCATCGTTTGGTTTAATCTCATCATATTGAAGATTTTCCATACCTGGTGAGTATGCAAAGTTCTCAATGTATTCTTCAACAGCCTTTGATGGTGTATAAGCCTTCTTAGCCATTTTTTTCATCTCACCATTTCCTTTTGGGAATGATTTTGGATTTGTTTCATAGTTACCCTCAGAACCTGCTTTTACATAGTTCTTTAACTTCTTAACAATGTTGTCAAGTTCTTTGTCGTTTAAACTTTTAGATTGTTTTTGAATCTTTTTGGTTTCTTTATAACCAATTGCTTCCTTTTCTTCTTTAACCAATCTCTCAATTAAGTCAATAACTTCAGACTCAGTCATTCTAACTTTTTTAGACTCTTTCATTGAATCTTTACATCCACAAGCCTTCTTATCTTCTTCAGACCAGTTGGTAACTTTCTTACCATCAAATCCTTCAATCGCAGTTCCATCACCACCTTTACATCCTGCAACACATCTAGCCTCAGAGAAAGCGTTACCCTCATCCAAGTCTTCTTCTTTCATGTCACCTTCCATTTTGTAACCACATTCGTTACATTCACCTTCCGTCATTTCACCACCACACTGTTCACACATTTCACCTTCAGACACTTCTTCGTTTCTCAAATCATCAATGTCGGCATAAACACCAACAACTCTTGATTTATGTTTACCTTCAAAGTCATCTCTATCTTCGTGGTCAATTTTTTCAAAGTTCTCGTCAATCTCTTTAGCCATTTTCTTAATCCAAGATTCGGCTTTTTCAGTTGCGGCTTCGTTTAAAACCTTATTAACTAAATTCTTTAATTCGTTATTTTTCATAATTTTCGTTTTATAATAAATACTTTATTTTCTTTGTTTTGACAGAATATTTTCATATTCATGTTGTATTATTGATTTAATGACAGATTCATTAATACCATACTTTTTAGATATATTTTGAATTGCTGTTTTAACAGATTCGTTTTCATATAAATTCAAAGCCTTAATGTCCCCCTGATTACAGTATGGAAACTTATTACACTTCTTCTTTATTGAAACAAACTTACCACCTGGTATTTGTGTCTTACTTGCACCTCTCCAATCTTTTTTACTTGTTGATTTCGCCAAGAACGATGGTGACTCATATGAACCTGATGATGAAGAACTTGTCGCCTCCTTAGCTTCAAATTTCTTTATCTCACCTTCATCTTTACCAACTCTTGAGTATTTCTTTTTAGTAATAAAATCATCACCTTGTGCCGCGTTTGGTACACCATATGAAAACTCATTACCCCACTCATCCTTACTTTTTGAGCTCTTCTTAAACTCTAAAAAGTCAGTGTCCGTTTTTAAATCTTCTTTAAATTTATCCTTGGCTGAACGTGACTCTTTAGTCTCAATCTTAGCAAGTTTTGTGTAATAGTTGGGGTCTTCAAAAATATGGTCAATCGCAATATCCAAAGCATCTAATGCTCTATCAGTATGTTCTAACTCAACTCTAATACCTTTAGATAATTGATTAACAATGTGTGAGATACTAACATCATGTTTTGATGCCAACTCTTCAAGTGTGATATCATCAGCGACACCACCTTTTAACTCTTCATCAAGTTCACCAGTTGCTAGTGATGTTTGAATTACACTTTCAGTGTCTTTTGGCATCATAGACTGTAGTTTATCGGCGAAGTTTTTTGACATTTTATTTTCCATATTATGCGTTCTTTAATCTACTAGTCCACATTGTTCTTTGAGTATACATCAAAGCGTAGAACTCGTGTAATAGTCTTATTACAATCTCCTTTATTTCGGCTTCGGGTTTACTCCCTCTTTTCTTAATCTCTTTAGCCAACTCATCAAACAATCTTTCTTCAAATTGTTTTAATGTATTTGATTTAAGGAAATCTTTAATTTCCTTTCTAATCATTACTTCAATTTCTTTCTTTTCAGTTGCAGTTAGTGCCATAACTTATAAATATCAAAACAATTTGTAACCAGCCATTATACCTATTCCCCAAGTTGGGAGGAATCCTGTTGGTGTACTATATAAACCATATGATGGTCCTACCATTACACCCCAACCAGTTCTTTTTTTATTTTCTTTTGGTGGTTCAACTACCGATGGTTTTACGTCAACAAAATCAACACCATTAACAAAAGATAATTTCAATAATTCTCTTGGTATTGGTTTTCCATACACATCCTGAGCTTGTATCAACACTCTTGTACTACCACTATCCAATTCAACCTGTGACAACAATAAAGAAAAGTTCAGATTATAATCCAATTGTGATGACTTACCATTACCAAATCTATCCAACAAGTTTAACTTTAACTTATTACCGTTCGGTGTTAAATTAAACCACGTCATTGTTTTAATTGAATATACTTGATTTGAATCTTGAACTGATAATCCAAATGCTCCTGTACTATCAGTTATTACTTTTGTCATAACATCATTTGTCTGAATATCAGATGTTATATCTGTAATGTATATGTTTTTAACTTCACCCTCAGTCTCACCTAACTTTATGAGTAGTTTTTGTATTTGTATTTTAGCATCACTTAGTCTTTTGTTGACTATAAACAATTCATCTTCTTTAACTCTCAGAACATTCTTGACGTACGCCTTTTCGTTTTCAACATAAACAACACTGTCTCTTAAACTTTTTATATTGTTAACGTATCTTTGTTCCTCGTTTAATAGTTTTGTCTCCAATTCATTGACCTTATTTTCAAGGTCTCTGTTGGTTTGACATTGTTTAAAAAACAACGCAATAAATAACATTAATATAAACCCAAAGAAAAACTTGGGGTTCTTTCTTATTGAATCCAATAAGAATGAAAAAAATTTCAATATACTATTGATGATTTGCATTATTTCTCAACCTCTGTTTTCTTTCTTGAACCAACAACTTTAGACCATCTAACTTTGAACTTGTTATAATATGTTCTTAATTTTTGAATGAAGTCCATAAACTCATCATCCACTTTACTCATGGTACCATTGATGTATACACCATTTCTCTCACCGATTGAATAATAGAATTCCAAGTCTTGGTCAATTACTTTACCAGACCATTCAACATTGTTCGGATAAACATTTAACGGATAAAAATCAACCAACTCAGATACCTCATCAACAAACTCATCCATTGTCTCTTGGAACGCAGCCTTTTCTTCACTTGAAATTTCAAGGTCTTGTTGTGTCTTTCCGTGCATTACTACAACACCACCTGACACTCTATAGGCTTGTTGTTTGTCCTCTTGTTTTTTAGTGTCAATGTCAATTCTTTTTTCGGTATCTTTAGCAATGTTAGGTCTTTCCAACGCATTTGCTGATGGTAATGTGTTTGAACTACTACCTAAAGTACTCTGTTCGTGTATAA
>Ga0208161_1000690_pt1 | contig 18767 bp, 28 predicted proteins | sample CB_VirMetaG_3_FD_184538 | JGI IMG/M metagenome (GOLD analysis project Ga0208161, IMG submission 184538) | Freshwater to marine saline gradient viral communities from Chesapeake Bay - CB_1508_1S Viral MetaG (SPAdes) (version 4) | ecosystem: Environmental > Aquatic > Marine > Coastal | place: USA...
GCCCAGGTACGACTCCACCACCTGGTAGGCCTTCGGCACCTCGGTGCGCAGGATGGCGTCGTAGACCGCCTCGTGCCGCCAGAAGTCGGTCATGTAGAGCTTCTTGCAGTCGCGCAGCCGCTCGCGCCGCGCTTCCCAATAGGTGTCGTGGGCCTGCAGGATGGCCTGAGCCTGCGTCGGGCTAATCATCGGGGACCTCAGAAGGGCATCGCGCCGCGGATGCGGCGAGCTCGTGCAGAGCGCAGCAGGTCGTCGACGCGGTGTCGGCCGCCCGACTGTAGCGCCTGCGTGCGCCAACTGCCAGGAACATCGCGCAGACAGCGCACAGCGAGCGCGTAGGCCATGGCCGCATCGTCGTGCGCGCCGGTCGGCGCCTCGGGCGCAACCTTGCCGGGAGGGATGGTCAGGCCCCGCAGCTCCATCCACGTCGCGCGATCGAGCACCTGCGCCAGGCGTAGCGCCTCACGAGCGCCGTCCCACAGCTCCAGCTTGCTCTGCAGCGTCGTGACCCAGGGCCGGCCGTCGCGGGTCCACAGGTGCCGGTAGCCGCAGGCCTCGAGCTCAAGCAGCACAGCGTGGCCGTGGTTGTTGCTCTCGACCAGCGCCAGAGCGTTGTTGTAGCGGCTGGCCACCTGGATGACCCGATGTGCCCACAGCTTGGGGCTCATGCGGTTGCTGCGCTCGGCGAAGACCGCCTGCCCCGTCGCCACGCTGAGCACGCACAGGGCGCTCGCGTCGCCGCCATGGCCGCCCGACACGTCGACGCCCATCACGTAGCGGTCGCCGAGCTGGGGCGCCTCGAGCTCGCACGGGTCGCTGGGCTGGCGCGGGTCGATCACGCTGATGGCCTCGAGCAGGTCTTGCTCGAAGTAGCCGCCCTCCCGAGCCAGGAAGCAGTCATCCAGGCAGGCTGGGTACTCCCGCCGGAACTTCGCCTCACCCAGCGTCGCCACCTGCTGCCGGCGCCACCAGAGCTGCGCGTCGTCGAGGCCGTACTGGTCCGCAAGCTGCCGCTCAGCCTCAGTGCGGTCCCAGTCGGGCGGCAGCGCCTCGTCGCGGTAGGGTCGGTGCTCCCACCACCAGTACGTGAACAGCGACCATCCGTTGGCCGGGGCGCCCTCGATGAGGCGATGGAAGGCGTCGCCGGGCGCGTCGACGGTCGACTCGATGACCAGGGGGCCAGCGCCGACCGTCGACAGCGACTGCGCCAACACCTCGTCAGGGTCGGTGTAGAAGGCGAACTCAGACAGGTGGCCGCCGCTGAACTCGAAGGAGCGCGTGCCGCCTCGACCTCCCGTTGTGAAGCTCGAGAAGCCCGCGCGCGTGTCGGCGAAGATGCTGTCAGTCGCGCTGTCGATGGCGAGGGGGCGCTGCAACAGCTTCGGGAGGCCTTCCAGCCACGCGCGGTCCATCCGCCGCAGGTTACGGGCGCTGCGGTCGTGGAAGCTCAAGACCGCGAAGTTGAGGGGGCGCTCGGCGCAGTAGGCCCGGTGGAACTGCCACGCCCGCACCGCCGTCGAGATTCCCACCTGCCGCGCCTTGAGCACGATGACCCGGTTGCTGTCGTCCATCAGCGACCAGAGCCGCCGCTGCGCCGGGTTGGCCTCGAAGGGCACCAGCTCGCCCGTCTGCTTGTCCTTGATGCGCAGCAGCCGCACAAAGAGGTCCCGCTGCCCCAGCAGCGACGCGGTGTCGGCTCGCAGCGACGCAGGGATGCCAGGGGGCAGGAAGGTCACGCGCGCACCAGGCGCAGCACGTCGGCGAGCTGCTCTACAGCCGCCTCATCCGCTCCGCCCTCGGCCTGCGCCTGCACCAGGGCGCGCTCGAGGCGCAGCCGATGCTCCAGCAGGAAGCGGGCCGCGTTGAGCTGGATGCCGCTGACCTTCCCTCCCCGAATGGCACGGCGCAGCACCAACAGGGCCTGCGGCGCCTCCGCCGCTACCTGGTCGAGCAGGGGGCGGTCATCCGGCGGCTCTGCTGGCGCAGGGGGCGGCTCAGGTGGCGGCGGGGGTGCCGCTCGAGGAGGGGGCGCGCCGACTGGCACCGACTCCGGCGACACCTGGACCCCAGCCGCCGTCGCCGCCGCGAGCAGCTGCGCGTACTCCGGGGTGGGGCCAGGGGGCTTGCGGCGGCGTGGCATTCGACCTCGATGGGCACGGTGTATACATGCCAAGTGTACCAGGGAGGGCCCCATGCCGCCAGTGCGGTCGATGCTCGCATGCAGCCACGCCACCCGCCAGGTCATCGCCCTGCTGGCTGAGCTGCTTGGGGTCAGCTCGCAGCAGGTCGTCGACGAGCTTGTAGGAGCGTGGGCGCAGGCTCAGGTTCGGGAGGCGCTTCGGCTGCGGGCTGAGCGGCTGCAGAGCGCCTCAGAGCCGCCTCCCGCTCCATAGCGGCCCGTGGGGCCTCCCCAGCCCCGCCGGCCTCTGGAGGCCGCCCAAGGCACTCAGGGCACAACCTGCGCCCAGACCAGGCCGGGACCCAGGACGAGCGCCCCCCGTGGCTCTTGCGGGCCTTGGGGGGCACGCCGCAGGCCGCAGGCTTCGCAGCCCCTGGCCGGGCGCGGTGGGCGTAGCCCCAGGTCCCGTCGTGGCACCAGGCGCTCAGAGCTGTCCCAACCTCGGGCGCTGTCCCAACCTCTGCGCCGAGGTTGGGACGCTCAAACAGGGCGCCCTGTCGGTCATCTCGGCAAGTGTCCCAACCTGCCCAACCTCCGAAGCGTTTTTCAACACTTACTATATTCTTCATTATGCCTCTTTTCCTCTTTAGGTTGGGACAGGTTGGGACAGTAGCTATAAAGAGGGTGGTGGTCGGGCTTTTCGGTGTCCCAACCCCCCCGGAAACGGTTGGGACAGGTTGGGACAGGTTGGGACAGCTCAGCCGTCGCGGGGTGGGAAGTAGCGCCAGGAGCGCGTCTTGCCGTCGCTGACGCGGCGCCGGGTCCAGCCGGCGGAGGACATGATGCCGGCCACGGTCATCTCGTGGCCCCGGTTCTGCTGCTGCACCGGCACCTCGAGGCGGTTCAAGGCCTCGCCGATGGTCATGCCGCTGACGGCGAACTGCACCGCCAGCAGCTCCAGGTTGAGCGCGTCTTCCCACGGGTGCCTGGTGGCGTGCTCGTCATGCCGTTCGGCGAGCTCGTCATGCACCTCTCGCGGCAGCAGCCAGGGGATCGTTCCAGCGGGCGCGTCGCGGTAGGCGTACAAGGCCTCGGCCCAGAGCTGGGCGTGGTCGCGTCTTAGCGCCTCGAGGTCGAGCTGCCCCACGCGCACCGGCCAGAAGCGGCGGTTGCCCGTCTGGTCGGGCAGGAACTGCTCCTCGTTGGTCGTTCCGATGAACACGCACTGCCGCGCCAGGTCCGTCGTCGTGCGCTCGTAGGGCAGCCGCACGCGGTCGCGCTGCGCGCTGATGAAGGCCTTGACGGGCTCCACGTCCCTCTTGCGCGTCGCTGCGAGCTCGCTGAGCTCGATGAACTGGCAGCCTTGCAGGCCCAGGTAGCTATCCTTGTCGCCGAGGTTGAGCGGCGTGTCGCTGTACCACTCCGGGTCACCGGCGAGCTCGCGCACGAAAGTCGACTTGCCGCAGCCCTGCTTGCCCTGGAGCACCAACACGGTGTCGACCTTGCAGCCAGGGTCGAGGATGCGCGCCACCGACGAGATGAGGAAGCACCGGCCCATCGCGCGCGTGAGCGGCGTGTCGACCGCCCCCACGTAGCCAGGCAGCAGCAGCTCGAGGCGCTTGGTGCGGTCCCAGGGGGGCAGCTCCTCGAGCCAGTCCCGCACCGGGTGGTGGCGGTTCAGGTACGCCACGCGGCGGATGGCGTGATGGGCCACGTCTGCCCCGACGTGCAGCCGCCAGTCCGTGCCGAGCTCATCGCGCAGCTCGTCGAGGTGATGGTCCGCCAGCGGCTGGCCGCGCCAGGTCACGCGCTGGCGGAACTCATCGAAGGCGGCCTGCCCGATGTAGAACTCATCGAAGGTCAGGATGCTGACCAGGTTGGTCAGGGTGCCTTTGGGCGGCCCGCCGTTCCACTTGCCCTTGTTGTCCAGGCTGGTCTTCGGCCACTCCAGCCCAGCCTTCTCATTGTTGCCGCATGCGTTGACCTGTTCTGCTCGGTCTGCTTTGTCCTTCACTTGCTTCTCCCGTTCGCGAGGCCACGATATACAGCGGCACCGGCCTCGCGCTCCGGTAGCCCTGCCCTGACCGCCGCCTGCACCAGCTCCACTGCCCAGGCGTCGATCTCCTGCTCTTGAATCCCGTCATCAGCAGCCCGCAGGCCCAGCGCGAGGCCGGCGTCATAAGCCGCCACGTTGCGGCCGCCCTCTGCCTTGGCAGATAGGTTGGCCGCTACGGTCTTCATGAATGCCGTAAACATGCGTGTTCTCGCATCGGCCACGTTCGCCGGGTTGACGCGGCCAGCCCTACGGGGCGCCGGGGGGGCTGGCTTGGGCGGGTAGTGCGCCCGCAGCCAATCGGCGTGCAACAGCCGCGGCAGCCCCGCATCGTCGAGGTGGCCCCCCTCCCAGGTCTGCCGGTCGAAGTAGCGGTCCAGGGGGACTGCGGCGAGGAAGTACACGCGCGCCAGGTCCTTGCAGGCCTCGTCGACCTTCACGCCGTAGGCCCGCGCCCATCGCGCCGCGCACTGCCAGACCTCCGGCCACTGCTCAGCCGGCACGGGCTCGGCCAAGGGGAAGACGACGCGCGCCTTGGGGTGCCCGGGGGTGTGGCTCCAGGTGGTGTAGCCCCAGTGCCAGTGCTCGCCGCCGAGCTCGACCAGGCGGTCCAGGCTCCCCCCATCGTCCACGTCGAGGACCAGGCACGTCAAGGCCTGCACCTCGCTGCGCTTGCGCCAGGCCCACGGGTCCCAGTCATCCCCAGGGCCAGAGCGCGTAGGGGGCAGCTCAGCGAGGCGGAAGCGCGCAGGGACCCATGCCGGCGCGTCCTCCTTCGCCCCCTCTCCAGCGGCCTCCAGCCGCTGCTCCCAGTCGCCGAGCCCCAACACCATGTCGCGCAGCTGCTTGGCGTCGAGGGTCAGCAGGTGGACCCGTGCGGGCCCCTTGGTGCGCACGCCGTCAAGCGCAACGGCGACATCGAAGGAGTCCCGCACGGGCATCGCTCAGTCCAGGGTCACGGTAGCGAGGGCGCCCAAGAGCTTAGCCTGCCGGGATGCCAGGTCCCGCTCCCGCTGCTCGAGCTCGACCAGCTTGGCGCTGATGCGTGCGCGGTAGGGCTCCTGGCTTGCGCGCAGGACTTCGCCCACGGTCGGGGTGCCCCAGCGGGCCTGCCACGCCACCATCTGCCGGCAGAAGACCTGCCAGCAGGCCTGAGCGTCATCCTGCGCGCGGTGGGTCTGCTCGAGGCGCCCACCTACCCAGCGCTCGTAGAGGTCGACGAGGCGCCGCCGCGGGCGCACCGGTCCGAAGGACGGGCTGAGGACCTCATCCAGGCCCTTGATGCAGACGGCCGGCTGCCAGCCATCCAGCCAATCGTCGCTCTCGGCCCCCCGCCAGCCGTCGCCGACCAGCAGGGTCGCGACCAGCATGCGGCAGTCGAAGGTCGCGTAGCAGGCCACGGGCATGCGGTCCGTCACCCAGTCCCCAACGGACTTCCGCAGGTCCGCGCGCGCCACCAGGTCCCAAGCCTCCCGCTTGTCGAGCAGCTCCTGCAGCCCGTTGACCTCCATGGCCTTCGGGTCCACCTCCATGTCGCGGAGGTAGCGGCTGTGGGCGAAGAAGTGCGCGCCCTCGCTGGCGCCCGACTGCTCCCAGTCTTCGCCGTAGGAGGACGCCACGCCCACCTCGATGACCCGATGCCGCCAGGGCTGCAGGCCGGTCGTCTCGGTGTCGAAGGCGCAGAAGGCGTCAGGGGTGGCCGGCGCGCTGAGGTCGCCGCGCGACCACGGCCAGAGGCTAGAACGGGAGGTCATTGGGGTCCTCCGCATCCATGCCGCCGAGGTCGCGAGCGGGCGCGCGCTGCGAGCGTTGGTTGGTCGGGCGCTGCGGGGCGGCGGGGCGCTGCGGCGCCTGGCGCTGGGGGGCCGACTGGCGCTGGGCCGGGCGCTCGTCCTGGCTCTGCTCCTCGCGACCGCTCAACAGCTCGAGCTCGTCAGCCACAATCTCCGTGCTGGTCTTCTCCATCCCGTTCTTGTCGGTGTAGCTGTTGTAGGCGATGCGCCCACGGATGGCGACCTTGCCGCCCTTGCGCAGGTACTGCTCCGCCACCTCCGCGGTGCGGCCCCACAAGATGATGGTGTGCCAGACGCTGACGCGCTGCCATTCGCCGTCGACCTTCTGCCGTTCGCTGGTGGCGAGGCGCAAGCGCCCCTTGGTGGTCTCGCCGACCTGCCGCACTTCGGGGTCGGCGCCCAGGTTGCCGATGAGGGTCACGCTGTTCATGTGCTTCTCCTGTTGTAGTGGTGGCGCCGGCGATGACATACCGCCGGCGCCATCGTGGTCCTGTGTCAGTCGGCCAGCATGCTGACGATGTGCTTGCCGATTTTGGCGAGCTCGCCGCGGGTCAGCTCATGCACGCCGCGCTCGTCGCGCTGGTGGTCCAGGTATGCGATGCAGCCGGTCTGCAGCTCGGTGCGCGCGTTGGCGATGCCCTGCTTCTCGAGCCAGACGGCGCAGGCCTCGAAGGCCTCGCTGCTCCCGGCCGGCACGCGGTCGGGGGTGCCCTGCGGCGCCGGCTTCTTCCCCCGCGTCGTCTGCCTGGCGGGCGGCGGCTCAACGGGGGCCGGGGGGGCGCTGGGCGTGTGCAGCTGCTCGAGGCCGGCGCGGGCCTCGTCGTGGCCCGACCAGTCGAGCTCGTCTTCACTGGCGACGCGAGGCAGCAGCAGCAGGTCGCGGAGGAGGTAGCCGAGCGACGCGGTGCGCGCGACGGCCGTCGCCTTGTCGATGGGGCGCCCTTTCTCGATGGTGATGGGCCACTGGCACGACACATCGACGATGCCGCCGTCCTCATCGTGCAGCTGCCACTGAGCGTCAAGGCGCCGCTCATCGCCCTCGCCGCAGATGGTCAGGCTGACAGGGACGAGGACAAGGCCGGCGTTGTGCAGCGCCACCCGGCTGTCCCGGATGAGCGCTTCAGCCGACACGTAGTCGTACTTGGCGAAGGCGTTGCGGCCGTCCTTGACGACCCCGGCCATGGACTGCTGCGCGAGGCGCAGGCGCTTGAAGATGCTCATGATGTTGCTCCTGGTGTGAGTGTCAGAGGTCGGCGACGTAGGACTTGAGCAGCTGCCGCATGTCCTCGGCGCCCTCGCCGAACCACAGGCGCTGGCTGCCGGCCATGCTCAGCCACTGGCCACGCTCAGCGATGCCGAGCTGGATGAAGCCGGCAGGGATGTCGCGCCGCATCTTGGCCTCAAGGCGCGCGATCTTGGTGACGCTGGGCTTGCCCGCCTTCGTCTTGAGGGCTTCGGGCATGTCGATGGCGATGTAGGTCTGGCTCATGCTGGACTCCTGGTAGGCCGCGGGGTGCGTTCCCCGCCGGCCCATCAACCCTAAAGCATCGCTCGCCGATTGGCAACAGTGCCGGAAAGATTTATTTCCCTCTTGCCGGTTTCCGGCAACGCTGCTAATCTGGTCGGGCGGGAACGGAACCAGCCCGCCACGGAGTCACGATGTCGAACCCTGAGTCCTTCCCCACCGTGCTCGGCGAGCTCGTGCCCGCCTACTGGCCGTCGTGGACCGCCGTTGCTGCGGCATCCGGCACTACCACGCGCACGCTGCACAACTGGCGCGCCGGTCATGCTGTGCCGGGCCTGCTCGCCTTCGAGCGCCTGCGCATCGCTGTCGACCATCACCCTGGGGTCGATGATGACCTTGCTGAGCGCCTGATGGCCGCCTGGTCCCGCGCTGCTGGCCGTCGCTGGCACCCGGTGGACGCATGAGCTGGGCATTGGGCATCGACCCTGGTGCCGACGGGGCGATGGTCGCGCTGCAGGCGGACGGGGAGCTGCTCGGCGCTTGGCGCGCTGGCGGCCCGAACGGCTACCTGCGCGAGGCGAAGGAGGGCGGCTACCTGGCGGCCCTGGACCAGGCGCGCGAGCTCGGCGGCTGCCAGCCGGGCCTGGTGGTGCTCGAGGGGGTGCAGCTGCGGGGCGGGCAGGGGCTCGCATCGCAGGCGAAGGCGGCCTACGGTATCGGCGTGCTGGCTGGGCTGCTGCAAGCCAAGGGGTGGCCCTGGACCGAGACGACCCCGCAGCGCTGGCGCAAGGCCTTGAGCATCGCCAGCGACAAGGCCAACCCCAAGGCCCCGACCATCGCGTGGGTGGAGCGGATGCTGCCTCAGCTCGACCTGCGCCCCGGCCGCTGCATGCGGCCCCACGATGGCCTCGCTGACGCGGGCGCCATCGCTTCCTATGCTCTCTGGATGCTGCGAGGTGCGAAGTGACCAAGACGACGAGCGTATGCAAGAGCCCCGGCTGCGGCGAGGCGGCTGCGGTGCGTGGCATCTGCAAGCGGTGCTACGACCGCTTCCGCCACGCCGTCAAGCGCAAGGTGGATGAAGGGTCGATCGGCTGGACCATCGAGCGTGAGTTCCATTGGCGGTTCGGGCTGACCATGGCCGAAGACGCGGCTGCAGAGCCTGCCAGCGCTCCAGAGGCCCCCCTGCCCCCTCCTCCGCTCGGGCAGCGGCTGTCGCTAAGCCCGACCGTGCGCGGGGCCATCGCGTCGCTGCTGGAGGGCGGCCACCTCGACGTGCTGTTGACGCCGTGGGCTCAGCGGGGCGACGGGTCCTGGGTCCGCTGCGACCTCTCCAAGGCTCCGGCGCTGGTCATCGAGCCGATGCTGCGCGACGGTCGCTGGGAGGTGACCGTGTACGCGCCTGGCGAAGACCGCAGCGAAGACGGGGCGCCTTGCTCGTGGGTCGGGCGCTGGGGGACCGTAGACGACCACCAGGCCGCAGCAGATGCGGTCGCTACCTCGATGGGATGGGTGACGCTGTGAGCATCAACGACAAGACGGTGTTGGCCGGCCAGGCGCTGGTCGCTGGGTGGACCGTGGCGCTGTGCATGGTCGCTAAACTGCACGGGGTCGACCTCGCCTACCTGCTGTGCGGCGGCGCTGTCGCCTGCCAGCTCGTGGCGCTCGCCATCGAGGTGCGCCGTGCTTGAGGCGCTACTGCTGGTCGCCGTGGCGCTCAGCGCGGCCTACGGCGTGGTCGCGTTCTTCGTCGGCCGCTGGCGCGCCATCCAGCGCTCCAAGCTGCCCCCTGGGAGGCCGCTGTGAAGTTCCACCTGATGTACGCTGCCATCCCTGGCGACGAGCACGCCACGACCTGGTGCGGGCGCGCCGTGCCTCTCGAGGGAGAGCACGTTGTGCGCCTGGTGCAGCTCGTCGACTGCCGGTCGTGCCTGCGCAAGCTGCAGGCCCACCTCGCGCGCAAGCTGAAGCCGCTGAGGCCGGAGCCTGCACGGGTGTCCGTCTGATGGGCGCCGTGCAGCTTGACCTCATCGACTGGCTGGAGGCCCGCGCGGACCTGCGGCAGGAGTTCTTCGAGCAGCGGCAGCGCGTCGGCGAGCTGCGCGTGGCCGCTTACCGCGCCGTCCTGTACGGGGCGGACGCCGACAGCGAAGCCGCCGCCGCTGCTGTGATGGCTGCGGAGGCGCGCTTGCGCGAGCTCGAGCGCGCCTACCGCGCTGAGGAAGCCGCCGGGCTGCTCAGAGAGCAGGAGCACGCCGTCGCTCGCATCGGCGGCAGCAAGGGAACGTGACCGGCAACGGGGCGCCGAGAGACCCCGGCACCTGCGCCACCGCGCAGGCCCGCCCGCTGCCGATGCGGGGTGCCCCTGGGGATGGGGCGACAGGAGGCAGGATGGGTGACGACATCAAGAGGCGCCTGGAGGCGCACGCGGCGGCGTGCCGGGCTGCCCTCTCCGATGGGCGGCAGCGCCCGGCGTGGGTGGGCGGGAGTCTCTGGCGCGCCGACCTACGCAGCGCCGACCTCCGCGACGCCATCCTCCGCGACGCCGACCTCCGCAGCGCCGACCTCAGAGGCGCCGCAATCTACGATGGCGTCGCTGCCGCAGCTGTCGGCGAATGCGACGGCGGCTACTACTGGCACGCCGTGCGCCTCGCCGACGGCGGCTGCATCCTCCAGTACGGCTGCGATCGCGCCAGCCTGGAGGAGTGGCGCTCCCGCGGGCCTGAGTACGGCGCGCGGCACCACCACCTGCCCGAGCACTGGGCCATCGGCCCAGCCGTGGCGATCGCTGCCGCTGAGGCGCTGGCGGCCGAGCGCGGCGCCTGACCCATCACGGCCAGGGCGCCGCCGTCGAGGCGCCCGCACCGCCGCGCATTGAGCGCGCAACCACAGGAGCACCCATGAACACCCTCACCCTCCCCCTCGTTGCTAGCACGAAGTCGTCGCGAACCCTGCCCGGTGCCGCGTCCAGTTGCGCGGTGGTGTACCTCTGCGACGGGGACGAGTCCGCTGTGGGTACCATCGTCATCGACGTGCACCGCGATGACGTCAACAACGCGCTGTCTGAGGTCATCGTGTCTGCGCTCGGCGGGGCCGATATCCTCGCCGCGCGGCTGCGCGCGGCGCAGCAGGACGCGGCCAACGCCAGCGCCCGCGCTTTGCGCATGGCAAACAGCCTGCGCGCCGCCGAGATCTGCCTGGAGCGCACGCTGGCAGGCCGGAGCTGCGTCAGCGGAGAGGTGTTGATCGACGTGGCGCCAGACGGCGCCGCGTGGATGCACGACCCCCGTAAGGGCGCCGCCGGCTTCGGCCTGCGCTGGCCCTCGCTGGCCGACCTGTGGCGCGCCCACCCAGAGCTGCGGCCCGTGCGCTGGCAGGACGGCCGCCTCATCTGCGCGGCGATGTCGATGCATGAGCCGAGCGCCAGCGAGCGCGCCTGACCCATCACGGCCAGGGCGCCGCCGTAAGGCGCCCGCACCGCCGCGCATGGCGCGCGACGGCCCGCCGGCTGCCGATGCCGGGTGCCCCTGGGGATGGGGCTGGAGGGTGAGATGGACGACACGAACGACCCCCGCTTCGCCGCGCTTGGCGAGGCTCTCGCCGAGGCGCTGGTCGCGCGCGATGAGGCGCTGGTCGAGCGCGACGCCTACTGCGCCTCGCTGCGGGAGGCCCGCGCCGAGGTCGAGCGGCTGCGTGCCGAGGTCGAGCAGGTGCGCGCAGATGTGGCGCTCCGGGTGGCCAGCCTGCTCGACGCGATCGGCGAGCGCGATCGGATGGCCGGCCACCGGCGGACGGGTGGTGAGGAGTGACCACACTCTCCCCCTGGGCCCGCGAGCGAGAGCACGCCGCCGCGCCGACCCCCGCCGATGCCGAGGGCTACGCGCCCGACGCCGCGCCCGAGTGCTGGGTGCGGCGGCCGGTGGGCGGGGCGCTGGCCTTCGCGATCGTCCTCTGGCGCTGCCCGTGGCGCGGCTGGCTGCTCCGGCTGGGGCCTGCTCATGGGTGCAGAGTGGTCGAGGTGCGCCTGTCGAGCGTGGGCGGGGATGGGCCACTGGAGGATGTACTGGTCGCCGTGGACCAGATGATCATCTTCTACGGCTACACCCTGGAGCCCGTGTGACCGCCGCTCAGCGCGGCCCTGGGTCGGCGTCGAAGCGCCGGTAGCCGGCCGCGGGGGACCAGGTGATGCGCTGCCCGCTGTTGGTGGCGCGGCGCCAGGGGGGGCCGAGGCTGAAGTGCAGCCAGGCCCCGCCCTCCTCGTGGGGGCGCGCGTCCTCGAAGATGCACTGCCCGTAGGGGAGGTGGGCGAGGTCGCCCCATCCGATGCGCCGCCACAGCTCGTAGAGCTGCTCGTCGGACCAGCCCGGCACCGCGAGGTCAGCGGCCTCGCCCTTGAGGTGCTGCGAGGTCGAGCTGCCCCCGACCCGCGCGTTGAGACGAGGACACCGGTAGGCGCTGTTCACCCGGATGGGGCGCCCGATGGCCTCCCGCAGTGGGTCGAGCAGGTCTACCACCAAGGCCTCGAGCGCCAGGCGCACGCCCTCGGCGCCGCCCTGCTGCTCCCGCGCCAGGTCGCGGTGCGAGGTGGTGAGGAGCTCAGCCCAGGTGAAGTGCCGGCCGGGCCACGGCCTGGTCATCGGGCCGCCTGGTGCGCCTCAGCGACAGCCGCGGCGACGGCCAGCAGGTCAGCCAGGAGGTCATGCAGCTCGGCCTTGGTGTAGCCGCCCTTGGCGTAGCGGATGAGCTTGGCGGCGAGCTTGATGAGGTCTGCGATGGGGACGTTCATGGTGGACTCCTACTTGGCGAGGTCGGACACTGGCTTGGAGCTCCACATGCGGCAGGACCAGTAGCGGGCCTTGTTGGGCGGCCCTGGGTCGTCGCACCCATGACGAGCTCGAAAGTTGGCGCGGCGCTCTGGGTCGTCGCGGCGGATTTCCATGTTGGCATCGCCGAAGCGCACCGTGTAGGGCTTGCCGTCGTGGGTGCCCGTCGCCACGAACTTCTGCTTGCCGTAGCCGGGCTCGCCCTTCTGGATGCGACGGACGCTCACTTGTCGCTCAGGGGGGCCAGGGGGGCGCCGTCGGTGAGGCCTTCGAGGCGCGCCAGGCGCCGGTCGATGCTGGCGAGCGTGCGCGTGATGGCCTTGCTCTCCTCCTGGTTGGCGCTGATGAGCTGGTCAATCCGATGGAGGTGGCTATCCAATGCGCGGTTTGCCAGTGGGAGCAGGTACGCTGTTGTCAGCTTGTAGAGCCCACCAAGTACGAGCATGAGCACCACCACCGCTGCGCCTGGACCGGCAAGATACGGGGCGAGCGCAGTTGCGTCAACCTGGCCGAGCATCATGGCTGCTTCCGAGCCGCGAGGATGGCGTCAAACATGGCTCTGACGTACTCCCGTGTGGTCGTCACGCTCGGAGAGGTCGCGGAGCCCGGGTCATAGGCAGCGAGGTCGGGGTCAATGGTGTCGAGGTCAACGAAGACCTTGACGACGACACCGGGCTTGCTGGTGCCGAGGTCTGGGTCATCGATGTTGCCCGTTAGGGACTCGACAATGGCGTAGGGGAAGCTCACGGGGTCACCTCCTGCCAGCGCAGCCATCGCCAGCCCTTGATACGCACGGTCGCGGTGCCAGACGACGTTTTCACAACGGCGAGGCCAATCCCAGCCGTGCTGTACGCTGGGATGTAGACCCCTGTGGGCACAGACCCCCCAGCAAGCGCGGGCCCGGTTGCCTCAGTCCGTGGCTCCACGAACGCCGTGTTGCCCTCGTTGAACCACAGCTCGGCAATCTGCCCGTAGTGGATGATGACCGTCAGGAGGCCGCTCCACGGCCCAGTGGTCGCGTCCAGGTAGTTGGCCTCCCAGGTCTGGTCGCTCGCACCACCGCGGTAGACGCGGGCGTCCAGGTCCATGAAGGTGCCGTCGTTGTCGAGGCGAGCGCCGTGCATGGTGCCCGACGTGGTGGGCAGGTTCCGGTTGCTGGCGATGCCGTAGATGCACCCGTTGCCAGCGACGCCGGAAGTGGTGATGGCGTCGACCTGCATCTGTAGGGCAACGGGCTCGTTCCAGTCGGCCAAGGTCAGAACACCGGCACCCGTGCGGCTGACCGTCTCGGTGTCGCTGATGCCGAGCTGGATGGTGCCCTGCGTGCTGGTCGGGCCGTCGATGAGAATGCCATCAGCATCGACGGTACAGGTGAATCCCGTTGAGCCCGTGCGCGAGATCTGGAAGTCAACGAATGGCACGCCGCCCTTGTTGGCGGTGTAGACGCCGACCGCGGTGTAGCTCGCTGCATCCAGGCCGGTCATGTCGGTACGGCCGAGCTCAACCCACTCCATGGCTCCGCCACCACCACCACCGCCGGCCGCTGGGCCGCCGCTCGCCCCGGTGTCAGGGTCGAAGACTGGGACGACGGGCATGGCTCACTCCTGCCAGGTGATGCAGCTCTGCGCGAAGGTCGCGCTGCCGGCATCAACCTTGGCGAAGACGTAGACGGTGCCGCCGCCGAAGATTTGGAACATCGGGATGTCGACGGCGAAGGCGGCGCATCCGCTGGTCGCGGTCGTGATGCCGGTGGCCAGGGTGGCCTCCACGTCGGGGACCAGGGTGTAGTCGCCCGCTGCGTCGAGGCAGATGCGCACGGTGACCTTGGTGGCGCTGCTGATGCTCTCGAGGCGCACATGCAGCGCGTTCACGAGGCCGCGGAAGGGGGCCTCAGCCTGGAAGCGCGGCAGGTTGGCGGTCAGGTCGTGGGCGTGAACATCGGCGACATCGAAGGCGGTGCCAAGGGTCGGCGGGCTGCCAGGGGCCACTACGCTGTCATGCAGGAAGTGGGTGATACGGGTCGGCATGGGGTCCTCCTCTTGCGCGGACTGGCGAGCTCAGCCTATCACCGCTCGGCGCCTGCCGCCTCAGCGAGCGCCGCCGCCTGCTCGCGTCGCCGCGCCCTCACGTCCCCAGCGCCCGCCGGGGTCAGCGTGGCTGCCGCAGCTGCGCCCAGGAGGGAGCCAGGGGCCGCTGGGGCGCCGTAGATGGCCTCTGGCGCCTCTCCAGGCTCACCGATGCTGGCGCCCTGGAGCAGAGCAGCCCCGAGCGGCAGAGCGCCTTGCAGGGCCTCTGGGGTGGCGCGCCGGATGAGCTCGAGGTTGCGCTGCCCCGCCTCGCTGGGGGCGAAGACCTTGTAGATCGGCAGCCCGTCTTCGTCGCGGCCCCAGAGCAGATGCGGCTGGCCCCCAGGGGGCACCGCGCGCCAGGCGCCAGGGAAGCGCGGATGCTCCAGCCCCTTCGGTGGCGGGACCTCGATGGGCTTGGCGAGGCGCAGGAACTGGTCCCAGGCGCCGGTCGACCGGTCCTGGTCGAGGTGGTGCGCGAGGATGGCCGCCTGCCAGAACTGTCCCTCAGCTGTGGCGCGGCTGGGCCCCTCGAGGCCCTCCCCACCGGCGCCCTTGGCTGCCGCATCGGCGAGCGCCAAGACGGCGGGCAGCGCCTCGTCAGCGAGGGTGCGGGTGATGCGCGCGGCGCCCTCGACAACGGTGGACGGCGCATCGTCCTGGCGCGCCAGGTCGATCTGGCGGCGCAGCTCGCCGGCGAGCTCATCCCCCCGGCGCACCGTGGCCAGGGCGGTCTCGACAGCCCCAAACATCGGGGCCTCCGGGCCGTAGAAGGCGCCGTCGTCGGTCTCGAGGATGCCCAGCGAGCGCAGCCCCCGGTCCCCGTGCAGCCCCCACGGGTCCTGCGCCCGCGTCTTCGCCTGCAGCGCCTTGGCCGCTGCTGTCGCCGCCTGCGGGTTGTTCATCAACGCCCGCACCGCCTCAGTGGCCAAGGCCCAGTTGCCGGCCGCCGTCGCCATGTACCGGGCGATGCCATCCCGCAGGAAGTCGGGCACCTCGTCGTAGTCGAGCAGGGAGCGCCTCGCCACGTCCGCGGCCTCTGCCGGGGTGCGTCCAGCCAGCAGCTGCGCCTCGAAGAGGGCCTGCCGGTACGACACGTCGACCGCCTCTGCGGTGCGCGTCCAGAAGCTGCGAGCCAGCGGGTTGACCTCCTCGAGGGCCTTGCGCACGGCGTCGGCACCAGGCCCGCGAGCCTCCGCCGACACGCGCCGGGCCTCCCGCAGCAGGTCATCGGCCAGGGTGCCGATGCGCTCAGCGCTGACAGCGCCGTAGCCGATGCCGTAGCGGGCGCCGAGCTCGGCCAGCTGTTGCCCGGTGTAGCTGACTCCCTCCGGCGTGGTCAGCCCGCCCCCAAACAGTCGGCGCTTGAGCAGCCGGTCGGCAGCCCCCACCGTGGCCTTCTGCCCGATGGTCGTCAGCGACACGATGGGCACCGAGATCAGCCGGTAGGAGAGGAACGGCAAGTTGGGCAGGACGTAGCCGTACTTCGCGTTCCGCTGGACGTTCCGGGCCACGCCACCCAACAGGTACTCAGCGCTGTCGCGCACGAGCTGCTCAGCGCTGATGCGCATGCGCGGGCTCACGGCCTCGAGCAGGGCGGCGAACTCCTCCCCGTTGTCTGCGATGACCTTCTCAGCGTGGCTCTGGCGCACGTCGTAGACCGCCGCAGGCGCCCGGCGCGAGAGGCCGACGCGGCGCAGCAGCCCGGCGTCGATGGGGAGCACCTTCACCAAGTCGCCCAGGGGGGCCTCGACGGCGTAGCTGGTGAGCGCCGGCACCGCGTCGACGACCTGCTGATACTGGCGCCCGGCCTTGGCGATGGTCTTGCGCAGGCCCTCGTCCAGCATGACCTTCAGCGCACCCTTCTGGAAGTCGGGGGCGAACCAGCGAGCAGGCAGGATGCCGCCCACCGACGGCAGCGCGCCGGCCTTCGCCAGGTCTGCGTCGATGGCCCGCAGCTGCGCCTGAGTCGGGTTGAAGTCGATGCTGTCAGCCGCGGGGATGAGCCCGCGCTGCTGCGCCGCCTCCAGCACAGCCTTTGCCCGGTCCTCTCCGTAAAGGGCGCCCAGGACCTTCTCCCAGCGCTGCGCCGGCTTCAGCTCTGGCGTCTTGTCGACGAGCAGGCGGTCAATCGCCTCGTCGACGCTGCCCAGCTTGCGTGCGCTGTCGGCGAGCTCATCCCCGAGGACGCGCAGCGCCGACCGTGCCCCGCCCTGGATGAGCTGCCGCGTCTTCGCGATGCTGACGGTCTCGGCATCGAGGGCCAGCGCCCCTGCCGTCGCGAGCAGTCGCCGCATCGGCAGGCTGTCGAGCGCTTCAGGGAGCGCACCCCCCAGACCGCGCATCCAGACCTGGGCCGCCGTGAGGTCGCGAGCATGCCGGGCGACCTCTGGCGCCACAGCCACGGCCGCGCGCTGCCGCAGCGCCTCGACGAACGCATCACGCTCGGCGCCCTCGAGGGCCGACAGCCGGCGCGCGTGCCAGGGCTTCTTGAGCTCGCTGGCGACGCGCGACGCGATGGCCTTGCGCACCTGGTTGGCCTGCGCGCGCGGGACCGCCACCCGGTCAGTGACCATCACCAGGTCGTCTGGCACCTGGCGGATGACCTGCTGTGCCACCCGCTTGAAGTCGTCGCTGAGCCCCATGGCCGACCGGATGTCGGCCAACACGTCCACCGTCGTCTGGCTCGTCGGCTGGATGGCGCGCGCCGCCGCCTCCCGCGCAGCTGGCGAGATGGGGGCCCGGTCGAGGACGTTGCGGGCGACTGTCCGGACAATGCGCCCGTCTGCGACCGCGCCAGGCGTGACGGCCGCGGCCACGTCTGCCAGCGCCCCGGTGGTCCCCAGCGCCGCAGCCTGCGCGATGCGCCCCGCCCTCGAGGCTGCAGGTGACGCGCTCTGCACCGCCTCCGCGGCCTTGATGGCCGCCGCCGTTGCGGCCCTGGCTGCCGGTGTCGCCGCTCTGCCGACCCCCTTGGCGACCCCCTTGGCTCCCTTGAGGGCCAATCCCGGGCCTGCAGGCATGAACAGCCCGCCCACGGTGCCGGCGTACCAGGCAGCGTCTGGGTTGCCCCAGGTCTGGTCGTACCAGGCCGCCACGTCTGGCGCGTCCAAGAACTCGTCGCCGAGGCTGCGCCCGCTGGCGATGTTCTGCGCCAGTCTGCGGGTCTCCGCCGCCTTGAAGCCCTCCCAGTCATCCCACGGGGCGGGGACCTCAAGGGTGTCCACGCGGCGATTGCCCTGCGGGTCGAAGGTGGAGACCGCGCGGTCCATGCTCCGCGTCGCGACCCCTGGCAGAGGGAGCGCGAGCTGGGGAACCGACCGGGCCAAGTTCTCGATGGTCGCCGCGTCCACGCCCAGCTTCTTCGCCACCGGCTTGATGGCCTCTGCCAAGGGCTCCAGCGGCGCCACCACCGCAGGCAGGCCAAGGTCTTCGCGAGCTCGTGCGATGGCGTACCCGAGGTCAGACGGGTCCACCGGGCGCCCCGCCTCGTCGACCTCGTAGCCCAGACCGCGGAAGTACCCCTCAGCCGCCAAGGCCTCCAGCGTGCCGAGACCGCCCCGCAGCAGCGCCGCCATGGGGCTCTCGACGATGGCCCCGCCTGGCTCGGCCTGCATGCCGATCCCGGACAGCGCGACCTTGGCGCGGTCGTAGAAGGGCACGTCCTCGCCGGCCTTCACCCGCCGCTCGAGGTCGGCGAGGTCCTGCGCGTAGCTGATGCCCTCCGCGCGCGCTTGCTCCTCGGTGTAGAGGCGCTGGCGCTTGAAGGCCTCGCCGAGCTGCTGCAGGGGCTCGGCCTCGCGGACACCTTCCGGCGTGCGCTGCATCGCTGCGATGCGCTGCGGCTGGGCTTCCGCCAGGGGGGCCGGGTAGCGCATCTGCTCCGCGGCCAGGCCTTCGGGGGTGTAGAGCAGCGCGCCTTCGGGTTGCTGGTAGATGGGCGCCCGCTCCAGCTCGGTGACGCTGACGAACGGCAGGCTGCCGGCCTCGCTGACGGGCTTGCCCTCAGCCGTCAGTAGCCGGGTCGGCGCCTTCTCCCGGGCCACCTCCGCCGGAATCTGCACGCGCTCACGGGGGCGCTCCCCCTCAGCGATGAAGGGGCTGCGGGCCTCGAGACGCGCTTGGGCTTCCTCTGCGATGGCCTCCCGCCGCGCCGCCGCCGCCTCGCCTGGCGCAGGGAACTCCGGGGGCGCCTGCAAGGCCGGAGGCGCAGGGCGCGCGGGGATGTCGGCCGGCACGACACCGCCGCCCAGGGTCGGGCCGATGAGGCCCGCCTTGAGCAGCGCGTCGGTCATCTGCTCCGGGGTGAGGTCATCGGGGAACTCGACAACTGCACCGTTGACCTCGACCTGCTGCATCGTGCTATCCCTCGACGGGCACCAGGTCGCCCGTGGCCGCATCGTAGCGCAGCCGTCGAAAGCCTGGTGCTGGCGGCGGCGCTGGCGCCG
>Ga0208161_1000691_pt1 | contig 18761 bp, 28 predicted proteins | sample CB_VirMetaG_3_FD_184538 | JGI IMG/M metagenome (GOLD analysis project Ga0208161, IMG submission 184538) | Freshwater to marine saline gradient viral communities from Chesapeake Bay - CB_1508_1S Viral MetaG (SPAdes) (version 4) | ecosystem: Environmental > Aquatic > Marine > Coastal | place: USA...
CATGCAAAAACTCGCTGGTATCATCACAGAAAGTGAGTACAAATCCCAACTAAATGAAAATCAATTTGAAATGGTAGGATCTGATGCTGATGAACTTTTAGATGCTGTTAGTTTAATTAATGGAAAAAATATAGCTAAACTTAAACCTTTAGATACAACAGGCCATCAAATTGCAGACGATAAATTTTCTATTGAAGTTGAACTTGATAACAGTGAATTTATTCAAAAAATTAATTCATTTTTAGAAGAAAATGGATTTCAAAGCAAATTATATAAAACAAAATAATCAAATGAGGTTTATAGATATTTTAAGAGAAATAGAGGGTGAAGAAGATGGAATGAACCAATTAAAGGTACGTTATGACCTTGGTATTCAAACCTCAAATCTTCAAGCTGCTTTAGATGCCTTAGCAAATATAGAAAACTATGGTATCTATGCTCAAAACATGAGAGACCCTAAAGCTATTGTAGCTGTATTTGGTCCTTCAATCCCTGCTCAAAAAGCAGGTGCTGCTTGGAAAGATTGGGATTCTAAATCTGAAGATGAAAAAGCTATAAAACTTATAGACATTAAAAATAGAGTTCCTGAAGAATGGGAAAATGCTGAAAGAGAAGCAGAAGCTGGATATGAACAATGGCAAGCTGAAGGGAATGAAGGTAGTTTAAACGACTATCTATTCACTTTAACAGGTAAAGAACTTCCAAAGTCTATAATAGGAAAATATGGAAAAAATTATTTTCCAATGAAAACACCTGACAATTTGAAAAAATATGCTGGTAAAATGGAAGAAGATATTCATTTTGTAATAAAAGATGATAAAATTGTTTTCCCTTCAACACTTGAAAACCCATACAAAACAAAACCATATTTGTCTAAAGTATTGAAAACTATAATGGATAATGCAGGAGTTGATTTTCAATTAGTAGATGTTGAACAAGATGTTGAAGAACCTACAACAGTTGAAAAACCTAAAAAAGAAGCAGTTCCACCTTTATCCTACACAGCTGATACAAGAGATAAAGCTGAAAAAGCAAGAACTGCATTTCAAAAAGAAATTGGAGAAGTACCCACAGCAAAATACGAAATTGAAGCAGTTGAAACACCAGAAGGTAGAAAATATAAACTTGTAGTAACAGGTATATCAGCTGATCAACGTGCAAAATTGTTTACAAGAAAAACAGCGTTAAAAGAAGATTTTGATTTTGAAAAATATCAAATGTTAAGAAGAGCAGGTATTATAAAATAGAATTTGCTTTATTAAAAGGTTTTTAGTATATTATGGTTATGAAAGAAAATACGTTATATGTAGAACGTTTTCGTCCTACTGAACTTCAACATTATGTTGGAAACGAAAATGTAAAAGAAACAATCCAAAAATACCTTGATCAAGGTGACATTCAAAACTTTATATTTTATGGACCTGCAGGTACAGGTAAAACCACACTAGCTAAAATTATAGTTAAAAATCTAGATTGCGATTACCTTTACATCAACGCAAGTGATGAAAACGGAATTGATACTATTAGAGAAAAAGTAAAGGGATTTGCTAGTGCTGCCTCTTGGAAAGGTATAAAAGTGGTAATATTGGATGAAGCAGATTTCATCACAATACAAGGACAAGCCGCTTTAAGAAACGTAATTGAAACATTTTCTCGTTCAACACGTTTTATTTTAACCTGTAACTTTATAGAGCGAATCATTGATCCTTTACAATCCAGATGTCAAGTACTTAAAGTTGTACCACCTACTAAACAGGATGTGTACAACCATTTGACTTGGATTTTAGATGATCAATTAAATATATCTTATACACCTGAAGATCTAAAAACACTAATTGTAAAATACTATCCTGACATGCGTAAAATGTTAAACGTTTTACAAATGTCTGTAAAAGATGGTGCTATTGTACTGGATAAAACAGTGTTAACCTCAAACAACTATATTAAAGAGGTATTAAAAGAACTATCAAGCAAGAAAAAATGGCTTACAGTTAGACAGATTATAGCAGATTCAAACGTTAAAGATTTTGAAGAACTATATCGCTCACTATTTGAATACGCTCCAAAATATGCCCCAGGCAAAGAAGGTATGGTTGCAATTATCCTAAACGAGCATCTATATCAAGCAAATTTCCGAATTGATAAAGAAATAAACGTTATGAGCGCAATAGCAAAAATTATAGAAACAATTAAATAATACATAAATGGAACAACCACAATTAAACATTGATTTTAAAAACACTACATCCGTAGAAGGATTTGATGGAGGAAAATTATTTGGACAGGCTTTTATTATCCGTAAAGTATCTAAATTTATGGTAGGGGCTAGTGAAGACCAACTTATTCCAATCCCTGTTTTTTATGATCTAGAAAGTAAAAAAATTATTCTAGATACTTTACCACCTGATCTTCGAGAAGAATATAAAGGCGTATCTATAGATGTCTAAAAAACATATAAAAGACATATGGGGGTGGTTAAACGAAATAACCTATTACAAAACCCCCATTGAAAATCTCTCAGAGGAATCTTGGGAAAAATGGAATTCCTATATGATACACAGGTATGTGTCTATGAATATAAACTATATTGAATTAGTTAATTATATTCAAACCATTCCTTACGACAACAAACAACAAATATATTTAATTTATAAAGAAATGGTTCCAAGAGATAAAGTGTTTTTAAAATACATTAAAGCAAAAGTAAAAAAACGACCTGCCACCCTATTAGACCATATAGCTAGATATTTTGAATGTAGCTTAGGTGAAGCAGAAGAATACATTGATATTTTACGTGAACATGGTGTGCGTTCTATTTTATACAAAATAGGAATGGACGATAAAGAAGTAGATAAATTATTAAAAAAATGAAATCAAACCAAGAAGATAAAAGTTTACGAGCCATCCACAAAACAGATTCAATAGTTGATTCAATAATTGACCAATTTGTTGAAAGAGCTAGAATAGGTAAAGCAAAGTATGGTACTGACTTAGATAGAAATGATCTAAAGATTTTAGAGTGGATTGAGCATGCAAAACAAGAACACATGGATGCTATACTCTATTTGGAAAAAATTAAACAGACATTAAAAGACTAATATTTATAATAAAATACTATAAAATGAAAATGGCAACGCAAGAAGATTTAGAATTTTTGATAGATAGAGTTCCTGCTACTAATAAAGTTAAGGGAGTATCTGATTATGAAGTAGAAAAACTACTTTCCCAAAATAAAATGAAAATGAATTTTGAGAATGGAGTAATTGGTTGGGTTGATAAAAACTCTAAATTATACCTTATGGGAAAAGATTCTAGAGTACTAAACGGAGTAGATAGAACAAAAGAAATTATTAATCACTTAGAATCAAAAGGATACACTCAATCCCCAGATGTTCCTGTATATGAAAATAAAACAAATAAAATAATCGAAATGTCAAATGAATTTAAACGAATGCAAGAATTAGCAGGAATAAAACTGCAAGAAAATTATGAACTAGATGAAGCAGCTGCTGAAAATTTAGAATTAAAATCTCTTCAAAAGAAAGCTTATAGTGCCCTTAAGGGAATGGGTTTTGATTCTAAAATAACATCTGGAGAAGCAGGAGCAGGTAAAACAATTCTTTCAAAACAAACATATAAAGATAATAGAGGAGTTGCCTTAGTTAACCTTGATCCTGAAACTGGTATTTTTGATGTACTTGTTACATCTGATTCATTAAAAAGAGATAAAGATAATAAAAACCAAAATTTAGACCCTGATCAAGAAGCAAATAAAGTTGTTGATGAACTTGAAAAATTAATTGACAGAAATAAATTTGAAGTTGGATATAAACAAACTAATGATAGAGGTGGTTCTATATATCAAATTTTTGTAAGAGCAAAATCTACAGGTAAAAAAGGTGGAGTAATGGCAACTGAAGCTTTAAACGAACACTACGTAGCAGGTGGAATTGTAGGAGTTGGAGCAATCAACAACCCATTCGAAGGTCGTAAAAAAGAATCATACGAAGATGCTTTTGAATATTTCTTAAACAAAAAATATTCTTTGAATGAAATTGAAGACGATATGCCTGAAGCTCCATCTCATGAAGAAACAGATGCTGCCCAAGTATATGAAGAAGAAATAAACGAAGCTGAAGAAAGTGTTTATATGAAACTTAAAAATATTTTATTTCCTTTATACAAGGATTTAAAGGGTGAAGAAAGAGCTAAAAAAATTGATGAAGTAATAAAAGAATTAAAAGAATATATTTCAATCCTTCAAAACGAAAAATCAGCTAAATAATATGAATCCAAAAGATGTAATCAAATTAGACGTTCCCCTTTTCATCCGTCTTCTAGAATATGCTAGAGAAGATGCAAAAGACGATATGGATCTTCACCGCATAACAGAAAACATAATTGATTTAAGTAGAACAGGTGAAGTACTTGGAATGATTGATTACAACACAATTTTAGGCCCATCCGAAGATTTACAAGAAAGATACCAACTACAGCGTAGAGCTGGGATAATAAAATAAAATTGAAGAAACGGATTAGGACCGTTTGCTAGTTATAGCAAGAAGATGTTTTTATTCGCAACCAAAAAACATTTTCAAAAAACCCAAGAAAGCTTGCCTATCAGCAGGCTTTTTCTTATCTTTGGTTAATGGCAAAAAAGGTACCTTCTCTATTAAAAGAGATAAAAAACAAGGTTTTACCCGAAATAGACTATGCAACTCAAAAATCTATTTCCTATTCTCAACTTTCAATGTTTAATGAGTGTCCTAAAAAATGGTCTCTACAATATAAAGAAGGACATAAAATGTTTACTTCCTCTATTCACACTGTTTTTGGAACAGCATTCCACGAAACACTCCAACATTACCTAACAGTATTTTATGAAAAAGGTGGAACAGAAGCAGACCGTATCAACACTTCTGAAATGTTAGAAGACCGAATGAGAGAAGTTTATGCTGAACAATACAAATCCAATAAAAAACAACATTTTGTTTCTCCAGATGAACTAAGGGAATTTTATGAAGATGGAGTTGAAATTATAAGAGAATTTGCAAAAGACAAATCAAAATATTTTGGCAAACGAGGTTGGCATTTAGTTGGGTGTGAAATACCTATTATAACAATCCCCCACTCAAAATACTCAAATATATTATTTCAAGGTTTTATTGACGTTGTTTTATACCATGAACCAACCAATTCAATAAAAATAATAGACATTAAAACATCCTATAAAGGATGGAACCAAAAACAAAAATCCGATCAAAATAAAAACTTTCAACTTGTAGCATATAAAAAATACTTTTCTGAAATATACAATGTGCCTATTGAAAATATAGAAGTTGAATTTATGATAGTAAAACGTAAAATATTTGAAAGTGAAGACTTTGTAATTAAAAGAGTACAACTTCATAAACCCGCAGCAGGTAAAGTAAAGTTAAACAAAGTAACAAAATCGATAGAAGATTTTATAGAACAAGCATTTGATGAAAATGGTTTTAAAGAAACAGAACACCAACCAATAAAAAACGATAATTGCAAGTATTGTCCTTTTTATAAAACTCATCTTTGCTCTGCGACCTATTGACATCCCTACATATGTATATACAAACATACTAAATTAAAACATATGAGTGATAAAAACCAACAATTAACGTCCGTTAAAATAGACAAGGATCTATTTGAGGAATTTAAAGTAGAATGTATAAAACGCAAGTTTTCATTCCAAAAACTAAGTGAAAGAGCAATCCATTTGTATTTGACAGATGAGGGTTTTAGAAAACAAATTCACAACCACAACGATTTAAGCTTGGAGGATTAAAAACAGTTATTTAGATTTAAAAATAAAGTTATAAAATGAAAGAAAAAACAGGTTATATACCACAAAACGAACGCAAAAAAATCCTTTTAATTTGTGACGACATTAGGGTACACTCGGGAGTAGCTACAATTGCTCGTGAAATGGTAATCCATACAGCACACCACTTTAATTGGGTTAACATTGCAGGAGCAATAAACCATCCAGATAAAGGAAAAAGATTTGATATATCTCAAGACACAAACACAAATGCAGGGATAGAAGATGCATCTGTGTTTTTATATCCTGTAAACGGATATGGGGATGCAAATATTGTAAGACATATTATGAGCATTGAAAAACCTGATGCAATAATGTTGATTACGGATCCAAGATATTTTGAATGGTTGTTTGCTATTGAAAACGAGATTAGAAAAGAAATTCCAATTGTGTATTTGAACATTTGGGACGATTACCCGGCACCGTTATACAATAAATCGTTTTACGAGTCGTGTGATGCGTTGTTAGCAATTTCGAAACAAACAAAGTTGATAAATGAGCTTGTTTTAGGAGATAAAGCTGAATATAAAATAACAGAATATGTTCCGCATGGTTTAAATGAAAAAATGTATTATCCAATTGAGGATGAAAAAGAATTGAAAGAGTTAGAAACTTTTAAAAATAACTTTTTTCAAAACCAAGAAAAGGACTTTGTAGTATTCTTTAATTCTAGAAACATTAGAAGAAAACAAATTCCAGATACTATGCTTTCGTTTAGGTACTTTTTAGATACTTTACCAAGAGAAAAAGCTGAAAAATGTGCTATGGTTTTACATACCGAAATAGTAAGTGAACATGGAACTGATTTAGATGCTGTGAGAAACATTTTGTTTCAAGATTATCCAAATGCAATTTGGTTTTCGACACAAAAACTATCACCACAACAACTAAACTATTTTTATAATATGGCAGATACTCAAATTTTATTGACTTCAAATGAGGGTTGGGGTCTGTCGTTAACAGAGGCGATTTTAGCAGGTACTCCAATTATAGCAAATGTAACTGGTGGGATGCAAGATCAAATGGGATTTGAGGATGAAGATGGAAATTGGTATGAACCAACTTCTAAAGTACCTTCCAATCACACTGGAAAATATAGAAAACACGGTGATTGGGCTTTTCCGGTGTTTCCAACAAACCGCTCAATTCAAGGTTCACCTAAAACGCCTTATATTTGGGACGATAGATGTAGTGCTGAAGATGCTGCTACTCGTATATCCGAAGTATATGATTTAGGAAGAGAAAGAAGAAAAGAAATTGGTAAAATAGGAAGAGATTGGGCAGTAAACACAGTAGGATTTACAAGCCAAGCAATGGGAGAGCGTGTAGTAAACGCGATAGATAAGTTATTTAACACGTGGACTCCAAGAGAAAAATACGAGTTAATCAACTGCAATGAAGTAGAAGAAGATACAATTAAACACGAATTATTATATTAAGTTATGAGTAAACCAACATTTGCAATTTCATGCCCTGTAGATACATACTCTGGGTATGGAGCACGTTCTAGAGATATAGTTAAAGCAATTATTGAACTAGACAAATACGATGTTAAAATAGTCCCTCAAAGATGGGGAAATACACCATTTGGGTTTATAAAAAATCATCCTGAATGGGAGTTTTTAAATAAACATATGTTAACCAACCCACAATTACCTGCTCAACCCGAAATTTGGATGCAAATAACAGTTCCAAACGAGTTCCAACCAGTTGGAAAATACAACATTGGATGTACAGCTGGAATTGAATCAACAATAGCACCTGCTGAATGGATTGAAGGTTGTAATAGGATGAATTTAATTTTAGGTTCATCTGAACATACTATTAAAGTATTAAAAGATAGTAAGTTTGAAAAACGAGACCAAAAAACAAACCAAACTGTAGGGCAAATTATCTTTCAAACAGACTCTGAAGTTGTATTTGAAGGAGCAGATACTGAAACATATAAACCAACAAAATCAAATTTTGATTTGTCTTCTATAAAAGAGGATTTCTGTTATTTGTTTGTAGGGCATTGGATGCAAGGTGGTTTAGGTGAGGATAGAAAAAATGTAGGATTACTAGTAAAAGCATTTTACGAAACATTTAAAAACAAAACCAAAAAACCAGCTTTAATTTTGAAAACATCTCAAGTAGGATCCTCTTATATGGATAGAGATGGTATTTTGAGTAAAATAAAAGCTATTAGATCAACTGTTAAATCAAATAATTTACCAAATGTTTATTTGCTACATGGTGAATTTACAAACGAGGAAATGAACCAAATTTATAACCATTCAAAAGTTAAAGCAATGGTTAACTTGACTAAAGGTGAAGGATTTGGTCGTCCATTACTTGAATTTTCACTTGTAAATAAACCAATTATTACAACAAATTGGAGTGGACATGTAGATTATTTAAACCCTGAATTTACAGTAATGTTGCCTGGAACATTAACAAATATTCACCCATCAGCAGCAAATAATATGTTGTTAAAAGAAGCACAATGGTTATCAGTTGATTCAGGTCATGTTGGGCACTATTTAAAAGATGTATTTGAAAACTATAAAAGATATTCTGATTTAGCTAAAAGACAAGGTTATCAAAGTAGAACAAATTTTTCATTTGAGGCAATGAAAGACAAATTAGATAAACTATTTGATGAGAAAATACCTGAATTTCCAAAACAAGTTCAACTTACATTACCTAAATTAAATAAAATAGGAAATGGAAATCTAGAATTACCTAAATTACAATTACCAAAACTAAAACCAGTAGAATAATGTTTGAATATTCAGATAAATATAAATTTACAGAAAAATGGTTTGATGGGATGATTCCATTATGGGAACAAGTTTTTAAACAATTTAACAATATAGAAAATATTTTAGAAATAGGTTGTTATGAAGGAAGAGCTACTGTTTGGGTGTGTGAAAATGTTTTAAATGATGTTTCTAAAAAATACCATTATGATATTGTTGATACATTTGGGGGTTCATTAAATGAATCAGGGATGGAAGGAACTAAAAAAAGACTTGAGGAGGATAATTTTATTGAAAACAATTTTAGACACAATATTTCATTTTTCCCCCATGTTGATTTTTATATACATAAAGGATATTCCCAACAAATTTTACCAACATTTGAGGTAAAAGAAAAATATGATTTTATCTATATTGATGCTTCTCATAGAGCAGATGATACTTTAGTAGATGCCTATTTTGCCCATAAGTTACTTAAAAAAGGTGGTATTTTAATATTTGATGATTTTGGGTGGAAAGATCCAAAAGATCTTCACCCTGTAAATTCACCCCAATTAGGAGTAGAAGTATTTAATACGATGTACGATAAAGAATACCAATTAATATTTAAAGGATATCAAGTAGGATTTATAAAACTATAAAATATGCAATACGAAGAAATAATAAATTGCCCCAAATCAGGAGGGGATCTATGTTATAGAACACAAGTATCACCTGATATATCAAACTATTTAAGTTTAAGCTGTGGGTTTTGGACAAACAGTCTAATGAAAGAAGGTGAAGAATTTTATGAAGCACAAATGGAAACTTTGCCTGAGTTATACAAAGATTTAGCTTGGAAAGACCCAAAAACAGATTTAGTATGGCTCCCAAACACTATAAACAATCCTGGAATGGGGATGGTATATGCTCATGGAAACAATTTAGCAAATTGGGGGTGGGCAGCAGTTAAATCTATTCCAATCCCAGAAGAAGAACAAAAGAACCATCCAATCCCTGGTAAGAAAAATGAATTCATGAAATTTAAAATGGATATGGAAAATATGAAAATATTCCATGAAAGAGATTATATAGAGGCTTTAGACCATATTGGTATTTTTCAAGCAAAATACTAGGTTTTTTAAAAACAATTTAGTATATTAAAGTTATGAAAATAAGTTATGCAATTACAGTATGTAATGAATTTATAGAAATTCAACGACTGTTAACATTTTTATTAGAACGTAAGCGCCCACAAGACGAGATTGTAGTTTTGGTTGATCTAACTAAAAACGAACCAACATCCGAATTACTAGGATACCTCCACAAATTAAGCAGCAATAACCAGATTGTTTTAGGAGAAGATAAATTCCAAAAACACTTTGCAAATTGGAAGAACCAGTTAACCAAAATGTGCTCAGGAAATTACATTTTCCAAATTGATGCAGATGAGATTCCAAACGAATATTTAATTGAAAATTTGCCTCTAATTTTAGAGAATAATGATTTTGATATTTGTTTAGTTCCACGAGTTAACACAGTTGAAGGTTTAACCCAAGAACATATCAATATGTGGGGTTGGAGAGTAAATGAACATGGTTGGGTTAATTGGCCTGATAAACAGTGGCGTTTATATAGAAATTCACCCGAAATTAGATGGGAAAATAAAGTACATGAGCGTTTAGTGGGTTTCAAAACTTATACTAGTTTACCTGAGGTAGTGGAGATGGCTTTATTTCATCCAAAAACAATAGAGAAACAAGAAAAACAAAATAATTTTTACGATACGATATGACCCAGGATTTTAACCAGGTTTGGGTTTCCCAGCATGGGGTTCAGTTTTTTGAAGAAGAATTTAAATTAACATGGAATTTAGATTCATATTTTGATGAAAAATCCCCTGCTGTATTTTTTGGAATGTACCACCAGGATGATATAATTAAAATGTCTAATCATAAAGGCCCTAAAATTATCATTTGGGGAGGAAATGATATGCAACCTCCCCAACTGCAATATATTTCAAATCTTCAAAAAACCCAAGAAATATATTCTTGGGCTTATCCTGGAGAGTTTTCAGATGTTTTAATTAAGTATAATATTAAACATAAACAATTATATATTGCTCTTAAAGATTATTCTAATTTTAATCCTATTACTTTAGGAGAAAATATTTATGTTTATAAAGGTCTTCATGGTAATAGACACAACCATTATCATTGGAATGAAGTTGTTAATCCTTTAATTGAAGTATTTGGTAAAGATAGAATTACATTCGCTAATCATCTTCCAATAGACGAGTTAATAGAAAATGTATATAAAAAATGTTTTGTTTATGTTAAACCTAACCCTAAAGGTGGATGTACTACAATGTTTGAATTAGGACATATGGGTATGAGAACATTAGGAAATAATCATAAAAACCTAGATTGTTTCTCTGATTACCAAAACGATATTCATAAATTGATTGAATTAATTGTAGAAGAATCTAAATATATAGGGAAATTTAGAGAGGATATTGCTTTAAACACTAAAAATATATTCACAGGAAAAGAATGGTTAACTTTAGATTTTTGGATATAAATAATAAAAAATGAAAATAACTATATTAACAGATAATCCTAATAGTTGGATAATTCCCTATGTTGAGGATTTAAAAAAAGAATTAAATGAAAATCATAAATTACATCATGTCTATAATACTTCAGATATTGCTGGTGGTGATATAATGCTTATTTTAAGTTGTGAGAATATTTTAAAAAAGGAGTTTTTACAATTACATAAAAGTAATATTGTAGTCCACCCCAGTAAACTCCCTCAAGGTAAGGGATGGTCACCATTGGCATGGCAGGTTTTAGAAGGATTAAATAAAATACCTGTAAGCCTATTTGAAGCTGTTGAGGATGTTGATGCTGGTGATGTTTATATTGTTGATTATATCGAATTAAAAGGACACGAATTAAATGATGAGATTAAACATAAGCAAGGATTATTAACAATAAAAATGATTAAACAATATATAAACAAATTTAACACAATAAAAGGAATACCACAATCAGGAGAAGAATCTTTTTATCCTCGACGAAAACAAAAAGAAAATGAGTTGAATATTAATAAAACAATAGCTGAACAGTTTAATCTACTCAGAGTTGTTGATAATGAAAGATACCCCGCTCATTTTTATATTGGAGATCAAAAATATATTATAAAAATATATAAAAGTAATTAAATTAATGAATAACAGAAGAGATATTATAAAATATTGGGCTAAAAAAATAAATGCTCAATCTTACCTAGAACTAGGAGTAAGAGACTTTAATTCAGTATTCAATCATATCCCATGTGTAACTAAACATTCAGTAGACATAAATATGGAATCAGCTAATTATACAATGTCTACAGATGAATTTTTTTTTAAACTTAAAAATTCAGAATTAGATATAGATAAGAATTATAAATGGGATGTTATTTTTATAGATGCTAATCATTTATGTGATTTTGTAAAAAAAGATAGTCTAAATGCTTTAGAACATCTTAATGATAACGGAATTATATTTCTCCATGATGTTCTTCCTACTAAATACGAGAACCAAACAGAATATGGTGGAAATCAAACTGCATGGAAAATTATACCATACCTTTTAAAAAACCACCCTGAAACCCATGTATGTACAATCCCAGAGAATGATGGTGGTTTAGGAATTATTATAAAAAATCATTTAAAGATAAGAGAAACTTTATCACAAGATTTTAATATTTTTTATGAGTATTATATAATGGATATTGATCGGGTTTCTTCACAAAATGAAATAAAATATAATGATCTAGAAAGTTGGATTGGTAATCCTTCTTATCATTTTGGCACTCAAAATGAAAATTATAAAACTAATATGTATAAAGACCATTTTAAAAAATAAAATATGCCTTTAAAAAAATATAATCCGTACCAAATAGTACAAATGTTTGAGGAAGAAATAGCTGAATATACTGGTGCCCCTTATGCGATATCTATTGATAGTTGTACTAATGCTCTATTTTTAATATGTAAATATTTAGAGGTTAAAGAAGTTACTATTCCATCAAAAACATACCTATCAGTTCCTATGAGTATAATCCATGCTGGTGGGGAAGTAGTATTTGATAAATCACCCAAAACAAATCATTGGCAAGGAATTTATCAATTAAAACCTTATCCTATATATGATGCTGCTAAACGATTAACCTCGAATATGTACATTCCTGGGAGTTATATGGCTTTATCATTTCATATTAAAAAACAATTAGGTATTGGTAAAGGGGGAATGATATTAACAGATAACAAAGAAGCTGTTGATTGGTTTAAAAAAGCTAGATATGAAGGAAGAAGTGAAAAATATTATAAAGAGGATTCTGTTGAACAATTAGGATGGAATATGTATATGACTCCACAAGAAGCAGCACAAGGATTATGCTTGATGCAAAATTACCCTGAACATAATAAAGATTTAGACGAATTGAATGGGTATAGAGATCTAACCGAATTCCCAGTATTTAAAAATAATAAAATAACAAATGGATAAACTACTTATTTATATTGTTTCTTATCAAAGAAAGTCATATACCCAAGGCACTATTGAATCGTTAACCAAAGTTCTCCCTAAGAATTGTGAGATCATAGTTTGTGATAATGGATCTACAGATGGAACAAGAGAATGGTTAGAAGAAAACCAAGAAAAATATAATTTAGGATTATTATTTCCTGAAGAGAATCTTAGAGTAGGAGGGGCTTGGACTTTACTCACCAATTATTTCAAAGAGGATGATTTTGATTATATCCTTCTTTTAGATAATGATGGGTGGATCTTCCCATCCCAAACAGATTGGTACTCTCAGTGTATAGAATTATTCAATTCAGACAAAAACATAGGGTCTTTAGGGTTACAATGTGAAAAAAAACCAGGATATTTTTCAATGGAAAAAACATTTGATCCTAATTTTAATAATAAAACTCCATTTAATAATTTTGAGATATACGATACAGTATTTTATGCTGCCTTTAGATTGGATAAATTTCCACTTTGGTATAAAACTATGAGTAATTGGCCTCATAAATTTATTGGAGATAAAATAGGAAGACATTATAATTCATTAGGATATAGAACCATCAAAACCACCCCAGGTTTTATAGTTGACATCTCAGAATACAATTTTGATAATAAAGAACATCAGGAATATAACATTGATTTTTATAAAAAAGAACGAGATGATATTGAATACGAAAGAAGAATTAATATGCATTCCTCTACTAATGATAGTAAACAATATTATTAATAATTTTGGTAAAGAATTTTTAAAATACTTATGAAAATAATCTACCGTATTTCAGACTCAGGTTATAATAAAATAAAACCTGATTATATAAACAATGAAAATTGTTTAAAAAATTTTTGTAATGTTTTCTATGAATATATTCACGATATTCATATTATAGCAGATGGTTGTAGTGAATCTACAATGAATATGATTAAAAAATATATTGACCCTGTTAATATAGAAAAAGTATCTGTAGGACATGGTGCAGGAACATTTAATTTAGCGTTAGATAAAGCGCTAAAATGGGGAGACAATGAAATAGTTTATTTTGTAGAAAATGATTATATTCACTTACAAGGTTCATCTAAAATACTAGAGGAAGGATTTAATTTAGGAGCCCCTTACATGACCCTTTATCTACACCCAGATAAATTCATCCCACCCCAACAAGGAGGCAACCCTGAAGTAGATGAAACGGGTGGGTACCTAACTAGAATATATAGGGGTAAAACTGAATTATTTGGTATGTTTAATAGTACGACTATGACTTTTGCCTCTACAGTAAAAACGTTAAAAGAAGATGAAGAGATTTTAAGAAAATGGACTTCTGGAAAACACCCAAATGATTTTCAAATGTTCTTGGAGTTGAGGGAAAAAGGTAGTATATTATTATGTCCTTTAAACACATACTCAACTCATGGAGAGACAGCTTGGCTTGCTCCACTTTATAAAGTTAAACCAGAAAACCTAATAGAGGAATGGAAAAAGCACATATTTCAGTAATAATACCAACATATAAATCCCCAGAAATGTTAGACTTATGTCTGCGTTCTGCAATTGAAGGGCAACAAAATAAAAATCAAATTATAGTTGTAGTTGATGGATTTTATGATTTAAATAAAGAGGTATTAGAAAAATGGTCTGAACATATAGATATTTTAAATTTAGAGGAAAATGTTGGTTTATGTAGGGGAACTAACCTAGGTGTATACAATTCAAAACACGATAAAATTCTGATTGTAAATGATGATAATGTGTTTCCTAGGTTTTGGGATACAACATTGCTTGATGATTGGGAAGATAATGCTGTTATTACACCTAACCAAATTGAACCATACCCTTCAATGTTTAAGCAATTTCATATTAAAGATTTAGGAGTAGACCCAAAAACATTTGATCTAGAACAATTTTGGCTATACGATTACCACTACCAATCAGGAGATAAAAAAGAGGAATGTGGTTCAACTTTACCTATATTCATGAACAAGTACGATTATATTCGTTTAGGTGGGTGGGATGAAAACTATGATTTAGGAATGGTAGCTGATTGGGATTTCTTTTTAAAATGTTCTATTTCAAATTTAAAAATGATTAGAACATGGAATTGCCACTTTTATCATTTTGCTTCTGCTTCAACCAATGGAGAAGCAAGACAACAAGCTGAAAGAGCAGGACACGAATATGCAAAATACAAATGGGGCAGCTATATAATGCATCATCCTGAAACAAATCAAAAATTTATATTATGAAAACATATATTTATTACAACAAACACGATTCTTCTAAAGAACCACAAGGCAAAATAGAAGCAAATAACATTACAGAGGCAATAGAAAAAGCCGCAGCTGTCAAACAATTAGATATAGATGGCTTTTTATCATTATTTGAAGTTATAACAGATGGAAAACGAAAAATTCAAAAATCTCTCTGAGTTAATAGGGAAAAATGTTAGGATAAAAGAAAATGAAAGGTCACTTAAGAAAAAAGAACAAAAATTCTTTTTAGATCTTATAGAAGACATATGCCAAATTGAGGCTATTAATACTATATTAGAAACAGTTGGGGTACATACTGAAAAATACGATACACCGTATATTAGATCTTTAAAGAGTTTAATGGTAAAACAATTTGGAGAAACCCAAACCGAAATAATATTATGGTGGGTATTTGAAAGTTTAACACCTGATGGTGATGTTTATCCTTTACTGGATGAAGATGGGAAAAAACATATTTTAAAAACCCCTTTACAATTATATAAATTTTTAAAACAATACGATGGAGAATAGAACGTGTATTAAATGTGATCAACAAATTAACCCATTAAGGCTAAAAGCCCTCCCTGGGACAAAAACTTGTGTAGGATGTTCTACAGTTGGAGCTAAAAGAGGAGTATCAATGATGTATGGAGAAAAAGACCATACATGGAATGATATGGTAATTTTAGAAGCAGACGATGCTGATAGAATAGAAAGTACTATGTTGCCTAAAACAGATACTTCAAACAAATCAGAAATGTTAAGTTTTGATGAAGATGATTTAGATGGCTAAACCAAAACCCATATCAAAAGAAGATTGTTTAAGGGCAATGAGATATACTCGTTCAGTTAAAGCTGCAGCTAGATATTTAAATTGTTCTTATCAACATTTAAAACCTTACATGAAAGCATATAAGGACGATGAAACAGGTTTGTCTTTATTTGAAATGCACAAAAATCAAAGTGGAAAAGGTATTCCAAAATTTATTTCAAGAGAACATTTTGATAAAGTATCTCCAATAGAGGATATAGTAAATGGAAAAATAGATGCTTCTTCATTTGACGCTGAAAAGATAAAGTTTAAAATGATAGAAGCTGGGTTTTTGCTTGAACAGTGCTATTATTGTGGGTTTGAAACTAGGAGAGAAATTGATAATAAGTCACCCCTATTAATGACATTTTTAAACAATCATAAACACGATTATACAAACGGAAATGCCCAACTATGTTGCTACAATTGTTATTTTCTAAACATTGGAAATGTTTTTACAGAAAAAGATATTGAATCTATAGAAGGGCATTCCGTTTATAATACAACGGATGCTGTTGATTTTCAAGTAGATGATTATACTAAAAAACGTTTAGAGGAGCTTGGAAATTTTGATACTAGAGTAAGTGATGACCCATATGATTTGGTTTCAAGAAAAAAGTAATATGTATAATCGAGGTGAAAAATAAAAAACATAAAAAAATAGTTAAAGACTACGATAAACAAAAGGAAAGACACCTTGAAAAACTTGCTACAAAAATGTTGGAGAATGACGAAAGGAGTAGTAAATTAAAGGGGAAAAATATAAACCCCGATTTTTTAAATTTGTTTTAAAATGGCAATAGAGATAAGTGTATTTAATAGTGAAGAATTTGAGCAAATGGTTGCCCAACGTGACCCTAGAATATCTCAGGCGTTAGTTGAAACTATTTTAAAAAACTTACATGGAAGAAAAAGACACTTACATGCCATGTCTATTTTAGTAGAAAATGAAGAAGCAATTTATGATATAACAGTTGATAGGCAAGATTTTATACATACATTAGAAAATAATTTGTCGATTTATGAAGAAAATGAGTTATATGAGGGTTGTGCTGAAATTGTAAAGGCTATTAAGTTTCTTAAAACAAAAAATATTCTTAAAAATATAAAGGATAGTAAAAAATAATTTGGATTCTTAAATTTTCTTTCGTATATTAAGTTTAAAAAGAAGTTATGTTAAATGAATTTGTCATAGATTATGAAGATGGTACAACTGAAACCAAAATCATAAAAGCTAGATATGTTGATGGTATTCTTCAAAACAAAGAAGACCTAACCCATTACCCTCAACGAGACAAAATCAAAAATATATTTCATAAAACATTTAAATATCAAGTTGAAAAACACCCATACTTACCAGTTGCAATATTGAAACTATCAGGTAAAACAACCATTATGCCTGCAGGTATAGAATGTCATCCTGAAACTGAATTAAGTGATATTGAAGAAATAATCCCTGAAGGTGAAATAGAAAAGAAACCTAGACAACAAAGGACATGGAAATTTAAATCAGAAAGTTCAGATAGTGTCTATGCAGTAAAGGAAAATTGGGGTAAATTAAGTTGCAACTGCCCAGGTGTTTGGAGAGCAAAGGACAGGAAATGCAAGCATATTAAAGAAGTAGAAAAGGAAATAAATAATAAAAACAATGAGTAAAAATTCTTCAAAACAAAGAGTAGAACAGTTTAAAGAGTGGTTAAACTGGGTATCAGCTATCTCTAGAAAGAAAAAAAGAAAATAAAATACTAGCGTAGAAGTTATTGACATTTAAAATTTAGAAATTATGGAAATAACATCATTCGTTTTAGGTATGCTTACGATTGTAGCAGTTATTATAGTAACAGCTATTGTTGTAGGTATAGTTAAGATTACACAGTTGAAAACAAAAACAAAATCACTTGAAGAGCTATGTGCAGCTATTGAAAGGGATTTAAGACATGAATTCGATAATGTTTATAATAATATGTCACGTGAAGATGAAGAAATACGTCGCATAATTGAAGATACAAATCGAGACATAACAATGATAGAAAGAACACTTTCTAACCAAATTGACGAAAATCGAAAGTATATTGATTCTAGAATCGATAAGACTTTAACAAACAATAAACAAATCCTCAAAGGATAACGTAAAATAGTAATTAACCCGTCAATCTTCTACGCTTTTTACTCCTCCCCCATATTTATCATCAGGTAAAATTTAAATTCAAAACATCATGAAAAAAATCTTTATGACACTTTTGTGTCTGATTACAATCAACTTAACTTATTCACAAACTGAAACATTACTATACTACGATCGCATAGAGAGCGGTAACTGGGCAGGAGGTTGGTGGACGCCAGCTGCAACTGCTACAACATCAACGCTTTACAGCACATCAGGCACAACTAGTGCAGTATTGCACGGAACAGGAAACAACACCTACGAAGCGGATTGGTATGTCTTACCAAACATATCAGGTTTAGATCCAAACAAAAAACATAAATTAAAGTTTAGATTAGCTTCCTACCAAAACGCTATTGAAAGTTCAACAGCTGGAGGTGTAGATGGA
>Ga0208161_1000692_pt1 | contig 18758 bp, 28 predicted proteins | sample CB_VirMetaG_3_FD_184538 | JGI IMG/M metagenome (GOLD analysis project Ga0208161, IMG submission 184538) | Freshwater to marine saline gradient viral communities from Chesapeake Bay - CB_1508_1S Viral MetaG (SPAdes) (version 4) | ecosystem: Environmental > Aquatic > Marine > Coastal | place: USA...
GGTACTGATCTAACTACAACATTAACAACACAAGGCGATTTAGTTTATCGTGATGGTTCAGGTCTGCAAAGACTTGGTGCAGGTACTGCTGGTCAAGTATTACAAACTGGCGGTGCAGGTGCAAATCCTAGTTGGGGTACTGTGTCTAGTGATTATGTTAAAATTGCTAGTGTTACTGCAACTGGTACAGCATCCACAGTTAATTTTGAATATGATTTTACACCTTATAAAAATATTATAGTAAAATATTATGACACTTATCCAAGCACTCAAAATAGTATAGAATTTAGAGTAGCTATTGGTGCAACACCTACTTATCTTTCAGGTGCTAGTGATTATGCAGTTCTTGGTTATGGTAGATATGATAATTTTTCAGGTGCAAATGGTTCTCAATCATCTAGTAATCAATACAACAGAATAATTAGTAGTATTGGTTGGGCACAAAATACAGGTCAATCCACAACCTCATTTGGTTCTTTAGAAATTTATAATGTTAATAGCACTAGCGGTTTATACAAAGGATACAGAGTTGACGGTTCAGCTTCCGAAGCTGGTGGTTATCGAATAATAATGAATGTTGGCGGTTGGATACAAGCTTCTGCATCAGATGCTATAACTGGAATACAATGTTTAGCAAGTGGTAGTAATATTTATGGAATATTTAATGTATACGGAGTGAAATAATATGAAAAAAATAATATATAACGAACAAAATCCAAATGGTCTTTTAGTTGATTTAACAGCAGAAGAAATTACTCAAATGGAAACTGATAAAATTAACGCAACTGCTGAAAAACAAACATACGAAACAGCTAAAGCACAAAAAGAAGCTGACGCACTTGCAGGTAATAACAAATTACTTGAATTGGGATTAACTCAAGCACAAGTAACTGCTATGACAGGGTACACACCACCTGCGGAGTACACACCACCTGCGGAGGTATAATCCGCTATGACTAAAGCAAGAGATATTGCTGATTTCAAGTTTGAAAACATAGTAGATACTGGTACTGAAGGTACTAGAGTTGCTACAGGTACTACAGCACAAAGAGGTAGTACAGCAGGTCAATTAAGATTTAATTCTACTACTGGATTAGCTGAATATTATACTGGTACTGCTTTTAAAAGTATTGATGCACCACCAACAGTTTTAAGTGTTGGTAATAATAATATTGCACAAACAGATATAGATAGTGGTTATGATTTATCAATTAGTGGTTCTGGTTTTAGTTCTGGTGCAACTGTAAAATTTATTGGTAATGATAATACAGAATATAATAGTCCAACAGTCACAGTAAATTCAGAAGCATCAATATCAGCTAGAGTACCTACTTCAGTTACAAATGCTAATGAACCTTTTGATGTAAAAGTCACAAATGTTTCTGGTTTATCAAATACTTTAACAGACGCATTTAATGTTGATGCTTCACCTGTTTGGACAACAGCAAGTGGTTCTTTAGGTTCAATATTTTCAAATGATACTGGAAATCATTTTACAGTTTTAGCAACAGACCCAGAGGGAGATACTGTTTCATATTCAGAAACAGGTGGTTCAGTTTTATCTAGTCAAAATTTAACTTTAAATTCATCTACTGGAGTTATTTCTGGCGACCCAACAGATGTAAATTCAGACACAACTTTATCTTTTACTTTAAGAGCAACTTCTGGGTCTAATACAACCGATAGAAATTTCTCAATTTTATTAAAACCACCAACTAACTATTTCGGTGATGGTTCTGATGGTTCACTAGATACAACACCATAAGGAGGAAATAAATAATGGCAAATGTAACATATACGGTACAAAATAAAAATGGTTCTTATGATGGAGATATGGTTGTTAAACAATATACTTCAATCAATATAGACGCAGGAGATACAGTAACAGTAGATCAACCTTGTCGTGGTCTTATGATTTTATGTCAAGGCGATTGTACAATTAATGGAATTTTATCTATGAAAGCCAGAGGAGCTGCTGCTAATCCATCTACAAGTGGAGGAAACGATAGTAATAGCGTTGATGCCAATGGATTAAGATTTCCATTTTTAACATCTAGTGGTTCAGATAGTTTAACTGCTTCAGACACTTTATTAAATGGGTGTGGAACTTTAGCAAGAACTGTTATTGCAAATTTTAAAACATTATCATCAAATGGAGTTATATTAAGTGTACCTAGAGTCGGAGGAGCTGGAGGTGCTGGTCAAACTGGAACCAGTCCAAGTGTAAATGGTGGTGGAACGATTGCAAACGGAACTGGTGGTGGAGGAGCTGGAAACGGAGCTATTAGTGGAACAGGTGGATCTGGAACTGCTGGAACTTGTTTTGCTGGTGGATCGGCTGGTGGTGGCTCTCAGTCTGGAAGTGGGGGAAATGCTGCTGCTTATGCTGGTGCTGGTGGAGCATCAACACATACTGGCGGTCATAACTATTGGCACGGAGGCGGTGGTGGAAATCCAGCTGCAACTGGTTGGCATTACAATGGAGATTATAGTGGTGGTTCACCACAAGCTCCAGAAAGTGGAAATGGTGGTTTAATAATTTTAATAGTTGGAGGAAATTTAACAATAGGGGCGAGTGGTCAAATTATTGCAGATGGTAGTAGGCAAGGAGGTTTTGCTAATCCTGGCAGCGCATCTTATAGTGGTGACTACGCGTCTACTGGTGGATCAACTGGAGGAGGTAGAATTATAATAGCACACAGAGGCACATACACTAACAATGGTTCAGTTACAGCAAATGGTGGAATAGTATATCCAGGTCATCCGCTTAATGGTCAGGGAGGAACTGGTGGAGTAGGTGGTAATGGCGCTATTACTGTTCAAGCAATTATATGATCGAAGAAAAATTTAATTTTTTAGACGATTTATATCATCAGGAATTATTAAATAATTTTAAATCAAAAGAGTTTCCATATTATTTAGCTAAAAGTGTAACTAATAAAAATTCTTTAGACGATTATCATTTATCACACCTATTTTATTCAAATGGAGATGGTATCTTAAGTAAATATTATGATTTGTTAAAACCATTATTTAACGCAATAGATATAAATGTAATTGTAAGAGCAAAGTTAAACTTAAATTTTAAAAATACTGAAAAAAGAATACATGGTGGTTTTCATAGAGATTTTGGAATAGGAAAAAATTTTGGTGTTCCTTTACCAAATTTAAAAATTGCAATATTATATCTTTCTACAACAAATGGAGAGTTATTAATAAAAGATAAAAATGATACAAAAAAAATTTTATGTGAAAAAAATAAATTAGTTAAGTTTTCAAATGATTTAGAACATACTGCCACAACACATACAGACGAGCCATTTAGATATGTTTTAAATGTTAATTATATGTAAGGAAAAATAAAATGAAAGAAGTTTATGATCTAAAAGTTGAGGTTACAGAGGTTAAAGGCGACATAAAGGTCATAAACCAAGATCTTTCTCATATTAAAAATAATCATTTAGCGCATATAGAGAAAGATGTGGCAGGAATTAAAAAGGTTATGTGGACAGTAGGTCTCATGATCTTTGCAGAGTTAATCATATTAGTTAAGCACTTTATTATAGGGTAATTAACATGGGAGATAGTAACCATGGTACGATGGACCGGTTTTCTTTTAGCTATGATCTCAGCTTACATGCTGTCGACGGCGAATCCAGGGATTCAACATTGGGGCTGGCTACTAACAAGTGTATCGTGCATGATATGGGTATATGCCGGCATAAAGGACAGGGACATTGCACGCGCATTAATGGAAGTGGTATACTTTATACTAGCTCTGCGGGGTGTGATCAACTGGTGGCCCTAAATGCAGGACTATTTCAAGAGTATGATTATAATAATGAATATCAAGAATGTGATTGGAGGCAATAATGTGGAATCTATTACCTACACTTATTAAAACAGGTGTTGATGTATTTAACAATAGACAAGAATCTAAAAGATTAGAAGCTTTAGCTGAACGTAACTATATGGAGCGTGTTGCTAAAGGTGAGGTTGAATATCAAAAAGCTGTTATGGATAATAACAATCAAGGATGGAAAGACGAGCTAGTCCTTATCATTGTAGTTTTGCCAATTATAGTTTTGGCTTGGAGTATATTTAGTGGAGACCCTGCGGCTAAAGAAAAATTAGATCTATTTTTTCACTATTTTAATAACTTTCCAGAGTTTTATAAATGGTTAGTACTAGGTATATTTGGTAGTATTTATGGTTTAAAACCTGGAATAGATATGTTTAAGAAAAAATAATGGCTAAACAAAAGTTTGAAAATTTTGTACCAAGACCAAAGCCAAGAAAAAGAAAAGGAAGACACGCAAAAAGACCTAATAAAAGTAATACTAAAAAGAAATATAGAGGGCAGGGTAGAAGATAGTGAAAAAAGTACTAGGCTGTGCTTGTGAAAATTTTGCAGTTGCATGGCTACAAGAAAAAGGTTATTATGTATTTAAAGGTGCTCAAACGCATTGTCCTGTAGATATTATAGCATTAAATCCTAATACATTTAAAGTAGAGTTATTTGATGTTAAGTTAGTAGCAAGACGTTCAGATGGCACTAATATTAATAGATCACCAAGACTAAAAAATAAGGGTATACAAATCATATCAGTTGATTTAAAAAATAAAAAATGTAGAATTGTTCCAAAGAAGGAGAAAGTAATATGGTCATAAGAGAGAAGACAGATACAATAGTAATACATTGCGCAGATACACCAGATGATAGAGATGTAGATGCTGCAACAATAAAAAAATGGCACGTTGAAGAGAGAGGTTTTGATGATATAGGTTACCACTATGTCATAAGACGTAATGGTTTAATAGAACCAGGAAGAGATATTAAAGTACAAGGAGCCCATGCTGTACAAGTTAATGGTACATCAGTGGGTATATGTATGGTAGGCAGATCTGAATTTGATGCAAGACAGTTTGAATCACTAAGAGATTTAGTTCAGTCATTATTAAGAATATATCCTGATTCTAAGGTTATTGGTCATTGTGATGTGGAACCTAAAAAACCACATTGTCCTGGCTTTGATGTATCTAAATGGTTTACCGAAGCCATTCCTTCCATTCATCGCCCATAATCTGTCTGGCAATATCTTTTTTAGCTTTGAGTGATTTAATAATCTTATCATCAACAGTCCCTAGAGCTGTAATATCTATATAATGAACGTTTGATTTTTGTCCAATCCTGTGGGCACGGTCCTCGGACTGCAGCCTGTGTTCAAGATTGTAGCTATTACTATAATAGATAACAGTATTAGCAACCTGAAGATTGAGCCCAAAACCTGCGGTTGCTGGATTAGCAACAAAAAATTGTACTTTGCCTTTTGTAAATAATTTAATATTTTCTTTACGTTCTTTATCACTTGTATCTCCCCAATATTCAACAACAGCATCTGCTCCATGTTGTTCTCTTAGTTTTTTACTTATCTCTATTAGATCTGCTCGATAACAAGCCCATATAATACACTTATTATCTATCTCTTCTGTTAACTCTAACAACGCTTCTATTCTATTGTTTTTAATATGGTGAGTATGACCATCATTATCTATAATATGACCACACGAGATTTGATGTAGTTTACTTAACATAGATAACTTATTAGGAACGGTAACAAGACCTTTCTCTAATTCTGTAAGACAAAGCTCTTTCATTTCTCTGTAAGCTTTTTCTTGTTCAGGAGTTAATTCAACATACCTATATTGATATGATTTTTCAGGTAAATCTAAACAATCATCTTTTTTAACTCTAAAACTAAACTTACGTAGTAAATCATTTAACTCATCTGTACGTTGAAAGCCTGTAACTTTTTTAAATGATCTATTACCTAGATTCATATTTACCATAATTGCATATCTATTTCTAAATGTATAAAAGGATGAAAAACCTAAATGATATTCATCAAGAAAATCACATTGACTATATAAGTCTAATGGATCTCGAGTCACGGGCTCTCCTGTTAATATACGTCTATATTTAGCCATACGACCAAGCTTAATAATAGCTTTAGTACGTTTAGCATTTGGATTTTTAATTGTAGTTGATTCATCTACAACCATCATAGCTCTTGATGTATTTAAAAAACTTGTTGCCCATTTAACACCTTTAAGACTACTAAATGCTTCAACATTCATAATGACAATACGCAGATCATCTGAAGCTCTTACGATATCATCAAGATACATCTTATCTTTTTTACGTGGGCTAGCAGACCATATAGCGTATCGATGAATAATATGATTTGGAAGATGTGTAGGAATCTCGTTGAGATGCCAGTTTCTGTATGCTCCTTTTGGAGCTAATATTAATAACGAATCAATTTTTCCGTTATCATATAGGTAAGCAGCAGTATCTAATATAACTTTAGATTTACCTGTGCCCATTTCCATAAACAAAGCAAATGATTCTTTATCTTTTGAATCATTCCATGCTTTGAATTGGTGATCAAAAGGTTCCGTTTTAAATGGGTATATATTCTTATGCATAAGCTCCTTTTCCGTTGTCTATGGTCTCCTATGAGGCGGAATTATATGTCAAAATACATATTTGTGTTTGGTTGCACAATATGTAAAGACTTTTTAGCTCGAGTTACCGCAACATAAAAAACCCTAATTTCATCGTCAGGGAGTGAGTGCATCTCTCTATATGTTCGAGGAGCTATGTCTGTTATTAATAAGACATGCTCAGCTTCTCCGCCCTTAACGCCATGTATAGTACTAATCTTAATCCTCGGCTCTTGACTAAGATCTTCTCCTCTCTGCAACAGCATTATATAGTATTCTCTTCGTTTTGTATCTATTTTATTTAACCGTTCCCACCAATTTCCGCTTTTTAATTCAAACTCGCTTATTGTATAGTAGGCTTCGGGGTCAATACCACGCGGACAGCGGGTCACCATATATTTATATATTAACTTAACGCCGCTACCAGGTATTGACTCCCCACTAGAAAAACGATTCCAATTATCTATAGCTGATAATACCTCTGAGTTTAATGGCGATCTCTTGCCTAGTACAATATAAGGATAGCCATTCTTAATACATATGTTCTCTAATTCATTTAGCATATATCCATTTCTAGCTAACAGATACCAAGAGCCATTAGATATGTCTACATCTTCTGGGTCCATATACCAACGAATCTCGCCCTCTTCTGTACGTGGTTTAAATTCTTTCTTAATCCTATCTTTTATTCTTAGGTTTAATTTATTAGCTAATTCATGTACAGATATCGGTACTCTATATGACTGGTCCAATACAGTTGACTTACCTTCTAATTTAATAAAGTGATCTACATCAGCTCCTGCCCATCTATATATTGCTTGGTCATCATCACCAGCTATATACATAATCTCGGTATCTTTTCCGATTTCATTTATTATATCCCACTGTATAGAAGATAAGTCTTGTGCTTCATCTACAAATAATATCCGTAGTTTAGGAAATAATTTTTTATCAAGACATTGTACTAACATGTCTGTATAGTCTATAATCTTACGTTTTTCTTTGTATTTAACTAAAGCTTTCTGTAATCTTTCTAGTTCAAACCAATTAACACTATCATCATTATATTTGTTATATACTTCATATAAATCTTTTCTCTGTACACGGGCCAAATTTTCTAAAAAGAATAATTTATCGCCTGTTCTCATGCCAAAGATCTGGCCTTCTCCCATGTCAACACCACCATCTACTTCAAGACCTAGCATATCACCTAATTCTCTATAGTGTCCTGGTGCCATGACATTACTACGTTTAAGATTTAGTTGCCTAAAACATAGACTATGTATTGTTCTAAAATAAGGAAGATCATCTTTAGTATAATCAAACTTAGTAAATGCTCTTTCAGCTGCTTCATTTGCAGCTTTTCTAGTAAATGCTAGATAACCAATATGAGCTGGTAGTATACCTTCTTGTAAATGATGTTCTACAAGATTTAATAGTTTAGTTGTTTTACCAGTACCAGGTGGTCCTAATATTATGTTTAGGTTTTCGTGCCGCATTTGCATTGTTTGTTTTTACTCTCTTCTAGCTCTTTATGCAAATCACCTACAATCTTACGATGTCCTGCACTTATCTCTCTCATATCTTTTATTCTTTCCTCAAGCTGTTTAATCTTTCCTCCAGCTTGTCTGCATTTACTTTTTAAAAAGTCCACTTGTTTTTGTAACTGTTCACAGTCTTTATCTGTCATCATTTTACCTCCAACTTCTTTTTAGATCTAATACAACCTACAGGAAAAACATTTCTATCACTCCATTCATCTTCCCTTGTATCATATGTAGCAGCTGTTTTTAAATATAGACCATCATCTTCAATAATAAATCCATATGTAACTTTAACTGCCGGCATCATTTGTTTTGTCTCAGTGGTATTTGCATGACCACTATCACCAGTGATGTCTTCCCAAGTTATCTTATACAAAGAATATTTTTTTCTATTAACAATAATCTGCTCATACTTAGATTGAGATTTTTTTCTAGAACGGTATTTCTTCTTCGTCATCACTTACATCCTTTGGTACATCATGTCCTGAATCTTGTTTTGCAAACGCAGGTAGTGACCATAAGTTTACACCTTTACCTTTTATATTCCAGAAATGATGTTCCGCTTTATTCTGTTTTAAAATAGAAGCTACTTGATGAACCTTAAATTCTCTGAAGTGTTGTCTATCAAAGAATGACATAAGATCTGACATTCTAAAATAATGCTTGTCATCTTCAGTCCATGGTTTACCAAGCAATATCTCATCTTTAGTTAATGCCTGTGCTCTACTAGTACAAAACCTTTCAATCAATTCAAACAACTGGCCAACTGAACTTGCATCAGCAGATGCTTCAATGATATTTAGATTCTCAAATAGATTATTAATTAACTGGTTCCATGCATTCTCATTCATCTTACCAGGCATCATATTTAACTTTTCCATACATCTCCTTTGAAACCTACGTTGATTCTGTAGGTCATCAGTATCTAACTCTATTCTACCACTTCCTTCGATATCAAGAAACCAAATAGGTGGGTTTGAGTTATATTTTGTTAGAGAATGTATCGCAGGCATCCGCCCGTCGTTTCCGATCCCGTGCTTTCGGAGTTTACAAACGGACGGATTACAATGCGGAGCTATTGGAGCTCGACTACATGTGTACTGATAAGTCTTTTTTCCAGCTGACTTAATAACTTCTAAGACTTCAGTACTTTTAAGAGGTGGGTCCATGAACTTAATGTTGTATTCTTCTGTCTTTGCCTGCCACGCATCAGGAAAAGCTTTTCTAGAATAAACAGCTAAATTAAATAGTCCATTGTTCCTTGTCCCTTCAGGGAAACCTTGCTGTGTTAAGAACTGCAAACAAGGAGGACCCTCCTCTATCTCAGAGTTGATTTTGACTTGGAGTTTTTCCAGATCTTTTTGACTCAAAAGGGAGTTTTGTGCCAACTCTAAGAATTTCTCTGCTGAAAGTTTATCTCCATTTTTATCAACAGCATAACGTTCTGTATCTGTATGATTAAAATAAGGCATATTAATCCAGCCACCAACGTCTCCGCGTTCAGCTAAGATTGCAACCTGTTTTGGAAATACTTCACTTCCACCAAAACCTAAACCTGCTGACAACTCTTCTAGTTTAGTCTTCATTAATTGTGCAGGTATAAACTCTTTACAGAACATATACAAGTGAGCTCCACCTGATTTAGATCTGCATATAACAAATGGTAATTTTAAATCTGATAATCTTTTAGATAATTCTTTTATATCAAAGTTTGTGTATTCATCAACATCAATCGCTCCAAATTTACATTTTGATTCATCATTGATTGGGATAATACCCAAGCCTTTCACACCGTTAAGGTGATCTTTCCAATGTTGTATAGTTACTGTCTCTCTAACAGTAATGGCCTTGCCCGTTAGCTTACCATCGGCACGGGAATCTTTTATCTCATATGTACCGTGGGCTCGTTCAAGGCCGGCGAAGAGAGCTATAAATTTATTCTCCATAACCGGCCTCAAATGTTAGAAGTCTTTTTTGCTTGAAGCTTCTGTGTCCTCTTTCGAAGGAGGTGATACTTTAACCTCATTCGACTTAACAGAGTTTGCAAATACTTTAGCCATTTGATATAAATTACTATCGGTAACTGGACCAATAATATTTATGTCCCAACCATGCCAAGAACCTTTGTCATTCTTTTCAGCTAATGATGTTAGCTTGTACATGTGACTAAATGAAGCTGGCGTAACCATTTGACCATTTGATGAAGGTACCTTTAATCCCATCATCATACTGTTCCAACGTCTTGCCTTTTTAAGCTGTGTAGAACTCATACTAATTACAGCTTGCTCTACATTTTTGTTATCAACAATAATAACAAATTGATAAGCAGTTTCAACTAATATGTTTCCATTATCCAGCACCACTTCTCCTCGATCATTCCGTGGACCGGTAGTTTTGCTGCTGTCTGGTGAATGTTCACCGACATAGCCTCCACCTTGTTCACGGGGTTTCCACTCTACAAACGATCTCTTGTAGCCACATGGCAACACAGTGATTTCTTTGTAAAGCTTGTTAGACACACTATTAAAGATCATACCAGGTTTACAACCCTCTATGGTCTCTATTTGTGGACTAGTTTTTTGGATCAAAGAGATAAATGGAATAGCTAGATCAGCTGTGGTCATTTTTTCAAGACCACTGTTTGCATCAGCAGCAAAGTCAATTACTGCCAACTCTGTAGTTTGCCTTTTGGCAACTGTTTTGTTTTCTTCCATGCTATTCTCCTCTCTTGATTTTAGCAATTTGCCCTATATGAACACCCAACAGATCATGAGGTAGGGCTTTCCCCTTTTCTGTTTGTTCTCTGATAAACGCATTTAGAGACTGTGGGTGAACAGACTCTTTATCAGTGAAACTTATACCTTTTTGGTTTAAATATTTTTTAATATTTAATGCAGAAGCATCTTCACCTTTACCAAAAGAAGTTTTAATTTCATTTTTAATTAAGTCACCATGGCCTTCTTTACGCATCCATGCAAAAGCTTCAGGTTGTTTTTCTTTTGATATATGACCTCTATAAAAATTTTTAAGATCAATTTTTAATTTACCATCTTGTGTTTCAAATTTAGATAAACCTATTTCATTCATCATATTAGGTAAATCTTCCTCTTCTAATCTTCGTAACTGTTCTTTTGTTGAAGTTACAGCGTCTTCTTTTATTCTTAGATTCTCTCTTACTCTGTCAATCTCATTTGCAAGATTAACAACTTGAGTTAACTCTTTATCATTCATTCTGGCCTCCCAAATATATTACATTTTACAGGATAGTAAATCTTTTCTTGACGATCCCATTTTAAAAAATTTACTTTCCCATTGTTTACATCACTTGCAATTGCACCAGCAATAGCTATTGCAATTGGATCGCCCATTGTTAAAATATAATCATCGTCTGTATAATCTTTAAGATGTTTTTTAAGACGACTTATTGTAGGAGCTGCAGACAACACAACATCGCCTGGAGGTAACATAAGTTTTAATTCACCATACTTAGCTGCAGGTAAAACATTTCTATTTGGTACCTCTTGAACTATATAAACTGCCATCTCTGCTCTCTACTCATATATTTTTTGAGTAATTTTATTCCAATCCCATGGTTTATAGAATTTTATAAAATTTAACTCATCAATGTTGACTGATACCTTATCACTTTTTGTCGGTTTGTAAACCGATTTTGTGACAGATTCTGCATTTGTTATGCCTATAACATCATCTTTTCGCATAAGAACTTTTACATTGCATTGCTCTCGTACTGCGTTATGAAACCAGGCAATCTGTGTATTTTGAAACATAACTTTATTTCCCTTTCCAATCTTCAACTCTAATAATATTGTTTTTCCTTCCTTTAACAGTAGACAATCTGGGATTCCTGAGCCCACCAGATTTTCTATCCTGTTTAAGAACCCTGGAATGTTTTTCTTTATTAACTGAAAAAGGCTTTTCTCTGTCATCTAGTTGTAAGTAGCCATCAAGCCAAACCTTACTAGCAAAAGCTTGTAAAGCAGGGTCTTTAATAGAATCTTTAAAGTTTGTGTAATCAATGTCAATAGGCAATGCTGCATAAAAATTAAATAATTCTTTTCTAGTTAATATAATCCTATATCTATAGTCGCTTCCATCTGACTTAATGATAGCTTTGCCATTGAAATAAGTTTCTAAATGCTCTTTTCTCCTAGCTCTAATATAGAATGCGTCTGGTGATGCATCTATTATTTTAACTATACTAAAGAACCCATGATTTGTAAATACCCACATTATTTAACCTCTCCCCAAGATCTGCCTTTTTCGACAGATACTTTTAATGGCACCTCTAGTTGCACACAGTTTTCCATAATATCTATGACCTGTTGTAGTGGTTTGCCATTGTTATCTTTATATGACAAGTCCAATTCATCATGAACTTGTAGATGAGGTACAACTCCCATCTCCTTATATAGTGTAAGCATTGCCTTTTTAGTTAAGTCTGCTGATGCTCCTTGTATCAAGGCATTTAATGCTTTATGTGTATAAGCTCTTTTTAATGGTCTGCCATGCCATATCTCTTTTGCGTCAGATAATCTCAATGGCATTTCTTTGTTTGGCCATTTAAGTTGTGAATCAGCAGGTTCCCAGAAGTTAAAATGTCTTTTTCTACCTAGTAATGTTCTTATCTCTCCACGAAGATTTACAGCTTGTGATGCTTCATGCATTAAACCTTTAACAAATGGGACATTATTGTGGTATTTTTCAAGCAGTACTTTGGCTTCATCAAAGTTTAAATTTAACATCTGACCTAATTTAAAGGTACCCATACCATACATAATACCTAAGTTAATGACCTTAGCTACTTTACGATCTATTCCAGCCATCTTTGCGACCATTGTATGAAAGTCTGCACCTTTATCTCTATACTCTTCACACGCTTCTTTTGCGCCTCTTATTTTTCTAATAGATGCATAATGAACTAGCATTCTTGGCTCTTGTTGATTATAATCTAATCTTATCCAATCACAACCATCTTCAGGTATAAATAAACTACGAATCATTGGGCCCCAATATTCATCTCTTGCTGGTATCTGTTGTAAGTTAGGGTTACTTGAGCTAAACCTACCTGTTCTTGTACCATCAGAATCTTTACGCAACTGGTGAAATTGAGCATGAATACGTCCATTAACACTCATATCAAGACAGACCTTTTGTATAAAGTCACGTCTCATCTTGTTTACTTTTCTATATTCTGCAACTTGGCATAAAAATAACTCTTTGCTAGCTGACATAAAGTCTGCTGTGAATGAAGGATTTCCTGCTTGTGTTCTTGGAAACCATATCTTATTACGCTCACAAACTAGTCCTAATTGATCATTACTCCAAGGCTCTACTGCAAAACCAGCATATTCTCTTAGTGCATTTAATAACTTAGCTTCTTCTTTGATATATTTTTTATTTAATTTCTCAGCTTTTACCATATCAATACGTACACCTTTAAAACGCATATCTAATATTAATGGTATGAGCTCTGTCTCTAGTTTAAATATATCTTCAAGATCATTATCTTTTAAAACTTTCCTTTGTTTCTCAAAGATTTCTAATGTATTTAATGCATCAATCTCTGCATATTCACCTACATAGTGTGCAGGCAACTTATACATTTCTTTTTTAGGATTAATGTTGTAAGCTTGAGCTGCTGCTTGCAACATAGATTCATCTTTTCCTCTACCTAGATATCTTTGACTGAGCGCCTCGAGACTATATCCCTCTTTTCTCTCTTCATCAATAAGTGGTTCTGCGATTTGTATGTCGTATTTATTGCCGTTGACTTCAATTCCAACGGTTCTAAGCCATTCAAGATCATAGAGGATATTTGCTCCAACTTTGTCAACGCTTGTTTTGAGCTGGTCTGACAACCATCGTAAGACACGGTCACGATTGAGGTTACCTCCACCCGCATGCCCGAATGGGTAATATCCTTTAAATCCTGTGTCTGTTGCCACTGAAACTCCAATAAGTCTTCCATCATTTCTTACACCTCCTGGTCCATTAGTTAACAAGTTTGGGTCATAAGTCTCACAATCAAATGAGATAATCTTAGCACCAGACAAGTCTGGGAAATCCTGTGGTGGGGTCCACCTCGACTCTGGTTTCCAAAGCGGTAGTTGCTGATGTCCATTTTCTATTTGCATTTTTCCATATCCTCTCTGCGTCTGTGTTAATGTACTCTTCTAGGTAGACGATTTCCCTACAAGAGGTATTTAATAATAGCTTTACACAAGTCACACATGGGCTAAGTGTAATATAAGCTATGTCGATCTCTTCTGTGTTCTTACACTGCAATATTGCATTTTGTTCTGCATGTATTGCCTCACACTTTTCTAAACCTTGTCCTGTGGAATAGCTTGCTCCTTCACATGGTTTATCGATACAGTGGACCATAGTCCTGCCGGTGCCGTTGTACCCAGTAGCACATACAAAACCATGCTTATCAACCAAAACACAACCAACATTACGACGATGGCACGTACCACGGGTCGCAACAAGTTTAGCCATAGCCAAAAAGTAAGTTGTTTTACTAGGTCTACCACGAACTTTAATTCCCTGACGTGTCATTGTTATCACCTTGTGGATATTCAAGTATCTTACCATCATTTGCTTTATCAATCAACCATTGTGTAAGCTGTTTTGGGTGATTAAATTGTGTAACATCAAAATTATGATAAGGTATAGACTTAGGATTTTCTAACACACTCATTGCTTTTTCATAATCATGCTCATATAGATGTTGACTAGCAGCAGTTAGATAAATATTTCCTAATGGTAATATATGATCTGTCCTAAATTTATATAATAATGAAACATAAGCTGCACACATTGAAAAATTAAATATGTCATATGGCCAACCTAACCAAATGTCGCTACTTCTCATTGTGTCAAAAATGTGTAGTTTATTGTCTCTAATCATGAACTGTACAGCTACAGTACACGGTATATCTTTAGAGGGCCTTGGATTTGGTCTCCAAATTGTGGCAACAGCTTGTCTTGTATCTTTGTCTTTTATGAGCTCATCTACAATATATGTAAATTGGTCAATTAACATCGGACCATATGCCCCATTAAAAAAGTAACCATCATCAGAAAATTTACTAATCATATTAGAATACTTACTGATCATGCCTACAGTATTTCTGCCAGTCAATATAAATGCTGCCTCTGCAGGCATAAATTTATAACCTAGATTTCTTTTTTCAAATGTTACTATTGGACTGGTCATGTCCACACATGTCGTATGATTTAATATCTCATAGGTCATGTTATCTCTAGGAGCCACTGCTTTTCTTTTCTTAAGTATCAAAGCAAGGGTCCTAAACCATTCATCATTAGCGCTAACGCCTACCATATTGCCTCCTTTATATCATTTACTATTTGGTCATATCCCCTTCCATTGAAGCGTCTATAATATTGTGGATGCTTCATTGGTTTAAAGTCAATCTCATTATCAGACAATATGTCTTGTGCAACATTGCCCATAGCTATGATCTCAACTTCATCTTCAAGCTGCTCTACAAATTTAAGATCAATTTTACCTTTATAGTCCTTAACATTTGTATATGCACACTCATGTTCTCTTATCCACAATTCATGTAATGCCTGGGTAAAATACAAGCTACAATTTCCATATTCAAAAAATGGCCAAAATATGTCTCTATACTTTGGATTGACTTGTTCACCTACAAATAAATATCTTGCAAATTTTTTATGACCTAAAAAGTTATGTTCTTTGTAATCTAAAGCTTCTGGTATTTGTTCTCGTTGCATATGATCTGCGACTTCTAATATCATTGGTATAAAATGATCATGATGGCTACCCCACCTGTCTATTGTATATGGTATGTAATATGGTAAAAGTGCCATGCCACCAGACAAGATTATTTGGTCAACATAGTTACCGTTATCTTTATGATCAGCATCTCCATGATATAATTTTAGATACATCTGGCATAAATCCTCAATATTGTCGTACATCTCTTCACGTTCAACTTTCATACGTTCAAATCTTTTTAATGTACTCTCATCAGGTAAGCACATCACATAGATCACGCCATACTTTAAACTAACCCTCTCATGAAATCTACCTTGCAATGGCCATGAACTAGATTTTCTATATATTGTAGCATAACAAGCTTCAGTAGGCCACCACCTATCTATTAGTACTGGTTGTTTTTGTGCCCACTTTGAGGCAATCTTCATAACAGCTGTATGGTAGTCAAATATCTTATCCTTAAATCTATATGTGCAATGTATGTATTTGCAATTATTTAATTTTTTCATAATATTTACTGCCAACGTTGTCTTGCCCACAGCATCTGGACCATCTAATACAATTATTGGGTGCATAAATCGTCCAACTTTGGTTCTTGCCAACCTTCTGGTTTCACTACGTCAATTGGACTTCGATTTGTGGCCTTTGATACTTTTTTCATATTTGCCTCATGAACTCTGTCCCATGCAGTTTCAAAATCTAATCCCATTAAATATGCCGTGCCTAGTGCAACATATACAATGTCAACAATTGCATCTAAAGCATCAACTGGTTTTTCGTGTTCTAATGCAAGGCCAAGCTCATCAGTCTCTTCTTGTTGATGTCTCCATCTAGCATCAGCTATCTTTTGTGGCAAGATTCTTGTCTTGCCGTCATATTTCATATTAAACTTTTCGTGAAAGTCTTTTATGTCCTGACATAGTTTTGTGCGCACTCTATACATTTTGCCAAATCCCTCCATTTTTCTGATGAACCTAATCTTCCATCGATTTTATCTATCTTTTTAAATAATCTTTCGTCATTTGTCAACTTACCAACGTACTGAGTTTCCCATAAAACATTTCTTGCTTGATGTGGAAATAAAGGCGCAAAGATAGTTGCTAAATAATTTGAGTCATAATATTCTCTGAGCTTATCAAACACGCCGTTGAGTGATAAACTTTGTAAAGAATCTTTGTAATCTTTAATAGATGCAAATGTGCCCCAATGATTTAAGATTTTATATCCCATCTCCTCGAGCAACGAACCAAACGCCTCATAAGTCATTTCATTAACATGATTATTGGCAGCACCAACTTTTTCATCAAAAGCAGGAGTAGAAAACCAAGACACTGCATCGTCAGTTAAGAATTTAGGAAGATGTTGAAGTATAGCTATTGCCTTAATAGGTTCAACATGCTCAAGAACCTCAAAACAAACACTATAATTATATTTATCATCTAACTCTTTTATAGATGTAAACTCAGTATCAGACATCAAATCAGGCTTAAATTTTGTATTATCAAACATAGTTGGAACAGACATCTTATTGTATTCAATGCCTAAATATTTTTCAGGCGCCAACCTAGATGTCATTAACATACGGGCCAACGGCATGTCTTTGCCACAACCTACATCAATAATTTTAGCAGTTTTATATCTTGATTGTATGTGAAGATATTTCGACACATGTGTCCACCTTAAACAGTGCGCAATATAATCACGATGTATAAAACCTCGCTCTTCAGCTTGATCGATACTCAAATGAGTATTATCTATTTCTTTTCCTCTTGCATTTGCCATAGTTTTCTCCTCTCTGCAATTGTTAAATTATTCAGGTTTTTTACGAACCTCAATAACATTTCTCCTTATTAAGAGACCTTGATAGTACGCCAAGATTCTATTTGCTCCACCTTTTTGCTTTGTCTTCACAAAGTTTTGCATTTCAGATAAAAGCTCTGATCTTCTCAAAGAACCTTTATCTTTTAATATTTTTGCAATGCCAAGTGCTTGTTTAGCTAAAGGCGGTTGGATAGAAGCAAGATTCAAATTTTGATCTTTAAAGACGTATATCCATTTATCTTTTGTACTCATATCTCTGCTCATTTGTGAAAGAGCTACGCAGTCTCCCGTGCAGCTCCCTCTGTTTAAACACACTCAGGACTTATCCGAATAACTCCGTCGCCTGAGCATGATTAATTATAATAAAATTATCTGAAAAAGTAAACGGCTAAAAACAAAAATAACCAACTGACTGAAAAATTTCTCCACCTATTTTGACTAGTGTCTTGTTAACTGCGTCAATGTGAATACTATACTTTGAATAAAAGTCCTCGCAACTTAGACCATTGAGATTAAATTGTACTGGTTGAATCAAGGAGCTCAAAGTGAACTCCTCAAATTCATTTAACAATAATAGTGTTATTTTATGTGACATCACTCAAGTCAGGTAGCCATGAAAAAGCTCCCCAGCCATAAAGTTTTATTGATTTTAAAAATTGTGTTTCAGTCAAAGTCTCGTCCTCCCCCAGGTGAGTTAGACCTGGTAAAACTACAGTATATGAGTCAGCCCCAATGTAGTCAGGATGAGCTTTTATTTCTTTGATATCTTGATCAGTCAAGATAATGCTATTGTATATAGTCATATTGCTCCTCTCTGTTAATTATCGGATAATATAGTAAAATGGGATAGTTGTAAATATAAAAAAAACCAGGGACCCGAAGGCCCCTGGCTGATATGTTATTAGGCAGCTTGTGCGTATTGAAGTGCAGACTCAAGAGCTCGTCTCTTCAGTGCTGCTTTTTGACCAAGCCATGCAGATGTTAAAGTCGCATCTCGTTCTCTGCCAGACTTATGGTCTACGTAATAAGTCACGGCATTTAGAGCTTGCCACCAAGTATTTCTAGAATACTGTGCACCAGGTTGCGTATGAATTACC
>Ga0208161_1000694_pt1 | contig 18701 bp, 36 predicted proteins | sample CB_VirMetaG_3_FD_184538 | JGI IMG/M metagenome (GOLD analysis project Ga0208161, IMG submission 184538) | Freshwater to marine saline gradient viral communities from Chesapeake Bay - CB_1508_1S Viral MetaG (SPAdes) (version 4) | ecosystem: Environmental > Aquatic > Marine > Coastal | place: USA...
CCTTGTTATTTTTTAGGAGTCCCATAGAAAGTTTACCTCCTGAGGAAGTGGGGCGAAATCCGGCATCCTAGGAGTCCCATCAACGCGAAATTTTCCGGTGAGTCTCCCCCTTTTTTTGTTGACAGGGCTAGAACACCGTGGTATAATAGAGGCATGAACAAGCTCAAGAAGCACCTCACCTGGAAGAATGGATTCATCACCCTTGGTATCCTCGTGTTCTCGGATGCCCTGTCTAGTGTGTGTCTCGCCGTAGCTAGGGTGTTCCTGGTGGTCGCTGATGTCCTCGGAAATATTCCGGATATTGTGTAAAGCCTAGCCCATAGGATGCCGATATAAAGGTATGCTTACTACGACGCTACTCACCCTCACCCTAGCCTCCCTGTCTCAGCTCACCATCTACACGGCAGAGGATGCCATTAGGGACAAGGACGGGCTTAATGCTGCTACGCAGTATATGGACGCTATTTGTGTGAATATTCGTCCCGAGTGCCGCTCTGAACTCGCCCCTATCGTGGCTGCTATTCGGTATGCTGAGAATGGGGGCAAGGGTAAGGAATACGGTATTCTCCATCCTAAGGTAAAGCCTACCTACCGCTCTCAGGCTGGTTGGTGTGCTGCTACTGTTCAAAAAAACTACGACCGATGGGTTAAGGCTGGTAAGAAGGGGGATTTCATCTCTTTTCTTGGTGCTAAGTATGCTCCTATTGGTGCTGATAATGACCCTAAGGGGCTTAATCGCCATTGGGTGAAAAATGTTAAAACTTATTCTAAGAAGTTTGTTTGGTAGGTGTGCGTAAGCGCACAGCTTGGCCTGTGGTGACCCTAAGTCTTTGAGTATAAAGGACTTAAAAAATATCCGGTTTTTTGTTGACGGGGCAGGATGGAAGTGATATAATATAGCCATGTTGAGAAAGTCGCCCCCTAAAGATCGCGCCGGAGAAACTTGCGAGCAACCCAGGTGTAAGGGTACATATCGGGAACGCACCGTACAAGATGATTGGGATGGAAAGCAAACATGCGATAAGTGCGGAGACAGGGTAGACCGTTACCCCCACAAAAGGACTTAAAAAAACACTTGACATAGCCTCAGAGATACGCTATAATACTACCATGCGAAACACGCGAAACACCTGCTCCCTCTGCTCGGATACTGGATACATCTCGGAAGCCGACACGAATACCGGGCAGATCTACGATAACTTCTGTTCCTGCGCTGCCGGGGAACGGGAATGGCAGAAGACCGAGATTAGCTGGGCGCGTAACGATGCCCGTTCGGATGCGGAGTGGCTGGATATGGTCGCCCCTTACTGCGTGGAACCTGAGGAATACGAACCCAGCCCCTACGATGGCACTTACTCGGAGATGTGAGATGGCTAGGCGCAAGGCTTACCTTTACAAGGCGGAAATGGCTTTTTGGGTTGGCTTCCTGCTGTTTGGTGTGATGTTCCTTTCCTGGATCTAAAAAAACCAAAAAAACACTTGACTTCCCGGCTGCGCCGGGGGCCAAAGGCGCTCGTAAACCATTGAAAACAAAAGACTTACACAAAATCCAAAAACTTTTCCAACATCCTAAGTTTTTGCTTGACAACACTTAAGTCTTTTGTTTTCAATGGTTTACGAGAAATCCAAAAACTTTTCCAACATCCTAAGTTTTTGCTTGACAGGTTCGGAGGACATGGTATAATGGGGGCATGAAGAATGAAAAGCTCACCGACAGGCAGTACCTCTGGCAGGTCTTTTGCGAGACCAGCAAGCACGACAAGCTCTGCCGCGTCCTGCCTTACCTCCACGGTCACCTGGAACAGACCGAAGAGGGTCGTAAGATCCTCGCTGAGGCTTACGAGGTCTCCCGCAAAGAAAACCAGAAAAACGCTTGACAGGGCTAGTCGGCTCTGATACAATAAGACCATGCTGAACAACATCATCAACACTCTCTCGATCCTCCAGGGTAACCGCTACGCTAAGGCTTACGCCAAGGGTAACCGTGCCAAGGCTAACCGCCTGCTGGCTTCCTACATTTCCCTGCGCCAGCGTCTGCCGCGCATGGGCTGCGGAAACCACTACGGAAACCACAAGGGCAGCCAAAAGCTCCCCTGGGCTTCTACGCAAAACGGACTCTGATCCCTTCCCTAATCGAGAAACAAAAAGAGAAAGAAATGAATAAGGAAACCTTCCTCGGAATCTGCGACGAGATCGCGCTCCAAGCGAATAAGCCCCTGGGATCGACCGATGGGGAACGGGATAAAGAGATTGTCGCCATTTTCCGCTGCTCCGCCAGTGGGTGGCAATGGGATGTCTACGAAGCTGGCGAGACTTCCTGTGGTGTTACTTTCTTCGGAAAGGTTCACGGTTTTGAGTCTGAGCTGGGATATTTTTCTGCTGAGGATCTGGCTAGCTCGCCTACCATCTACCTTTCCGCTAGCATTCTCGGAAGGGAGTATATGGTCTGATTTTTCATTTTTTCTGTTTTTTGCTTGACAGCCGTGGCCTGGGGCGCTCGTAACCCCTTGAAAACAAAGGACTTAAAAAATATCCGGTTTTTTGTTGACATGGGCGGGGAGCATGATATAATAGGGGCATGAAGAACGGAACTCAAGCTCAGCCTAAGCTGTCTGCGGCGTCTAAAATGCCGTGTAAGTCGTGGAGCCTTCCCGCGTGGATCACCTGCCCCGGTGCGCGTAAGGATAACGGGGAAGCTGTGGACGCTTGCTCGCACTGTTTCGCGCTCCAAGGTCGATACACTTTCGGTGCTGTTAAGGCGGTGCGGGATCATAATATGGAAGATTGGAAGCGTTCCGATTGGGTTTCGGCTATGGTTCGTTCTATTGGGAAGTCTAAGTTTTTCCGCTGGTTTGATAGTGGCGATATCTATACTCCGGAACTTGCTAAGAAGATTATTGAAGTTGTGTTTATGACGCCTAACTGTAAGCATTGGATTCCGACCCGTGCTTATAAGGATTATAGCATTCTTCCTTATCTTCAAAAACTGGATGCTATGGATAACTGCGTTGTCCGTTATTCTTCCGATAGTGTAAACGGGGAGACTATTCCCTTCGCGGAACATAACTCCTCTATTCTTCAATCTGCTGATGACTTTATTCCGGGTATTGGTAAGGTTCTTTGCCGCTCTTATACTCGGAAAGGTAAGTGTGGCGATTGTCGCGCTTGCTGGTCTAAGAAGATTGTTACCGTATTCTATCCTATTCATGGTCGCAAGGTTAAGACCTTCCCTCAACTTACTAAAGAAATGGAGGTGTGAATAGTGTAATAAATACTACGCGGTATAATAATCCCCTAGGCTTTATTGTTCTTCATAGCCTAGGGGGTTTCCTGCCAAAATGGCAGGCGGGGCCTGAGGCGCTCGTAACCCATTGTAAACAAAAGACTTAAAAAATATCCGGTTTTTTGTTGACAGGGCTGTTTCCTGATGATATAATAGGGGCATGAAGAACGAAGAAAAAAGGCTTTCCGACCAGATTCAGGATCTGCTCCCGGATGGATGGGCAGTAGAGGTAGGCGGATGGGCTATTGAAGTCTATTCGCCGGAACCGGAAAAATTCCTTATTGAGATTCCGTTCGATACTGCCCTCACCGCAAAGGAAATTGCTTTTCATGCGACTACGCTACTCGCGACCTAGTATCCGAAAAAAAACGGAAAAAACGCTTGACAGGGGATTCTCGCGCCTGTATAATAGGGGGGAAGCGAAACGGTGAGGAACTTCGCCTAGCTGCGTTGCCTGCGCCGAACGCTATATAGATCGCGCCTAGGGGGAGCGGGAATCCCCCTAACCATACCTAGAAAACTCAAAAAAGGAAAAAAATGCCCGATAGTTCTTGGATTGCTGATATTCGTTCTAGTGCCGATGGTGCTGAAATGACGCTTCATAACGGTTCTAAGTATCTTATTTACGGTGTTTCGGACTACACCCTCCAGCAGTGGAAGGATAGCTCGTCCCTGGGTAAGTTCTACAACCAGAACCTCAAGCACCTCATGACTGACAATATCAGTTAACTTTGACTTATAGCGTATGTTTGTAGTACGCTAGGTGGAATTGTTGGGGAAGGGGTCTCTAGGCTCCTTCCCTTTTCTTTCTTTGACTTATAGCACCCCTTTTGGCATGGGGGTTGGCCGGAGGCGACCATAACTTGTTGATATAAAACAACTTACGAGAAATTAGGAGAACTTTCCAACATCCTAAAGAAAGTTCTTGACTTATACGACACCTATGGTATAATGGTGGCATGACGAACGAAGAACAAGGATGCTTTATCGCTGTGCTGGGTGACGGGGAGACCTGGGACTTTCTCGCCCACACCGATATCATGCGTGTCACCGAGGAGGGCTACCGCCGCCTTCGTAGCGGGCTGGCTCCTATCGACCTCGCGAACGAGGAGGTCATCTGGGAAAGCCCCGCTTGGTCTATCAATTTTTCTCGGATTTTGCTTGACGCTGGCTCCGAGAGCTGATATAATACTCACCTAACGAACAACGAAACCAACCAACCAAAGGAGACTAGAATAATGGGTAAGCACCGTTCCGTCGAAGATCGCATGGCTGCGCTTCAAGCTCAAATGACCGCCCTCCAAGCGAAGGCGAACACCGCTGAGATCAAGGAGGATCTTCAGATCCAGGAGATCGATGCCGAGATCGAAGCGGCTAAGAAGGACGCTCTCAAGTGGAAGCGTTACGCTAAGGAGTCCGCCGAGAAGGTGGAGAACTTCCAAGCTCGCGCCCAGCTGTGGGCGGATCGTGGTCAAGATGCCGCTGAGGCTCTTCGTCAACACGAGGCTCTGATGTCTGACCTGAAGGATCGTCGTGCGGCTCGTGTCGCTGAGATTCAGAGCTGAGTAATACGGGGAGGGGTTTAGGCTCCTCCCCTCCAACCTGGGGGAGTAACTCAGCTGGTAGAGTAGCTGGCTTTTAACCAGTAAGTCCAGGGTTCGAATCCCTGCTCCCCCACCAAATTAAAAAAAACACTTGACAGGCGGCGCCGGCTGTGGCCGAAGGCGACCCTAACTCATTGAAAACAAAGGACTTAAAAAAATACTTGACCTAGCTCCGAGGCTGTGGTATAATACCTCCATGGAATACAACTACAACGAAGACTATTTTGACGACTTTATTGAACAACAAAAAGAAGAGTTCGATAAAGTTCTAATGGATCTTGTTAGTGAAGATAAAATCTCTATGTCTGTAAATGAAGATGGTGAGTTTATCTTCTATATGACGGAAGAACAAAAGGAAAGAAGCTATGTAGATTTCCCTGAGATTGAAGAAGGTATGTAATACCATCTTTATTCAATAAAGACTGTGTGTCAACAATAATAAAATTGACATACAGTCTTTTTCTTTATACTATGGTATTCATACTCTATTCCTGTGCGAACAATAATATTCTTCCTCAGGTATTGACTTCATAGGGATTCTATGGTATAATGTATGGGCTTCATAGGCATACTTTACTGTGTGCTTTACTGTTCTTTACGGTATGTAAGATCTTGTGGTATTGGTTTTTCTTTATACCGCCCACACAATATGTTGTGGTAGTTGTATTTTTCTTGTATCGAGTATCCCCCGACGGGGAAAGTATATAAGACCCCTCTAATTTTCTCCTTTTCCGAAAGTGAAAAGAAAATAAGAGTTTAATGCTACCCCAATATGTTGTGGTGGTGGGGTATTCTTTGACTTATAGCACCCCCTATGAGCGCAACAATACCTTCAAAACCAAAAAAACAAGAAAAAATCTTCAAACATGGGAGTTTATTCCAGCAAAATCAAAGCTTGACTTATGCTTCCTGTGATGAAAATATGCGTTAAATGGGGGTTTTTGGGGGTTTTTGTTATTTTTTTGCCCTTATAGCAAAAACAAATAAAAGACAAATCCAAACATAATACCCGCATATCTTACAAGTTTTACATACTTTTTCTACATAAAAAATACAACCCCTTGCTTTGACTTATACCTCCTTATGGTATTAACAGTCTTGGCAAGGGGTTTTTTGTTTCTTATTTATTACCTTTTTCTACCTTTTTTACACCTTTGACTTATGCTACCTTAGATGGATATGGAGAACCTCAAAAGGGATTACCATTTTACTTTGCTTGGCTTACTCTCACCTTGTCTGGCGCAAACTCCATTTTTAGCCAATAATAATCGTCATTACCTTCGTCCGTTAATACGAAAGTATCTCCTGTGTAGCTATCCAAAATCTGAGTGTGTATAATACCGAAACCATCCCATCCTAAACTTACAGTCATAGGCAAGTATCTTTGTTTATTCGTTTCTGATGAACAACTAAACGCGAACATTGTGAGAATAATAAGTAGTTTATGTTTCATGATTATAGGTTCTCGTCGTATTCTTTGATGGGTTCAGTCATATCGCTCCTCAAATCCATCTGCGTCCTTAGAATAAATCAGTTTTCCACTCTCGTCATATTCATTCCACCACTCATTTCCCTCTGAGTTCTTGTAGTGAATACAGTTTCCGTTCTCATCATATTCATACCAACGCTCAAATCCATATAAACCCTTGGAGTGAATCAGGTTTCCTTTCTCGTCATATTCATACCAATACTCATATCCATCTGAATCTTTGTAGTGAATCTCGTTTCCGTTCTCGTCGTACTTCCACCAATGCTCATATCCATATGAACTCTTGTAGTGAATCCTGTTTCCGTTCTCGTCGTACTCCCACCAATGCTCATTTCCCTTTGAATCCTTGGAGTGAATCCTGTTTCCGTTCTCGTCGTATTCTTCGATAGGTTTAGTCATGTCGCTCCTTGGCAGTTACACAAGTTAACTTTCCATTCTCATCGTATTCCATCAACTCCTCATTTCCATCTGAGTTCTTGTAGTGAATACAGTTTCCGTTCTCATCATATTCCCACCACTCCTCAAATCCATTTGAGTCCTTGCGGTGAATCTCGTTTCCTTTCTCGTCATATTCCCACCACTCCTCAAATCCATCTGAATCCTTGAAGTGATTCAGGTTTCCTTTCTCGTCGTATCGCTCCTCAAATCCCCTTGAGTCTTTGTGGTGAATCAACTTTCCATTCTCGTCATACTCTCTCCAAAGCTCATATCCATTTGAGTCCTTGTAGTAAACCATGTTTCCTTTCTCGTCATACTCTCTCCAATGCTCATATCCACCTGAGTTCTTGTAGTGAATCAGATTTCCGTTCTCGTCATATTCATTCCGCTCCGCATATCCATTTGAGTCCTTGTAGTAAATCAGATTTCCGTTCTCGTCGTATTCTTCGATGAGTTTAGTCATTTGTTTCTCCGATCAGCGCAGGAAACGAGTAAGGGAACCAGTATTTGGCATCCTTCTCAATTGAGTTGGCGTATTGTTGAATTTCGTATTGAGCGTGTTCGTGGTTTCTGAGCTTACAGAAATGAGCGATTGCTTGTAGTGAAGCAGTCCAATAGAATTCCGTGTAGGTGTTGAATGGAAGAACCATTCTTGCTTGTTCCTTGGCTACACCCGCCCGGAGCAAATCCTTGTAGGTATCGTATGAATCCCAAGTAGCTTCTTCTAGCTTTTCTAGTTCAGCTTCCATACCTTCGCTCTCTTCGCTTGCTTGCTTGGAGTTCTTGCTTTGCTTTCTCAGTTCATACGGGAAGTAGAATTCGGGTTCGTATTCCACATACCTACCAGAAATTTCATTCCATCCGTGAGAGATAGAATCTCCGGTAGAGAAGTTACATCCGACAATGTGTTTATACCATTGACGAGCCACAAACTCAGGAGCCTTTACATGAAAGGTCATAAAACAATGACGAAATGGGCTGGTGTGTTCGTTCTTTGCGAGATAAGAGATTAGTTTCTTGTCTCTATCTTCCAGTCTTTCTGATTCACCTCCGTAGCTAACACGAGCAGAGTTTACGACTACGAGATCGCTCCCACAGACTTGCTCTACTCGTGAAAAACCTACTTGATCTCCCAGACAGTAATCCGTATCATCTTCTTGAATAATCATTTTTTTATTCTTCAGGTAAACTCGTATTTAGCCGTGCTTTTTTTCCTCAGGTTTCTTGGGTTCAGAGGGATAAGGATCTCCCCAGAAAGGATTAGACTTCTTGTTGCCCAAAATCAAACTCCCACTCTGAATATGACGAGTCGGAAACAGATTCACTTTCTTCTTTCTTTTTCGGATGCCGATAAGGTTCAAGTTCTTCCGCGTCCCATTCACCAACACTTCGCCAGCTATGAAACTCAAGAACTTCGGTAGCGGAATCTCCTTCTCCCATACTTACTCGTTCGATAGCTTCTTCCTTGGAGTTTGCTTCTACAAAGATGAAATCAGTTGCCAAGCAACGAGCGTGAACTACATACTTTTTCATTTTTCTTTCTCCTCGGTGCTTTCCTCATCGGGAAACACTTCTTCCAAAGCCTTTTCAATTTCTTCAACTAATTCTTGAAACAGTTCCTCGTCAGTCTTTTGTTCAGTCATATTATCTTCCTTGAGGGTCTAGGCTGGTTACATCAATTCCCGCTTCACGAAGAAGGTCGATTCCAGAATCATACCTGTATCGACGGTTATACACTACTCGTCGTATCTTACATTGAATGATGAGAGCAGCGCATCGAGGGCAAGGAGCGGTTGTAGTGTAAAGAGTAGCTCCGACTGTGGATTCGGTTGTTCGTGACAGGAAAGCGATTACATTGGCTTCTGCGTGAACGACTTCTTCTTTGGTTCTGCCTACATTGTCCTCACAACAGTTATCCATTCCTTGCGGAGTTCCGTTGTAACCAATTGAAATTACTCGATTATCTTTTGCTAGAATAGCCCCCACTTTGAGTCTCTGGGCTTTTGATAGCTCAGAGACTCGGTGGGTGATGTCCATAAACATCTGGTCGAAGTCCGTTTGCTCCGGCATCAATCCTCAAGACGAGCGCGGCGAATCTTGAAACGATTTACCGCGTGACGAAGCTCCAGCTTCGCCTTCTCAAGATGATAAGGAACGGGAATATGGGTTCCGACCTTACGCTTTGCTTCGGACACCATACTAAGAGCCTCGTTCAAAAGACGCTCGGCATCATCGAAGTCTTTTTCCTTGGACGCTTCTCGGTAGTCATATCCGGGAATGGGCAGCGGAGGTTTTTGCGAAAGGCTTTTAGCAGCCATGTTATGCTCTTTGAAGTCTACCATATGCTTTATTATAGTCTTTGTTGGGGTTGGTTTGTGGGTATTTTACTTGCTTCCAGGTCGAGTTACTTTGCGAACATAGTGACGGGTTTTATCCTTTCCAATCCAACGCTTTTCTACAATAGAGTAGAGGTGAGCGTTTTCCTTGTCGGACGACATACACTCGTCAAGAAACTTTTGGGCTTTGGCTTGAATGTTGAATCCGTTGAGAATTTGGTATTTGGTTCTGCGTTTCATTTTTGAATTACTTGAATCTCAGGAAGAGAGGAAGAGCGATACACCGAAATCCAGTCAGGAACATCACCCTCAAAGTATCGAAGATTTGGTTTGTTTGCGAAGTAATTTCGGTAACAAACTACTGGGTCTGCGCTGATCTTGTATTCATCAGGCATACACAGAGGAAGTTTTGTAGGTTGTTCAGCGGGGAAGCGTGATAAAAAATACAAATCCCCTACAAGACTTTTCATGTGGTAAAGAACATCATCACAACCATGAGAAGTTTTTTGGTATCGACGGCAATACTCGTCACGAAGATAGTTAGCAAAGTAAAAAAGGTTTATGAAGTTGGTTGCGGAGCTACGCGCCCAAACAGTAGACGGGTGATTTTGAAATGCTTTTCGATATCTGGTAGGATACCCCATCACCTGAGCGTTGGTGGATAGCATTTGGCACGACTCGATAATCATTTTGTTCACACGATAGTTGTCATGTGATTTTGCTGAACCATGCCAATCAATCTGTCCGTCAGAAGTGGCTTCAATCGCAAATATATTCATGGCTCGTATTATACCACATCCGGTCTAATCTGTCAAGTCTTTTCTGTAGTCTGCTACATCAGGAAAAACATTCCGAATACCACAAGGCAATCCACCATCGTCGTATCTGCGAGGAATGATATGCCAATGGCAATGATTAATTGTCTGGCCAGCAGCAGTTCCGTCGTTAACTCCAATATTGAAATCAACAAGATCTGATCCTTCACAGGACATCCTCTGAGCCAGTTCTAAGGCTTTCCAGAGGTCGCTCCACTCATCAGGGAAGTAAGAACATACCATACCGAAATGCCTCTTAGGAATGACGAGAAGGTGTCCTGGAGTGACTGGATACTTATCCTTGTAGATTAGGTGGTGTTTCGTGCTTCCTAAAACACTATCATCATCTACTTTGTTACAGAAAACACACCCGATATCAGTTAGCATCTTTGTTTTTTTCGTTGTAGAGGAATCCCACAGCAAGGTAGTTTACGGTTGACATAATCCATAGACCAAGGTATTGCCATTCATGGTAATACGCATTGTATCCCATAGCAAAAAACAGTCCAAAAATAATTAGTAATCCAACCATTTTTCTAGTTTATGTTGTAGTCTGTTGATGAGCCGTTTTGCGTCGTTTTTGGTAATGTCTAGGTTTCGGCACACACGGCTAATGTTGAATTTACCATTCGGTTTCACGATTTTAGGATCATGTAGAATCTCGTCAATCATAGTGCGCTCAGCTTCAGTAAAATCCTCATTCCCAAAAGGAACGAAACTCTCACACGGAAGATGAACTTTATCTGCTAGAAGATCATCGTCAATAGTTACTTGCCTCCTAAGAGGTTCTCGTTTCACAATCTTGGATCCCATGTTATTTTTGCGATTCCACAGAACAGTTTTTAGATACTTATCAAAGTGTTTTGAGTCTTTGTATTCCTGAAATTTTTGTCCGGTGGTTGAATCAAAAGTTCGCACAGTATCCAATACAGCGATAACTAGTTCTTGGTAACTATCATCGTGGTCATAAGTAATCGGATCTCCTCCAACACGATACGCAATATGGTGAAGAAGACTTCCGTATTTCTTTTCAATCCATTCCCAATCTTCATCAGTAAGTTTGCTCATGCTCATCACACATTATCCGAGAGATGCTTGTAAAGTTTTCCTAGCTCGACAAACAAACCACTATATGGGTTAGCGACACAATTAATCGCACGTTTAAAATCCGTAGTAGCAATAGTCTTAAACTTAATCGGTGAACACCCACCCACGTATGAAGCAAAACCACTCAAAATAGACATACGAGTCATAAGACCTTGGCTTAGAATGGTAGAAGTGTTGCTAGCCTTTACAAGGTCATCAAAAGTTTCCAAAGAAGAAGCAAGGTGTTGGATATGCTTTTCCTTCTCCAGATCCATATTACTAGACGTGACTTCTCTAGTAAATTCTGTCGGGAGTAGATACGGGTTTAGCTTATACGGCATAGAAAGCGCATTATGTTTATTTACGCAGTATTTGAAGTATTCAAGATCATCGCCCTGTATACAAATCTTCTTCTCTGACTCCAGAATAATGTTTTTCAACCACTTGGAAACAGGGCTGTGTCGGACGTTGGTGTTATTAGTGAATTCAACAGCATCGTAACCGTTTTCAATCATAAACCAAACGAGATTCATAACTTCAACCGGATCGGTCTTTTCAAGTGCTGTAGAGCAGACGCTTTTCTCACTCGTCGAGCTAGGAAAGAATCTAGTTTTTGAGATGGGAGTATCAGCATACCACTTATCAGAACTCATACAATAACTTCTAAATTCGGAGTTATAGTATTGGAACAAGGCTCCAAAAGTGTGAATGTTATCTCTAACCTCTACCGAGAGATCTTTGATAATTACAGTTTGGTCATGTCCCAGCCCTCTGGTGTTTACAAAGGAAACTTTTTTTTCGTAGATTTTCATTAGGCGTATTCCGAGATCAGTTTTTCTAGAACAGAGGTGAACTTGTTAGCGAAACCTTCCGAATCTACAGAAACCACAGTTCCATAAATGTCTTTCAATTTATCAGCGCGATTACCAACAAACAAGGTAAGATTAGGAATTCCACGAAGATACTTCACACGAAGAGCTTTGGTATCTTCATTTGTAGCATACTTTGACTTGCTAAAAGCGTGTTGAACAGAACCGTCAGTAATATTGATGATTACCATGTTACGAGTGGTAATGTTTTTCTTACACCACTTAAGAAGAGCCGGAAGAGTGAGATACTCAGGAGTATAGTTTCCAGAGTAACCACGAAAAGTGCTTCTGTCAATAGGTTCAAAAGGGTGGTCTACGGAAACACGAAGAATATTATCGTATTCCTTTTTACCTTTAGTGTTTGAATACACTCGACACAGAGTAGGCACTTGTCCCTTTACATAAGAATCCATATGAAAAGCGGGAGTTCCTTTGGTGAAGACTTCCATTTTCAAACTATCCTTCATAAGAAGATGGTTTGCTTTGGCAAAAGCGGAAACAACAGCGTTCGCCTTGAGAATGTTGTCAAAAGAAACCATGCTTCCACTTGCGTCAATCAGAAAAACGAAAGTAGTGTCCGAGGCAGGGTAAGACTTGTTTTTGTAGAACACTTGATCGTCCATTTGGTGACGATAAAGTTTACGAGTATCAAGAAGACCCTTCCGCGAACTAATACGCTTAGGTTTGCGAGACTCGTTCAGGCGAGTAATAGTGCGGCTGAACTTGCGGAAAAGATCCTCACGAAAATCAATAAGCCTTCCTCCTCGGTCTAAACCCCTAAAGAGAATGTCTTCGGGACTTTGATCCAAAAAAACTTTCTGTCTGTTTAGAGAAACTTTCATTTTTACTTCTTGTGGTCTTTAACCCAGGGATAATCGGAATCTTCAAAAAATCCATCAGCAATCTGTTTTAGAGCGCGGCAAATTGCTTCAGGTGTAAGGAACTCATCATAATGAGCGTGGATTTTAGTATCTCCTGCTTTGTAGTTCCTTTTGAGATACTTTTCCTGCTTACTACCCTCTCCAAAAATTTCAGACCCTTGCTCAAACAAGTCGTTGATCTTGTTGGAAAGAGTTGAAAAATCCTTTTCTTGTGCGGGTTGAATTGTGGAGTGCCATTCCGTCGTGTAGTTGATAATTTCCTGTTCGGTAATAGTTTTCAACTCAGCGACGGACATGAATCGGGCGAAGCGAAGTCGCCCAGACGGGACTTTAAGTTCAAACATAACAGTCAATGATTAGGGAATCGTATTCCACGCCTTCGGGACAAGAGGGGAGGGTTTCTTTACAATGCTCGATTTGAATGTATTCAAAGGAAGCAATTTCAGCAGACAGAGATTCCGAAATACCTTTCTTGTTCTTACCAAACATACTACGGTAATCTTCGATAAACTCTTGCGGGTTTACAGTTTTTTGAGGAACATACCCAACCTCATCAGCATTCAAAGGTTCTTGGTCAAAGAACGATTCAGTTTCGTCTGCTTGACCGGAGTTTTGGTTGACATACTGCTGATCCAGAAACTGCTCGATTACACTATCGCTTTTGTTTTCTTCTTTTTCATTCCATCGAACGGCAACTTGCTTTTGAAGAACATCAGCAAACGCCTTAAGCATAGGTTTGTAATAAGAAGTAGCGGTAGAGCCTACCACAAAATCTTTGCTCAAACCTCTCTGATCGATGGAATCAGAATGTTGAAAACCTTTGTAGTGAAAAAGAGTCTCAAACAAAGTATCATAATACTCACCACGAGATTGCGGGTTGTCTAGATACTTTTCAAAGCACCACTTTTCGTGTTTGTTGCGATACTTTTGTAGGTTTTTCGGTTGTTTTTCATCAATACGAACATCCTCAATCACGTTAACGAGAAAGAAGATGTCACTAATGATGTCTCGCAGAAACTCAATTTCAGGGTGCTTGTAGTCTTCGTCGATAGCAAACTTTACAAGATCTACTTCCTTTTTGTTGTTAATGACTTGCCAAATAGAATTCTCCTTTTCTCCAATCTTCACACGAACAGAAGAAAGAAGTTGGTGAATATAATAAGCCAGCTCCAGAATAATCTGTTGACTGGAAATAGAGTATTTGATGTGGTGAAGTTCGTGAATGAAAGACGAAATCGTATGATCGACACGCCCTTCTTCCAAGGAATTTACCGGAATGAAAACCGTGTTTTTACCAACATCGGCTCTCGGAAAACCCTCAATCGGATACTCTACAACAATATCCTTATTAGGGACAAGGAAATCAGCGTAGTGGCAAAGTAGAGCTTTGAGATCGAAAAGTAGGCGGGGGGACATAGTTTCTCCCACATCCCCCAGCCACGCAGACATCAGTTCCGCGTCAACCGGAATTTCCTCAAGATTTTCAGTCGAGAGAGTATTTTTCATTACGCATTTTTGAAGAAAGAAATACCAAGGCTATCCGCGAATTCACGAAGAATGTTAGCGTCATTCACAATAGTGCTGGAATCTTGCTCATACTGAGAAAGAATAGCGTGGTTCAGAACATCAGCAAGGGAGAAATCTTCACCACCCACCAAAGGAATAACATCGATTACAGCGCGAGTAGAGATACGAGTTCCAATCTTACCCTTACCGAAAAGGTTGTGAGAGTAGTCGTAGATACTCGCAATCTGTTTCATATCACTCATACCAGCTTCAGGAAGAGTGTATTCTTCCTTGATATAGTCGATAAGCTGCTCTCCAGTAATGTAAGGAAGATTGAAGGTCATAAAACGATCTTGAAGCGCACGGTCAAGACTACGAGTAGCAGAATATTCCATGCCGATATTCGCAGTAGCGATAAAGCGAACACCTTCAGCAACCTTCACGATTCGCTCAGAACCGTCTTGTTCTTCAATACGAAGCTCACGACGATGATCCAGCACAGGGAACAGAATGTTGAAAGCGTCATCCGAAGCACGGGAAAGCTCATCCAAAACAACCAAAGTGTTAGGATTTTGAATAGCTTTCACGAAGTCGGAAGGAGTAAACTTAGTGTTACCGTTATCAAGTTCAAAGAAACCAAGAAGCGAAGTGCGAGCATCTTGGGTAGAACCGCAGTTTACCACAACACAATCTTTGTCAAGACTCTCCGCCAGCTTGTAGCAGTAAGTAGTCTTACCAGCACCAGTAGCACCAGTAAGCATAACATTCTTACCAGCGGAAACGAGCTTTCGGATCATGCTATCTTTAACGGGATCAATTACAAATTTCATTTCTCTCTTTTTGTTTGGGTTGACGCGAAGCCAGAAAAAGGATATTCCCGGCGATGTTGGGCTACATTATACCACAGACCGCCGGAAATGTCTAGTCTAAACCGAAAAAAATTCTCTACAACGAGAAGTTGTAAAGAACTAGCGGGTAAGGGTTTAGGTTTGGTTGGTGTAAGTGCTTGTGGAGCAAGGAGTTACGGGCGCGGACGGCGGGTTGCCAAACACAAGTCGGTTATTTCAAATCCCAAATATCTTGAAGCTCTTGTGCTGAGAGTGTTTGATCGTCAATTCCGCAGATACCTTTCAGCCTTTTTTCTAGAGTCTTATCATAAAAAACAATGCTGTCCCAAATGAGCTTTCTATCGTCGTCATTCTCCAGAATGAACAAAAGAAGAATAACCGACAACATCTCTCCATACCTAGAATCTTTCATAAAGGCTTTAATGTAGGATTGTCTACTACTAAAGCCAAGCAAACTAATACCCAAATCAATATCGTGTCTTGATGCTGTTAGATTTATAAACGGAAGAAGTGCTTTTGCTAGAACATTAGCTTGCTTCTCCAGGTTTACTTGTAACTTGACGGTATCCATGTTTACAATAATATTTAGTCAGAACAGAAAGCGATTGGACTATGATGATTGTGGTTTCTTCGTTTGAAACTCAACTACCTCAGCATTCAAACCTGTATTCTTGGCAAGTTTTTTTGCTGAAGATTTTGTGTTGGAGGAACCTAAAACCATGAAACAATCTAGCTTATCGTCTGGGGTATCTCCCCTCTGATATCTTACAACAACATTGTATCCTGGTTTTAGGTATTGTCCTAGTAGGTTTCCTCTTACTGCCCAGATCATCTCTTGACTTATACCAACCCCATCTCCTTGGTATCGCCTCCATTATCGGAATAAACTACTCGTTCAATTCCGTGGCTGCGTAGAAACTCTTGGCAACACCTACAAGGTTTAGCGAGGTTGCCTCCTACTCGATACACATAACAAGTTCCTCCTGATAGAGATTTGCCAGTCTTGAGAGCAGAAACCAACGCTGAAGCTTCTGCGTGTAGGTTTCCTGAATACTCATTACCAAAGGTTGGGTGTGTTGCTCGGCGGTTGTATCCTCGACCGATAACATTCCCTTTTCTATCAGTAATGACAGCACCAAGGCGATACTTTCCGTATCCCTTTTTGCTTTCTCTTTTGGCAATTCTCATCATTTGATATGTTTTTGTTGGAGCCGCCAATCGGACTTGAACCGATAACCTTTCGCTTACAAGGCGAATGCTCTACCAATTGAGCTATAGCGGCTTTTTGGTTGTTGGAGCGAGAGACGGGACTTGAACCCGCAACATATAGCTTGGAAGGCTATCACTCTACCAATTGAGTTACTCTCGCTAACTATTCTCTTGTTTGTTTTTTTAGTTAATCACTCTGTATTAAAATATTTTTTTCAACTGCTTTTTCAAGTGCTTTTACTTTTCTTAAGTTAAGAGCTACCAAACATTCGTTTCCCGTTCCATCCCAGTTATTCGGATGGTAGTATCGAAGGTTTTTATAATCTTTAGCCAAATATCCGGTATTACAGTTACATTTGTAACATACTCTGGGTATGGAGTTCCATGCGGGGTCATTAGAACATCCCTTCGAGATTTTACTTATAAGTAAAACTAAGGAGATTATAAAAACAGCTTTTCCTAGGCTTGCCAGACGAATACGCATTGGTTTAAACCTCAATAAGTAGGTTTGAACTCTCCAAAAAATAGAGAACTCTTTTTAATAGGTCTATATCATTTTCGTCTTCTTTCATATCTTAACGGTATGCGCTTCCTGATCCATTCTCAATTTGTAGTGCGAGGGTTTGTTGTTTGGTCAGAGCAATTTCCTCTTTAAGTAGTTTTTGGCGCTCTCTAATATAGTCCATTAGAACCCTCTCAAGTTTTTCGCTCATTTTATTGTTTTCTAGTAGCGCAGAAATGATTTCGTCTTCTTTCATTTGTTTCTTTTGTTTTGTGGTAAGGGTATGAGGACTTGCGCCTCAAACTTCGGTTTATCTTTTTCGTTACTAGTTTTCATTGTTTTGGTAGCCCTGGTGGGATTCGAACCCACAAACCCCGGATTTTCTTACCAACTACAACTTTCGTTGCTGACTCTACCATATAATAGTAGAGGCATTTGTGGTCTGGACTATCCCTTAACCATATTACTAAGGTTCCTTCCGTCTAGTCTCTACACCTTCTCAATACAAGAGGCTCGTATTGAGCTTGGCTCGGGATTACCATGCTAAAGGTTTCCCCGAATTTGAAAGGTTCTACCTAAAGGGTTTCCCCTAAAGGCACTCAAATTTTTAAAAGAATTAAGTCCGGTCCATATGCCAGTTCTGGTACAGGGCCATTTGTTTTAGTGGCTCCGTGTATAGGACTTGAACCTATAACAAATCGGTTAACAGCCGATTGCTCTACCAATTGAGCTAACACAGATTACATTTTGGTACGCTCGACAGGAATCGAACCTGTAACCCTTAGATTAGAAGTCTAATGCTCTATCCTATTGAGCTACGAGCGCATGATTTAGTGGCTCCGCGTATAGGACTTGAACCTATAACAAATCGGTTAACAGCCGATTGCTCTGCCAATTGAGCTAACGCGGAACTTGTTTTAATGGTTCCAGATGCCCCGTCTTACTAGGAACAGCTAACCTCACGGTTTAGCCCATCTGGAATAAGTTATAAGTTGGTAGGAGGGATGGGATTTGAACCCATGACCGTTCGTGTATAAGACGAATGCTCTGACCGGGCTGAGCTACCCTCCTTCAAGCTATTATAGCGAGGAGAGCTTCGTAACCAACCCTAAATTATTCCCTTTACAGCTATGTGTTGCCCAGATTGTCGGCGTCAACGATCAGGTAGTTGAAGGTAGAGTAGTTGTTTACGGAGTTACCCGAACTACCGTTTACAGCCTGATAAGCCCAAACATCACAAGGCCCGACAAACTCCAGCGGAAGCTCTAAAGATATCATGAAAGGTCCAGTAGCTTTTGTGGAGTAAATAAAAGGATTAAATTCATAAGAGGACGACCCTTCTCCGGTGTTTCCAGAAACAACCATTTTTGCTACTTGGCATTGTCCATCGGCGGTGTTACCGTTGGCGTTTGCGGCAGTAATGCTAAAGATGAGTAGTTTTTTTCCTTCTGGTATACCCCCTAAATGAGTCTCTACATGAGGGCTTGTGTTTGCTACTCCAGACCACAAAGCCATAGAAGTCCCTGGTGTGCTACTTAAATTTACGACGAGAGTATCTAATGTACCAGATTCCTTTATAGGTCCTGGCTTTGTTGAGTGTACAGAACCAAAAGAACTAAAAGAAAAAGGATCTACGGGCATTATGCTATCTCCTCTTTAGTTGTTGTGTAATATATAGACACAGCCGTTGTTAATGCCATTGATCCAGATACCACAGCTAACCACGACAACTTTGAGTTTTGGGTTATTTTTATCGGAGTATCATAAGCTATAAAAAAGGGACCGTTTTGGGTGGCTACCGCACCTAAATATTTTTTTCCATCTTCATCAACAAG
>Ga0208161_1000695_pt1 | contig 18697 bp, 40 predicted proteins | sample CB_VirMetaG_3_FD_184538 | JGI IMG/M metagenome (GOLD analysis project Ga0208161, IMG submission 184538) | Freshwater to marine saline gradient viral communities from Chesapeake Bay - CB_1508_1S Viral MetaG (SPAdes) (version 4) | ecosystem: Environmental > Aquatic > Marine > Coastal | place: USA...
AGAACAATCTAATGTTAAATCATCTTGCTCAGCAAACTTTTCTAATGTGTAGATAGTAGATCCTTCTAATTCTCTTTTACAAACACAGAATAAATTTTCATTTAATGCAGTAATAGATACAAACTCATCATCTGTTCTTGTTGTCCATAATGTCCAACCAGCTATCTTCTCTGCACGTACACTATGAAACAAGGCTAGTGTTCCGTCATTGTTAGTAAAAAAAGCAAACTGTTCTGGTCTAGTTGTTGTACCAGTTATCATAGTCATATCTACTGGAGCATTAACTAAATGAGATGCCAGGATAGATATAGATGTAGAAGCATAAGCGTTTTCTACATCACTAAATAAATATTCTCTAATCGACTTACCATTCTTTTGTGAATACAATGTCGCACCATCAAAGATAATAGGCTTTGCTCTACTGCAACCATAAGGTGTTTGTCTAAGAAATGTAATGTTAGCTGGTGTAACAGCAGAAGTATCTGTAGATGTAGGAACAAAGTATTCACCACCATCTGTTAGTACTTGTAAGTTTCTTGAAGATACTAAATGTCTAATTTCGTTTACTCTATCACCAGATACAAATACGTTAATAGCTTCATCAGCAAGTCCTGTACCTACATCAAAGTTATAATATCCACCTACTTGTGATCCTACTACAGCAGCAGGAGCAGATTTAATACCACCAAAATATAATCTATTATCATGGAATGTAACTGCTTGAGGATATCCTCTATGATCTGATATTAGTTCTTCTTCCCAATCAAAGTGAGGACCAGCACCAGCAGCTACTGTTTCAATAATAGTTACAGTAACATTACTAGCATCTGTATACCCAGTAATCTTCATTTGTGATCCATCTACTTTTAAATAATGACCAACGCAATCTGATAAAAAAACAGGACTACTTGCTGTAACTGTTCTTCCAGTACCAGTAGCTCCAGTAGATAATGTTACTGAAACTGAAGCATCTTCATATTTGTAAAATGGTGAATGAATTTTTTTAACACCTGAAACAATAACATCTTCATCCAATTCAAATTCAAATAATACTACTGTAAATGTACTTGCAGAAGTTCTTCTAATTTCTAGAGTAGGATTATCTCTATGTGTTATAAATACAGTATCTCCAAACTGTGCATAATTTAATTCAAATAATTGAGCTTCAGTCCAATTTACATTAGTAGTTATATTAGTATCAATAGCTACACCATCTGAATCATAAACATCTAATCTTCCATTAGATAAAACAAATACTGCTAGTTCATCATTAGAAAAAATAAAGGGAATAACTCTAGATTTGCCTGGCAACGTAGCTTTGTAGGTAGTTCCAGGTCTACGCATAATCCCACCTTCATCTAGTAAGTACCAATTACGCAGTGTCTTAGCTCCACTAAAGTAAGCTGAAGCATCTGTTCTGGTAATCAGTAATGGATTAAGTTCACCACTTCCAAAGTTAGTGTAAACAGTTCTTAGGGTGTTAGCCATTAGTACCCCCTAGTAGTTAATCTGTTTGTGATAAATCTCTTTGTACTTAGTTTCTTGTTTGTTACTTCTTGGCTATCTGTATTCTTAGCAATCAGTATTTGTCTTTCTGCTAAGTCTGAAAACTGTTTAATCATAGCTGCATCTCTTGCCACTGATCCAGCAAAGATAGAAGCTAGTGTATATTCTAATCCTAATTTAAAATACGCAGGAAACTCTGATTCATCCTGTCTAAATATATAATCAGCAATTAAAGCTGATTGTGAATCATATCCATTGACAAATACTTTATCTCCATACCTAGCATATTCAATAGGTATATCAGCCACTGTAATTGTATTTAACTGTAATAAATCTGGTGAAGTTGGTAATTGATAAGCATATTCATATCTCCCTGTAGGAGCTGCTGCTAATAAAGAAAGTTGTTGTTGTTCAGTAGAAAATCTCCATCTATGTCTACATAGAATGGATTGAGTAATATTTTCATAAATGTTGGAAGCTACCAATGCTTCTGTTGATCCATCATCAAAAGAAGAAATAGGTTGAGCGCCTATCATAATTAACGCTCTTGCACAAATGTCTACTTTGGTATCTGCCATTATTTAAAGGGGGGAATAAATCCCCCCAATATTGTTATGCAAGTATAACAGTTGTTACTGTAGCTGATGTTGCTGCAGATACAATTAAGATATCTACAACAGCGTTTGAACCGCCACTATTAACAATGATTATATCACCAGCGTTTAAATCACCTGTCGCTGATAAAAAATAATCTGCATCATCAATAGCAGTAATTGCATCACCATCTGCATAATACCATAGTGAGTTAGAATCTCCCATTTGAGAGATCTTTTTTAGTGGATTAGATGTTTCGTATGCCATTCTCTATCTCCTTATTCCGCACACTTCTGGATTCTTACACCATCACTATCAATTAGGACTGCTCCCATTGACATATATGAAGTTGTAAGGTGTGCTACTTTCTCAGGAATGTAGTTTACTTCAGTTCTTACATCTGAACCTACACCTAAACCTAAAGAAGATTTATGGAAAGCAATAGTGTTTCTGTCGCTAGAAGCGATAGATAAACCACTGAAGCCCATCCACATGAAAGACAACCATCTCTTAGCTGTCATACCACCTTTGTAAGGTAGATCTGCTTCACCGATATATTCAGCTCTTGAGAACTGATCTATATCTAAAAGGTCAGACCACTGTTTTGGACCGACTACCCAGTATCTTTGTCCATCATCTGGCACATCATTGTTACCAAAGATTTCAAAAACATTCTGAGCTTTGTCTAAGTTCATACCAGTAGTTGAACCAGCAGAGTTATTAGCTAGAGATGTTGCTCCTGCATCAAAAGTATCTGTGATGATTGAGTCAGTCTTACGACCTAAAGCATATGCAGCGTTTTGTGCTACAATGTTTCTCTCATCAATGTTTACTTTTAGTTCGTCTAGTTTGTCTACGTAATCAGCAGCATAAAAGTCTGATAGTGTTGCAGTTACATTTGAGTGAACTGAGTTCATAGCGACAACCTCAGCGTGTCTTGCTTTAGTTGAAGCAGAACCCTTCGCTACTTTTTGGAACTGAACAGTATTTCCTTTTACACCATTGACATTACGCACCATGCTCTTGAGTTTAGAACCCATTCGCTGATAAGCCATGTGAACTTCAGCTTCAAACTGTTTCACAAATGCTTGATCTATTGTTGCTGTCATTGTGTTTTCCTTTTCATTTATTGTTTATTTCCAAGTTGTCGTCATAAACCTTCACTAAGTTATCCATTACTGGGCAAAGTCCAGTTTAAATCGGCTTGTTAGTTGAGATATATTATATTTTTGTCATCTTTACAAGACAAGATGCAGGAAAACTATTGACATCTGCATAGGTATATGAACCATCATCTTCCTTAATATAACTAGCAAATGTCTTAATTACCCTTTTATTTCTTGTATGTATGTATGCTTCAGAGGTAACTAAAGCTGGAGATAAAGATTCCATATCTTTTTCACTATGCCAACCACTATCTCCAGTGGGATCTTCCCATATAAGTTTATATTTCTTATAAGGAAACTTAACCATATTTCTTCTGATATAGGTTAGTTACCTTTGCTATATATGCTGGATCTTTCATACCTTCTTTCCAATATCTTGGATCTTTCATCATAGATTGTAGATCTCTTTCATCTAATTCTACATCTATAACAGTATTCGTATTAGGTAATGGCTTACTTCTAGATAAGCTCATTATTTCTTCTAGAGCTTTAACGCCTTCAGCAGTAGAAGCAAGATTGGCAATAACATCATAGGAATCAGTAGAAAGATATTTCTTACTCCACAGATCAGCAGCTTCAATGCGTTCTCTTGCGTTATCTCCCAGTTTTGCCATTTCTTCTTGAAGATTCGGTAGACCAGCAATTTCGTTATTAACAAAAGCCGCCACTCCCTGATCGAATACTTCCTGTGATAATCCATTATCTCGACAAATTTGTTGCCAAGACTTAACAAGTTCTTGTTCTGGATCAACTGTGATTTCAACATCTTCTGGTACTTCTGGTAGCCTTACTTCATAAGATTCAGGAACGCTAGATTTTCTTTGGTTTTCATAATCTTCTTGTACTTGTTTGATAAGATCTTCAGTTCGCATACCAAGTTTCTGCTCCAGAGCTTTGTATGATGCACCCAGTTCTTCAACTTTAATTTCATTTCTTTCTGTATCCCAAAATTTTTCTGGAATATATTCTGGTATCTGAACTTCTGAAGTGTTTTCTTGAGATACCTCTTGTGTCGTTTCTTGTAATTGTTCTTCTGTCATTAAACCTCCTTATCAGATTCAATTCTTTTCTTGATGATGAAATATAAATATCTCATTCCTTCAAGATGTCGTAGATGTTCGTTGCTAACATCTCTACCAGCAACTGAATCTACTGTAATGGATCTTAAATAATCCAAAACCTTTTCTCCTATGACAGTACTAAATACTGCTGCCATATCCGAATTAAGTTCTCTTTCTCTTTCTTCTGTACGATAAAATCCATCAATAGATAGATGGCTTCCTTTAGGCTTGTTCTGGAGCTGCTCCCAACTCATTCATTCCTCCTTGTTGTTGTTGCATTACCTGTTGCATCTGCTGAACTACTTGTTGTTGTTCTGCTGCATCTCTAATTAGTTTCTCAGGTAAATTCATTTTCTCTGCTAGATATCTAGCTACTTCTTCTTGTTTGACAATAAGATTCAATACTTGTGGTCCAAATGTTTGACCTAGTGTTGCATTAAATCTATTCACATCAGCAATATCTTGTTCGTTCTGCGCCCTTGATAATGGTGATTCTGGAATAATTTTGATTTCTTTATTGTTCAATGAAGGTAATTCTATTCTACCTTGCTTCTTTAAAATGTAAATAACCCTTCTAATTAATGGCATAATAAACTCAGACTGTAATCTTCCAAAGGATGATCCAATCTGTCTAGATAAATCTGCCATTCTTTCAGCTACTTCTGTTGCTGACATAGGTGTACCTTTGGTTGGTCCAAGTGTTTCCATGTATAGAGCTTTACGAATATTAGTTCTCATATCGTCTAATACTAACTGAGCCACATCAAATCTACCTGCTGCACTAATAGGTTGTAGTCCTCTAGATCCTGGAGCTACAGGAATAATTGTGCCAGGCACTAATTGAATATTATCTGGATTAATAACTCCGTCATCTTCTAACTGATAAATACCAGAGATATTCATCTGTGCATTTTCTAAAATTAATTCAATGGTTAAGTTTGTTGTCTTAATAGCTGACATAGCATTAAACACTGGTCCACGACCATACACTTCACCACTTGCTTTGTTCCATCTAAATGTAATAAAGGGATTAGAACCTTGTCCTTCAAACTGATCTTCAAATATTATTTGTTCATGATCTTTGACACAAACAACATAATCATAAACTTCTTTGTTTGGATCTTTATAGTTTCTCATTGTACCTTCAATAACAGTACACTTAGCATCTGGCTCATTTAAAACTTTATCTTCTAAAGTATCTAAGTTAGCTTCTGGATATAAAATTTTAATATCACCTAATCTGATTTGACGTTTTCTAAATACGCAATCAATTCTATTATCTGGTCCAGAGTTTAAATAAACATGAGGTAATGGAATAGAATTAAATATAATAGGGTTAGTTGAATTACCTTCATTCACTAACATCACACCAGTACCAATCGCTAGATCCATAAATGATTCATGGACTTCTTGATTAAAGTTAGAAGCATGAAGTATCTCAAATATATAGTTAGTTATTTCATCTAACTGTTCATCTACTTGGGGAGCTATTTGAGGTGGTATCTCAATACCTGCTTTTAAATTAATCCATCTACCAAAGGTAGGAGTAATACCTGCCTGTAGTCTTGATGCAAATTCTTGAATACCTACGACAGCAGTTTCATCAAAGATTCTATCTGTTCTTTTTTCTCCAGGTGATTCATCATAAAATGCTTCTCTGCCTGGCATTGTATATTCATAGGCTTCTTCAAACTTAGGAATCCAATGTGTCTTTAACTGTTCTGCATGACTAAATCTTTTTAGAAATGTTTTAGAGTTCATGACTCCTGTATGAGGAGCTGATCTATAGTTAAAACTATACACTACTTACCACCACCAAAAGTTCTATTGGTTGCTGTAATAAATTTTCTTGATGCTTCTGTCATAGCTGCTCCTTGAATTTGAGCTAATCTAGCTTTTCTTTTTTGTTCTGCTTCAGCAAATTCTGTAGTGCTTTCTGTAGATGGTGTTGTTGCAGCAGTACTTCCAGAATCTTTACTATCTCCATAAGAAAAAAATCCAGAACTAGATACACCTTTCATAATTGCACCTATTGGACTTAATGATCCAGATATAGCAGCATTAATAACTGTAGGTATTAATCCTTTAACTGGTTGTGGTTTAGGTGTGTATTTAGAAAACTCTCCTGTATATCCTGGATCAGGAGCTTGACCACCTACTAAACCTCTAACTATATCTCCACCTAATTCTCTCAATGTTGGTTCATTAGCTGTAATTCTACCAGTAAAGTCTTGAGCAGTTACTCCTGTTCTATAAACAGGCTTACCATCTTTTTGTGTTAAACCTTTAACAGTAGGAGATGCTTCTACAAATTTAACACCTCTACCATAGTTAGCAGCTTTTTGTAATTCAGCTTCTCTCTTTTTAGAAACTTCTCCACCTGTCATAATGTTTTCCATTAAGGTAGCTGTTCTTGATTCTCTTGTTACATCTCTAGGAGATCTTGCTGCATTAGCTGATCCTGCTGTTGATCTAGTAGATCCCATTATGTTTCTTTACCTTCTGAATAAAATCCACGACCACCAGCTCTAGCAAATAAAGATCTTGATCCTAGTTTACCAGCAGCAAATCTTTTCTTTCTACGTTCTTCAGCTTTAGCTAATTCTTCTTTTTCTTTTTCAGCAGCAATACGTTCTTCTTCCATTTGTTTTTCTAGTGCTTTCTCACTAGCTGACTTTTCATATTTAGGTGGTTTTAAAAATCCCATTGTTCACAACCTTGTTTCTTTAAATATTTATATAACTGATAAGGGGTAATAATCAACTTATTTATTCCTAGTATTCTCATTACAGTAGTAACACAAGAATGTTCTCTTAACCATGCAGCTTGGAATAACCTGAACTTCTGCCTGAATAATTTAGCTTTTATAAACGTACCCCCCATAGATTTAACAAAATCAAATACTTTAGCTACATCTTCTCCGTTCAATATTTTTACATCTAATCTTTTATGAATATGCTCTATGGCTATCCATTTTTGTTGTTTAACGTCATATCCTAACATTCCACAATGAGCCATCCCTTTTCTTCTAAAGATATGATACCACTCCTCATGAGGTGGATCAAAGAAGTAGATCAACCATTCCTTCGGAAAATATCCCACTTCTTCCTCCTGTTCATGGAACTACGATCAAAGATATTCCAATTCTTATAAGCATTAGCTACTTGTGGTCTAGCTGGACCTACAGTCAATGATCTACCTTCACCAGCACCTAGCATCAGATACTGTAGTGCATCATGTACATGGGAAAACTTATTCTTGTTAGGTTTATCTTCATATCTTTCTCCAGAGGTTTGGATTCTTCTATAATGATATCCACCTAAGAATCCTTTACGTAAAGACTTACAAGATTTATTTAACAAAAAGCCAGGCTTTCCATCTACCATTCTATTCAATGCAGTTTCTACAGATTCTATTCTGAGTCCTACATCATTGGATGGTGCAGGAAAGGCTTGGATGCCTTGTTGTCTAAGTATCTGAAACGGAGTTGTTTCATCTGTCTGCGCCCTAAAATCTCCAGCAGGATCTCCAAATATTTTTAAATCTTTATCAGCACAATGTTTAATAATCTCATGCTTGAGTAATTCACTAAACTTAACTGTACCTATATCAAAACAAACGAGTTCATGCAGGATTAACCATCTACCATCTGGTAGCTTCTGACCAAAGACAGCAGAAGGTGTAAGACCGAAGTCTAATCCAATATAAACAGTAACAGGTGCAAAAGGTACTTCTTCATCTGCTAAGTGGACATCTTCTCTAAAAGATGGATAAACTAACTTACCATCTTCTATTGTTCCTAATTTATTTAAAACATAAACGTCAATCCAAGACTTAGACTTTCCTCGTATGATATTTGGATAGTAATCTGGTGTAACATTTTGAATATTTTCTGCATCACTGTTAAGTTCATAACCTTTAATCTTATCGTTTTCTTTCTTCTCAATCATACCTGGAGGTTGTACAAAAAATTTCCAGTTGTCTGGTTTGACTAACATAATAGATTCTTCTTGGCTCATATGATCTGGCATAGGAACTTCACCAGACATAATGGACCACCAATGATCTTCATCAGGTGCGTTGGTATCAGCAATAACACCATACCAAGTAGGTCCACCATCTTTCATTGAAGGAAATCTACCAACACGCATTGTACACGCATCCACAATAGATTTAGGAATTTCTCTTGCTTCATTGATCCATACACCAGTTAATTCTAAAGACAATAGTTTCTTGACATCTTCTGGTCTATCTAGTGCTAGAAAGATAACTTCTAGTTCAACATCTCCTACATGAATGTTATGGGTAAAAGGAACAGAGTAAGCAAAGTTACCAAATGAATTTTCTGGAAACCAATCTAACCATGTCTTGATGGTCGTTGTCTTTAACTGAGGGTTGGTATTTCTAATAACTGCCCATCTAGATTTACGTTTACCATCTGGACCAGGTTCTTGTTTTAAGGCACGTCTAAAGATTTCAATACAACAAGATACAGACTTCCCTGATCCTACTGGACCACGTAATCCTCGAAAGAAGGAATCATCCTTCATAAAGGTTTTAACGATTGTACCTGGAGCTTTATAGTTGAGTTCTGTCAAGCAATACCATTATCTACAGATCTTTTGATTAACTTGTAGATAGTTTCTGGTAAGAGGGAGTCTATAAATTTATCGGCTTCATGGTCCGAGAATCTTAGATCTTTAGGATAGTGTTTGAAATGTTCCTTCTTCACTATCTTACGAAGTCTTTGACGATCCTCGTAAGATAGCTCCTCTGCGTACCTCATGTTTAATTAAATAATAGACCTGCAATAATTAATAAAGCAGCACAACAAATAAATATCTTTGCATTCTTGTTGAGTTTATTCCATTGAGTTTTTAACCAATCCATTACTTACCATACCCTTTCTTTATGGTGATTTTCTTTCCAGACTTCTTAGCGTCTTTCTTAGCAGCTGCCATTCCAGCTTTGGTATATGGATATTTTTTCTTTCCTACATTAGGCATTATAAAACCCTCCTAAACGGTTTTACTTTGGCAGCAATAGACTTAGGTTGTTTAACAAATTGTTTCCCACTCTTACTGCCTTTTCTCTTAGCTCTAGTTGTAGCTGCATATTCACTAGCAGTCAATGACTTGATCGCAGCTTCTGGTAAGTAGCGTTCACCAGTTTGACTGGATGGCTTTCCAGATTTGGTTCTCCATTTCTGTTTAGTCCATGCCTTCAAACTTTGTTGTGGCTTCTTCATCTATAACCACCACCCTTTGCTTTATATTCTTTGGCTAACATCTGAGCCTTTCTAGCAGACCACTGTCCAGGCTTTCCTCCTTTACCTCCAGCTTTAATTCGCTGAAATAAACTCTTTCTCATTCCAGGCTTGGTATAATTACCTGCCTCATTGACTTTACTTACCATTTGACTTTATCTGCCCAATAGGCAGCAGACATATTCCCTCTAGCTATATTTCTGGCATGTCTAGCTTTAAAAGACTTTCTTTTCATTTTCATTCTTTGAGATTCACCAGCTTTGGGTTTCCCTGCTGTACTAGCTCCCTGTTCTCCAAATCTAATTGTTTTGACTTTATCTCCAGACTTAGCAACCACAACATGAGATTTCTTGGGATGTCCAGGAGTTCTTTTTGGTTTATTAAATCCAGATACTCCTGCTCGTGTTAGACGTGGATCTGCCATTATTTCTTCATCTTCTTTAAAGTCTTAGCTAGGTTCACCCTTGCCATTAACTTCTTGTTCCCTGTTTGCTCTGCCTTCTTCTTCATCTTAACAAGATCAGAAGCACTTAACGTTTCGCCTTCCTTTAGCAGCTTCATTCTCTTGGCAGTAGCTCTTAAAGCACCAGGCTTCTTAATCGCCTTTTGTATCCATTTCTCAGCCATAAACGTACCTTACTAAAAAAAAATTTATTTTCAACGCTGTTTGTAATGTTCACTACAAAGGAAATAATAACTCCCTATCTCGTTCTTGATATGAAAGGGAGCAAATTTTCCACACTCACGACAACGACAATACTTAACGTGTTCTTCGTGTGTCCAGCTTAATATTTGTAACTGATTGTAAAACGTACTATTTTGAGGTTTATTGTTTGTACAGGTGGTTCTACTCAGCTGTCGCCCTGTGTTTCTAACCCCCCTATCCACTCAGTCTAGATCTATCTTTACTGACAAAGTTCCAGCATGAGAATGTTGTACTCTATCAGGAGCTTTGAACCCACTCCTATCTAAGATATCTTTGGATGCTTCGAGCTTCACATAATCACTCTTGGCTTCTGTGGCGAGTCTTACAATAGTATGTACTGCTGGGATAGCACCGAGCCTACCAATCTCAGCTACCTTACTGTTAAAGTATTCAATTACCTTTGGCAGACGAAGTGTCTTTGAAGCAGTTACTCTACCACTTTCTCCCTTTGCATATCCAGCGATTTGACTTGCTTTTGCTATGCTACAATTATGGGTTACGAGGGTATCAACTAACATCCTTTGCTTATACGTTAAACCATCCTTCCCTTTTACTAAACTAGCCATAACGATAGATACCTTGCTACGTATACTGATGTCAAGGCAATAATTGTAACAACTTGTATTGACGAAAGGGATTCCCCCTCTCGACTCCCTGCTCTGGAATACTCGTTAAAGAAGGCTCTCTCTCTCGTTGAGATCATTCGTTGTAATAACAGTGTACTAGGATCAGCACTAACACCAACGAAATATCATCTAATTTTACTGCCATGTCCATAGACAACAAGCCTGTCGCACCACGAGGGTGCAGACAGTTTGTCGCAAGGACATTCGTAAAATCAGTGATCTACACCAAAAGGTAATCAACGAGAGATCAAGCTCTCACCGTACCAGGAGGTATACAATGAAGGATGTACAAGAATTAATAAGAAAACTAAGGATGATAGAACATGACCATAATAAGGTTATATCAAACGAAGGAGGAGATGGTCCAGATTGGATGTGGTTAAGTGGATACTCACAAACCATAGATGATATGGAAAAGTTAATAGAAGGATATGGAGTAAAGATATCAGAAGATAAAGTAGTGTATTTAAAGGAGGAAGATAATGAGTAAATACATAGAACACTTAGATAAAGAAGCTACAGATATATTAGATAGAATCAAGTATCTGGAAGAATGTGAATTGTACGAAGAAGCAGAGATGGAAAGACAAAGACTGCAAGGTACAATGTATGGTAAAGAGTTAGATTACAATGATGTAGAGGAGGTATTATATGTCAAGTAATTACAACGAATGGAGAATAGAGTCATCAGACTTACAATCTATCAATGATGCTAGTTCAACAGATATGAACAAAGTATTTGATCTGTTATATCCACAAGGATCAGTATTTATGCAAATGTGGGTTAAAGACAGTATGATGTATGAATGTCTGGGAGCAAATACAAATATGAATAATGCTTCATCCAGAGCAGATACAGCTAAAAGAGCATTGTTAAGATTTAAAGATGAAAGATCAGACAATGTTACTGAGATAGGTCAAAACAGAGAATATGATGTTGTATCTACATTCAGAGGATGGTCAGACTATGCAGATTATTGGACTAACCGATATGATGTATGGTCTACTCAGTTTGAAACTATCTATGGTGAAACATGGGAAGTAGCACTGAAAACAAAGAATGCAAGAAAAGCATCAAGATCAGAACTAAGACAACCTAATCAGGAAGAACTCAATGAGTATGCAGAAAAGATACTCAATGCAGAGATTAGTACATTAACTAAATAACAGTTTCACTTAGGATAGTGGGGATATTCTCCCCATTATCCAACTATTTTTTTTTATAAAAGATAAATGCTGGGAGGTCCGAATGGAATTAGCTTTATTGTTTTTAATATACATCATGTGGAAGGAGGCAAACAATGACCATAGGAAAAATATTAAGCGTATTAGGAATATCACTTCTGACAATGTCAAAGGATATCTGGAAAACGATTAGTACATTTAACTTTCAAACCAATGCAGATTATATCGGTACATTTGTAATCGTATATCTATCTTTGGGTGGAGGTTTTGTATTCTCAATGATCTTACTAGGTGTCAATCCTACACTAGTACTATCAGTCATAGCAACACCTGTGTGGATATACATTGTATTCACTGCTAACAGAGTAACTAAGTACATAGTAAATAAAAAGAAAGGTAATAAATAATGATGACAGTACTATCAGTATTGGGATCTATCGTTCTAATCTTATACATAATATCAATGATAGTAGGAGGATATCTATCATATAAATTTATAAAACAAATCATGGATGAGGACAGCAAGGCGTAAGCCTTGCGTTAGGAGTTTGTCGGTCCGTAGCCGATATTTTGAAAGAAAGGAAATTATGTCATTACTAAAGAAAATACAGGACTCTGATATACCACCATCAACGTATGAAGGTAATGAGTTAGATGATGAAGGACTAGATTATCTAGCAAAGGTATATGAAGAAAACAAATCCGTAGGCTTCGACACATGGGAGGAACTCAAAGAGAATGTTTATATCTCTATGTTACAAGGAGGATATCCCTTCCGATTAAAAGATGAGATCTATGAAACAGTCGATCAAGCAATCAGAGATGACTATCCAGATCCAGACTACGAAGATGTACCACAAGGAGAAGATGAATGACTCATGAAGATACAATATGGGATGTAATATATTCACAAGCTAACAAAAAATTACACGTTAGTGAAGGAATACATAGAGGTAATCAGATGTCATTTACAATATCAATGAGAGATTATCATCAATCAGATAATCCAAGTGTATATGACGAAGAACTCTATGAAGTAATCATTAGAAAATATAATGAACAACATGATTAGGAGAACATGAATGAAAAACTTAGATGACGTTACAGATTTTATGAATCAAATACTTACTTCACCATATAAATATCCTGGTGATTCTTATAATCCTACAGATAAAGAAAGATATACACTTCAATCTATTGGTGGATTTATTGGTGGTAAACGCAACAACAAAGTATCTTTAGAGATATGGTATGAGGATTACAATCTTACCGATAAAGGTATTGATAAAAGATATGTCTACAACATAGATATAAAAATGAAGGAGGTATCTTCAAATGAAGTTACTGGAAGTAAGTAAACTAGAATCTTTATTGAATGATCTTATTAAATGCCAGGAGGAAGCAGGAGTTATTATGACTGATGCTAAATATATCCACGAAGCATCTATGGATTTAGATGAAAGAATCAAAGACATAGGAGATCGTCTACATAAATTAATACAAGATAACTTGGAGGACTAATGGAACATATAGAATGTTACAGATGTAATGGACTAGGTGTCATCCCTTGGGGTGATGCACCAGATGAATCAGATCCCTGTGATGAATGTGAAGGACATGGCTATTGGCTAGAGGAGGTAGAAGATGAGCGAGTCGCTTAAAGTATTACAATTAAGATGGATTGAAACAGTACAAGAAATGTACAATGCTCTTAGTAAAGATGCAGTACAGTTTGATGTTAAACATAAGTTTGACGAGGTTGTGCTGGTACATAACGAAATGGTTACACAGTTCTGTAACACTATAGATAATGTAGAAGCAGAACTAATCCAATTAACTCATACGATTAAGTATTTAAATGAAGCAACTACAAAACTAAAGGAGGAAATAAAAAATGGGTAGATATTACGAAGGTGATATAGAAGGTAAGTTCTGGTTTGGTATACAATCCAGTGATGATGCAGACTTCTTTGGATCACCAGGTTTTCAACCAGATTATCTTGAGTATTATTTTGATGAGTCAAACTTACAAAAGATACAACAAGGTTTGGATATGTGTTTAGAACAACTTGGTGATAAAAAGAAAATATTAGATGATTTCTTTGAACAAGATGAAGGTTATACAACACAACAAGTATGTGATGTATTAGATATACCTGTGCCTAAACCAGGTATATCAATAGAAGCACATAAGAAAACTAAATACCATCATTATTTAGAATGGTATGCACGATATCAACTAGGTAAGAAGATACTAGATCGTGTTAAATCAGATAAATTTTGCTCATTCAGAGCTGAACTATAGGAGGAACAATATGTTACCACAAGAACTAACCTTTCAGGTACGTGAAGAACCTGTATACAATCAACATGGCTCAAGGCTAGATGGCTATAAGCAGTTGGTTAAAGATGAGAACAATGAACTAATTGCAGTTCATAAGAATACATACCGAGTCATATCCCATGACACAGCGTATGAAAAAGCAGTAGAATTTCTTAATGAACACTTTGATACCAATGGTATGACTGAACAACACAAGTGGTCTAATCATGGTGCTGTGATGGCTACTCGTTTTACTTTACCTGAGTATCAGATCCCATTCAAAGATACATCTATTGGTCTAGAAGCTGTGATATGGAACAGCTACAACGCTATGCGTTCATACCGATTTGATTTAGGTTTCTACCTATGGCTCTGTCTTAATGGACTCAAGAGTTCAGTCTGGGATATCAGTTTGAATACTGCACACAAAGGTAGTGGTGAGATTAAACTAGCATTACCTGGTGGTTATGCAGCTCTTGATGGACTACAAACTGTACATAACTACATGACTAACTGGTTAGAAATACCAGTAGATGACTATCAGTTTGAAGCTGAAGTAGATAAACTATGCTATCAACCAACACGTACTGATAAGAGTCATGTCAATCAACAACACAAGAACTACATCATTGACCAGTACAATGGTAACTATGCACAACAATTTGGACCTAATAAATTCAGTGCATATCAAGCAATCACACACTGGAGTACACATTATCCTAGCGATTCCGTAAATACTCGCTATGATAGAGAGAGGAAAGTGTCTAACATGGCTTGGTTTAGCCAAGCAGCGTAGAGTTTAGATGGGAGTACAATCTAATCCTTCCTCCTCCAAAAGTACTCCCATCCTACAGTCCAATGAACCATGTAACTAAACTAACAAAGGAGAGTTTCGTGATTGAAAGATGTAATAAATGCGAAAGAAAATATACTAAAGCTATGCTTATTCAGTTTCAACAAGCTATGTTTTGTATCAGATGTTTTAATAGGAGTGGATATGAAAACCAAACTAAGAAAAGTAACTAAGTTATGGAAAGGAATGTACATCTCTTTGAGAGATTATGAAATCCAACAAGCCATTGATAAGAACTATACTATCCAGGCAGTTCACAAAGGCGAAGTGATGATGCTTACACCATCAAGATTAAAGGAAATAGATTTATCTGTAGGCACACCACAGAAATCAATATATGATGGTAAGTCTTATAGACTTATAGATTTGAGGTGGAATCCATATGACAGATCAAATAAATCCAAGCCATTATAAGGAAGGCAACATTGAAACTTATGATTTTATTAGTGCAAAAAAATTATCCTATGCACTAGGAAATGTGATAAAGTATATTGTTAGACATAAGTTCAAAGGAGGAGTCGTAGATCTAGAGAAAGCAAAATGGTATCTACAAAAAGCTATTGATGAATACGATAGATCCTAAGTTCCTTGCACGTAAACTTGCTAATGAAAAGAAACTCAGACCACCACGTATTAAATATAATATGCGTGATCCAATGCAAAGAAAGAAAGCCTGGATTAATTCTGTTTGTTACTTTTGCTATCTAGAAAAAGGTAGGAATGTAGCTAATGCTTTACGTATTGAGATGAACAAACCTTATGTGCAACCTAGTATTAAAAAGATTGCTAATGATTTATGGTCTAGAAAAAAACAATTAGAAAAACTTATCGAGAGGAAGGTAAATGATGACATCAAAAAACGAGCCAAACAAGTTCGACAGAACAAAAGGCATAGGGGGTAGTGATGCTACTAAGATAGTAGCTGGTGAATGGAGAGATTTATATCTAGAAAAGAAAGATCTAAAAGAATCAGATGATCTTTCTTTTGTACTACCAGTACAGCTAGGTATATATACCGAACCCTTCAATAGAGATTGGTTTGCTGCACACAATGATGGTTTGTATGTAAAAGAATCAGAGGATGTATTGTATCACAAAGACTATGATTACATCTATGCTAATCTAGATGGATTTGTATTAGATGATAACTTCAAGAAGCAAGGTGTGTTTGAAGCTAAGCACGTTCATCCATTCACTAAAGATGAAACTTTACTAGAAAAATATTATGGTCAGATTCAACACTACATGATGGTAACGAAACTACCCAGAGCCTGGCTATCTGTATTGTTTGGTAACAGTAAATACAAAGCATTTGTAATTGAGAAAGATAAAAAGTTTCAAGACAAACTGCTCAATGCAGAACGTAGATTTTGGCAACATATCCAAGAGGAAGATGAGCCACCAGTACACGTAGACATAGATGAAATAGGAGGACTACATGACTAACAAAAGAATATGGGATCAATTCAAACATACTGATCCTAAGTTTACTAAACCATTTACTAAGTTTGGTAGAACATTAACAACAACTGATCCTATGTATCAAGTAATGAGGATGACTGATTACTTTGGTCCAGTAGGTGAAGGTTGGACATACGAAGTAAAGTATACCTACACTGAGCAGAATGTATTTGCTGAACTCAAGATAGGTTGGAAACAAGATACCAACAAAGACTTTAATTGGTATGGACCAGTATCAGCAGTTAATCCTTTATACAATAGTAAGGGTTCACTAGATGATGAAGCACCTAAGAAAGCTATGACTGATGCTATGACTAAAGCTATGTCGCATTTAGGTATGTCAGCAGATGTATTCTTAGGATTGTTTGATAGCAATAAATATGTTTCAGAAATGAAAGAAAAGTTTTCTGCTAAATCAAACGTAGATCAATCAAAAGTAAGGGAGGTAACAAATGCCAACTGATGCAGATAAAGTAACAGAAAGTTTGCATTATGAATTAGGTAGTATTTGGGAAGAATTACAATCAATCAAATACTCTCTAAAAGAAATAAGAGAACTTTATAAAAAAGAACTATTACACAAAGGAGTAATTAAAAATGATAAATAGAGTAATACTAGTAGGTAGATTAGGTACAGATCCAGAGATCAAAGCTACCAGCAAGGGTGATGAGTTTGCTAACTTTAGCCTGGCAACTTCAAAGAAGATCAAGACCAAAGATGGTACATGGCAAGAGAAAACTACTTGGCATAAGGTTACTACCTTTGATCCTAATCTAACACAAACTATTAAGAACTATGTGAAGAAAGGTACAATGCTATACATCGAAGGTGAGATAGATGTATCTGATTACACAGATAGTAATGGTAACAAAAGATATAACACTTCTATCATTATCCCTAGAATGGGTATCATGAAGATGATTAGTACTAAGGGTGATGCTAAACAATCACCTACTAAAGACATCAATGATGATATGCCAGATGACGATATCCCTAGCGATATCCCATTTTAAGTTTTGTGTGGTAGTAATCGTAATTGCCTCGAGGACACACTACTTTAAAGTCGTGCAAATGCCGCCACGAAGTACGTGCCACACAAATAATTTATGGTCTGGATGAAAGAGGAAACCCAGTTAAATTATTCCTGCTCTACAAATCAACCTCTGTAGAATAATACAAAGCCATAATAAGTTTCCACATGGGTAATAACCACATGGGATATAGTTTTACTCATGTACCAGGATGATGGTGATTGAGTAGAATGACAAGGTGCTAGTACTAAAACTCTTTATTAAGAAAGGATAATTAGTTTGTGTATATATCCCCTAGTATTAGCACCTTACAAATGATAGAAAGAGTTAATGACAATGATTGTTAAAGGAGAACTAGACGAATTGGTAGACACACTTCAAGATTATAGTGTCTATCTCAAGCAGTTCGGTTATGACACCGATACTATTTTTGCAGCATATGCCATCATGGCAGCTTCGCTATCAGGCAAAAAGATCAAGAAGAATAAATCCTCAGATGCTATCAAAGAACGAATGGGAGAACTTAGTGTTGTCCAAGTTCGTGCTTCTGGTACAGTTCACTAGCATATTCCACAGCATCAAAACTATGATGTTCCCAAAACTTATGTTCTGGTTTATACTTACCCCATGTCAGATCCGAATGGTGTTCAAAACACAATGGTACTACAAGCTGATTAGATCTTTGATGTTGAACCTGGCTACCACGTAGATGATGAACATTCATTGGTGAATTAGACATACAACCTGGAACGCAGCATCCTTCTTGGATGATCTTCTTAAAATATTTTTTATCTTTAGACGTATACTTTGCCATCCCACGAACCATCCTTCCTTAATAACATTGGAACTATGGATGGTACACCATTAGTGATGACACCACAAGATAAGATTGGCTTTGCCATATTGACTTTCATGTAA
>Ga0208161_1000698_pt1 | contig 18684 bp, 32 predicted proteins | sample CB_VirMetaG_3_FD_184538 | JGI IMG/M metagenome (GOLD analysis project Ga0208161, IMG submission 184538) | Freshwater to marine saline gradient viral communities from Chesapeake Bay - CB_1508_1S Viral MetaG (SPAdes) (version 4) | ecosystem: Environmental > Aquatic > Marine > Coastal | place: USA...
TTTTAATTAATAAAATTCTTGGTAAAAAAGCTCAAGCTGAAAAAGATTTATTAGAAGAAGTTGAAAGTAAGATTAAAGCTGCTGATAGTGTTAAAATGTCTGAACAAAATGTTAATCAAGAATATGTAGGTAAAGATGTTAAAGTTTCTGATGGATTATATGGAAATTTAGATAGAACATCTGAAGATTATAAATTTTTTAGAACAAAAAATTATAGTGCAATGGAAAATTTAGCAAAACTAAGTTATAATTATACAGATAAAAATAATAATGAAACTATTGCAAGAGTTGGTCAAGAATTAAATATTGCAAATCTAAAATCGTATTTTATATTAGATAGAGATAATAATATATCAAAATTTAAAGAAGGTGGTTCTGAATTTGCAAAAACAACTTCTAATACATTTAAACAATATAAAGATTATTTAGGAACAGTAAATAGTACAGATGAATTATATGTAATATATAAAGGAGATGCAAATAAATTACTTAAACATTATGATAAAGGTAATCTAGATGGAGATATTGCAAATAGATTTAAACAATTTGCAGTACCTGTTACAAATGGAGCAGTATTAGGTGAAACTGGTGATTTTAGTAATATATTAAGAAAAGAAAGTAATATAATTATTGTTCCTACTGGAAATACTATAGATTTTAATAATACTATTAAAGGCACAAGTAAATTTATTAGTGAAGGACAAAGAAAAGATATTGGAAAAATATATACTAATGTTTTAATTCAAATGTCAACAAATATTGTTGATGGTAAACCACAAGTTAATATTCAACAATTAAAAAATCTTAATAATAATTTACAAAACTTAGAGTATGGTAAAATAAATCAAACATTAGCTGCAGTTAATAATAATTTTTTAGCTGAATTAATTAATAATAATATAATTACAAAAGAAGAAGCTAAAGAAAATTTACTTTTTAATACTACATATGAAAAAAATGAAAAATTTAAAAACAAAATTGATACATTAGGAAATGTAACTCCTGATAATACTTCTACTGGTTCTACTAATACAAAATCTATTTCTACTATTACATTAGATAATGGTCGAGTTGTTCCATTAACAGAAAAAAATATACAATACTTTAACGAAATTGGTTTTGATTATAAAAAGATTCCAGTAAATAATACTGCAGTTACAAACTCTGAAAAAAAGGTAACTCAAACAACTGGTGATGGTTCTGTTGCAGAAAATATTTATGGTGTAAATAAAAATATATCAACAAAAATAGAACCATCTGAATTAGGTGATACTACATTTAAAAATTTAGAATCAGTTTTAAAAGTATTACCTAAACCAATGACAGGTCAAGAAATAAAAGATAACTATAAGATTGATTTTCCAATCAATTTAAAATCTACATTTGTTCCTTTAAAATAATTACTATGTATGGCAGAACAAAATCAAATAGACTTTTCAAAATTAGAAGGGGTAACACCTTTTAATTCTACTGAACAAGTAGAACAATCTACATCTGATAAACAATCTATAATTCAAACTGAACAACCTTCAATAGACGTTTCAAAATTAGAAGAAGAAGAAGTAACTCCTGTTAAAGAACAACCTGAAATTGATTTTTCTAAATTAGAGGGAGTTACATCTGTTAAAGAACAACCTGAAATTGATTTTTCTAAATTAGAAGGAGTTACATTTACTACAAAATCTGAACAACCTTCTATTGTTAAAGAGGAAGAACCATCTTGGTTTAGAAAATTTCTTTATGGTTTTGATAAACAAGACCAATTCTTTGGTAATGTATTTAGAATAGGTAAAGCAAAATTTCAAGATATTAGAGATGATAATAGAGATTTACAACAAGTATTACAAGATAATGCTGGTGTTGAAAACCAACAACTATTAAATAGATTTAATGAATTTAGAAATAAAAAATATGATGATGATATTTATGTAAAAGCAGGTGAAGTAGCCTCTATGTTACTTGACCCATTTTATTTGTTAGCATACTTAACACCTTGGGGAAGAGCTGCCTCTGCTAGTTATAAAGGATTAGCAGTTCTTGGAGGTACTACTGTTGGATTAGATAAATTAATTTCTGATTACACAAAAACAGGAGAGTTTAAACCTACTGATGCTGCTATCTCTGCAGGTAGTGCCGCTGTATTAGGCCCTGCTGGTATGAAAGTTTTTAAAACAATTGGTAAATATTTGCCAGGAGCAGATAAGAAAAAAATTGCACAAGTAATATCTGCAGCTGAAGGTTCTAAAGCTAAACAATTAGGAATATCAAATTCTGAATTTAAAAAAATAAGTGAAATTGTAGGTGATAAAGAATTTATTACAATAAATAATTTAATTAAAAATACTGGTGAAAATTATTCTAAACCATTTAAAAAATTAACTTTTGATTTTGATAAAAAATATGATAATCTTAAAAAAATAATATCTCAATTACAAGATTTAAATACTACAAAATTTACTAAAAAAACTGAAAATAAAATTAATACTTTAATTTCTAAAAAGGATGAATTATTAAAACAATTTAAATTAGATAAAAAAGAATTAGTTAAAAAACAATCAAACTTATTACAAAAAGAAATTGAATTAACTAATAAAAGAGATGTAAAAATTTTAGAAAAATTAAGACAAAATGAAAGTCTTACAGATACTACTCTTAGATATGTTTTGTCAGCTTCAGCTAGACCATTATTTGGTGCAGGAGTTGGTTATGCTTTTGGTACTTTGTGGGGTGCTGATGATGATGATTTAAATAAATGGATATGGGGAGGTGCTTTACTTGGAGGATTACAAAAAGGCATACAAGCTAGTAAAGTATTACAAGTAGGTGATAAAACCGCAGCTAGTAATATTTTAAATAACGAAGCTGTAAAATTAACTTTACAAAACCTTAGAGAAATAACTGCAACAACTACTGCTACTAAACTTAAAGCATTTGGTGGTAAGACAGAAGAATTAGGAAATATTTTATTACAAAATTTAGATTCTCCTTATGCTAAAAATTCTATTTCAAAAGTAGCTGATGAAATTCAAAGAACATGGACTATGAGAGCTGTTAAATTAGTCAGCAAATATAATTCAAAAGAAAAAACAAATGCTCTTAATTCTTTACGAGGTTCAAAAATTACATTAACTAATAATGAACAAGTATTAAAAAGAAATATTCAAAATTATTTAGATGATTTTAAAACTTTATATAATGATGCAGGAATATTTGCAAAACAAAATATTGATGATTATTTTCCACGAGTTTATGATTTTAATAAAATACAAAAAAATCCAAAAGCTTTTGAAGAAGCACTAATTAAAATATTTAAAAATAAAAAAGTAAAAAATCCTATAGATGAAGCTAAAAAATTTCAATCAAAATTAAATGATGTTTCTAATTTTAATATAGTTAGAAGTAATATTGATGATTTAATTAATGATAAAAAAATAAGTAATAACTATATTATTACTCCACTAAGTAATCATATTAATCAACAAAGAAAATTAACTGGTTCATTTAATGATGTAGAAAAAATATTAAGTGATGGTGGATTTTTAATTAATGACCCTGCTCAAGTTTTATCTTCGTTAGTAAATCGTTCTGCTAATTCAATTGCATTTGCACAAAGATTTGGACCTAATGGACAATTTTTAACACCTTTCTTTCAAGGTATAAAAGATAAATATAAAAATACAGGTAAAACAAATTGGAGAGAATTAGCACAAAAAGAAATTCAAGTAGTTAATAATACTATTGAAGCTTATTTTGATAGATTTGGAGCAGTTCGAAAAAATCAATTAAAAGCAACTTCAGGAATTCTATCAACCATATCAAACTTAAATATGTTAGATAGAGTTACAATTGCATCTTTAGGTGATTTAGTACAACCATTTACTAATTCTACTAACTGGTCTACTTGGCTAAGAGCATTATCACAAACATCATTAACTGCTAAAGGTGAAACTGGTTTAGCTAAAAATTTAGCACTAGCACAAGGAAATGAAATAAAAGTTGCATTACAAAAACCATTAGCAATTACAGGAGATGAAATATCTTCTCATGCTAGTTGGTTAGGTAATGATAAATTAAGTTTAACTGCTGTTAACAATTTATTTTTTAAAATATCAGGATTAGAATGGATAACAGGATTTGCAAGAAGATTTGCTTATAATGCTGGTGCATCTGATGCTTATGTTACATCAAGAAATTTTGCAAATTTTGTAAGTAAAGGTGGAAAAATTAATTCTAGTAAAGGTGCTAGATATGTTAAAGATTTAGAAAGATATGGAATTTCAATAAAAGATAGTTTACGAATTGGAAGTAATGAATCATTTGATAAGGCAGCTAAAACAAGTATTGGTAAACAAAATTTAAATAACGCAGGAATATTAGCAGCAAATAGAGATGCTATTATTCCTCAAGTATCTAATAGACTATTATTTACACAAAGTAATACACCATGGGTAAGATTGTTAGGTCAATTTTTATCTTGGTCAATGGCTAAGTCAGCACAAACAAATAAAATTTTATCAAGAATAGAAAATGGTGATACTAGAACTATGGTAAAATTATTAGCTGCTCTTCCTGTGTATGGTGGTATTCAGGAATTAAGAGAATTAGCAAAATATGGAGAAGTAAAAACTGATATAGATGCAGATACAGATGATTGGTGGTCTGAAGCTATTAGATTATCAGGACTTCCAGGTGTAGCACCAGAATTTTTAGCTAGTAATTTAATTGGTCCAGGTTCAAGACAACCTTTCTTTTTAGCTTTTCCTGCAGGTAGTATTGCATATGAATCAGATAAAATTTTAAGAGATTTTATTAAAGGTAATACTGATAGAGCAACAGAAAGATTTTTTCAAAGAGTATTTCCTCTTCCTACTTGGAGAAGATTTATTACTGAAAGAGTAAAAGATGTAGGAATTGATTTAACTGATACAATATTTGATTCTTCTCCAGGAAGAAAATTACCAGAAACAAAATTAGAAAGAAAACCATTTGCTACTGGAGACTTAGTAACACAAGATAAAGGTATTGGTAAATTAGCTTCTAAAATATTAACATCAGGAGTTACTGCTGAATTATTAAAAGATACTTTTTCTAATTCTCCACAAAAATTTAATACAGGTGGAGAAGTAATTCTTCCTGAAAGAAAACCAACAGTAAAAAATGTTACTCAAGAAGCTGAACAAGCTATGACTGAAGGTTCACCAAAATATTATAATGAATCAGGTAAAGAGATTTCATTACAACAAATGCAAAAAGAAATAGCAGATGAAAGGAAACAAGATATGAAGATGAAAGATGCGGCTAAGATAGCTACTGCAGCTGTTGTTGCAACAGGTATTGGTTCTCAAATGGATATGGTTATGCCTAAAAAGAAACCTGCTATTGAAATTAATTATTCTAAAGTACCAGAATTAGAACCTGCTAAAAAAGAATTTTTATTTGATGCAGCAGAAAAAATATATAAAACAAATATAGAAAAGAAAATACCTGACTCAGTATTACTTGCTATTGCGGCACATGAATCAGGTTGGGGTACATCAAGATTTTATAAAGAAGGAAATAATTACTTTAATACTGTTAAAGAAGGTGACGAAGAATTTATACAAGCAAAACAATCAAAACAAAAAGTTTCTAAACATGCAACACCTGAAGAAAATGTTCAGAAATTATTAACATGGATAGAAACAAAGCCACACTATCAAGTAGTAAGAGATGCCTTAGAATCTTACAATCAGGGCGAAGCTACCAAGAATGATATTATTGATGCAATCGCTAAGACAGGTTTTGCACAAGACACAAAATGGTCTATTAAAGTAAAAGATACACACAAAAATAGAATTGAAGGCAAGAATAAAAAAGAATTAGAAGACTTATATACAAGTTTATTTAGTGAGAAATAGTTGACAGATAGTTAAATTCTTACTATAATAATAAAGTAAGTAATGCTCATGTGAGGTTACTTAAAATTAAATCGCTTAACGAAAGGATTATTATGACATACGATTTATTAAACTTTGACCCATTTAAAAACTTTTCTATCGGATTCGATAGAATGTTTGATTCATTAAGTGAGGTCTCTAAACTTAACACAACAGGTTTTCCTCCATACAACATTAAAAAAGTTGCAGATGGAAAATACCAAATATCTTTTGCTGTTGCAGGTTTCGATAAAAATGATATTGAAGTATCTTGTAAAGAGAATACTTTAAAAGTATCAGGCAAAATTGAAATGCCAAAAGAAACTGAATACTTATATAAAGGTATTGCTGAAAGAGCTTTCAATCAATCTTTTAAATTAGCTGACTTTACAAATGTAATTGATGCTGAAATGAAAGATGGAATGCTTCATATAAATTTAGAACAAAATTTACCTGAAGAAAAAAAAGCTAAGACAGTAAAAATAAAATAAACCTCCATAAATCCTAGGGGGTGTAATGCTCCCTAGGAAATAATATGACACCAAGAACTAAGACAGATACGATTGTTATTCATTGTTCAGCTACACCTGCTGATATGGATATAGGAGTTGAGAAGATTAAACATTGGCATGTTGTTGATAATGGCTGGGATGATGTTGGCTATCATTATGTAATTAAAAGAGATGGCACATTAGAAAAAGGTAGAGATGAATCAATGATTGGCTCTCATGCTAGAGCAGTCAATGGTACATCCCTAGGAATTTGTTTAATCGGTGGTTCAAATAAATCAGGAGATTGGGAAAATAATTTCAATGATGAACAATTTGAAACATTACTTAGTATAGTAAAAGAATTAAAAGATAAATATAATATTAATAAAGTGATAGGACATTATGAAGTGGATAATGTTAAGAAGTGTCCATCATTTAATGTAAAGGAGTGGTTAGACAAACATGGGATTTCCAATACTTAGTGCATTAAACCTAGCTGTAAAAGCAGGTTCGCATATTTTTAAACAAAGACAACAAACTAAGATGTTAATGGCTGATGCTGAAATGCGTCATGCTGAAAAGATGGCTAATGGTGAAGCTGAATATCAAGGTAAGTTATTAGAAGCTAGACAATCAGACTGGAAAGACGAATTTATTCTTATACTATTATCTTTGCCAATAGGATTATTAGCTTGGGCTGTATTCTCAGATGACCCTACAGCTATGGATAAGATGAAATTATTTTTTGAATACTTTTCGCAACTACCATTTTGGTATCAGACAATTTTCGTGGGAGTAATTGCGAGTGTGTACGGACTTAAAGCTACTGATTTAATAAAAAGAAAATAATGTTAAAAAAAATATTACTAATAATAAATAATTATTCAAGTAAATTACAAGTGTGGTCATGGCAAAAGCTATGGGGCAACAGAAAAAAAGGAGTAGGTTATGAAAATACTAGATAAATACTTTGTAATATTTACAAGTGAAGTAAGTTCATTCATTAAAAAAATTACTGATTGGATTAAAGCACCAAGATGTAAATGTAAAAAAGATAAGTAATGAAACTTAAAGATGCACAACGAGAAATTAAATTTAGTGCTGGAAACGGAACTCATTAATGCAGGAACATTTCAAGAGTATGATTATACTTGTGAAGATGCTGAGTGCGAATGGAAACAAGTAACTGAGTATTGGAGAAAATAAAGGGCGAATAGTATGAGAACTAAAAAGAAAACTTCTGCAAGAAAACTAAAATTAAAAAAACCAAAATCTAAATCAACAGTAACTACTAAAGCATATGTAGCTATGAAAGCTAGATTAAAGAAAGGAAAAAATAAATGAAATTTTTATTAGTAATACAAATCTGTTCAGCTATGATGCAACAATGTACTGAACCTGTACAAATGAATAGTTATAACTCTCACTATGATTGTGCAACAGCAGGATTCATTAAAGGAATAACTGTAATAAGAGAACTAGGCGAAGAATATGTTAATGATAAGCGTATGCTTATGAATTTTGCTTGTACTAAACAAGAATCTATTTAATATTAAACTAACTTTTTTAAAATAGATTCATATAATTCAGTTAACATATCAAAATTAGTTTCAGATTCCCTAAGCAATGCAGATATAATTCCTGCATTTTCTTTTTTAAAATGTAAATTAATTTTACTTTGAGGATACAAAGATTTTTCAGTAATAAATTGTCCTTTATTATTAATCAATAATTTAAAGATAGCTAAATCAGCTTCAGTTTTTTTAACTTTTTTATTTCCTTTTAACTTTCTATTATTCATTAGGTGTTAATTGTTGACCATCGTCATCCATTAAACTATCAATACTTGAAGTATATATTTCATTTAACTTTTCATTATTCTTTTGAATCTTTTTTTTAAGATGTTCTTTTAACGCTTCTATCTTTACATAAAGAATTTTATCTATTGTAGGATTAATACCATACATAGGTAAATCATTTAATGATGAAATAATTCTTCTAAAACCTCTTGCTCTTTTTTCTAATTGAGCAATTGTACTCTCATTAACCATAATCTCTCTCCATAATCATTTCTAAATAATGCATTGCTTTTTCTATATCAGCCTTTTTTCCCTTCAAGCGATGTCTACAAATATATTTTATAGCATTTCCCTCAGCGAAAAGTAAATTGTTTTCATTTATAAATTCAGCAGGTTGTATTTTCATACCTTTATAGTGATTGCCTTGAACCTGTTTGTCTAAACTAGAATAAGTAACTCCTTTAAATAAATTTTTATCAGTCATTTTTAATTGGGCCTTCTTCTATCATTCTTTGTCTTCTTAAATCTTTCTCTGTTGGTAGCAACATATCATTTAAATCATTGAATGTCAACTCTAAGTTGTGTTTTAATTTTTTTACAATCCATTTGTATGACCAAGGTTGTAATCTAATTGTGTTATGAGTCATATAATGTGTTTGAGATGGCATAAAGTTTAATACATTTTTAATATTAATTTTACTTGCTTCTTCTTTAGATAACAAAGAATGCAACCATTCAACTAATAATGCCTTAGCTTTATTTCTAATTATTTTCATTCTTTTTGGATTCATGTTCCTCCTTTTTGTTATGATACACTTCATACCAAGTATCACAGTTATCACATTGGTACATACTTACAATCTTATATTCTGAATCAGGATGTGTATCTTCTGTATCAAAATCATTATTCCATCTAACTTTAAAATTACAATATAAACATTTCATTATTTTGAACCTAATTAATTTTACTTCGAATTTTTTCTTAATAGTTTAAAATTATTCTCTCTATCATAATATTTATAATCAACTTTAGTAGGATAAAATTGTTCCAAGCAATCTAATACATCTTGCTTTTTAAAATCTTTACAAGAATAAACATCAAGCTGAACTAATGCAGGAGTTACAGCATCCCAAGTATGAATAACAACATGTGATGTCTCTATGATTGTTGCACATGTTATACCTTCATTACCTTTCTTATATACCTTAGCTGAGAAAGGCCCTGCAAGTATTTTCATATCTATCTTTTTAATTAATTCTTTCATCCAAGTAATAGTTTGTTCTTCTGTTTGAGGTGGTGCAGATACTTCTGCTCGTATAATTAAATGTTTATGCTTCAGCTTTTCCATAATTTTCTAATTGTTCTTTGTATTGATTTGTTATTTCATCTACATTAGGAAGTTTAACAATCTTAGTAAAGAAAGTATTTTTATTTGCATACTTAAATACTCTTAATCCTTGACCATTATTAGTATCAGAATGACATTCCCATTTATGCAAACAGAATTGACATCCTGTTGCTAAAGTTTGATTACCATTCTTCTCAACTTTATCTTCATAACATTTACTAGGTGGTGTATCTAGTTCTAATGTTTCTTTTAAAGTTTTAATTAAATTTTTAATATTAGGTTTAACCATATCATTAGGTTTATAAAAACATATATCGCCAGTCGATTTATCTACAACAAGAAAGCCACCATGTTTTGTACCCATAGCTGTTTCATATCCTGATAACTGTGCGTGATAACCAAATGGGTCATCGTTAACTATTTCTCCTGACTCAAATTTTTTAAAACTAAATGATGAAGCAGACTTAACATCACAAATCTCTCCATCTATCTTACTATCTATATGGCCTGTAATACCATCAATCTCAACTTTCTTTTGTTGGTCTTCAACTTTATGTCCTGATAATTCAGCTAGAAATAAAATTAAATGTTCAATCAAATGTCCATACAAAAACTTTAAACTTGAATCTGCTTCAAAGTTTGAAGTATCTTTAGGACTATTCTTATCATACCAAAGCTGTCTAGGAGGTTTACCTAGAACACTCATCCTTAATTTACCTTGATACTTTTCTTTTACTGATGGTTTATTCCATGATATGATAGCTTCTTTTATATTATTTAAAAATTTATTTAAATTTTCTTCTGTTATATTTGCAGGAATACCATTAGACACATCAGTAATTAATTGTTTAATATCTGTTGCTAATGTACTAATGTGTTTCTGACCAGTTGTTTCCGATTTTATATTCTCCATCTAAAGGACACCTTATATTTAATTGTTTACCTGCATCTATAATTGCTTGTACTGCTAACTTTCCAAACTCTTCGGCTCTACTTTCTTCTACCTCGTATTGAAATTCATCATGTACATTTACAACTGGAAATGCTTTGATTTGTTTTCTTATAACATATTCGTCTAATAGTGTCAACGCTTTCTTCATAACAATTGCACCAGCACCTTGTAATAAAGTATTCAAAGCAGAATGTACTTGACGAATAATTATTTTTCTTCCGTCAAGTCCTTTGACCCATCTACGTTGAGCCACTCTATCCACTTTTTCTCGTAAGCGTCTAAGACTTGGTGTTGCTCTAAGAAATTTTTCTTTAACTCTTTCGCCATCTCTTTGCGAACCTCCGATGATACTTCCGATTTTTGCTGAACCTGCTCCATAGATAAATGCGTAGATAAAAGTCTTCGCCTTATCTCTTGATTCCAAACCAGCAGCAACTTGATTTGCTGTGTGTATATCTCCATTAACGACTTCATTTGTGTACCTCTCATCATTCATGTAGTGGGCTAACATTCTTAACTCAAGTCCTGAAGCATCAACCCCTACTAGTTTATAACCTTTGTTTACAATCCATAACGCCCTACATTCTTTACCATAGGGAGAATACACAGCAGGTATCTGAGCCATGTTGGGCGACTGATGACTCATTCTACCTGTAACAGTACCATTAGTGATTACCTTTCCATGTACTCTCCCATCTTCTCTTATAGCTTCAATCCAAGAACTGACTTGAGCAATTCTTTTTTGTAGCAAGAGAAACTTGTTTATTAATTTAGCTTCAGGAATATTATTTATTTCTGATAAAACTTTTTCATCTACAATCACATGTCCTTTATCAGTTTTCTTTTTTGGTTTCCATCCAAGCTTAATTAATCGTTCACCTATTTGTTGTCGTGAACCTAAATTAAATTCTTTATATGATACCTTTGTATAAGGTACACCTTTAACATAACCTCTAGCTTTATTATTTACTTTAGGAATAAATGTTTCTTCTATTTTTTCAGGTGGAAAAGTTTTTCTAACTTCATTAGTTAAGTCAATCATATCTTCTTTAAACTTACCTTGTAAAGAGTATGCATTAACTACATCAATTAAAAATCCTTTGTCATATTGTTTCTGAATTATCTGAGCAACTTTATGTTCTAACTCTATTGACTCTCCAAAGTCTGTCATCTTTTTAGATAAAAAATTATAAAGCTTTTCAGTTAACGCAACATCATTTCTACAATACTTTAACATATCATCACTAAGATAATCAAACTGTTCAAACTCTATTTTATTTAAACCAAGTTTAATTCCCCAATTCTTTAATGAATGTCCACCCTCAATAATAGGATTAAACAATCTTGATAAAACTAATGTATCTGTAATCTTACAATGTTTAAATGTATCTTGTCCAAAGAAAGACTTAATAACAGGAATATCAAATCCAATTATATTATGTCCAATAAATTCTTTAGTGTTCTTAGCAAACTCTTCAAACCTATTTAAATTTTTACCATCAACAAACTGATAGTAAGTATCATTGTGTTTACATACGATACACCATATCTTATCAGCAGACATGGTTGTCTCAATATCAAAAACAACTTTATTAAATGTCGTCAAGCTTAACCTCTTTTAGTCTACCTGTTTCTACATCATATTGTAAATCACAACAAGGCCCTGTTAACCCAGAGAATCTATTCTTTAATACTCTCACTCTTGTAGTATTTCTAATCTGTGGGTCATCATTCTGTGCATCTCTTTCTAAACCTATAACCATATCACTTAACTGTCCGATACTTGCTGAACCTCTTAATTGTGATAACGAAGTAGCCGCACCTTCTTCGTGGCCCTTACCATCAGGTCTCCTTAAATGTGATACAACTATCATTGCTAATCCTGTTTCTTGTACTAGCGTTCTAAGTCTAGTCATTATCTCATCTAATGCTCTTCTCTCATCTCCATGTGATTGGTCTGATACAATAATACTAACATGGTCTATTACAACATACTTACAATCTAAACCTTTAGCTAAGTATCTAACTCTTGAAACTATATTATCAATTGAGTTAGAACCAAAATGGTCGAACATAAATATTCTACCTGTTCCTACTGTTGCATCAAAGTATGTTCTCAACTCTTCCTTACTTACATGTACATCAGGTAAATGTAATCTTTGATTAGCTTCAATACTCATCAAACCTTTTGAAGTTATGACAGGTGTTTCTTCTAACATTAACAATCCAATATTATCTGTTGTTGTTTTTAATATATTGTAAACAACTTCTCTCATTACCTGAGTCTTACCTAATCCTGACCCTGCTGTGAATGTGACTAATTCAGATGGTCTAATACCATAAGTTATTTTATTCATACCCTCAAAAGGATATTGAACAAATGCTCTTGCTGTTGGTTTAGCAATCTCTTCAAATAAAACATTAGCATTTATAATACCATCAGGTGCATATAACTTAGCATCCCAAAAAGCTTTGGTATAAACTTGTATTTTATTTTTAGATAAACAATCTGAAGCATCTTTAAATTCCTGTGGTAAGTTCATTATCTTACACTTTCCAGGACTAAATAACTCAGCTACTTTTAATGCACCCTCTTGTCCATGTTTATCATTATCAAAATTAATAATGACATTCTCAAACTGTTCAAGATAATCTAAACTATTTTTAATATCTTTTACTGCTGATGTTATTCCATTCTTAATACTAACAACAGGAGTATCATACTTATTAGTCTTGAACATTTGATAAGCTGATAAGCAATCTAGTTCGCCCTCAGTTATTATAATAAATTTATTTTTAGAAAACAAATGTTCGCCAAACAATCCTGAGTCTTTAGTATTACCTTGTATACTAAATTCTTTTAGTTTAGTGTATCTTGTTTTTGTTGCTACCTTAGCACCTTGCTTATCATGGTATGGGTAGTAATGATGTGTGATACTTCCAAGTGAGTCCATCTTAACTGTGACTCCATATTTCTTACAAGTATCTTCTGATATATTTCTATCAATGATTTCAGCATAGTTAGAATCATTTAAGAAATCTTTGACTTGGTATTGATTTACTTTATTTGTAGTTTCGTAATTTGTTTCCATATTGTATTCCTTTATGTACTGCTGACAAGAAAAACAATACGCTGACCCATCTTTATTCATAGAGACTGCGTCACTACTAGAACAAAGTGGACATGGTAAATGATATTTTACGAATCCATTATGATTTGTTTCTTCCATTGTCGCCCTTTAATGTTAGTTAATTTAATTGTTGAGAGAGCCGATTGGATAAGACCGACTCTCTCATTGGAGTATAGCATAATGACAAACATTAACATTATAACTTAATACTTTAGACTTAATTAAAAATCAGAGTTTATTTTTTCTCCGCTAGAAGATTCCTCTACATCAAAATCTTCTTTAGGTGTATACTCAACTAAGTCTAAAACTTGTACAGCTTGTAAGTCAAGTCCTTTACCTGTCTTACCTTTGTAATTCCAGTCGTAAGATTTATACATAACCTTAACCTTACTACCATTACCTACAATTTTATTTAAAGGATTCTTTTCAGCATCCACTAATTGAGGTTGTTGATTTTTATCTCCATTAGCTTTGGATACTTTCCTTTTAAACTTAATTATATTTTTAATTGTTTGATTATCTATTACTGTTTCGCCAATTTTGAATCCCTCTTTTTGAAATTCAGACGCTGTCTTATCATCGACTGCTAAGTCAATCGTCCACATTGGTTCAAATTTTTCATTGGGTCTTGTTATTGATGCCCAATATGCTGTGCCTTCTACTATTGCCATAATATATTTTTCCTTTTATTTAATATTTTATTTAACATACGAATCATATACCAAATTTATTCTTCGATGTCAACACTTGTCTCATCTTTTTTTTCATTGTTATCATTAGATAATTGCTCAATATTTTCAACAGTTTTTTTCTGTTTCTTTTTGAGTTTACTTTCTAATTCTGCTATCTTAGTACCCATGCTTTTTATATCTGAGTTAGTAAGTTCTAATTGTACTAATAATTTTTTAATTTTTAAATCTTTATCTGATGCTAATTTAATAGCATCATTTTTTTCTTTTGTTAAATCACTAATAGTTTCTTTTAGTTCTCTTATTAAATCTTTTTGACTCATAAATTATAATGTATAACATCCCTCTTTAAATAGTTCTACTATTGGAAGTACCACACACTTACTTGCTTTATAATCTCCTATACTTTTTGTGTGTGTTTTTTTATATTTATTAACTATCTTCTTTAATCTTGATACTCTAAACACTAACATACAATGTTCTTTCTTATCTAACTCTAAAATATGAAACCACCATTTAGCTTCGGTCTTATCTATACCTGACGGCTTACCTCTAAATTCATATTCAATAGCTATATTACCTGTCTTACGCCACCAACTCCTTTCTGTTTTTATTTCAACTTGTTCTTTACCAAGTAGGTCAGCAACTCTTTTCTCTCGTACCTGTCCATACTTTAAATCAATATCAAATTTAGATGTGTTATTTAATTTCATTATTTATTTATGAAAAGGTACAAACATATTCAGTTAAGAATTTATTTAAGTTTTTATTTTTAAATAACTTTTTAATATTTTTAGTTTGTAATTTACTTAATAACTTTAATACAAAGCAAGGTTTTAAATTTGCATAATCACAAACTAAATTAAAATCTTCATTATTTATTTTAAAAAAATCTTTTGCTTCGTCAACTATAATTTTTCTTGCATATCCAAATGCATGAATATCACAATTTAAATAATCTAAAATACTTCTAACTATAACAGACCTCCATAATAATACTTCTGGGTATATATTTGTTATGTTAGTTTCTCTTATTGGATTTCCAAATGACTCTGGTTTTAATATCATATTAATCTTTCCTTATGTCCTGTGTAGAAACTGTATTATTTTTTTTAGATTTAGAATTAGAATTTTGTATCTTTTGTTTAAAAGTTTTTTCATTTATCTCCTCTATTGTTGCTCTTGTTTTTTTAACATCTTTACTAATTATCAAAGCATTATCAGTAAAAGTTATTTTATTTTTTAATTTTGTTTCATCCTTTACATCTTCATAATAATCTTCAATACACATATCTAAATTAATATATGTTTTCTTTAAAATAAATTTACTCATAATCTCCTTTTATCTTGTACAGTATTTTCCTTTTATAACATATTGTTTTGTTTTATATGTCCTATCAATTTCTAATATCCTCAATGATAAAAACTTCTTAATCATTCTATGAATGATACCTGCATTAACACTAGGATATTTATTTCTAAGTTCTTTAATCAAGTTTCTTTTTTTATATTGTTTAGTTTCTATCAGATTGAAAAGTGTATTTGCTATCTCATCCTTAACGGAGGATTCAACACCTATTGTTTCTTTTTCAAACTCAGAAACATCTATCTTATATTTATTTAGTAGTGAATTAAAGTCATCACTACTACTCCAACTATAACACATCTTAGGCATACTAAGATTAGCTAACAGCATTATTAATTTTTCACTATCACTATTATCAAATTTTGCTAGGTATGTAAACACTTGATTGTCAACAGGTACATCTTTATATTTTTTAGTCTCATCATACATCATGTTCATACTCCTTTATTATTTGTATTGCTCTAGCTTTGAATGGATGTTTAGCTATATAACCTTTTAGTTCTATATAACCCAACATAGTAAACACACTACATTTACTTCTTTGATTCATGTGTTTCATTATCTCTTCAAAGGATGGCATAACTTTATTTTTCTTAGCATACTTCTTTAGAAAAGTAAAAAGTTTATATTGTTTTTTTGTAAGCATAACTTAGCATACCAAATTAATATGTCAAAATTAAGGCGTAAAAAACCTAATAAAATCAACACTTATTCGTGGTACTTAGCACCTCCGATTCGTAATTGTCTTTCGTATTCAACTTCTGCTTGAAGATTTCTTATCTCTTCGTGCAAGTTTAAGTTTTGTTCTTTTAAAAATTTTACTTGCTGAGTTAAGTCATCAATCATTTTTTCTAAATCATGTATATTTTTATCATCTTTCATTTGTTTGATTTGATTAACTAACTCAGTAATATAAACATCCCCATAAGATTTAGGTTTATCAGTCATAATTATTCCTTGTCTTGATAAGTATAATCTTTTGATTGTTCAAAAAGAAAATACTCATAGTTTTCATAATCATTATTTTCTTTTATTATATCTACATACTTGTCTGCACTTTCTTTAGATATAAATTGTTTTTCAAATATAAAGTTTTTAGAATCTTTAAACTTTCCAAATACCATATACTTTGTAGTTTGTACTTCTTCTTTTTTATTTAGATTAAACATATTATATTCCTCCTAATGATTTAAATGATTTAATTAATTGTTGTTTAATAATTTGTTTAGCTTTTTTGTTTGCTGTTCCTCTACCAAATCCAATAACTTCAACATGACTATCAAACCAATCGCTTGTTTCTTTATTGTTATTTATTTTTTTATTTATTTTTTTCTTTATCATATTATATTACTCCTTATTTATTTTTTTTTATGTCGCCCCATATACCATTTACTAGGTTCGTAGTTCCACCTCTTACCTTGATGGCCTCGTAATCTAGCATACAACATTCTTATTTTTACTATTAACTTTTTTATATTCATACTAATTTAATTTCTTTACTTTACATATACCAATTTGAATTAAACTTTCAGCTTGTCTAGCAAACCAACCTTGCAACTTCCAAACCATACCTGTGTCAATTAGAAATTGCCAAGCTTTAATTTCCTCCTCAGCTGTGTCTGCTCTAATATAACCCTCACATATTCCTACTGCATAATGTAAGTCCATAACTAATTCTTTTTGTAAGTTTAATTTTTTATACAATTTATAATAGTTATGTTCTTGTTTATTAGTAAAACTTTTTTTACCATAAATTGATTTCTTAACTTTTATTTTTTTCTTCATAATAATTTATTATCTTAGCTAGTGCGTCAAGTCTAGCACTTGTTTTAATAAATGGTAAAATTAATTTACTAACTCTATAACAATCTTTATGAGCAACAGACCATTTAATTTGTTGCTTACCTAGTAAACCATTCTTTTTTAATCTTCTTTTTGGATAAGATATAAACCCACAATTAAATGTAGTCTGTAAATCTTTAACAGGTTTAAAATCTGTATTACAAACTTCAATCCTTATCACTTTACAAGGATATATTCTTCCCCTAGAATTTTTCTTTGGTCTTGTTTTAAACTCTACATGCCCCTCGCCATCAATAAAACCTGATGCATATATTATTTCACTATTATAATTGTTCATTACCAATACACTCCTACTTTTTCTAAGGTTTTTAATTCTGATTTTTTAACATTAATCATACCATCAAACCTAACTAAACTCATTCCATCTTTAGTCCAATAGCTACCGCCCTCTTCATCTTTCATTGTAAAGGGTTCGCCAAAAAATTCAGATAATAATTTCAACTCATCATCTTCGCTTTTGTAATTCATATTCTCTAAATCTTTAGAAGAATAAATACCATACATATAATGTTCCATCTCCCCATACCTCTGATGAAATTTACATAACCAAAACTTCATTTAACCTCCTCTTTTTCATATTCCATATAACCTATACCAGCATCTAATCCAACATAGAATGCTTTAACTTCTTCTTCTGTTTTAAATTCAAATGTTTGGACATCGCCATACATACCAAATTTAATTTTAATCTTATGCATTTTCTTCATCCTCTAAGTCACTTAACCATTCATCAATACCTTGTGCAATATCATCAGGTACATCTAATAAAGTATCTGTCTTACCATCACTCCAACTTACATTGATACTCCAACCTGTTATTCTTAAATCGCCTTTCTTATCTACACTCATTTAACTACCTCCAATTTTGGTTTATCAGTTTTGTTAGGAAAATTTTTTTCAAACTCTTTTAAAAAAGATTCCTTATCATACTCAATTGTTTCATACCATTGTTGTATATATCCCTCTTCATCTAATCCCCAACGAATATGTAATTGAATCCACTCTAAATTATCATCCTTATCTTTTTTTAAATCTAAAACTTTAGACTCACACCAACCATCTTTAAATAAATTACTTGACCTAAAACATTCAGCAATAAAATCCCCATAGTTAATTAGATTAGGTTCAG
>Ga0208161_1000701_pt1 | contig 18571 bp, 21 predicted proteins | sample CB_VirMetaG_3_FD_184538 | JGI IMG/M metagenome (GOLD analysis project Ga0208161, IMG submission 184538) | Freshwater to marine saline gradient viral communities from Chesapeake Bay - CB_1508_1S Viral MetaG (SPAdes) (version 4) | ecosystem: Environmental > Aquatic > Marine > Coastal | place: USA...
TTGTTCGCCAATCGCCTTAGCATCATTGAGCGTATCAAGATTGCTCTTGATAAACTCAATACCCTGCTTTGCTAGAGCAAGACCTGTAAGGACTGTTGTGACTGGCTCCACATTATTTGTCCTATTTGTCTAAGACTGCAAAAAGAATGGCTATCAATAGGCTCATAGCCGCCGACATAGCAAGAAAAGCTCCGGCCTCTAAACGCTTTAGGCGAAACAGGGTTTCACCCCAACGCTCCGCGCAAATAGCTTCGTGACTGTCAATCTGGCTCTTAACTTGCTCAACTGTCGGCCTTGCCATGATTACCACCCTGCTGGTAGACCACCAATTACAGGTGGGTTGATGTCGTTCTCAATGCGTTGATCCAAAGCGGCTTGCAAAGCAGTCTCATCCATTTCCAGCTTTGATAAGACCCAAGCAACAACCTGATCTTTGGTTAGGCTGTCAAAGTCGGTAAAGCTACCAGCTTCAGGTGCGTCTAGGCCGATAGAGCCATAGGCTGTAGCTGAATATGGATTGCCTTCAGCGTTGACCTGATCGCTAGTTGCTGTGTATCGATAGTGAACAGTCTTAGCGACCTTGCTCAGATCGCCTTCGGTTGGTGCGTATTCAATGTTTGGGATGTCCCAAGTGTAGGTGTTGGTCATTATGCGTTCTCCAATGTAGTTATGCGTTGTTCAAGGGTTTCAATTTTAGCTATTGCCTCTTGTAAGGCGGCAGTTAAAAGTGGAACAAGTTTGCTTTGATCGATACCTTGATACTCTGGGTTGCCATCTGCATCAACAGCATCTTTAGTGCCTGTAACCGCTTCTGGCACAACCTCTTGCGCTTCGTGTGCAAGAAAACCATCAACACGGCTACCATCAACCTTCCATGCAAAGTTGACAGGGTTAAGAGCCTTTATACGCTCTGTTGCACCTGTCATAGGTTGCCAATCTTCTTTTAGGCGGTAGTCTGATGAGGTGTTGTAAGAAACCGATGAAGGCCCATCAGTTATAGACCCAACTGTAGACCCGCTTCTTAGAAAAAGAACATTAGTTTTTGTTGAACCAGTATAGCTATGGTTGAACTTAAGTATAGAAGAGTAAGTGCTATCAGCGGCAAAAGAAGTTGTGTTTACTGTTCCTGCGCCCCCAGAAATACCGCCAGAGAGGTAGAGGTCTTTCCATCGAAAAGTGCTTTGGCCTAAATCATACGATGCGTCTACTGAATTACCACTTGAATTTGTTGTGTGCAATGAAGTGCCAGAAACTTTAACGCCCATACTGGTTGATGCAAGATACGGTCGTGTAGTATTAACCCCAATACTACCCACAGTCGTGCCGTCTTTGCGGAAATCAACAATAGAGCCATCTGATGTCAAACGGTTGATTAGTAAAGGCGCACGTCCATCAGAAGTTATATATGCTTCACCACGCTCCCTTAAAGAAAAACCCTCTGATGTGTATTCCACCGACGTTTTGCCCAAAAGCAAGTTACCTGACGAATCAATGGTTAAGGCATCAGACGCATTTGTTCTAAACGTCATTGAATTGTTTGAATTGTTATATGCAATGCGGCCTATGTTGTCATCATCCGTATCGCCTAGATTTAATACAGAGCTACTTGTTGTATCAGACAACAAAGACATTTGTGCGCTGGTGTCTTGAATTGTTAATTGTCTTGTAGGAGCCGTAGTTCCCAGCCCTAGCCGCGAAGTAGAAGCGTCCCAGTAAAGGTCTTGTGATACGCCTGTCGAATCATAGAAGGCGATGTCGCCGTTGGACAGAATTTGCATTCTGTCGGTATCAACGCCTGCGGAAGCCGTCTTGAACAACATATTAGCGGCACCGTCTGAATCGGCAGTTAGAACCGCCTGCGTTCCGCCTTGAATAATTGTGAAGAAATCAGTCGTTGACAAAGCGTTCAGCCTAAGCGTGTTCCCGCCGTCGATTGTCAGCCCATCAGCCGTGACTGTGCCAGTGACGTCTACGCCTGAGATTGTGGTGGCGAGTTTGGGGTTATTGTTGTGATACAAAGTCACTGCATCGTTGACTGCCCCAGACAGATACGTTTCATCACTATTTGTGCGCTTTAGATAAAGATTGTTTTCCGCACGAATAAACAAGTCACCAGTGCCGTTATCCACAATATAACTATTCGACCCATCATGGTAAATCTGTAGGTCAGACCCTGCGCCAAAGATGGCTTTGTCGTCATCGCCAAATGTCATATCCCCAGACGACACAAAGCTGGTGCCTGTGATCGTCGTCCCACTAATAGCCGCAGGTGTTGAGCCGCCGATGGTTGTTCCGTCGATTGTGCCGCTATCAATATCAACCGTAGCAAACGTATCGCGCTCTAATGCGTTGTTAAGTTCAGCGCGTGTAATCTTTTTAGTAACGCCTTCGCTACTGTCCACCATGACAAATAAATCGTCTGAAGCGGTTGAAGCACCTGTGATAGCGGTCAAATCAGAGATTTTTTTGTCAGTCATCTTAATATCCTACTGCATAGAAATGTAAGGTCGTTCCAGAACTGCTCCAGCTTCCAGAACTTGATGCGTTGCGCGTAACAAAGCCGCTAGTGGTTTTAGACACGATGTAAGCCCCAAAGTTGTCAAACGTCGTTCCGGTCGCATCCTCAAGGGTTAATTGTATATTAAAAACCGCCGTCGTGAAAGCCGTTGCAAAGGTAACAGATGTCGTCGCAGTCTCATTGGCAGGAACGGCGATCTGACCCCAGTTGATAATAAGGCCGGATGGTAATTTCTGATAACCATTTGTCGATAGGCTTACAGGCATAGAGTGCTTAACACGCAAAGGCGACATGATTTCTGTATTATTCGTCGCCGCTTCAGCCGTTGCTTGTGATGCTATTTTTAGATTAACCAACGTCGTGTCGCTAGAGTTCTTAACCAGAATATCGCTTGCCGACGCCGCCTTTAATACGTTGCTAAGTAATTCGACTTCATCGCTGGTTTGGTTCAGGTTTACAACCGTGATCCAAGCGTCATCGCCTTCGTTGCGTATCTTGAGCGCATTTGACGCTGTATCGTGCCAAAGCATACCAGCCGCCGTAGTTGTCGGTGCTGTAGCTGAACTATTCGTGGTTAATATCGCCTGTAAGACATTATTAATGTCTGTGCGTGCCGAAGCCGCAGACTGGTTAGCAATTGTATAATCGTGAGTAGCCATATCAATCCCATTCTAACAATTTTTGGACGAAGCTAATCTTCGGAGTTGCTCCGAACATATTTGACTTCAATACTAACTTATATGTCGCATCTGTTCCATACAAATCAACTGAATTAAACTTGCGCCAACCCAACGCTGTGCCGCCGCTATCCTCTGGATTCACATAAATCTCAACGTCGATGTTGTCTTGGTATCTGGTCGAACTACCATCATCCCAGTTGTCCCAATTACCAACCCAACCATCCCAATTGCCTTGTATGCCGTCCCAAACATCAGACGGAAATGGATTAAGCAGTTGGTCGCCGCTACCTATATCAGCAAAAACACCTGTTGCACGCTGAACGTCAATTAATATGCGTGTGCGATAATGTCGATCTGACACAAATGCCGTTGTATTGCTAAACTCATAAGTGCCTTCAGTAACATCATCCCAATTGGCTGTTGTCACCCATCCTTCACCAGCGTCATAAGCCGCCAAGATTGGATCGCGTATATATGTTTCGATTAGGTTTGCATAAGTGTTATCGCCGCCAACATAACCGATCAATTCAATAATATCCAACAGGTCGATAACGGTGCTTTGGTCAATATCACCAGCATCATAACCAGAAACATCGGCTGTCAATATATCATAAAGATCACCGCTTGTTAGTGAGCCAGAAATAATGTCAGCCATAGCAACATAAACAACAGGCCAAACAACTGTGCCTTTATTAGCCGCGTCAACCACAACCAATGGTAAAGATGCGGCATCAAGATAAAGATTGCTACTATCCACCTTGACATCTGTCTTAGTCCCACTAAACGCCGTATGCTCATTCTCCGTGTCCGAATTAGCAAAATCGCGCAGACTTTCTTCTGGCAAGGTAAAATAAGAATAGTTCAGACTTGGCCTGTTTTGCTTATTATACGCCCTAATCATGTAAGTGCCGCCCAAAGCCGGAACTTGAACCGATGTAGCTGGCCTAGCAACCTTATCAACTATGACAACACTATCAGCCCAAATGGTTAGCAAATCACCAGCCGACAAATCTTCATCGCGTGTATGTCTAATCTTATAATGGCTCAAATCAGGATCGGTGCTTGCCGCCCATGTTAGGTTGACAACACCATCGCTCAATGCACCAGAGAAGTTGCTAACGTCTTGAGGATCACGTTTTGGCGTTTCAATGATCTGCGCTGTTAGTGTCTCATAATCAGAACGAATGCCCAACACAGTAACAGCACGAACCCTAAAGTCATATGTTCCATCCTCTATGTCGATAACCTGAAAGTCGCCAAGTTCACCAACGCCCATTTTCTTATATTTGCTTTCGCTACTTTTTTTGAACTCAACAATCACGTAATCAACGCGCTCCGGTTGATTGCTTGATACCGTCAGCGTTAAGACGTTGGTGATATGTTCATTAACAATTTGAGACGATAGCGAATGGTTGATCCCTATACGCGGTTTAGTGAATGGGTTTGCAAGCGTTGTATTATTGAACTCTAACGCTTGCTCATCATCAACCGACCAGTCGAAAACAGTAGAACTAATTTCACGAAGCGTCATTGATACGATAAGACCCTGCTCCGCATCAGGTGCAAACGCCCAGTTGGCGACCTCAAACGTCTTATCCGTCCAACCAGCGCGTGTGTTGGTTAGCTGTATAATGTCACCGACCTGTAGCTGAAACGCCCTCATGCCAAATGCGGCTGTAACCGTTATCTGCTCACGCGCACGATATAACGCTATTTTAGCAATACGCTGTGCCATTGATGATGTGGACGTAAATGGCAATTCTATGTCGATTGCGCTTTCCTGACCGCCATCAACATCAATAAATGTCTGACTTCTAATTTGTGGAAAGTCGGTCTTTTGGTAATTGGTTTCCGCGCCCTTAAACGTGCCGCGCACGATATTAAAGTTATCACGCCGACTAGCGCGTGTAGTGATGCTGATATTGCCTCTCAGATCATCTTCATTAAGCGACAAAACTGGTGATGTATATGCACCAGCTTTTACACGCCATTTACCAGCAGAATACCAGATCGTGCCAGCCATAGAATTGACTAGCGCGTCGATAATCTCATTAGGTTTAGAGCCTGTAGTGAATGTGCCATTAATGGTATATCGCTTCTCTGTGCCAGCCGCTACATCAACATCCTCATCGCAGATAGCCGCCGCCGTAGCAAACGACGCTTCATCAATTTCATCGGTGCTAACATTCAGGCCGTAATCACTAACCAAGTAATCGCGTAATGCCCATGCAGGATTGGTTGAATACTCAGTCGTGTCCGTATTTGAGTTATACAGCTTCTTACCCTGCACCAAGAAACTAATGGCTGGCTCACCATTAGGCCATGCGTCCTGATCGTATTCCAGACGAACGTAAACATAAGCAATACCCTGCAACCGATGATCCGCAGTCCATTTACCAGCACTTTCGGCTGATAAGGTTGTGTCGGCCTCTTGGTCTGCCGTGCCAAGGTGTGTGATAATTCTGGCTTTAGGGATTGTGGTTATGTTTGATGGGTTGCCTTCTTGTGCCTGTGAGAAGTCGTAACCGAAATAGTTTGATGACGTAACAAAATTATCGCCATCAAGCGTTACTTCTTCGTCGTCGAAGTATATCTTTTCAAAGCTCTCAACTTCATGCCCTGCTACCGCAATAACCAAGTGCAGATATTTGTTAGATGATGATGGTGTAGTTTCCTTATACACAACAACACCGCCGACACGGGTTTCGCCATAGATAATTGCGTGATCTGCGGCGGCAGAAACACCAGCAACTTCATAACCTGATATTGGTATGGTTCTGTTCGGTTTAGGCATCAAAGCCCTTGAGAGAAGGCTTAAACCACCAATGATTGCAAAGTTCGTGAAGAACGTGGCTGTAAAGCTAAACGCCGCAATAGATGCCGCAGTTGTCAGACCAAAGAATGTTGCCGCAGTAGCACTAGCCGCGCCTAAAGCCGCAACTGCGGCGGTTACAGGATCGGCAAATGCAGGTAAAACAGCAAAGCAAAAGGCAGTTGTGGTTAATAATAAGCGTTTCATCCGAAACTCCAAAATATATCGTTTTGGCTTATCGGTAAGAATATCAAACCTTCGTCCGATAAGAAAGCCACCCTTGTGCCGATACAAACCCCAAATGCCACCTCTGTCACTGTGTGAGCCTTATCTGTTTTACCAGCAAGCGATCCTATTGGTGGAAATCTTAGGTCTGATCTTTTAAGCCTAGCATCTGTGGCCTCAATAATATCAGAAAAACCATATTTCTTTAATAGCCCTTTATACCACCTTAACGCTGATATAGCATCGTCATATTCACCAAGCCAATCATCGGCAAACGGCTTTCCTGACACAATCTTTGAGCAATCATTGGCGAAGCTCAAACAATCATGCCGACCCCATTGGAATGGCTTATGTCTTACCGCCTCAATGTATTGATTTATATTTGCCCTGACGTCATTCACTTGCGACCCCAAGAGAATTTCTTGTCTAGCAAATCTTCGACGTAGGAAAAACCAAGGTCGTTTGGATAACGCGATTTCTGGTTTTCATTGGTATATCTGAATGTCCGTGAACGCTCTAAGTCGATCAATCGGCTTTCGACCGAAACCGCAATAGTGCTGGTTTCTGCGCCTTCTTCAATCTTCATTTGATCTATGTAACCGCTAAATAACTCAGTTATCACATCCTGTTCGGCGGTTCTCAGGTCAAGGCCAATCTTTGTGCCATCCTCACTTAAAACGTAATCGCTATCCTCTTGCAAAAGATAGAACTGCAAACCAGTCAACACACCGAAATAAATACGGCATAAACGCCCCTGATATGGCTCAGAAATGGCAAGAGAGATAAGGTCGCTAGGAATACCGCTCAAAGTTATTGTTGCGCCTCTAGCGGCTATTTCTGACGTTTCTTCCATCTGTGAGAATTGCAGGAAATTACCAGCACCAGTGTATGCAAGACCATCAATGGTTAAATCCTTAAGACCTGTCCACAACCGCAACTGTGATGTATCAAAGTTTAGCTGTGCCGCGAAGAATGGAAAAATCTCCGGCTGATCTAACGCGCTAACAAAATCTGCATCAAGATCACGGCTCATGCTATTGCCTGTATTGCACCAAAGGTTATGCCGTAAAGCGACAACTCACTAATTGACCATTCGCTTGCGTTACTAGCTAGGCGAAACACACCTTGCGTGCTTTCGACGTTTATGGTCGCCCCAATGGAAGGGGCAGAAATAATATCAGGCCATAAATCCAAGGTGGCATTTCCTGAAGCATCTGTATTAACATCTTGCAACACCTTATAAAGTCTAGCGGCAGAACCTGTGCCTAGTTGAATGTAGTCACCAGCTTTGAGATAACCTGTTTGGTTTAACGATGAACAGCTGATGTCCAGCGTGTTAGCGGTAGATCCATCGACAACAGGACTGCTTGCATTTCTTGCTGTGCCGCGTGGTGTAGCCGCGATTGGATCGCCAAGTAAGAATGTTCCGCGCTGACCCTTTAGAGATAATAGAAACGCAACCCAAGTTTCTGCCGTTTCCTCTTGCATCGCTGGCAAAGTTATGTCGGCTTCCCACCGCTTGCCAGCGTGAGAAACAACTTGCTCTTTATAGGTGAATGGTGAGCGCGAAACAGACACGGCATTAATGGCGCGGAAGGTGATGCTCCTAACGCCTGTGATTGTCGGTAATGCAAGGGGATATGTTATAGCCATTATTATCTCCTAGAACGCATTAGCGAAACTGCCGCCACGCCGACGCGCATCCAACACAGCCGCTTTAGATGCGTTTGCGATTTGTGGCAACATAGATTGGATTTCGTTGCGAACGGTTTGTTGCACGCCTGTTGATACGTTGATGGTTTGATTAACAACAACCTGTCCATTACCAAGATTGTTGTTTGGTTCAATCCGCCCTGCGGTGTGAGGTATAAAGAGTTCCGCGCCCCTCTCACCTACCAAGACTGGTTTGTTGGCTGACATTATTCCGCCGGTTGCGGCGGTTTTAACAGTTGTAGCACCGGTTGCTGGTTTAAATATTCCCCTCACAACACCGACAATACTTTGAACCATCTGCTCAACGACTAATATTCTAAATAATTCAGATATAATCGAACTTGCCATAGCTTTAAAAGCGTCCTTGGCTTTTGCCGTTCCCATAAGTATCGACATAAAGAAGTTCTGCATTGGTTGTGTCAATGTCGTATCAAATATATCGGCTTGCTTCTTAAGTTCTTCGTTTAATTCTTTTATCTTGCTCTTTCCGCCTGTTCCCTGTTTTTCGATAGCATTTGTTACTTGATCCGACGCATCCCTAACCGCGATCAACTTTTCTAAGAAGCTGGCATATTCCTCTGTATTCTGTTTGGTTGATTGATTCAGAATATCAAGTCCTTGTTGCGAAACAGCCAAGGCTTGAGCCGCCTGTAAACTGCCGGTGCTTAATTGTTTGAAGACATCTACAAGTTTTTGTGTGTCATCCTTACCAAGACCTAATTTCTTTGATAAATCTTCTAATGCCCTAGCTTGCTCACGCGCAAAATCAACCTTAGATATTTTCTCATATATCTTCATCAACAAACCGCCATTACCGGTAAGTTTTGCAACCTCATCACTAGCACCAGCGGTCGCTTTTTGTATTGCGGTGAATGCAAGATCAAGACGTAATCTTGCCAATTTTTGCGACATCATATCTGTCGCTTCAATTAGATCACTAGCGGTATCTTTTACCTTTGATATAGCATCATTAAAATTAATTGCCGCGCCGCTACTTTTTTCCATAGCAACGCCGATAGCGGCAACAATAGCTACGCCAGCACCTAAGATAGCACCGACCGGCCCAAATATACCTAATAACTGTGAACCTTGTTGACCGAAAGCCTGAATAGCAGATGTGCCGCCAGATACCTGAACAGCAAAGTCACCTACTTGATAACCAGCTTGTTGTAAGCCTGATTTGGCAAAACGCGATAATCCGCGTGTATTATCATTAACTGCCGCACCGAATTGATTTGTGCCAAGGGTTGATCTTTTTAATCTTTCATCAAACTGGTTTAACCCTTGCGTAACTCTTTTTAGACCAGCGGTCGCATTATCTTGGACTGCAACAACAATATCTAGTTTATTTGCCATCCTGCTTCTCCGCTAGAATTTTATAGTAGGCGACCCATTCATTATACTCATCAAGGCTTATTTCTTCAATCTCTTGTATCGTCTTACCTAGTCTTTCTGCAAGCGCAATAAGATTGAATCTAAATGGGTCGCCTCTTAGTTTTTTTCCTTCACCTCTGCTGGCTCAGAACTAAATATTGAGCCAAATAAGTTGGCGATCACATCAACAGGCTCACCCATAAGAATCGGTTTGTCCTCTAACGTAAATACCTTCTCACCATCTTGCGTTTCGGCCTTCATAATAATAATTTCGACCATAGCCGCGATTGATGGATTACTTAGAAAGTCTTTATGCTTACTTCTGACTTTCTCAATTTCTCTTGCGCTCACATCGGAATAATAAATAAGGAGTGGGGCATCATCTTCACCCCACTCCATTACCTCTACAAACCTACGTTCGCGTGCCGCACGATTAGCGGCGATCCGTTGTGCTATACTCATTGTGCCACCTCAATAAAGTATTAAACGGTTGTTTCAGATAACGCGCCGGTTCCCTGAATGGTAAAGCTACGATCAACCGTTCCGTCCGTTGTGCCGGTTACACTGCGACCAGTTATGATTGCTGATCCTGTGTAATATGTATCACCAGCACCATCACCTTCAGGGTAGAAGTTGATTGTGATTTGAGAACCGACAGTCATTGCGCCTTGGCCTGAACTATCTGTCTCATCCCAATAGCACTCAATCGTGCCGGTGAATGTTTTAAGTCCAGCGACATATGTGCGTGATGTGTCGCCAAGAGCGGTCGTCTCAATCGTGTCTCCGCTTTCTTCGATTGTGTAACTTTTCAGCTCCGCAATCACCGAAGAGCCTACCTTTACAGTCCCTTCGCTACCTGTATGAACAGCCATAATTAAACCTCATTATCATCAGTTTCAGTTGCAACATTCGCTGATTTTTTCGTCTTTGCTTGACGTTTGTTCGGTTCGTCAACCGACCATCCTTTTTCGATAAGACGTTTCGCCGTATCTTCCCAGCAAACGATCATATCGCCTTGTTCATTATAAAGAGCAATTCGTTTCATTACTAAACTGCCGTTTCTATATCGTTTTCGATTGTAACGTAAATAATTGATATTGTAAAACGCCCAATACCAACTGATTGTTCACCTTCGCCTGTATAGTCAGCATCGAATGATGTTATCTTGGTATCCTTCGCATAACCACCGCGTGTTACGTCAGTGTATAACGCTTCTTCAACCTCAACCGCTATCGCATCAAGAGAATTGTCAAGGCCAGACGTATCTTTTACATAAGCCTCTACAATAACCTCAAGCGTTCTAACTTGCGTCCTTGGTAACTTGATCGTGCCGTATTCTGTGCTTTCAGTATTGGTGTAAATACACAATGCCGGTAACTTACTTTCCCCTAGTGGAAATAGTCGCGTCTGAAATACATTTGAACCAGTCGTTGCTAGACCAGTCAATGTCGTCGTTACATCATCACGAATAAGTTTACGAACGTGAGCCATTAGACTTCTTCCAGAACCAGCGTCGTAACACCTGTTCCATCAGGTTGAACAACGCGAATAATATAGCTAACCGAATTGATCGTTATCGCATCACCCTCTGCGGCAGATGCCACATCAGATGTGCGACACTGAAATCTTGGTTGTTGGATTGCAACCGCAACAGTGCCGCCAGCATCGGCTTCAAAGAACTCATTATCAAAGATGCCATTAACTGTTACAGGGCTACCGCCAGACGGCGTATATGTCGCCGCAACGCCGAAGTCATCGACTGCGAAGAATATAGCCAGTTCGTCTGCGGTTTCTACAGCCATTAAATGTCATCCTCATCTTCCGGCGTGCTAATATCAAAAACAGCGCGATTGGTTTTCTTTGGTGCGCCGCGTTTTACTTCTTCGGCAAAGCCAGCCTTTATCAGTCTATTGGCTGTTCGATCTTCAACTTCGATCTTTTCGCCAACTTCTAGGTTTCGGCCTGTGCCGGTAAATGTCTTTTGCAAAATCTTAATCTTCATAGTGCCACCTCATAAAGAAAGGTCGCGGTGGGGTTTCAACGCCCCACCGCTTCCATCAGTCATTAAGCAACCGATACTTCGTCTGTCAATGCAAACGATGCAGTGTTGCGAACGGCTACGTCTACTTCTTGGAAGATAGACATACGGACTGTGCCAGACTTGCTACCTGTGTATGGGTCAACAAGAATTGAAGGTGCACCAAAGAGGCCGACCATCAACTGGCTAAAGTCACCATAGATCAGAGCAGATGCGTCGTTGCCGCCGTCACCCGGATCAAGGTTCGTTGGGACGTTGCTGGTAAACTCAGCGCGTGCGCCGTAGATGCTGTTCCATGGATCGTTCAGCAAGAATACGCTGTCAGTTCCAGAAACGCGTGCCGTCGAAGCAAGTTTCGCTTTAACAGCAGGGCTTGACAACCAACCTACAGAGCCTTGGTTGACAACGCCGTTGGCGGTTTCAACGGTTTTAACCAGAGCAACAATGTCCGCCCAAGTAAGAGCGTCAACGTCAGTTCCAGCAGAGATGTCTACGTTACCAACACCAGCGTTCAACAACCCAGTTGGTTGGCCTGAAGCACCAGAGCCGTTGATTGCGTAGTATTCGATGCGGTCAGCGATAGAAGCAAGCAAGTCGTTTTGAACTACTTGTTCGATTGCTGGGATGCTCTCAAGCATCAGCAAGCGCGATACATCAACGTATGCACCAAGAGTGCGCGGCTGAAGCGTAACGCCAGCATCGGTTTGGCTTTGATCGCTAACGTCGCCAAGTTCTTCTACGAATGCGGCGTTCGCACCAGCAGAGAATTTAGGCATTTTAACGCGATTGGTAAGACCGCTCATGTAAGTTACGCCCAAGTTTGACATAACTTGACGTGCGCGAAGTGCTTCGATGAAAAGGTCGCCACGGTGAACGGTAGGAACGAAGTTGTCCGTTACGTTCTCAGAACCAGAAGCTCCGGTTGCGGCAGTTGTCATCGCGCCAGCGCGGAAAGCGAAGTCAGGAATGTAAATGCCCTCAGCTTCTTTACCAGTGCGTTTCGCGATTTCGTCGTGCATCTCACGCTCATAACCAGCTTTGCGCCAGTCGCCAGAGATTTGTGCTTGAACCATGCGTGCCAAAGAGTATGAACGCTGTTCTTTAACAGGAGCGTCAACAACATGGGCAGGAGTTTCAAGCGGTGCATTACCGATTGCGTCAAGCAAGCTACCACGGAACTGGTCAATGCTCAGACCGTTGCGGATTGCTTCTTCACCAAGGTCACGCTTGTTGTGCTTGGCGGCAAGAGACAGGATTTCGCTGTCGTTCTTGCGTGCGGCGCGGACTGCTTCAGCCTTCACCGCGTCGATGTCGATTTGGACATCTTTTTTGATTTCTTCAGACATAGGTTTCTCCTTTACTGAAGTGGTTGTGGTTAAGGTTTCGGAAGTCGCACGCCCAACGCCCACTTGACTTGACTGGTCAGCCGGAATTGAAACGATTGATATTTCCATTGGCGTTGTGGCGACACGGAAGTAATCTTCAGGGTCATTCTCACGCCGAACACGGTTATCAATGCGATAACCAACAGATATGTTTTGGCGTATTCCATCCAAAACATCGTCGAACACTTCAGAGGCAAGTTTACCTTTTCCAAAGCGAACTACAGCACGCAGACGACGCGCTGTCTCATCCAGTTCGACTGTCTCAACGATCCCTATTTGTTTGGTCATATCATGATCCAACAAAAGTGGGGCGCGTCCAGATTTCAGGAACTCTAGGTTCATATTTTCTAACGAATGGTCGATAACTTCCATACCGAAAGACCGCTCAACAGGTTCTTCGGATGATACGCCAATACGAACCAAACGGTTGTCTTGATCGATGAACTTATCGCCATCAAACATATAACCACGACGTTCCATGTCGGAACGGCTATAGCGTTCTTCGTAAGTCGCGGTTTCTTCGACGATCTCATCTTCATCGTGCGTTTTAGCATAAGTCACAATGTAAGCATCTTCGGTTTCTTCGATGTTTACGATATGACGCTTGTCATCCATTTGGATTTCTTCGTTATCCAACTCAACTTCAATCTCTTCGCTCATATCTCTCTCACTTGTGGCTGGCTCAAATTTAATAGGCTTGAAGTTATTATCATCAAGCCACTCCTTCGCTTCCGATTCCGAAAACATCTCAGCATCAAAACGTATGCTTTGAATTTCGCTTTTATTATCCTTGATACCAAAGATAAAATCAATGCCATCTCCACCAGCATCCTGTCTGCGACGGAAATAGTCGTAATTCTCAGGATCATTTATTCTTGCGGCGTGTTCGTTTGGGTATGGACGCATCTCATCAATCATGCGTTCCTCATCCTTCAAGCTCTCAACAATATTGCGCGACCAAGTATAGCCAGCGTCGCCGCCCCAAAGTAACCAGCTTATATAAGACGCGCTATCTTCTTCGTGGTATTCCTTATACGCCTCATGTCGACTAAAGAAAGAATACATTCGCTTTACTGTATCCTCTGACAAGTTTTTGCCATTAACAATATCTCTTGCACGCGCAACACCAACAGCAGTTCCGCCCTTTCCATGCTTCTTACGCAACTCAAGGCCGCGCTTGGCGGCAGTTACCATACCTTTTGTTGGTTTATAGCTCATCTTCGTCACTATCCGCTAAAGGCGTTGCAGGGGATTTATTACCGAATGGCTCAAACGCGGTTTTTAGGCCATAGCGTTCCGCCATCTCTTTATCGCTCTGGATTTGAGCAAACAATTCTTCGACATCGCGTCCATAATTAGCCGCGACATCATTCATACTAATCAGGCCATTATTGATCGCAGTAACAGCCGCATTGATCTCTTTAAGCGGATCAACCCAAGCAAAGCCGCGCCCACGGAAATGAACATTGGATGCAAACTTATTATATTTAGACGATGGTATGTTGAAATCACCAAAGTCCAATGCACTGCTTAACCAGCGCATAAATATCGGCTCACAGAAATGCTCAATAATAAACGATTGAAGCATCTTATAATGATCGCGCTCCTCAATCGTGCCCTGACGGATAGAAGAATAGCTAACACCAGTTAGGTCATTCGACAGGCTGGTATAACTAACATTCAAACCAGATGCGATGCCGCGCAATACGGCTTTCTCAAACGCATCGAACGCAGTCGTCGGATGCGTTGCATCAATCATCTTAAAGTCATGTCCGGCTGGTAACTGATAAACGCTTGCTGGCTCCATATCGATAATCGGCACGCCCTCATCCGTCTCATCATCGCCAACAAACTCATCGCCAGATGGTGTGGTAACAATACCAAATTTAGCGGCGGCGGCTCTAGCGGCGATCAATTCAGCTTCACGATAACCATGCAACATCTTTAGCGAAGCAATCGCCGGAGCCATAAATGGTTCACCGCGTGTTTGGTGTGTTCTGCTTTGGATAAATATATGCAACATCTCATCAGCAGGAACACGGGTGTGCTTACGCTCAGTCCGATTGGCAAAGTTCAATGTATCATTTGGATGATTGACCAGAACCCAATAAGCGACAGGGCGATGGTATTTATTCAACTCAACGCCCATACGGATTTCATTACCATTGGCTTCGTTGCGACCATTCTTCTCTTGATCGACCAAATCTGTCTCAATGAACTGGATCGAAAAACCGTCCTTGAACGCTTTGTTGTTTACGAACTTGACAAATACTTCGCCATCACGCGCTAACGTCTCAGCGACATAACGCTGACAATCAAGCCAAGACATTCGACCAGAAACCTCCGGATTGCCCAGCTTTCCCCATCTCTTAAACGCATCCTCAATAATCTGATTTCCTGTTGCATCAAGTGTGCGATCATCATTCCTTGCACGCACCTGAACAGTAAAGCCATTCTCACCGACGACATTAGTTTTGATAAGATTGATAAAACGCTTTGCATACTCATTGTTCCGCGCAAGGTCGCGACTCCGATTTCTCAATACTGGTAATGCGTTTCTTAATTCACTATCAGACGAAAAAGACGAACCGATAAAATCGGCAAACAATCTACCTTGGTTTGCGCCAGCGTAGTTACGCATCAATCCGCGTAAACTGCGACGCTTTGCTTTAGGCTCTTGATTGTTGCGATTAAGAAAATCAAATAACGCCATTTTAGAACCTCATTAGGATTGTGCTATTAGTTGGCTTGCCACGGCGTATTCTTTCTCTGCGATTGTGAGCGTTCACTTCTTTCCGGTAGTAATCGCGCCACTCCATCAATTCCTGCGGAGATAACTTACTTAGTGAGCGACCATTAATTGAATAGCTGGAGACATCCGCATCGGCTTTACCTTCAAGTATTGTCTCAATCTTAGCAAGCATGATTTCAGCATGACCACGCGGGTCAGCTTGGTTGTCGTCAAGGTCGATGATTGCTTCAAAGCTACCGCGATCTATTACAATGCGGTTGCCTGTGGCCGTTTGCACTATCTCTAGTTGCCAATGATAAACACCGGCGGTAAATGTGGCAGATGTCGCGCTACTAATTGTGAACAGGTATTTATCGGAATATTCTGTTGCGGCTAATTTAATTTCGCTTGCACCGCCACCTGTAATACGCGCTACATATTCGGCAGAATATAATGATGGCGGATAGTCAGTTAGGAAATCGGTTCTTTTCCATTGAATGAAATCACCGACAACAATGATTTCTGGTTCACCTTCTGGTGCATTAGCAACATCGAATAAATTAGCCACGGCGACAAACTCCGTTAGTGAATAGCGTTTGTTTTTTATCGCGTGCCTTCACACGCTTTGAATGACGGCCTTTGCGCTTAACTTTGATCTTTTCGCGTCTCTCAACAGTCTTGATCTGTCGCGCCATTACCGCCACCCATTTACAAAACCGCCTTGCCTTGGCCTTCTAATAGGACGTTGCTGGCGCGGCTTCTTATCTTCATCATCAATCTGCGTCTTTGCACGCTTGGATTTCTGCGCTATCATATTAACATTCACATTAACTATTGACAATGCCGCGATTGCATAAACTCTGCAATCCAATGCTTCGTTGCGCGGTCGCACTTTTATCCACTCTCTGCGATGGAATCCCTTATGATATTTCTTAACCACTTTTTCGGCTGTCAGTTGACGGAAATAGTCATCTGGGTAGGAATCAGGGAAGTGACAATATCCTGCTCCCTCATCCTTAATTTTTAATCGCGAATATACAACCTCTTTGATTGTGTCAACGCCAATCGGAAATAACTTGCACTTGATATTGTTATTGGTGCTTGGTTTACCGACCATCGGTTTACCTTCACCGCCAACACCTTTGATTGCAAATATGCGTCTACCAATTCTAGGTTTGCAGAACTTATATACCGATTGAGTGTGATGACCGCCACTATCTATAGCAGTTGATTTGATGTTTAGCTCTCTACCGTCCTCTGTTTCATACGTCATAGATAGAAAGCCATCCAAATCAGCCCAAGGCTGGGCAGATGATGGATCGCCATAAATGGTTCGATATTCAATAGACCAGCTTTCTTCATCGCGCCCCCAACCCAAAACCTCCATCTCTAAACGATCATCTTGCACGTCGATACCTGCGGTTATGAACACAATCTCTTTGGGTAGTTTATCGCCATAATCTTCTCTGTGAGATGCGATGTCATAATCATCAACACGCTCACCTTCATCTTCCCACGGTTCACCCAAATAAGTGTTCACCCAAACACGAAGCGTCTCAGGCAACTTCTTGGCAATCAAGAAATCACGAACTGCGCTCTCCAATGGTGTCCACGGAGAATACAAACCTGAAAGTCGAAACCCCACCGTTCCGACGAATGGAGCGGTGGCTCTCCATTCTCCCCTGCGGATCGCTCTATACCGATCTGCATCATCCCAAATCGACCCACAATGTTCACAGACATAGCAAGCCGTTTCAGGCGCGTCTTTATCCCATTGCACGTTCAACCAGCGCATCACTTGTTGTTCGCCACAGTCAGCGCATGGGACATAATATTCACGTTTGTCAGAATTATCAAATGCCGCTTCGATACGGCTAGTTCCTTTATTGGTCGGTGTGCTTACCATCACAAACTTGCGATTCCAGAATGTAGCGGCACGACGACGCGCCAAATCAATCGGATCGCCCTCAGAACCGGCACTAGGTGGAAAGCGATCAACTTCATCACATAGCACAACACGGATCGGTCGGCTGGCTAGTGATGACGGACTGTTTGCGCCGCACATAGTTATGTGGCCGCCAATAAAGTTCTTCTTCAGCGTTGTGTTCCCACTGTCCCTGCTTCGCGGATCAGCGATCTTGTCTTTCAGGGCAGGGGTATCACGAACCATTGGCGCAAGCCTGTCCTTACTGAATGTCTGCGCCATATCAAGTGTCGGTTGGACAACCAGCATCGGAGACGGGTCTTGATGGATGTGATAACCAATCAAGTTGAGCAACATCTCAGTCTTGCCGACTTGAGCGCAAGACATAATTACGATGTTCTCAACCTTCGGATCGGATATAGCGTCCATAATGCCGCGCTGGTATTCGGCGCGACTAGTATTCCATATACCAGCTTCGGCAGATGCTTCAGGCGACAGACGACGATATTCGTCAGCCCATTGACTGACTGTCAGTTCCGGTGGCGGCTTCATCAACGTCAGGACGTTTCTTACCACTGCCATCGCCGGTATTGAGTTGGGTATTTTCAAAGTCATACGCTTCCACCATTGTATCACTTAACTCTTGTAAAGTATCGTTTATATATTTGGTTAGTATTAGTTTCGCCTCTTGCACATCTTTTGCTGAGAACACATCAGGTGATGCTTTCGTCGGCAAAGATAACAGCCTAGCACGAAAATTACCAAAAAGTTCGCTGTTTATCTGGTTTATTGCTTCAACAGTCAGAACTTCTAACTTTTCCTTACTTAATTCCATTTCGGCTAGTTCGGCTTCTGCGGCAATTTTCCTTGCTCTTGCTTCTTCGTAACTAAGAACGCCGCCAGACTGATCGACATGACCCATGATCGCTCTTGCCGCATCGGATAGTTTGTATTTCTTGATCTTGCCCTTTTCTTCTACTGGCCGAACACCGTTTAGGCGCAAACCAACAGTGCGGCGATCAAGGCCAAACTCAACCGCCAAGGCGTTAATAGTCCATAGATTTTGTGTCATTGCCATCTTGTAAACTCCACCGTTATAAGATTATTACAATATATTGGTGGATATTGCAATTTTCCTGTCACTAGAAGACAAACGCGGCCTCCGCTCACC
>Ga0208161_1000702_pt1 | contig 18561 bp, 33 predicted proteins | sample CB_VirMetaG_3_FD_184538 | JGI IMG/M metagenome (GOLD analysis project Ga0208161, IMG submission 184538) | Freshwater to marine saline gradient viral communities from Chesapeake Bay - CB_1508_1S Viral MetaG (SPAdes) (version 4) | ecosystem: Environmental > Aquatic > Marine > Coastal | place: USA...
ACTGCAACTGGTCGCGGCCTTGACGCTGCATATAGAGGTATTGCTGGGGCAGTTGGTGCCGACCCGCAAGGTCTTTACCGTCAAGGTGAAAGCACCGCCGCAGAATATGCTGGAACTATTGGCGAGTTTATGGGTGGCGCTGGCGTGGTTGGCGCGGCAGGAAAAGGCTTGGCTAAGGCTGGCGCAAAAAAACTTGGTGAGGGCATTGCTAAGACTGGCCTAACAAAAGAAGCGCAAGCCGCTGCCGCCGTGTCTGGTCTTGGTAGTGAAGCCGCTGGTCAGGCAACAGAAGGGACTGCGCTTGAGCCAATCGCAAGAATTGCTGGCGCAATTGCGGCCCCCACTGTTGCAGCAAGATCATTTAACCTTGCAGCTAAACCATATGACGCTTGGGTAAAACCGAACCAAATATATAATGAGGTCAAAACTGGTAATAAAGCAGTTGACGCAACGTTATCTCGCGCAATTGCAAAGCCTTCCGAAGAAACACAGATGGCCTTTAAAAACACAGCATATCGTGAAGCAGATAAAGCGGGGGACGTTTTCTCCGCAGATGATATGATTGGGTTGGCTGAAAATACTAGACAAAAGCTATATCAAGGTGTTTCTGGGGCAAAGCTAGATATTACTCCGCAGGGAAAATTGCGTGGAGAAGGCCACATAAAACGAGCGCTTGATGTAATGGATGAGTACACTGATGCGCCAACAACGCTCATGAACCTAGACAACATGCGGCAACGTATTCGCTCAATTTATGCAGAAGGTGATAGTGGCGCTAAAGCGTTTGATCCTAGGATAAGGCAAATGCTTGATGACATTGATGACCTTATAGAAACTAAGGCGTCTGGATCAACACTTTTAAACGCCGCAAGACTTGCCCATATCCGCACGAAAAAACTTGAAATTCTTGAAGACGCTCTTAAACAAGCTGACAGGGAGGTTAAGGCTGGCGCAAGTGTAACTCAACGCTACCAGATGGCGATTAAGAAAATAAGCACTCAAAAGCGCAGCAAATCTTACTTTGGGTCTGACGCTGAAATTGCCGCTATGGACCGTATCCTTGAGGGAAATATTGACGACAAAATATTGCGTCAATTTGGAAAATTATCCCCATTTGGTGGGCTAAATATGATGAATGTCATAAGCGGGTTTGGCACAGCAAGCTTGGCCGCAGCGGGTAACCCATCCGTCCTTGCGGTAACTGCTGGGGCGATAATTTCCAAGCCGATATCAGACGCTATCATCAAAAGTCAGATGAAAGAGTTAAAAAGATTTTTAGCTACAGGTGTAGAGCCTACAAAGTTCAAACCACCATTAACCACGCGCGGATATGGGTTGACCGCAGAGAACCCGCAGGAGCAATAACATGCAGCCAAAAGAAAAGACAAAAAGCGAAATTGAGGGCATTGTCCGCGATGCGATTGCTCAGGCTGTAGACTTTGCCGAGAGCGAGGTTTCGCAGCAGCGCGTCAAAGCGCAGCGGTATTTCGATGGCGAGGTCGATATTGGCCACGAGGAAGGTCGCAGCAAGGTTGTGGCAACCAAAGTGCGCGACACCATTCGTGCGGTTAAGCCAAGCTTGATGCGTGTGTTTATGTCTACTAGCAAGCCTGTAGAATACACTCCAAAAGGCCCAGAAGATGTGGCAATGGCTGAGCAAGCCACCAACTATATGCACTACATCTTCAATAAGAATAACGGTTACCGTGTTTTGAATGACGCATTTCATGATGCGCTTATCAAGAAAAACGGCATTGTTAAGGCATATTGGGAAGAAAGCGAACGCTCTGAAATCTTCACGTTTGATCACCTAACAGACGAAGAATACACCCTGATTGCATCTGATGATGATGTCACCATCTTGGAGCATGGCGTAGAAACAAGCATGTCCATGGATGACTTTGGCATGGAAATGGAAATGCCAGAGCATTCTTTGAAGATTAGCCGCAGAATGCCAGAGGGTCGCCTAAAGATCGAAAGCGTTGCGCCAGAAGATTTCTTTGTTGATGCACAAGCGAAAAACATCGACGACGCTTACGTTGTTGCGCAGCGTACTGAAATGCGTGTCGGCGATTTGGTTGCTATGGGTTTTGACTTTGAGGAAGTCGTCGGCCTTGGGTCAAACTTTGGTGCGTCGTCAATGGCGAACGAGGAAGATTTTGTTCGTCGCGGTTACTCACAAGATTCATATGATGATCAAGAGGGTGATCCATCAATGCGCTTGGTGACTATAACTGAAGCGTACATGCGAATTGATGTGGATGGCACGGGCATTCCCGCGCTTCACCGTTTTATCTGCGGCGGCACAACGTATAAGCTATTAGATTTTATGCCATGCGATGAAATTCCATTTGCTGTGTTTGAGGTTGATCCAGAGCCGCACACATTCTATGGGCGCAGCTTGGCTGAGATTGTTATGGATGACCAAGACGCAAGCACATCTATCCTGCGCGGCATTTTGGACAACGTTGCCATGACCAATAACCCTCGCATTGGTATTGTTGATGGTGCGGTTAATATTGACGATGTTATGAACAATGAGATCGGTGCAATTGTCCGTATGCGCCAAGCTGGTTCTGTGCAGCCACTAGACATCCCATTTACTGCTGGGCAAACACTTAGCGCGTTGACCTATATGGATCAGCTTGTAGAGCAAAAAACAGGCGTTTCTCGCGCTTCTATGGGCCTTGATCCAGACGCAATGCAGTCAACGACAAAGGCCGCTGTCCAAGCGACAATCCAAGCCGCTGCAGGTCAGGTTGAGGTTATGGTGCGCAACTTGGCTGTAGGTATGCGTGACCTTTTCGGCATCATGCTGCGCACGGCAATTAAGCACACAGACGAAGAACAAATGATGCAGATGAATGGCCAGTTCGTTCAGGTCGATCCGCGCGTTTGGAAAGTTGACATGGATGTGAGTATCAACGTCGGGCTTGGCACTGGCCGTGAAGAAGAAAAGATGATGGCTTTACAGCAAATCTTCCAAGTTCAGCAGCAAGTATATGCACAATACGGCCCAATGAACGGCGTTGTTTCGCTGACCAACATTCGCAACTCATTGGCTGACATTCTTGCGGCGTCTGGCATTCGTAACGCGGAACGTTATTTTGCGCCAATGACACCAGAGATTGAGCAACAAATGCTGATTCAGCAGCAGCAAGCAGCGCAAATGCAGCCACCAATGCCAGACCCAACGCAAATGCTTATGCAGACTGAAGCGATGAAGGCACAAACTAAGGCGCAAGTTGATATGACTAAGGCGCAGCTTGAGCATCAACGTAAGATGCACGAGATGGGCATGAATGACGACTTGTATCGTGACCAGATGGCGCAAGACTTGATGGTTGATGCGGCCAAGATTTACGGTCAATATGGCGCAACTGTGGACACCGCACGCATCAAAGCTGAGCAAGATCGTGAGCGTGAGCATAACGCAGCAATGATGAACTTAATGACAGGTCAACAATGACAACAAGTATTCGCATACAGGCTGATGAAGCCAAACGGTTAAGAAACGACACTGCATTTAAGCAGTTCGTACAGAGTGTTCGTGAATTGCAGATCAGCATATTCATGAATAGCGCGGCTGAAGATATCGACAGCCGTGAAGAAGCGCACGCAGTTTTGCGTGCATTGGACCAGATCGAAATGCAGTTAAACGCAGCAATAGCTGCTGAAACTATGTTAGATCGCAAACAAAGGAACTAGGACCGTGAATACGACTAGCTTAGAAAATGCAGTTGAGGGACTGCTTGATCCATCCCTCTTGAATCCAAGTGACGCACAAGAAGAAGTAGTTGATGAAAATCAGGACGCTGAACACCAACTATCTGATGACGGTGAAGAATATGAGGATGATGTCGAAGCATCTGACGACATTGATATAGAAGATGCAACTGAATATACTGACGATGTAGAGGCCGTTGATGATGACAGCGAGTCCTTGTTTGACGTTACAATTGATGGCAAGCAAGAGCGCTGGACCCTTTCGCAACTAAAGCAATCTGCTGCGGGTCAGGGCTATATTCAGCAAAAAATGCGTGAGAACGCTGAGGCTGCAAAACAGCTTCAAGAGCGTGAGGCGCAGTTAGCTCAGCAGCAACAAGCTGTTCTGGACTATTTTAACCAGCTACAACAAGGCGGCTTAACTCCACCAACTCCTCCATCTGAGGATTTATTGGAGACTGACCCAATCGGCTATATGCAGCTAGAGAAAGCGTATAATCGTGAGGTGCAGGAGTTTAACCAGAAGATGGCAGTGGCACAGCAGATGAAGGCACAGCAAGATGCTGCATTCCGCAATCAGCAAATGCGACTGCTACAAGAGCGTATCCCAGAGATTGCTGACCCTAATAAGTCGGCAAAGTTCGTACAGGATATTTCTACTGGTGCGCAGCAATATTACGGAGTGTCTCAAGAGATGCTTGGTAATGTGAAAACTGCGGTTGAACTTGAGGTTTTGCGTGATGCTATTCGCTATCGCAAGGCTATGGAGAACCGCAAAAACGTGGACAAAAAGGCAGTTACTGCCAAACCCATGATCAAAGCTGGTACTAAAAAGCCACAGGACGGTGGGGCTGCAACTCGCAAAAAGCAGGAGAAACAAGTATTCGCCCGTGGTGACATGAGCGCAATGGCGGCGTTTCTCGTAAACCCTAAACTTTAGTATAAGGAGCCTATCCAATGGCACAACCAACCAACACTTTTGACTCATACGATGCCGTAGGTATCCGTGAGGACTTGGCAGATTACATCACCATGATCTCGCCAGAAGAAACGCCATTTTTCACAAAATCTGGCAAAGCAACTGCACGCAACACCTACCATGAGTGGCAAACAGATTCGCTACGCGCATCTGCTGCAAACGCACACATTGAAGGCGATGCAACCACAGCGAATGCACGCACATCCACCACACGCTTAGGTAACTACACTCAAATTTTTAAAAATGCGGTTGTAGTTCCTGACACAGACGAAGGTTTGGATAAAGCAGGTCGCGCAAAGGAGATTGCATACCAGACCTTAAAGATAGCTAAAGAGCAAAAGCTTAAGTTGCATTGAGCCTCCATAGGGCAACCTATGAGAGATAATCGCGTGAATTGCTGGAAGGCTAAAGCGGAAAAAGAGCAACCGTCATGCTAATCAGCAGCCAAGACCATCGGGGACGGTGGTAAGGTTCAGAGACTAGGCCATGGAGACTAGAACAGTCAGTAAAGGCCCACGAGTGCGCGACATCCTACTGGGATGAAGATATAGTCCGACACTCCAACGAAAGTTGGAGAGAGTAGATAAAGAGCTACTCACTAACTGATGGATATTGAAAAAGCTCTGTTTGACAACAACGCTCGCGTTGCTGGTAACGCATCAACTGCGCGTGAACTAGCTGGCGCACCAGCATGGTTGATCAGCAACGTTGATTTCCAATCAGGTAACTCTGGTGCGAACCCAACAGGCGACGGTACTGATGCTCGTACAGACGATGGTACGCCAACAGCGTTCTCCCAAACAAAGTTTGACACAGTAATGCAGTCAATCTGGGAAAACGGCGGCAAGCCAGACACAGTTTATCTGTCAGCGTTCCAAATGAACAAAGCGTTGAGCTTCACAGGCAACAACAACCAGCGTTCATCTGTACAAGCAGGTGACGAGCGTGTGGTAAAATCCTTGGCGGTTTATGTCACACCTTGGGGTACTGTTGAGTTCATGCCATCTCGCGAGAACCGTTCTCGTGACGTGTTCATCATGCAAGATGACATGTGGCAAGTTGCAACACTGCGTCCAACCAAAAACGTAGCGTTGGCAAAAACAGGCGACAACACAACCCGCCAAGTTGTTACAGAACTTACACTGGTCTGTAAAAATGAAGCGGCGTCTGGCATCATCGCCGACAACACAACATCATAACGTTATAGCGTTATGCTAAGGGGCGGGAAACCGCCCCTTTCCCTTACTTCTTGGAGAAAGTAATGAAAATTATTTGCAAATATCGCAGCATGGCAACAAGCATCGGTATGATCAAGAACGGTGACATTGTTGACCTTCCAGATGCAGAAGTAGCTAAAATAGCTAAAATGAAGCCATTGGCTATTGAGATTTTGCCAGAGTTGCCAATAGAGACACCAATCGCGGAGCCAAAGAAAGCGCCAATTAAGCGGAAAGCCTCGGTTAAAAAAGATGTCAAACTTATCAACTAAGATCAGCGAAAACATTACGTTTAACGCAGATGATCAGATGATCATCAAGAGAACGTATGATGCCAATCAAATGCTTCTTGATGCGGAATATGCTCGCCAACATTCACCAAACGCATTTGGCTCCGATTACAAGCTTGCTGCTGAAATTGACATGGCGTTCGTTGACCTTTGGCTAAAAGAAGCAGGTGTTAAATGGACGGATACCCAAGCCGTTAAAGATGTGATAAAAAAGAAGTTGATGAGTAACGAATTTCAAAAACTTCGGGTTTGGGAAGGCAAGTGGTAATGGACATTAACTTTGACGTAGTAAACGCCGTGATCCAATGGGTTGTCTTGCCTATGGCGGCTTTTGTGTGGATAATTTATCAGCGTCAAAGTGATCACCACACTGACATTGCTGTGCTCAAAGCGCAGCATGAAGGAACTAAATTAGCGCATGATCGTGAACTTAAAGAAATGAAAGAGACCATCAAGGCCATATTCATGAAGCTTGATACGATTGAGCAAGCACTGAGAAAATAAATGTGTGTGCTGGCCCTCATAATATTGGGCTATGCACCTGATGTGGGTTTTTATAGAGCCTGCTTCTATGACTGCAATATGAGGGATCGGAACCGCTATGATTTTGTACGCAGGATACCAATCCAATCATCTTGTGATGCGACGCTAAGGTTCGTGTAATGCCTATCCTTGAAAGCATAGCCGCCGCGTCTGCCGCCTACGAAGTCATCAAGACCGCCATTAACCAAGGCCGTGAAGGTGCTGGTATTATTGGTGCTGTCGGTAAGTTCTTGAATGCTGAAGAAGATGTAAAAGAAGCACTTCAGAAAAAGAAGAACAGCCCGTTGACCGCTATAGCTGGCGGCGAAGAAGGTGACTGGGAAGAGTTCCAAGCATTAGAAAAGCTGCGTGAGCAACGCAAAGAGCTAGAGAATTATATCCGCGAGACAAGACCAGGGCAGTGGGATCGCTGGCAGCAATGGCAAGCTGAAGCTAGAAGGCAACGCGCTGCCGCCAAAAAAGCTGCGGCCTTGCGGCGCGAAGAAATGCTTGAACAGATACAAGTTGCAACGGGAATAATCTTGGCCATTACCACTGTTGTGGTGAGCATATATTATTTAGGCGTCTACATGGAAAAGTGGTGAAATACGTTGTTTTGGACAAAAACGGTAAAATCGTTATAATCACGTCAAGCAAACCTATAGCGGAGTTTTACAATGAGCGAATACGATCTAAACGGAAACGGAAAGATAGACCCAGACGAGCGCGAAATAATGCTCGAGGATCGTCGGCGTAAGATGGAAGATGCGGATGCCAAACGAGATGCACAGAGGCGCATGACTTGGTTTGCGCTGTCTGGCATGTTGGCCTACCCTTTCGCTATTCTGATGGCCTCTCTGATGGGCTACAGTGACGCTGCGGGATTGATTGCAGACATAGCCACGGTGTATGTTGTCGCTGCCTCTGGTGTGGTGGCTGCTTACTTTGGCTTCAATGCAATGGAGGCTACGAAATGATACAGGCATTAATAGGCCCATTAACTGAGTTAGCGGGTGGTTGGCTCAAAGGCAAGGCAGATGCACAAGCTGCGGCTGCTAATCTAAAGCTAGTCGAGGCAGAAGCCAAGGCAACTATAATGAAATCGGCAGCAACATCTGAGGCTGATTGGGAACGCATCATGGCGCAAGGCTCGCAGAACAGTTGGAAAGATGAATGGCTAACAATTTTGTTCAGTATTCCATTATGTCTCAGCTTCATGGGAGAGTGGGGCCGCAAGATAACTGAGGATGGCTTCGCTGCATTGGAAAGTATGCCTGACTGGTATCAGTACACACTGGGTGTGATCGTTGCTGCGTCTTTCGGCATTCGGTCTGCCACTAAATTCTTTGGGGGGAAAAAGTAATGGCCAAAGACCCAAGATTAGAACGCGCTGGCGTATCTGGCTTCAATAAGCCAAAGCGCACGCCAAGCCACAAAACAAAGTCTCACGTTGTTGTTGCTAAAGAGGGCGATCAGGTAAAGACGATCCGCTTTGGTCAACAAGGTGTCAAAGGTTCGCCAGAAGGCACGGCCAGAAATAAAGCATTCAAAGCCAGACACGCCAAGAATATTGCTAAAGGCAAAATGTCTGCGGCATATTGGGCTGCAAAGGAGAAATGGTAGTGCCTAAAGGATTATACGCAAACATCCACGCGAAGCGTAAACGGATCGCCGAAGGCTCTGGCGAGAAGATGCGCAAAGTTGGCTCCAAAGGTGCGCCAACAAGTAAGGCTTTTAAGGCGGCAGCTAAAACCGCAAAAGGTAAGAAAAAATGAGCGAGGCAATGAAGAAGCTGCAGGAGCGATGCGGTGTTACGGCTGACGGTGCGTTCGGGCCAAATACGGCACGCGCCATTGCAAAGCACTATGACCTATCGCCAAACCGTGCAGCGCACCTACTTGGCCAAGCGTCACATGAAAGCGCAGGATTTACCATCACCAAGGAAAACCTGTATTACAGCACTCCTGAGCGCATACAGGCAATCTGGCCATCACGATTTGAGACGATTGCCGACGCAGAGCCATATGCAAAAAACCCACAGGCATTGGCTGACAAGGTTTACGGCGGTCGCGGTGGTAATAATGGCGAAGGTTATAAGTGGCGCGGTCGCGGATTTATCCAGTTGACCTTTAGAGATAGTTACCGATCCTTTGCGTCTGACATGCGTGTGCCAGAGGTGATGGACGATCCATCATTGGTGGAAACAGAATACGCTTTTGAGAGCGCATATTGGTTCTTTGATAAAAACGGATTATTTCGGATGGCAGACAATGGCATCGGAACTGACAACATCAAGGCAATCACTAAGCGTGTGAATGGCGGTTATCATGGATTGGATGATCGAATTGCGCAGACGCAAAAGATTTATGGCTGGTTGAGCGCATAATCTGAATGAAAAAGTCGCACATTGACGTTGGACGGGCGGGTGAGTTTTTAGTAATGTCCCGCCTGTCCGCACTGGGGTACTACGCTGTACACTCTGACAGTTACTCCGATGACATATGGGTGAAGCTGCAAGATGGATCGCTGCGAACAATACAAGTCAAGACCGTGTCAGAATATAAAAAACGCGGCCCGATCAGTGGGCAAAAATACATGTTTTGCTGTAAAGGAACCAATGCGGATTTTTATGCCCTCGTTGCACTAGATCAAGAGCGTATCTTATATTACACGCTGCAGCAATTCAGTGCTAAAACGTTGCGCATACATCGTCAAAAATTCACAGAGCAAGCTGAACATGACAGCTTGCTTTTTTGTTTGGATGTGCTTGCGGATACTTTATGATTTGATAAAAAGAACGTCGAGGGGCGTTTCCGCTACAACACATAACCACGGCAGCAAAACATCACGGGGCTGCACGGGCGACTGGTTGGACGCACGCTAAAAACTGAGTTACAGCCTGATGATCTTTAACTCGCGCCGCTCACGACTTACCGTTGTCTTCTGCTATCTATATTTCACTGCAGCATTCCCCATACTGGAAGTCACAGCAGTCGCAATAAATAACACGCGCCGAGATTTCCTCAGAATATGGGCATGGGTGCTTTTCTTGCTTTCCCTTGCACTTGTCCTCTGTATGGAGTTCAAGGCAGTTTTCGCAGTATTTTTCTTCATAAGTTGTCATCATTCTTCTCCTTAATGTTGCGGCCCCTCACGAATTTTCTATCCTTTCCTTGGCAATGTTGAAATAATCGTCATCCAATTCAATACCAATGAATTTACGGTTTAGGTTCTTAGCTGCAACGCCAGTTGTGCCGCTACCCATTGTGAAATCTAAGACTGCTTCGCCTTCATTTGTGTAAGTTTTGATTAGGTATTCCATCAGGGCTATTGGCTTTTGTGTCGGATGCCAAACTCTACCCTCGCTCTCTGCAGTTTTGAAATAAAATACATCTGTAGGATAACGCTCACCATCACTCCTCACATGTTTGGGCTTGAAGTCACCATAACTTCCAGAAAGCTGATCCTTCCTTACTCCCTTATCGTAAGGCTGCCCTAGTGTCATTTGTGGATTGTAAGTAGGCTGCTTTCTGTAAAAGACGCAAATATCTTCATGCTTACGCAATGGCTGCTTTTTTGCATTAAGAAAATTCGTTGACTTTGACTTTTCCCAAACCCAGCAATACTTAAACATCTTCACATTCGACATAATCAAAGCAGACGTAAACGGCTGGCTTGCTGTCATCACAATCGCACCATTCTTTTTCGTTACCCGCTTCAACTGTTCCCACATCGGCTCAAATGGAATAACGCTGTCCCATTTGCATTGCGTGGTGCCATAAGGTGGATCGGCCAACACCATGTCAACAGACCCATCTGGGATCAGCTTCATCGCCTCTAAGCAATCGCCGTGGATAAGGTTGATTTTGTTCATCATTCTTCCTCACGCTAAGAACACCCCATAGACAAAAGCCGACAGGCCAATGCCAATCGCAAACATGGCAAGTCCAAATATTTGCACTCTGATTGATGCCAGACGCTCGATTTCCTCAACGTCCTTCACCGTGTCGATCATGTGCTGCCGCAGCCGAGCGTGACGATCTAGTAGTCCGTCGTAATCGCGCTGCAAGATTTCCAGTTGATCTTTTGTGTTGTCCATCTTAATCTCCATTGTGCAAGGTCTCCTTAACCTCATCTTTTTACTGAAAGGAATGGCGTTAAAATTGTGTTGTGATTAGCACGGCCTTGCGCATCACCGCCTACCCAATCCATACCGAACGATCCAATCCTTTACGGCCTGTCGAGATATTCCCAATTCACGCGAAATTGCAGTCTGCGACATGCCCTCTTGAAGCATTTGAGATATCAGACGTGCCTTGCGCGGCATTTCTTTTTCAGGAAACTCTTTCAGCCCTTCCTGCGCCAAGACCCGTGCCACTGCATATTTTGATATATCCAATTTCTCAATGATCTTATTCAGTGATTGACCTGCCTTAAACCTTAGCACAATCTGCGCACGCTGTTGAACCGTGACATCTTTAGCCTCGCGTCCGCCGTTCTGCGTTTTTTGCGTTGGAATATCCGCACCCCAAGTCTTTGCCGCACGCTCGTTTTCTATCTGCGCAAACTTAGGCATGTACTTTGCAATGATACTTTCATTTTTAGGCGTAAACTTGTTTATCATGGGTCACCTATTTTTTCTTGCGAAGGTTTTGGCGCGGCAATTTGTATTTCTCAATGTCGCTTTCAACAGCTTCAAACTTCATGAACAAGGCATCTGCAATCTGGCCAGTTGACAGGCCAAACATGATTAGCTTGTTTATCGTGCAAGTGCGCTGCGGCACTGCCACTGATCCATTCTTGTCACGCTTTGCCGCAGATATCTTTGCGCGCTCTTGGGCCTTCTTTGAGTGAACCAAGTCACCCTCACGCGGCGTGATTGCCTTATTCTTGAATGCGTCCTGCTCTGCTTTCATTTTCATCAGCATGCCAATGTCATCCTCTGTTGGCGCACGGTTATACATGCGAGCAAAAGTTTCAGGGATATTAATCATTCTTCGGTCCAAGGTGACGCTCCAACAAATCAAGAAGTGTTAGCATTTCATCTGTGTCATGGTATCGCGTTGATCCAGACGCTTTCTGATCCATGCGCATGATTTCTAGCTTTCGCCGCATACGCTTAGTTATCTTATGAACCGCATCGGTCTTGGACGCATCCATGAGCGTTGCGGGTTCTAGGTTCCACTTAGCCATCGTCTGACATTCTCCCTGTGATGATTTCCTCAATTTCAACGATTGACTGATTCAAACGCTGAATGTCCATCTGCAGATACGCGATGTCGGTTGATATTGAGCTGTTACGAACGCCTTTCGGCATCTGCGAGATTTCCGCTTCCTTGGAAGCTTTACTGCGTTCCATGTCTGCCTTGATTGAGTTTAGTGCTTCAATGCTTAGGTAATCGTTCATTGTTCTTCCCTTTTTACGTTAAATTACGGCGCGATACTCTCCATCAATCGCCTTGACTAATTTCACCGCCGATAGCTGAATATCCTGCGATGTCGATCCACGAATCTAAATGCTTCGCATTCCCCTTGATCCGCGCAACTTTCAACAGAACCATCATGGCGCACACGTCATGCTGCGTAATGCTCACGCCCAAGTATGCTGACCACATAGCCGCAATTGTGCCAAAGCTATCCTCTGCCCCGCCGTGCGTTGCCGCACGGTCATTGGTGATGATGTTCTTTGCTGTGTCTAATATATCTTGTCGTTTCAAAACGGTGGCTCCTCATTTGGTGTTGATGGCTTCCAGATGACCTGAACGCCATGCATTTGATATATGAAATCAGTTAGAATTGATGACCACATTGTGAACCTCATCCAATCGACGCAGACGCTTGAACGCTTCCTCTGCCAGTTCGCTGACATTTTTATCTGCGGATATACGGGCGTATATACGTAGCGTATCAACGGCGGCCTCTAACTCAAGAGCGGCTTTGTTGTATTCATCATATTTAAGTTTTGTCATTTTGAGATGCCCCCATTATTTTTAGCTATCCGCTTAGGCTCTTGGCTTTGATCAAAGTAGCCATCCAGCAATACGCCCAAATCTTCCCAGAAAAGTTCTTCATCTTCTGGGCATTGGCTTTTTGCAGCAATTATTGATCTGCATATATTTATAATTGCTGCCATTTGATCTTTGTTAAGAACGATTTTTTCAAAGTCCACTCCGATCATTTCGCGTGCCAAATCTGATATTAATTTTGTTTGCGTCATTTTTTTACCTCATTTGCTATTGACTGATACCATAATAATTGCTAAAAGATACCAAGTCAATACAAAAAATAATCTTGAAAGGAAATAAAATGGCAGAAACAAGAGCGACAGTTATTCGATTGCGTGAAGAAGTACATGCGGCGATGGATGTCCTGAAAGATCGCACCCGAATCAGTAAAAGCGTTCAGGCAGAGGAAGCGATCCGCGAATATTTAGAAAAGCGCGGCATAAATGTAGAAAAACCAAAGGCTGACTGATGGTAAATTCTCGCAATAAAGGTGCAAGTTTCGAGAGAACTATTGCCAACATGTTGCATGATGACCTTGGCTTAAAGGCAAAGCGGGACATAGAACAGTATCGCGCAGCAGACCATGGTGACATAATAACCGACAACGAAAGTTGGCCGTATGTAATTGAATGCAAACGTTACGGCGGTAAGCATTTCACCTTTCAAATGGATTGGTGGCGGCAAGTTGAAAAGGCAGCTAATGCCGCAGGAAAAGAACCCGTGCTTATCTATAAGTACGACAGACAGCCTATCACAGTCGTGATGCGCCTCGCACACATCATGGGTGATGGCGCAGAGCATGGCGAACTTGTCCGCATGGATTGGGAAGCCTTCACATACATCGCAAGGGAGAATTGGGATGATACGACTAACGCATGAAGATGTGCAACATAGGCTGAATGAAATCAGCGCTCAAATCCAATCGCTGTACGATGAGCAAGAATACCTGATCGGCATTCAAGACGCATTTAAGAAGGTGAAAGAGGAGTGCATAAAGTACGAAAAGCACTTGGATAAAAACAGGGAAACTCACAAAACAGAAGTTGACCACATTAGCGCTTTTACCGATCAAAACAGCATCATTGAATACTTAAACATACGAAATTGTCTGAAAGACATAATATTTAAGATGTCGCCGTTTAGAACAATGAACGATCTGATTAGTGCATCTGATGATGAGATTTTGAGCGTTCACGGGATTGGCCAGAAAGCGCTTAGCGAGATTAGACATGCGCAAGAGGAGTTGCGGGAAAAAATCATCAATGGCTGGACTGGCAACGGCTCTTGGGGGCCAGAACAAGAGTTTCTGTATAGGAAGAAAATAAATGAATGAGGTAAGATCAAAAATCACACATAAAGACGTTCTAGCAAAAATGTCTGCATTATCTGGAGAATACAAAGATGCACAAGAGGCATTGCAAAAAGTCCAAGAAATGCTTGCCCCTCTAGTTGAAATTGACAAGCAAGAGGCAAAACTTGCACAGATGTACCAGAAATTAGAGGAGAATTGGGATGAAAAATAAAGACCCAGAAAATAAAACTTACCTTTGGTCACTGCAATGTGTGGCTTCAACAAACATAGGGACATGGACCGCAAGTGAGGAGCCTTATCTTTTTTTTCACATGAACAATATTGAAAGCGCGGGATCGACAAATACTACATACGGGCAAAATGAGGTGTTTGAAATAAACTTTAAAAGCGGCAAAACTATACATGTAGAGGTGCCAGAAAATGTGCGCGTTAAGTTTATCGAGGAAGCTATTAGGTGTATTGGAAGAACAAAATGACACACATTGACTACGAAATGTCCAATGAGGAATATCACGACAAGAAGCTGCATCCGCACATTAGCTCAAGCGACGTGAAGGAAGTGGCCAAGACAAGCACCCTACATTGGGCATTGAAGCAAGCAAGGCCACGCAAAGAAACTCCTGCAATGCTAAAAGGCACATGTATTCATGCGCTGATCTTAGAGCCTGAGAAAGACCTAATCGCAACGTATGATGGCATTCGTCGCGGTAAGGATTGGGATAAAGCTAAGGCTGCAGCGGATAAGGCGGGGAAGATCATCGTCAAACCTGATGAATTAGAAGAATACCAATCCATCGCCAGTGCCGCATTTGAGACATGCCCAGATTTACTTAAATTTGTGCAGCAACCAAACTTTGTGGCAGAGGCAAGCATATTCACAGAATGCGACGTGACGGGCTTGCCGATCAAGGTAAGGCCAGACGGGTTGCTGATGCCAAGAAGGAAGGGCGGCAAAGCAATCGTGCTTGACGTAAAGACAACTGTTGACGCAAGCCCAGAGGGGTTTCCGCGACAGATCAACAAATACTTGTACAGCGTACAGGCGGCATTTTACATGAACGCCTTACGCTGTGCCAAAATCCCCTGCGAAAGATTTATATTCGCGGCGGTTGACAGTGACACAGGCATCACGGTGCTACACGAATTATCTGAATTGTACCTCAAATATTCTGAAAACAAGATGTATGAGGCAATGCATAAACTTGCGGAAGCTAGAGAAAGCGGCAAGTTTGACACGGGTTGGACGGGCGTTAATACTGTTCACCTACCATCTTGGCTGTCAAGCGACGACAGCCACCCATTCTAAGAAAGGCAAAACCTATGAAAATCACAGATCAAGGCGAAATCTTTAACGACGTAACTGTTCGCTATCCGCGTATCAATAGAACATACCGTTTCGACAGCGTTGAAAATAAAACCGTACCTTGCCAACCAACCGACGATGGCGCGGCATATGAATTAAGCTTTGAATTAGACAAGGCGGGTGCGATTGAATTGCACAAGCGTTGCATGGAAGTCTATAAAGCTGCGGCTGAAAAGGACACAAAACGCAAATGGAAAGAGAAACCGCAATACCTGCCATACCGAGAGCCAGGCGAGGAAGGACAGCCTTTCATAGTAAAGGCAAAGCTCAAAGGTGCTTATGGCGAGGAAAAAACACGGCCACCCATGCAAAAAGATGCGCAGCGTAAAGACTTGCCGACAGACTTTATGCTAACATCTGGCAGCAAGTGCAATGTGTGGGGTGTTCTGTTCGCATACAACACAGGCGCAGTCAGTGGCGTATCGTTCAGACTAAAGGGGGTTCAGGTGCTAGAATTAGCAGAAATGCAGGGTGGCTCAAACGATCCATTCAGCGAAACATCTGGCTTTACAGGTGAAACACGGTCAGCAGAAAGCGATCCATTCGGTCTACCATCTGCTACGCCAAAGCCTGCCCCTGCTATGGCTTTCGACGATGAAATACCATTCTGATATCAGATAAAAAATGCCCCGCATGATAAGTGCGGGGCAGTATGCTTACATGGGGAGCAGTAAGCTTATGAGGCAAAAATGAGACAAACCAATGACGGAAGGCTCGAATAAATGGTACAACATAATGTGTTCGATGGCAATAGTGGCACAGCATCTTGGGAAACATACGCGCACCAAATCATTGCGCAGTACAATCTAAAAAAAATTAGCAATGAATATCACGGGGCTTGTCCGAATTGCGGCGGCAAAGATCGGTTCTGGATTAGCAATTTTCAAGGTGACGTAAAGGTAAACTGTCGGCAATGCTCGGACTGGAAAAGGATAATTGACATAATGCGTAGCGACGGGGTTTATCCAGAATTTAATCCGCCTAAAAATCAAACTGAACCCAAGGTTTACGATTTCCCAGAGGTGACGCAGGAAAATGATTATCTCGCCAGAAAGCGAATCAAACAACACAGCGCGATTATAGATGGCCCTGACCTGCAAATCCCAATCATCAACAACAAAGGCAAGCGCGTTGGCACACAATTCATCGAACCTGATGGAAAGAAAAAATTCAACTATGGCCTAGAATACAAGGGATGCTTTCACGTTATCGGTGGCCCAATCAAGGATTTTGCCTATCTCTGCGAAGGTTTTGCTACCGCCGCAAGCGTCCATGAGGCCACGGGCAAACCCGCAGTGCATTGTCTAAACGCAAGCAATATAACAGACGTTATAACGTCACTACGCGAAGCTAAACCAGAGGCGCAATTCCTGATCGCAGGGGATAACGACCCTGCAGGAATAAAGGCCGCAGAACGTGCATTCGCAGAGCATGGCGTGGAAAGCATATTCCCCAAATCCGAGGGCTTAGACTGGAACGACGTATGGATTGCGAGAGGCCCAGAACACGTCAAAAAGGAATTGCAGCCGCAATCTATCCTAGATCAAGTATCATTCCCCGATGACGTAATCGTCTCAACGGCGGCAAATTATATCGTTAAAAACTGGTTGAGCGAAGACAGTATGTCAATCATTTACGGCGCGTCAAACGTGGGTAAGACGTTTTTCGTGCAAGATTTATGCTATCACATCGCCGCAAATAAACCTTGGAATGGAAACAAAGTGCGCGGTGGCTCTGTCTTATATCTGCAAACCGAAGGCGGTCTATCATGGCAAGCGCGGATCGCGGCATTGAAGCAAAAATATCCAGATTACAAAGACGTTAAATTCGCAATCAGGGCCGCGCCCATCAACATGTTTAATTCAGAAGAAGACATGAACACAATTCGAGCATTAATCGCGGAAATATCCAAGAAACACGGAAAGGTCAGGGTGTTGGTGGTGGACACAATTAGCAGAGCAACGCAAGGTCAACTTAACGAATCGGACAACAGCGAAATGGCGCAATTCGTGGCTAATATCGATAAATTGCGGCAAGAGACAGGTGTGCATGTGATCATGGTTGCGCATAGCGGCAAAGACCAATCTCGCGGGGTGCGTGGCGCGTCAAGCTTAAAGGCGGCGGCAGATACAGAAATCGAATTGACGCATGACCAAGATAACGGCGTTCGCACGGCGTTGACAACAAAGCAGCGTGACATGGAAACTGGGCGCACGTTTAACTTTATCCTAGAAGCGCAGAACATGGGCGAAGATGAAGACGGTGACCCAATCACGACATGTACTGTCCGCGCGGCAACTGATGATGAAATGCATGAGGCGAAAAAGGCGCAAGTCAAGAGCGGCAATCAAACGACGTTCAAGGAAGTGTTTTACCAATTGCGCGGCGAAGGCGTAGGTGGGCCAAACCCTGCAGGGGCAGGATGGCCTGAGCCAAGAAAATTCTGGTGCATTGATGAGGAAGCTATAAAAGATCACTTTAAGGGTCGGCTTGTGGGCGCGACTAATCCAACGCAGACTTACAAACAGACTGCGAATGCATTGCTTAAAAATGGGATAATAGCTATTAATGAGGGCAAAATATGGTTCACCGATAAGAATGGGCGCGTGTCTGATCTGTTTGACTAGGGCTAATATGGAAAATATAATGAAATCAATACGCTGTGAAAAAAATATTAGTAAATATTAGTGTAATATTAGTTCACAGCTATAAACTAATAATATTAATATTTCCCTATAGGGAATATTAATTATTAGCTGAGGAATATTAGTCAGGTTATGATTGAGGTTTTAACATCTGCAGAGCAAAGGTTTGCCGCTAAGGAACAGGCCGCGCAAATGAATTATGCGGGGTCCATGATGCGCGGGGAAAGAGATGCTCATGCGTCACTTGCTGAGATTGTCACCTGCGAATATGTGCGCGGCGAAATGGTGCGAGACTATGATCACGACTTCAAAGCATGGTGGGGTCTAAAGGTGGATGTGAAGAACAAGGTTTTATCCTTTCCCCCGAAAGATCACTACGACGTTTCGATTTTTGCGTACACCGAAAAGCAAGCGTGTGATTTTCTGCTGTTTACTGGCACGCCAAAAGATGGTTCACGGGTTTGGATTTGCGGCGGATATGGGAAGGCCGCATTCTTGCGTG
>Ga0208161_1000703_pt1 | contig 18560 bp, 25 predicted proteins | sample CB_VirMetaG_3_FD_184538 | JGI IMG/M metagenome (GOLD analysis project Ga0208161, IMG submission 184538) | Freshwater to marine saline gradient viral communities from Chesapeake Bay - CB_1508_1S Viral MetaG (SPAdes) (version 4) | ecosystem: Environmental > Aquatic > Marine > Coastal | place: USA...
TGTTATTGAATATTTAGAAGATTTTGTTAACCAAATATAAATTTTAATATGGGATTTAATTACCATGACTACCTATCAAATAATCCTCTTTTTGAAGAAAAAGAAGAGTTAGAAGATGGTGGTCCCGAAGAAAAAGAATTTGATTCTGAGTTTAATGCCCTGGCAGATGAATTAGCAGGTGCTATTGAAGATGAGTTAAAGGACAAAGAAGAAAAATTAGATGAAAGTATTGTAGCAACTGCAATAGGTGCATTAGGTTATATTCTTTTATCTAATACAGTAGCAAACATGATGGCTAAATTTGCCCAAAAGATGTCTAAAAAGTATAATTGGGGTAAAGGTGAAGAGGTAGCTAAAAATCTTTACAAATGGACTCATGATAATGAAAAAGCATTCCAAGCCCCACTCAGGAGAGTAGTTGGTTTATTTACTAAAGATAAAAAGAAACAAGACCAAATTGCTAGTGTCCTTTATGCTATTATGATTTTAATGATGGCAGGCCAAGCAGGTGGGGATGCTGCTTCCTATCTTAGAAAAGCTAGCTGGTTTAAAGGTAGTTTTTATACTTTAAAATCTTTAATTAAAGGTAAAGAAGTACACGCTATCTTTAAAGATGTACTTAGTGACTTAGCATAAATTTTTAAAATTAAATAAACAATGAAAAAATCAGAACTACAACAAATTATTAGAGAAGAGATTGTAAAATAATATGTTTCCTAAAATAAAAGCATAATGATTTTAAAGAAAACGGACTTAGGACCGTTATAGCTATAGCTATAAAAAAAGCCCAGATGTTCGCTACTACTGGGCTTTTTGTTTTTAAAAAATTCTTTCATATATTTATTAATATAAATCAAACAATACAATGAAAAAATCAGAGTTAAGACAAATTATTAAAGAAGAAATTCAAAATATTAAAGTATTTGAAAACCAATCCAATTTAGAAGCAGATATAAATGATTTATTTTATAATTTTAAAAATTCTGAAGATATGACTATGGCGGGTTATATAGACTCATATTTAATTGATAAAAAATATGGTGGGTCTAGTGATAGATATGATGAAGAAGATGGTTATGATTTAAGAGATAAAATTATAAATAACTTAACAATGGGTTTACAAAATAAATTAAATCGTATATTAGATAATATCTAATCATATTTTAAATAAAAAACAAACCAAAATGAAAAAATCAGAATTAAGACAAATTATTAGAGAGGAAATCCAAAAATTAAATTTAAAAGATTCTTTAGATTCAGCTGAACATTATTGGCCTATACCTTCTGAATGGTTTAATAAATATTATACAATGGATTTTTACCAAGATGGGCCCCGAATTTTTCGAAATGATAATGGAAATTTTACTGAATTTTCAGATGTTATAAAACGTTATGAAAATGAAACTGGATTGTCAGTAACAGACTTAGTCTAATATAAACAAAAATAATAATAGACTAACCTACTCATTTTACAGCCTGATTCATAGCCAGGCGCTCGAAAGAGATAAAAAATTCAAGGAGCTGTGACCCTTACAAAAGTTTGGGTTCACAGTTTCCTTTTTTTATATTTAATAAGTTAAAAGAAAAAATCAACAATGGATAAAATCGTAATTGTAGGAGCAGGTGTTGCAGGTATAAATGCTGCAACTAAATTAGTAGATAATGGATATCCTGGAAACTTAATTACCATCATTGATATGGGTAAAGATCCTTATAATCGAAAACCTGAAGAAGTTATGACAGGTATGCTAGGTGCTGGAGGGTGGAGTGATGGTAAACTAACTTACCATACTGCAATTGGAGGTCAATTATCAAAATATTGCGGTGAGGAGAAAGCAATGGAATTAATGGATCAAGTAATCACCAATTTCAAACGTTTCCATCCTAAACCAGAAGAAGTCCAATGTTCAAATCCTGAATCTGAACCTGATTTTATTAAACCTTATTTTGGTTTACGTTTATTCCCTGTATGGCACGTAGGAACAGATTATCTATCTGAGATTGCTAAAAATTGGTATGATTATCTAGTATCTAAAGGTGTTAATTTTATTTGGGAAACTAAAGTACACGCTATTGATTTTGAAACAGGAGAAGTGATATTAGAAGATTAATATTTATATTAAAATATAATCATGAAAAAACAAGAATTAAAACGTATAATTAAAGAAATATTAATCAATGAATTAGATATTTCTAAATATATTAGTTCCTGGGTAGATACTAAAACATTAAAAAAACAAAAAGATTTTCCTGAAGCTATATTTTTATATCTTAAAAAAGAAGGATATATTAATAAAGGAGAAATATATAGAGTTTTAACTTTAGACCCTTTAGTTGTAATGATAAAACAAAATACAGAGTATATTGATTTAGATAAATTTTTAGAGGATAATAAAAATATAAAACCATATAGTGATTTATATAGCACTTATCAAGATGAAAAAGAAGTTATATCCCGTTTAGATAAAAATTTTTCTTTTGAAGACATACATTATGCTAGTTCTACTGGATTAAATATGAATCTATTTTTAAAAAATTTAGATAAAAATAAGTTAAAAAATGATATTTTAAAAAAAGATCAAGGTAAATTATTATCTTTTACTAAAGATAGAGAAGCAGCTAATGATATTTTTTATACTGCTATCAATCATTTAGAAGAAGATGAAGAAGATGAAGATTAATATGAGAAAAATAAAATTTGATAAATGTATTGTAGGGACTGGAAAATCAGGAATAGATTTTTCATCTAAATTAGCTAAAGAATATGATTTACCAACTGAACAAAAGAGCGCCCAGTTGGGGGTGAGATTTGAAGCACCACAAAAACACTTCCAAAAACTAATCGATATTTCATATGACTTTAAGTTATATAGAAAATTTGATGATGAAGGTGTTTCGTTACGTTCATTCTGTACAAACAATAATGCAGCTTATGTTGCTGTAGAGGAAACATATGGGGATCAAAGTTATAATGGTCATGCTAAGAAAGATGAACGTTATAGAAATAATATGACTAACTTTGGTATCTTGATGGAAATTAATGGTATTGAAGATCCATTCACTTGGTCACGTAATGTAGTTTCTAAATTACAGCATAATGGTACAGGCCTATATTATAGTCCATCTCGTAAACCATCAACTACATCTGAAGGAAATGAAGTAACATCCCATCAAATTGATAATCTAGATCTAGTAAGAGAAGTGATGGGTGGGTATTTTAAATATGTAGAAGATTTTATTGAGGATATGAAAAAAGTATTCCCAACATTAGGGGATGATTGGGGTATTTACATTCCTGAGGTAAAATATCTTTCCCCAGAACCTCTTGTAAATTACAATAATTTATCTCTTACAAAATACCCAAACATACACTTTGTTGGTGATGCTTTGTCTGCTAGAGGTATAACTGTGTCAGGTGCACAAGGAACTTATGTAGCTGAAAGCCTTCTTAAACAAGAAGAATTAATTTTTGATTCATTTGGAGATAATATTGAGTTTTAACTTAAAAAGAATATCCTTTTTATTAAAGGTTTGGCTTCGGCTGAACCTTTTCTTATCTTTATGATATAAATAATTAATATATAAAAACAATCAGTTATGTCAGAAAAAACAGCTTTCCCTCAATCTAAACGTTACAAATCCCCAGATGGTACTATCCGTTATGTATGGGATGGGAAACTTCATAATTGGGATGGCCCCGCTCTTATCCCTGAAGGAAATACTCGTCTTCGAGAGTATTACCTATATGGTATCCAACATACTGAAGAAGAATGGAATGAAATAAAACGAGATCGAAATGGTCTTCCTTGGTATAAAAATCCATCAACTAAAGAAAGATCTTAAAGTTTGGCCTTCGGGCCATTCTTTATTATCTTTAATCATTAAGAAAAAATTATGAAAGATTACAATGAAGATCTTGGTAAGATAGGAAAAAAACTTATTCTTATTGAACCATTTTATGGGTATTTTTTAAGTCAACTTAATAAAAGAATTACTAAAGAAGTTCCTACAGGAGCAGTAGGGAAAAATGGTATTAATGTTGATTTGATGGTTAATCCTGAGTTTTGGGATTCTTTAGATACACCTGAAAAGAAAATGGGTTTACTTAAACATGAATTACTTCATATAGGATTTGATCATCTTAATATGGGAGATGAATATGAGGATAAAATTTTGTTAAATATAGCATGTGATGTTGAAATTAATCAATATTTAGATCCTAAATGGTATCCTACTCCTGATATTCTTTTACCTTCTTCATTTCCTGAGTTGAATCTACCTCTGAAAGTAGGTTCTAGAGAATATTATAGACTCCTTAAAAAAGACTTAGGAACAGGAAAAAGTAAATGTTTAGATAGTCTCTATGAACAAATGACAGATCAAGGATCAGATCATCCATTTAGTCATGACTCTTGGAAAGAATTTGATGGGCTATCTGAGGCTGAAAAAGAACTAATCAAAAAACAAGTAGAATATCAACTTAAAGAAATCTATGAGAATCAACTCCAAAAAAATCCTGGAAATGTTCCTGGAGAATTCAAAAATATTATTGAAAAACTTTATGAAGAAAATCCCCCAGTAATTGATTGGAAAGGATATTTTCGACGTTTTGTTTCTAATTCAAATAAAATTTATACTAAAAAATCTCGTAGAAAATTAAACAAACGTTATCATGAAAATCCAGGAATAAAAATTAAACAAAAACAAAATATTCTAGCGGCCATTGACACCTCAGGCTCAGTTAGTGATAAAGACTTACAAGAGTTTTTTGCAGAAATTAAACATATGCATAAAGCAGGTGTAGCAATCACTATTATAGAATGTGATATTCAAATTCATAAAGTCTATGACTATGATCCTAAAAAAGAAATTCAAATTCATGGACGAGGAGGAACTTCATTTTACCCAGTAATTAATTTTTACAAAGAAAACTCAAGAAAGTATGATTCATTAGTTTACTTAACTGACGGAGAAGCTCCGGCACCTGAACATCCTAAAAAACCTATTTTATGGTTGTTAGCTTCTGGAAGAGACAAAAATGAAGAATTACCTGGCTTAGTAATTCAAATGCAGCATAAATGAAAAATTATTTTACATAAAATGATAGACACATACAAAGATCATAATAGATACCAAGCAGATCTACCTAAAATTGATCCTTACTATGAAAATTTTCTAAAAACCGCTCTTAACATTCAACCTAAACTTATTATTACTGGTACTTTAGGTTTGAAGTTATGTGGGTTATTTAAAGAAAGAGAAGTAGGAGACTTAGACTTTAACTTAACTGAGTCTCTAACTGAAGATGAAGTTTTAATTTTTAAAGATTTTTTTGAATTAACTCCTTCCTTAGGAGGGCGTGAGTATGATCTTAAAGAAAAATCCAAAGAAACATGGTCAGCTAAAAAAGCCCTTGAAAACCCACTTCTCATCCAGTTTAAAAAATATCCTAAAGTAAAAGAAGATAATTGGAACCCAAATGACAAAGTCTATAAAATAGATATTTTTACTAAAGGGGGCTTATCTAAAAAAGAAATTCTTCTTTTAGATGTAAAATTCAGTGATGGTACAGTAATTCCTTGTAAAGTAACATACCCACCCACTATTCTATCCCACAAAGCTAAACTAGCCTTTGATCCTCAAATTGGGGAACATAGAAAACATTACTTTGATATAATCAAAGGTGTTATAGGAGATGAAAATTACTTAGGTAAAGTAAACAATATATCTAAATTTTCCTTATATTCTTATGAAAAAGGACATCAAGAACCTCTTCCTTTTTAAGTTTGGTCTTCAGGTAATGAAATGTTATCTTTAGCATATAAATAATTAACACAAACAGTTATGCAACAATCTCAAATCTCCATTAGAGATCTTAAAACTTTCCTCAATCACATTGTTTCAAACAACCGACAACTTCAAGAAGAAGGCAAAACACCTGTTGCTGTAGAAGTAGTTGGAGATTCAGGTATTGGTAAAACTAGTTCTATTATTCAATTAGCTCAAGAGCTAGATTTGAATTTTGTTAAGTTAAATCTTGCTCAAATTGAAGAACTAGGTGATTTGGTGGGTTTTCCAATTCGTCAGTTTGAAATGATTAAAGGTAATGAAGTTAAAATGGTTGATGAAAACCACATTTCTGAGTATAAGGAGCTTGGTTATACATCAACCGGTAAGAATCAAATGTCATACTGCCCACCTGAGTGGATTAGTGGAAAGAAAAAAGGTGGAATTTTGCTTTTGGATGACTGGAATCGAGCTGATCTTCGATTTATTCAAGCAATTATGGAGCTAATTGATCGTCAACAATATATTAGTTGGACACTGCCTAAAGATTGGCATATTATCCTTACCAGTAATCCAGATAATGGAGATTATATTGTGAATAGTATTGATAATGCTCAAAAAACACGATTTATTAGTGTTAATCTAAAATTTGATATTAACTGTTGGGGTGAGTGGGCTGAAGAAAATAAAATTGATAGCCGATGTATTAACTTTTTGTTAATGAATAAAGAATTAGTAAATAAAAATACTAACTCACGAAGTATTACTACATTCTTTAATTCAATTTCATCACTTCCTTCATTTGAGAAAAATTTGAGTTTGATTCAAATGATTGGGGAGGGTAGTGTAGGGCCAGAATTTGCCTCAATGTTTAATATGTTTATTAATAATAAACTTGACAAACTGCTTTCTCCTGAGAAAATTATGTTAGATGATAATGAAGACTATATTTTGAGTTCTTTGAAATCCTCAATTGGAGAAGATGATAAGTATAGAGCAGATATTGCTTCAACTATTTCAACTCGAATTATTAACTTTTCTTTAAATTATTCTAAGGGTAATAAAATCGAGAAAAAATACATTAATCGAATTATTAAACTTGTGACTTCAGAGTTGTTTACTAATGATTTAAAATATAACATTGTTAAAAAGATCTATAATGGTAATCCATCTAAATTTCAAATGTTGACTTTGAATCCTAATGTAATCAAGTTTATCACCCAATAATTAAAGAAGGTTTGGCTTTAGGATCAAATCTTTATATCTTTATCATATAAAAAATAAAGTTATGTTTCAAAAAAATGTTATTGAATTAAGTTATAGGACCTGGAGTGGATTTAGTATATATGCTAATAGTTGGAAAAATAAAAATTACTTCTATAATATATTTATTTCTCAATCTAACCTAGAAAATTTTAAAACTTACTTTGATAAACAACAGTCAAATAAAATTATTGAAGATTGTAATATTTATCAAACAACACTTTCAACTTTAGAAAAAAACAAAATTGAGATATTTAATGATAATGGTGGTCCCCAAATATCTATTACTTATACTCCTAAAAAAACTGATTATTATTTATTAAATTATCAACAAATTTCAAATTATCTTTTTAACCCTAGGAATTATCGAGAGTTTTTTATTTTTGACCATCTACCCTTACCATCTTATTTTAAGTCCAATGGATGGAATGATTTAGATATAACCTTAATGAATAATTCTACTACTACATTCCTACTTCCGGCTGATATTCTTAAAGAAGATAAATTACCTCAAGAAGTTAAACATCTTCTTACTCCTCTTACCCCAGAACAAATCTTAGTTTGTAATAGTTCTCATGGAAATAAAACTTTAGAGGATAAAATTAAAAAATGGATCCCAATTTTTAATGAGGAAAGACCAAATCTTATTTTTGATGAAGTATTTAATTCTCAAATTTTTGAAGGTAATATAATTGATGAAGATATTTATGACTCCTTAGATGAAATTTTATCAAGTGGAGATAAAGAAAATCATAAATTAGCTATTGAAACTATGGCTAATTGGGATTTAGAAAAAAGTAAGATTTATCTTTTATTTTTATTTAATAAACATGAAACTAAAATTGGAAGAAAATCATACTCTGGAACAAGAAATCATATAATGTTGTTAGAGACATTTCCTTATACAAAATATAAGTGGAATGAAAAATTTGTTCCATTCTTCAATAAAATGTTAAAAATGTTTCCTGAGGAAAAAGAAGTAATTAAATTACTTACAATTAAACGACTGAATGAATATATATTTAAATCATTACCTATTAAATCTATTGAATTTGAATCTTAACATATTTATGGTAAAATAATTTAATGGCTACAATAGTATTGTTAAGTTGTGTTGCTCAAAAATTAGATAAAGCAGCACCCGCAAAGGACTTATATCAATCTGATTTATTTAAAAAATCACTAGCTTATGGGGAAAGTTTATCCCCATCTGCTATGTATATTTTATCAGCTAAGCATCATCTTCTACCTATGACTAAAAAAATAGAGCCATATGATATGACTTTAAAAGATATGAGTGCTGATGAAAGAAAAGCATGGTCAGAAAAAGTTCTATCCCAACTTAAAAGTAAAGGTCATAATTTAGAAAAAGATAAATTTATAATTCTAGCAGGAAAAGCCTATAATCAATACATCATTCCTGAACTTGGAAATTATGAAATACCTATGAAAGGTAAAAGAATTGGCCAACAAAAACAATGGTTAAAAAATCAACTTAAAGAAATTACCACTAAATTAACATCTTTATTATATGAAATACTCAAACCTTATAGAAAGTTATCTAGATGATATGTTTGCTTTTGGAGACGAAACTCCAGAGCAACAGTCTCTATGTGAGCAAATTCTTACAGATTGTAAACCTTTAATTTTGGAATCTGAAAATCCTTTCTTAACATTAGAAAGTTATAAATCTAAATTAAATAATGAAGGTAAAGCTATTATAGATGATTTTATCCTTTATTGTTCAGAAAAATAAATGTAATTTTAAAAGAAAAGTTATGCGTATAGGAATTACAGGAACCCAAAGTACAGGTAAAACAACTTTAGTTAAAGAATTAGCTAAACTTCCTGAGTTTAAAGATTATAAAATAGCTTGTGAAAGGAGTAAATATTTAAATTCATTAGGTATTCCTCTCAACCATCAAACCACTATAGAGGGTCAAACTATCTTTTTAGCAGAACGTGTTACAGAATTAATGCAAGACACTATAGTAACGGATAGGACCATTATAGACGTGATAGCATTCACACAATGTGCTCGTAAAGTTAGTGTAGTAGATGCAGATGCTTTTACTGAATATGCTAAACGATTTATTCATCAATATGATTATATATTTTATGTATCTCCTGAAGGAGTAGAAATTGAAGATAATGGAGTTAGAGAAACTAATTCAGAATATAGAGATCAAATAGATAAAACAATTCAACAATTATTGTTTAAATATGTTCCTACTTATTATACACTTAAAGGAACTACTGAAGAAAGAATTCAACAAGTTAAAGAAGTTATAGATATGCAATATTTATATAAAAAATATATCAATGACTAAAAAAGAACTTAAAGAGTATATTAAAGAGATGATTCTTAAGGAAGTATCTCAAGAAGATGTTGAATCTGCTAAAGAACTTAATAAAGAATTGGAAAAAACTAAGAAATTATCTGATGAATTAGGTTTAACTAAGGAAAATAAAAAAAAAACTCTGAAGAAAAATTAGACTTTACAATAAAAGAATTAGTTAGACTTAGAAAAGAACTTAAATCAAATCAAAATCAGTTATCTAAAATAATAACTGATGAGAATAAAAAAGAAGAAGCAGATGATTTAAGTGTTAAAATTAATAATATAAAAAAACAAATCAAAGAGTTAGAAACTCTTAAGTTTCAACTAGAAAAATGAAACGAGATTATTTATATTTAGTTATTTTAATTTTAGGGTTTCTTTCTCTATATCTAGGAGGCTATATTAATTTCTCTAATAAAAGTGATATATATTCTAAAACTCAAGCTGAAATAGATTCACTGAAACGATCAATTGAATTGAATAATCAAACTTTAATTACCATTAATAATAACATAATGGGGGTTCAAGATTCACTTATTTTAGTTTCAAATAAAATTGAAGATAATAATAAAAAGATATCAAATATAAAAAATGACCTGGATAAAACCATTAACGATATCAATAATTTTTCTTCTAATGATATTTACTTGTACTTCGCAAGTAAGTATAACATCGAATAATGATACTTTAATATGTTTACCTTCAAAAGTAGCTAAAGAAATTATTATTGATTTAGAAAAGGGAAAAGCATTTGAACAAGAAAATCAAGTATTAAAAAGTAACATTACTTTACTTGAAACAAGTATCCAATATAAGGATACTCTAATCTCTTCTTACCAAGAAAAAGAATCTATCTACCAAACCCAAATTAATTCTTACCAGAAAATAGATTCTCTTTATATAAAGCAACTCCAAGAAAAAGAAGAAGAGATAACTAGACATAAAAAAGAAAAAAAATTAGGTCTAGGAGGAGCTACTTTAGTAATAATTGCTATACTATTATTATGAGTCAGGAAAAAGCTATAAAGGAAATAATTAAGGCAGAATATCTAAAATGTGCTGTTAATCCTACTCATTTTATGAAAAAATACTGCCAAATCCAACACCCCCAAAGAGGAAGAATCCATTTCCAACTTTATCCTTTCCAGGAAAAAGTTATGAAGTTATGGAAAGATAATCCCTATTCTATTGTATTAAAATCAAGGCAATTAGGTATTTCTACTTTAGCAGCAGGATATTCTTTATGGTTAATGTTATTCCATAAAGATAAAAATGTACTTTGTATAGCTACTAAACAGGAAACCGCTAAAAATATGGTAACCAAAGTAAAATTTATGTATGATGGGTTACCTTCTTGGTTAAAAGTGGATTTTGAAGAAAACAACAAACTTACCTTGAGATTAAAAAATGGATCCCAAATAAAAGCATCCTCAGCAGCATCAGATGCCGGTAGATCAGAAGCTGTATCTTTACTAATAATAGATGAGGCCGCATTTATTGAAGGTATCGGGGAAATCTGGGCTTCAGCACAACAAACACTAGCCACAGGAGGGGGTGCTATTGTATTAAGTACACCATATGGTACAGGTAATTGGTTTCATAAAACTTGGGTAGAAGCTGAAGAACAGATAAATGATTTTCTTCCTATTAAATTACCCTGGTATGTTCATCCTGAACGAGACCAAGTTTGGAGAGATAGACAAGATAATTTATTAGGAGATCCTAGAATAGCGGCCCAAGAATGTGATTGTGACTTTAGTACATCTGGTGATATAGTATTTTATAATGAATATTTGGAGTTTTATGAAAAAACTTATATTTGTGATCCCTTAGAAAGACGAGGAGTAGATAAAAATCTATGGGTTTGGGAATCTCCTGACTATTCTAGAGGATATATGGTAGTAGCAGATGTTGCAAGAGGAGACAGTAAAGACTTTTCAGCATTTCATGTTATAGATTTAGAAAGTAATACTCAGGTAGCAGAATATAAAGGACAAATTTCCACTAAAGATTTTGGTAATTTATTAGTAGGAATTGCTACTGAATATAATAATGCTTTACTAGTAGTAGAAAATGCTAATATAGGATGGGCAACTATTCAAACTATTATAGATAGAGAATATAAAAATCTTTATTATTCACCTAAGAGTGATTCTTTCACAGTTGATTCTTATCTTAATGGAGGTTATGATAATAACCATAATATGACTCCTGGTTTTACTATGTCTACCAGAACTCGTCCTATGGTAATATCAAAATTTGTTGAATATATAGGAGATAAAGGAGTTATTATTAAATCTAAAAGATTAATAGAAGAAATGAAAGTTTTTATATGGAGAAATGGTAGAGCAGAAGCACAACCTGGTTATAATGATGATCTTGTAATGAGTTTTGCAATAGGAATGTATATTAGAGATACAGCTTTAAGATTTAAAGATCAGGGTCTAGAATTAACTAAAAAAGCATTAAATAATATGACTGTTAATCGAATTGGTACTAATTCTACTTCTCCTTTTTCTCGAGGTTCAGATAATCCTTACCATATGGATAATGGAATGGGTGGGAAAGAAGATTTTAGATGGTTATTTTAATATTTATTACAAAATCTAATGAATAATAATATAAATAAAGACGTATTTTCAAGATTAAAGCGTTTATTTTCTACAGATGTAATTATCCGAAATATAGGAGGAAGTCAATTAAAAGTAGTTGACTCCAACCAAATACAAAGAGCAGGTAAAGTTCAAACTAATTCTCTAATTGATAGATTTAGTAGACTTAACACAACCAATGTTGCTCCTATATATAACCCAGGCCTTAATTATCAAGTTCTTAGAACCCAACTTTATTCAGATTATGAAGCTATGGATACAGATGCTATTATAGCCTCGGCTTTGGATATTGTAGCTGATGAAGCAACTTTAAAAAGTGAACAAGGAGAGGTTTTAAGGATTAAGTCTACAGATGAAAATATTCAAAAAATTCTTTATAATTTATTTTATGATGTACTAAATATTGAATTCAATTTGTGGTCTTGGGTACGTCAAATGTGTAAGTATGGAGATTTTTTCTTAAAATTAGAAATAGCTGAAAAATTTGGAGTGTATAATGTTATTCCTTATACAGCTTATAATATTGTTAGAGAAGAAGGTTATACTAAAGATAATCCTAATGCTGTAAGATTTATATTTGATCCTGATGGATTGGCAGGTAGTGGACAATATGGGGGTTACTATGGTGGTTATATTACCCCATCACAAACTATAGATACTGGACGAAAAATTATTTTTGATAATTATGAAGTAGCCCACTTTAGATTATTATCTGATGTAAATTATCTCCCTTATGGACGTTCTTATATAGAACCAGCTCGTAAATTATTTAAACAATATGTTTTAATGGAAGATGCTATGTTAATTCATAGAATTGTAAGAGCCCCAGAAAAACGTATTTTCTATATAAACATTGGTTCTATTCCTCCTTCAGAAGTAGATAATTTTATTCAAAAGACTATATCTACTATGAAACGTACCCCGTATATTGACCAACAAACTGGGGATTATAACTTAAAATATAATATGCAAAATCTACTTGAGGATTTTTATATTCCTATGAGAGGTAATGATTCTGCTACTAAAATTGAAAATTTAAGTGGTTTACAATGGGATGGAATTGAAGACGTTAAATATTTAAGAGATAAATTATTTGCTGCTCTTAAAGTTCCTAAAGCCTTTATGGGTTATGATGAGAATCTAGAGGGTAAAGCTACTTTAGCAGCTCAAGACATAAGATTTGCTCGAACTGTAGAAAGAATCCAAAAAATAATTGTCTCTGAATTATACAAAATAGCATTAGTCCACTTATATACTCAGGGTTATGAAGGAGAAAGTTTAACTAATTTTGAGATTGAGTTAACAGGACCTTCTATTATATTTGAACAAGAAAAAGTAGCTTTACTTAAAGAAAAAGTAGATTTAGCTAATACTATATTGGAAAATAAGTTATTCCCTTCTGATTGGGTTTATGATAAATTGTTTGATGTTAGTGAAGATGAATATAATGAATATCGAGATTTAATTAGAGAAGATGTTAAACGTAATTTTAGATTAACCCAAATTGAAAATGAAGGTAATGATCCTAATATATCAGGTGTAAGTTATGGAACTCCTCATGATTTAGCTTCTCAATATGGAAAAGGAAGATATTATTCTGATCCTGAAGTACCAGAAGGATATGATGAGAAGAAATTAGGTAGACCTAAAGAAAAAGCTTCATTCATTAACACTCAACAAGATCCATTAGGTAGAGATAGATTAGGAGTTAGTAGAATGAAAGATAATACAGATGAGTCTAAACAATATAATTTAGATACTAAGTTAGAATATTTAAAACATAAAAAATTCCTAGATTCTATCCCAGTTAATAAAAAACAACTTGTGTTTGAATCTGATAAAGATAAAGAATCTCTATTAAATGAGAATCAAATTAAGGAATAAAAGTTTTATAATATTTATTAATATACCCTTATTAACAAATGAAAATTAAACACTCAAAGTATAAAAATACTGGATTAATTTTTGAACTTTTAATCCGTAAGATTACTGCTGAGACTTTATCTGAGAGTAAATCTAATGCAATTAATATTCTTAGATCAAATTTTACTAATACTGAATTAGGTAAAGAGTATAAGTTATATGAAACTGTATTTAAAAATTCTACTTTATCTGAAACTAAAGCTGATATCTTATTAAATACTATTTTAGAATCTTCTAAAAAACTTAATAGAACTAAGTTAAAAAGAGAGAAATACAATCTAATTAATGAAATTAAAAAATATTATGATTTAGATGATTTCTTTAAAACTAAAATATCTAATTATAAGGGATATGCTGCTTTATATACTTTGATTGAAGCTTATAGTGATGATGAAAAATTAATTGATACTGATGATATAATTAATAATAAATTTACTATTCTAGAAACTATTTCTAATAAAACTCCTGATAAAAAAGAAGTTAAAGATAAGTTAATGGAAGAATTTTCCAAGGAAGATAGAGATACTAAAATCCTTACTTATCGTATTATGTTAGAAAAATTTAATGGCAAATATGCCAATTTAAATGAAAACCAAAAGAAAGTCCTTCAGACCTATATAACATCAGTAGATTCTACTTCTAGATTACGAGATTTCCATAATAAAACAGTAGTTGAAATTAAAGAAGAATTAACTAAAAAATCTAGAAAAATTAAGGATAAAGCTACTCGCATTAAAATTAATGAAATTATTAATCTAATTAAAGAAATTCCTAAAGGAACATTTATTAAGAATGATGATATTGTAAATTTACTTCAATATTATTCTTTAATGGAGGAAATTGATAAAACAAATGGCTAGATTTGAATTTAGAGATACAGAAATAGATCCTCAAACTGGATCCTCAGAATCTGAAGTAGTTTATTTACCTGATTTTGATCTAGTATATGATTATCTAGAGAAAGCCAAAATGGCTATGGATGAAGTAGCTAATGGAGCGGGGGTGACAGATACCAATATCAAGGCTATTATTATGAAAGATCAAGTATTAAATAAATTAGCTGATGATTTAAATAGAATATTTAATACTTATAGAACTCACTTAAGAAAAAAATATCCTGATGATTATAAAAGGATTAAATCTAAAAGTAAACTAAGTGAATCTAATGTAAGAGAAATTATTAAAAATAAAGTTAAAGAGATTTCCACTACAGCTGCAGGAGGTAATTATTTAACTAAATATGCATTTGCTCAAAAAGATTCTAAACCCCCAGTATCTCAATATTTAAAAATGGGATATGAATTAGTAGATAGAGATAAACTTCGTAAACAATCTAAGGGTATTGATTATAAAGATCTATTTTAAAATATGAAAAAGGATAAAAAATCAATGTTAAAAAAACTCTTTATTGAACTCTTAACTGAGGAAGATGAAGAAACTCAAGATCAGCCTAAAATAGAAGAGATTGACCCTGCTACTAAAAAATTTATAGAAGAAAGGATTCAAGCTTTTGATGATATTCAAAAACAACTTATCCAAGTAAATGATATGTTAAAAGCAGCTAAAAAAGATACTATAGAAAAGTATAAAATTAAACCTAATAAAGCTATTCTATACCCTACTGATTTAATTAAAGATTATTTTAAAGATATTATAAAAGTATTAAAATCATGAAATCTCTACAAAACCAATATAAATTAATTACTGAAGGTAAAGGAGAAAAAGATGTTTTTCTTAAAGAGGCAAAACGTCTTTATCCTAATTTACTTACTAATTCTTCTAATTTTAAAGAAGCAGAAACTATCCTTAAAAACAAAGGAGTAATTTCTGAAAATATAGTAGGAATTCCTGCTATTGGTAGTTTAAAAGATGAATCTAAAAAAGATTGGATTCGGATTTTTGAAGAAAATGTAAAAGCAGATGAAACTAAAACTTCAAAAGAAGTAGAAGATATTAATGCTCATGGGTATGATAATGCTGATAAGAAAAATTTAGACAATCAAATATTTGATCAATATTTAAATGGTTTGTATGTGGAATTAAAGAAGGATCCTGAGTTAACTATGGAAAAAGCTAGAGAAATTGTAGCTAAAAACTTAGCATCTGATTCTCTTCATTATATGAAAAATGCAGCTTTTAAAGTAGATGGTATAGGATACACAGATAAAGCCCCAGGCTTAACTCCTAAAGAAATTACAGGTAAGTATAAAGCATCGGGTTATGGTGACTTAAAAGAGGTTTTAGATTATAATGATCCTATTTTAGTAAAAGCACGAGCTGCTAAAATGGAGCGTGAAAAAGAACTTGCAAAACCAAAACATAGACCACTTTATGGTAAACAAAGACAAAAGGTTGAAGATGATATATGGCAAATTAGCCAAGATCTAAAAGATCTTTATGCTGATAGAGATCAGTTGCTAATCGATATGGAACAAGAGGCTGAGGTAGAAGGGGGCCCAATCGCTGATGAGTATGGTGATAAATTAAACAAGATCGAAGACGAAATTCAAAAGCTTATTGCTAAGAGAAATCAACTTGAAATGAGATTAGATGAGATTGAAAAAAGAGCATCTATGATAAAGGAACAAAAGCTAAGAAAAGCCATCAGAAGTATAATTAAAGAAGAATTAAATAAATATGGATCTTCAAATCATTATTCATATGAAGAGGCAATAAAATTAGCTAAAACCTTATCAAAAGAAGGTGTGGTGCAACATGTAAATGAGATTCCTGGATCTAGGAATGAGTTTTATGAAATATCAGATTGGTATGATAATGATTTAACTGTTATTTCATTTGAAAATGGTAGAGAATTATGAATAAGAAAGTACTTATAGAAACCCAACTTTTTACTCCTAACAAAATATCACTCACTGAAGGAAAACTTAGTGATAATGGTAATCCTTTAGTTGAGGGTATATTAGCTACAGTTGAGGTAAAAAATGGTAATGGTAGGTACTATCCTAAAGAGTTATGGCAGAGAGAGATTAATAATTATATGTCTTGTGTTAAAGAAAACAGAGCATTAGGAGAACTCGATCATCCTGATTCTACAATTATTAATCTAAAAAACGTATCTCATAATATTAAAAAGATATTTTGGGATGGAGATAATATTATGGGTGTGATTGAGATCCTACCTACCCCATCAGGAAATATATTAAAAGAATTAATTAAAAATAATATTACAGTAGGTGTTTCTTCTAGGGGTATGGGTTCATTACAACAAGTAGGTGAAGTTTTAGAGGTTCAAGATGATTTTGAATTATTATGTTGGGATTTTGTTTCCACACCTTCTAACCCAGGCTCTTATATGAATGTTCTTAGAGAAGGTAAACAAGTTTTCCAATCACAAAACAAATACTCAAAAGTAAATTCAATTATAACTGAGATTTTATGTGCCCAAGGACAATGTCCTTTATTTTGAAATCTTAAAATTTTTTTTATATTTATATGTTAGAAAATTAACAAATTAACAAATGAAAAAATCAGAATTAAGACAAATTATTAGAGAAGAAATTGAAAAATTTTCTTATAATGAACAAGAAATTGCAATTTATGATCCTAAATTAAATAAGAAAAAATTTATTTCTTTAGAAGATTTAGAAAAAAATCATTTAATCAGTAAAAATGCAAGTGAATCATTATATTCTATTGCTGAATTTCCTTATACTACCCCTGAAGGTGATACTTTTGATTTATCATTTATAGGAGTTATATTTTCCTCTCAGCAACCTTCTCCTTCGTATAAGAATATAGATTTTGGTTGGGGATTTGTTGATATTTATTATGAAGGAAAAAAATTAGATACCATATATGCTTCTAGAATAGGAGGAGTTGCAGTATTAATTACTGAAACCATAAATAAAGTTAAAAAATGGTTAGACAAAAATGGATCTAATCTTATTGCAAATAACAAACAATATAGAAAATTCGATTCATAACCTCCTTTTTTTAATAATATCTTAAGATTTAACCCTCCCCTAAAAAGGAGGGTTTTTTTTTTTGCGTTTTTCAAAATTTTCATATATGTATCGCACGACCCAATACATTATCTCTATATAATGTACGTCAAATTACAAATTCTTATTACGTTTTCCAAATAAACGTATTTCCCAAACAAAATTTTAGGATAAATGAACAGAGATTTATTGACAGAGGCTATTGCCGATGCAAAAGCTGTTAAGGAAATGGCTATTGCAAACGCTAAGGCAGCTCTAGAAGAAGCTTTCACCCCTCATCTCAAATCTATGCTCTCTCAAAAACTCCAAGAAATGGATGAAGCTGAAGACAAAATGGATGAAGCTTATGACGATTCTATGGCAGAAATGGAAGAAGGGTATGGAAAAGACAAGATGGATGAAATGGATCTAGACGAGATCTTAGCAGAGTTAGAAAAAGAAGAAATGTCTGAAGCTGATGAAGCTGAAGATAAAGATTCTTTAAAAGAAGAAGAAGACATGGATTTAGATGATATGGATCTAGAAGATATGTCTGAAGAAGAGTTAAAAAAACTTATTGAAGATGTAATCGAAGACATGGTAGCTGCTGGAGAGCTTGAAGCTGGTGAAAAATTCGGAGGTGAAATGGAAGATGAAGAAATCGACCTTGAAATTGAAGATGATGAAATGGG
>Ga0208161_1000704_pt1 | contig 18550 bp, 1 predicted proteins | sample CB_VirMetaG_3_FD_184538 | JGI IMG/M metagenome (GOLD analysis project Ga0208161, IMG submission 184538) | Freshwater to marine saline gradient viral communities from Chesapeake Bay - CB_1508_1S Viral MetaG (SPAdes) (version 4) | ecosystem: Environmental > Aquatic > Marine > Coastal | place: USA...
TGCAGGTGGTAAGTTTTTATATGATGCTAATGGTAACATGAGATCAGAAGCTGAATGGAAGCAGTTATTAAAAGATAACGGTCTTTTTGATGCTGTATATTCAGAGTATATAGATGCTCATTTTAAAGCTGCTACAAAACCAATGGAAGCACGTATGCCAGGAAGCATGATTGTTAATAAACTAATATATGATACTTTCGTTAATGACAGAGAAATGCCTACCGATCCTTATACTATAATAACCAATAAGGCAAATAGTTTACAAAAGGATCAGTATGTTCTAAAAGAAGCTGGTACAGCTCCTTTTGTTGGAGTAGGTTTTAATGAAACAGGTATGTTTGCTAATGCTTCAGTCTTTGATGTTATTCCCGGATATAATACTAAAAACATGCAGCAGGTTCAACAAATCTGGAATATTTTAGGTAAACAAGATTTAGATGATTCTGATAGGTATTCTGTATCATTTAAAGGAACAAGCAGAACTGCTTATAATAGTGGTAAAGCTAATAAAATAACAGGTGAAACAAAATTATTTGCAGACTTTTTTAGAGATCTTAATTTTAAAGATGAAGGTAAAATTATGGGTAATCAAGCCAGAATAGAGTTCTTTCCTATAGCAGCTGGAGATTCTGATACTCAAGCTATAAAAATATATCCTTCTGCTAAATGGATGAAAGATAATGGATATATTGCAGGTTATAATAAAGAGGGTGACATTACACAAGCTGGTATTATGAGTGCTTCACAAGCAGCTGATATTTTAGCTAATGGTGCAACATTATTTTTTCCAGAAGGAGAATTAAAAGGTACAGCTGTAGCAGATGCTGTATACGGAGATCCTATTAAAAACTATATAGATGTAATGGGAACTTACACAGAAGTAGATCCTATGAATCCAAATTATAAGATGACTATAGAAAAAGGTACATTTAATGGGTATAATATTATGCAGCAATTCCGTAATTATGACGAAAACACAAATACAGTTTTTATTGATAAAACTAATGACTATATGAATTATCAAGTTCCTGGAAAAGGTCTTTTAAATGCAAGAAATATTTTCTTCAATGAAGTTACTCCAAGACTTGAATATGAAATTGGAGAAATCTTAAAACAACAAAATAAATAGTAGTTATGGCAGATGGTGTAAACCCTTTAGATCCATTAGGACCAATAACAGGTAGTTTAGGTCAACCTTCTTTAGATCCAAACTATTATGAGACACCTCCTGGAATATATCCAGAAATTAAGTTTCCAGATCCAGGTGCAAATAGAAGAAATACTTTTGGCACTCCAGGTGTTACTAGTAATCCTGCAGTTAAAAAAAACTTTAGTGAAGGAATTCGTAGCTATGTTAAAAATTCTGTAGCTTCAGGAGCAAAAACAGATGACTTTGCAAATATATCTACTTATGACGCTGGTCCAGATAGCAATGCATTCTATGATAGATATATGGCTTATGGTCAAGAAAAATTTGATGAAGTAGGTTTTCATCCTTTTAGAAATAATGAGGCAAACTTTAATGCTAATACAACATGGACTGATGACTTTAGCAGAATGCTAAAACATAGCTTTGTGCCTTTACTTAAAACAGGTTTTGTTTCTGGTCCTAAGAGTCTTGGTAAAATGCTTCATGGTGATTTTACAGGATCAGACTTAGATGAAGCTAAAGAATATGAGAGAGCTGCTGCTATAGGTCAATCTAGTAAAGATGGTTTTGGTGCTTTTGTTAATAATACTGTTATGAACTTTGGTTATACAGCAGGTATTGTTAGTGAAATCTTAGCAGAAGAAGTTGCATTAGGATTTGCTACTGTTGGTTCTGGTGGTGGTGCAAGTGGTTTAGCAGCTGTTAGAACTGGACAAAATATAAATAGACTAGGTAAAGCTTTTACTACTTTTGGTAAAATGGCTGATAGAACTAGTGATATGATTAAGTCATTTAATAGTATGAATGCTGCCAGAAAGTTTTGGTCAGCTGCTGGTTCTAGAGTAGGTAGATTTGTAAACCCATTAGAAAATACTTTTGATTTAGCAAAGGATATAAGAAAGGTTGTAAAATCAGGAAACCAGTTAGATGGTTTAGCGGTTATATCTAAAACAGCTGGTAGTTTATATAGAGATGTAAGAACAATTAATATGGCTGTATCTGAAGCTAGACTAGAAGCAGGTATGGTAGAAAATCATTTGCGAGATAAATTTTATGAAGAGTTTTATAAAGAAAATGGAAGAGCTCCTAATAAAGAAGAATCAGAAGCTTTATTTGATTTAGCTAAAAAAGGTTCTAGAGAAACTTTTTATACTAATGCTGGATTAATATATCTTACTAATAAAATAACTTTTGGTAATATAACAGGTCCTCGTGGCGGCATAAGAAACTTTATGCAATCTACTATGGATGACATATATACTGCAGGAGCAAGAGCGGGAGAAAAAAACTTTGGTAATATTGGTAAAATACTTTATGATAATACTAAAAAGGAATTTGTATTTAGAGCAAACAATCTAAAAAATCTTGCAAAGAGTTGGTATAAAGAACCTGGCGTAAAAACTCTTGGTAAAACTATAGGATACTTTAAGGCAAACGTTTCAGAGGGTATACAAGAAAACTTACAAGAAACTATTGCAAGAACAAATGAAAGATACTATGAGCAAGTATTTAAAGATAGTGATTTACTAAAAGGACAATTATATTCTAATGGTGTAATGCGCATGGCATATAAAGATGTTAATGGAATCTTTAATGCACCATTAAGTATGTATAAAGAAGAGTTATCAAAAGAATTTTCTAAGCAAGGTTTTGAAACTTTTGCTTCAGGTTTTGCAATGGGCTTCTTAGCAACTCCATTAAATAATGCAATGCCTTTCTTATCTGTTCAGTATAATAGAATCTTTAATAAAGATGCTTATAAGCAGTGGAAAGATATGAAAATGGATGTTACTAAAAATATCGTCCAAAACTTAAATGCTGTAGATATAAATGAGTTTCTTAATAATCGTGTAGTAAATTTATCTACTCAAGATGTTATATCTAAAATAAAAAGAAAAGGTTCATATAAAGAAGCTTATGATGCTGAGGTAGAAAGCTTTGTTAGATCTGTAGGTACAATGACTAGAACAGGTACTACAGATATCTTTATAAATAAGTTAAAAAGTTATAAAGAAATGACGGATGCAGAATTAATTGATGCTGTAAATGGCAAAGATATTAATGAAGCTCCTATGTATAGAGAAAGAGTTGATAAAGCTATTGCTAAATTAGAAAAAGTACAAAAGAGATATGAAACTGCAAGTGAAAAGTTTGTAAATCCTATTAACATAAATTCATTAGATAAAAGTAAAATGAGTGCTGTAGAGTATAATCAGTACGCAGCTTTATATAATGCATGGGAAGAAGGAGTAAACAACTATGTATACTTTTCTGAAGCATTTGAAGATAATGCTAAAAGAATGAAAAGTATTCAGCAAGATTATTTGAAAGGTTCTGCTTTACAGAACGTTGAATATAATTCTGCTAAATACATGTTTAGACCACAAGAAATAACAGATGATGTTAAGAATCTTGAATTAGAATTAAGTCTTGAAAAAGAAAAAGGCACAGATGCAGATCAAAAAAGAGTTAATCTTTTAGAGCAACAGATAGCAGATTTAAAAGCTTACAAACAAGCTTATGATAATTTCAGAAAGTTTTATAACAGAGCTGACTCTACTGGTGAAGTAGAAACAGAACTTAAAAAAGAATTAGGTAGACAACCAACACCCGAAGAGATCTCTGCTAGAATGGATGAACTTCAAGGTGATATAACAGATCAAGTTAGACAAGAAGAAATACTAGGAGCATTAAAAGATGCTCATCATAAGTATTTAAGAAACTTAGCTCAAAATACAAACTCAACAGTTTTTGAAGAAAATCTTGATGATGCATTTAATAAGTTAGCAGACTTTTATAAACTAGATGATGAGTCTACGGTATTAGCTAGATCTATTGATTTATTAAGCAATCCTGCAGAGTTCACAGGTCTTGTAGAGAAGAATATGGACTTTATGCGTAGGATGTATAATAAAAGATCTGAGTACTATGAGCAAATGATTAGAGAGCAAATTAAAATGATAGAAGCCAATGCTCTATTAAATGCTCTAGCTAATCAAGGTATTTATGTAAGTGCGGAAGAGTTTGCAGAATATTTAAAAACTGGGAAAGCACCTACAGAATTCTATGATAATGTAAACAAACTTCTATATACAGAAGGAACAGAGATGTATGACAGAATCTATCAGTCAACGTTTGCGTTGATGGATAAATTACAAGAAGAAAACTTAAATGATACTCCTATGTTTGTTGATGAAGTTTATCAGCAAAAATATGAAGAGTTGCGAGAAGAAGCTAATAGAAAGATTGAAGCATTACCTAGAACTTTTAGAAGACAAAATAAAGGTTTAGTAAAACCTATTAAAGGTAAGACAATGTCATTAGCAGAAGTTGTAGAACAAATGTCTCCTAATGAATATGTAGAACTAAATTATGAAGGTGATGAAGGAGTTCAAGTAGTTTATTTCTTGGATGATTCTGGTGCTTTAAGAATGGATAATGTAGAAGGTGATGTTGTTGTTCTTGAAGATGTAGAAACTAAGTTTACTGAAGGTACTAGATATATAGAAGATTATTTACCTGAGCAAAAAGCTGTAGATGAAATAATAGCGGAGTTTGAGCAACAAGTAAAAGACTTGCAGGATGACTATGCTAAAGATAAAGCTGTTGAAATAGAATTAGGTAGAGAGGAAAGATTTACACCTATATCTATAAATGATGATGTGGAGTCAATGCCTGAAGCTTTAGTAAATAAACTTAAAGCTTTATATGATGATTATCTAAAAACCACTATGGTAGAAGAGGACTATGTAAATATGAGTCAAGATGAGTATGAAAATGGTTTTAGAGTTTTTGTTAAATCTGGCACAGCTTCAGTAAAAGAACTTATAGATGAATATAATAAATCTAAACAAGTTGAGGCTGCTGTAAAAGAAAAAGGTTTAAAGGATGACTTTACATTTAATTTTAACGGAACCGAAATAAATACCAAAGACTTATCTGTACCTAACTTAAGATCATATCAAAGACAAATCAATAATATAATAAAGACATTGGATGAGAATGATCCGCAGTATCAAAAATACCAAACACTAGTTACTAATTTAGAAAAGGTTATTAATAAAAGACTTAAAGAAGGTTTAAGTCAAGAGCAAAAAGAAGCTATTAAAAAAATTCAAGAGTTAAAGAATAAACAAAAGCCTTATACTGTTGATGCTAATGGATATAGAATTGGTGGTAGTTTATATAAAAGGGTTACTCAAGAAATCCAAAAGCTTAAAGATAAAAAGTATGCATACAAAGATGCTAAAAAGATAGAGGAGATCTATGGTAGAACTATTGGTGCCGAAGGCTTTAATGAAGCTAGCATAAATAAATTTGTAGAAGAACTTAAGAAAACGGACCTGGGTGGATTCTTTGAATACACATATGATGAAGTAAAAACTCAATTACAAGAGTTATTAAAAGGTTCATATGATACTACAACTACTACAACTGATATAGAAGCTAAGAAAGCTGATATAGAAAGAACATTAGAAGTAGATGGTGTTATTCCAGAATATGGAAAATTTAGACCAGCTATACCTACGCTTACTGAAACTATTTATGATGAAAATGGTAATAAAGTTAAAACAAAAGAGTATGTTGGTGAAGAAGAAGTTAATGCTGCACTAGCAAGAGGTGTTGTGGGTTCAAAAGGAACTAAACCTGCAACTACTAAAACAAGAACAAAAACAATAAAAATTGGAAATAAAAATTACAAAGCAGATATAGAATTATATCCTGATGGTACAGCTGTTTATCGTATTAGTGAGGTTGACGCAGGAGGTATTCCAATAAAAACTTTTTCTGAAACTGAATATGATGCAGAACTAGCTGCTTCAGAAGGTACTACAACTCCTGTAGATACTACAGCTCAACAAGAAGAATTAAAAATGCTTCAGGCAGAACTTGCTGCAGAAGAAGCTTTAGTAGAAGGTAAAAGTGAAGATAGGATTGCAGAAATAAAATCTAGAATCAAAGAACTAGAAAGTGCTCTACCAAAAGATAATCTTCTTTCAAAAATACAATCTATAGTTTCTGAAAACGCATATGAAGATTCTAGAATAGCAGGTAACTATCTTGATAATGCAATTAAAGTTTTATTTGAAGATGGTATTGTTCCTCAGTTTGATGAAAGATATATGACTAGAGAAGCTTTTGATTCTTTGTTTGGACCAGAAGGTTATTTAACAAACATAAGAAAGAAAGTTGATTCTGGAGAACTTTATATTGCAGCTAGAGACTTAGTAGTGTTTGATGATGAGTTAATGATAGCCGGGGAAATAGATTTACTTGTAGCTGATAGAAAAGGAAACATATTTATTGTTGACCTTAAGACTGGTGAAAAAAGTAAATGGGATGGATTTAAAAAAGCCAACAATCCTTATTCTAAGTTAGAAGACTATACCTTACAGCAAACTGCTTATGCTAATCTTTTAAATAGAATGATAGGTATTGATCCTGGTATAACTTTATTACCTGTTCAAATTACTAAAGATCCTAAAGGTAGCGGTCAGATTTTAACAGCTAAAAAACCTACATCTCCAAATGTACTTACCACAGATTCATTAATACTTCTTGATAAGTCATTAGTTAGAGATAAAATAAACACAATCATTCCTTTAACTAAAGAAGTTGTTAATACATCTCAAACAAATGCAGATATATTTGAAAATGAGGATAGAGATATTTCAGATGATGAACAAGATAATGGTTTAAAAGATTCTATAGATAATGATCAATTAGAAGAAGATGAGTCTACAGAAGCTGAAAAAGAGTTAGTTAAAGAACTAATGAAGACTATTAAAACTACTAGAGACTTAGATTCTGTTAGAGCAGAAATTAGTATGAGTATTCTTACAGGTGAATTAAGTGAAGAATCTATAGATAAATTAAATGAAGCACTTATTGAAAGAGCTGCTGAATTACAAAATCAACCAAAAGATCAAATGTCTGCAGATATGTTAGCTGAAGGGGTGATTCTTGTTGCTAAAAGTAATATCTTTACAAAAAGTAAAACTACACCTTATATGACCGAAGGAGAAGAAGTAAGAGTATCATCTATTAGTGATGATGGTAAAACTATAAAAGTTAGAAAATTAAAAGGTAGAACAGATGTTGAATATAGTATAAAAGATCTTAATGATAAGTTTATACTTAAAACAGATTTGTATTCTGATAAAACTGAATCACAAGATGATACACAAATGGATAAGTCAGATCAAGAATTTTCTAAACAAGGTTCTGATTTAGTTTCAGAATTCCAAAATTCTGATTTAAAAATTACACAAGTAGAAGAAAATAGTTCTAATCAATCTTTAGATCAATTAGATAATAATTTACTAGATGATTTAATTTGTTAATAAAATGGGAAAGATAACTTGTTCTTTAAGCGAAGCACAAATAGAAAACTTATACGGTAATATTTATGGTCATTTGACCAAAGATAAATCATTTGATCCTAGTAAATATATGAAGGATCTTTATGATAAAATTTTAAAAAAATCAGACGCTGCCACAGCTAGTAAGTTTTTACAGCAAGTACCTGCATTATTATATACAGCTTCTGCTAGAGTAGACTTAACAACCTTACCAGAAAATTTTGATCCTAAAAAAGTATTAGAATTAAATAAGTTATTTAAGGATGAAAACAAAGGTCTTATAAATGTTGAGAAGACTTTTAAGATTACTCAAGATCTAGATATGTTAAAAGATCTAAATCAGATTAAAGCTGCTTTAGAAAATGAAATAGAATTAACAGATGAGACTGGAGAAGAATTTAAGTCAGAAAGATTTGCTGCAGCAAATGTATTTACAGGAACAAATATTCCTTTTGTAAAAGTAGATCCAAATAATAGCAATATACTAATTCCAGAAACAACGGATACTGAAAAAGAAATTTATATAAATACTTTAAATTCAATATCCGATGCTTTAAAAGAAAGTAAAGAGTTGGATCTTTTTAAATATCAAGGAGTTACATTAACAGTAAAAGCTCAATCTTTAGCTGGATTTATAAAAAATAATGAAGCTTTATTATATGGTTCTACAAAAGAAGAGATTGAAGAGTCAACGAAAAGAGTTTCTTTAAAAGCAACCAAACAAGGTGTATTTCAAACTAAGGATAGAGTAATATTAGTTTTAACCGATGAATTTGGAGAAAACTTATTCTTTGATAAAGATGGTAATATAACTACAGATAAAACTAATGGTAAGATTATTTATCAATTTTTAAGAGCTGCTAGAAAAACAAAAGAAGGTTATACAATTAGAGACATATACAATAATGAAGATCAAATAAAAAGTCCTACAGATATTGCTACAGATATAGTAATAAAAAGTAAGGGTGAGATAGCTTTTGAAAATGTAATTGATGATGTAACAAAAGCACAACAGAGCTCTTTTAAATTAATATTTGATTTACAAAATAAACTTACAGCTAATCCAAATGAAGCACAGTTTTTACCTTTCTTAGGTATAACTTCTGGTGTAAGTTCAGAGTTTACTGGTACTAATATTCCTATAGATAATTTACTAACGTTACCGGATGTTGAAAGAAGTATTCTAAATACTATAGATGTTATAACTGAACCTGAAGGTATTTTTAAAAAGGGAAATGCTTATATAGTTTTAAATGGTAATAAGTTTTATGTAGATAGACCACGCATTACTCAAGAACTAGCTACAGAAATAGCTAGTGTTATTCTAAATCCAAATCTTGATACAGATATTAAACAAACCTATTTAAAACAGTTTATTCCAAATAACATTAGTAAATCTGTTAAACGACATCTTATTAGTGATAAAAATATATTTTATTCTTATCCTGAAACAGGGCTTAAAGGATCTTCACAAAAAATAGATTTTAATAAACCCGCTTTAGAAGAATTATCTGAAGCTGAGATTCAAGAATATAAAACTTTAATAGAAGATACTTTAAATAAAGGTTGGAATAATTCTGGAACATTATTAGCTGTTCACTCAGAGTTATTAAAGAATAAAAAACCTTTTCTAAAATATAATTTAGATAAAGGAACTTTCTCTCAAGCTAATTATAGAAACTTTATTGTTAGTTTAAATCCTGTTGTAAAAATTACAAATTTAGATCCAGGATTTTATAATAAACAAATTGTATTTGGAAAAAATAATGATGAAATATCAAAATTAATAGATGCCGAAACAGAAACTATTGAAGAAAATTTAGAGAATTCTCCTGGAACAGTTGATGAAATTAAAGAGACTCATAATGCTTTAATGGAAAGATTAAAGGGTGGAGAATATATTACAGGGGATATTATATTTCCTCCAGGATCTAAAACTAGATTTAACTTTGTAGAGTCTAATGGTAAAACCGCAGATGCCTATAATGCAAAGACAAACGATATTACAGCTATTGATGAAGAAAACTTTGGAGCTGAAATAGCTGCAAAAAGAAGTTCTAATGAATACTTAGAAGTTGAGGCAACATTAAAATATGTACCTGAAGTAGATGGTTATTCTGATGTTATTGAAGTTTATGTTGGAGATAAAAAGGTAGGTCGTATTAGAGTTAGTACTGATGCTGAATTTGATGCTCAGAAAAAATTAGATGCTAAAGTAGAAGATCCTTCTTTAGATGTACAAATTGACAATAATATCAATGCCGGTCAAGATCCAACTAATGATGATGATATTATTTTCAGTGATGAATGGAATAGAGCGGGTAAGTATCCCGATGAAAAACTAGCTAAAGAAGTTATTGATAATGCAGAGAAATGGTGGAAAACTTCTAAAGCAGGTAAAGAACTCCAAAAGTATATAAAATTAAAACATGCAATGAACTTAGTAAACTCTAATGTTTACGCTAAGTTTGTTATAGATGGTCAAACTCTTTTAAATCCAGATAACCCTGATAAACTAGCTTCTATTCTTATTAATCCTGCTAAAGGTTCATTTGTTGACGTATACCATGAGGCATGGCATGGATTTTCACAATTATTCTTAACTAAACAGGAAAAGCTAGATTTATATACGGAAGTTCAAAATTATACTGATGCAAAAGGTAATCAGCCGTATAAAAATATAAAAAAGTTTAGAGAGATAGAAGAAATATTAGCTGAAGACTTTAGGTCTTATGCAAAACAACAAAGTGTTAAAAAAGGATCTCCTAAAAGAAATACTTTATTTAGACGCATCTTAAACTTCTTAAAAAAATTATTTGGTGTAAGCACTCCATCTAAACTTGAAGTAACATTAGATATAATGAATGTACCTATGGTACGAGAGTTATATCAAAATCTTTACTATGGTAATATAAATAACTATGAGCCTAACATCAATAATATAAAGTGGACAGAACTTGATAGAGGTATATCTAATACTTCTTATCCTAAGTATGATGCTTTAAGTCCTGGTGATTCACAAGCTGTATCAAGAGCAATTGATAATGCTATTGCTGAAGTAATGGATGATGTTTACCAAGATAGAAAAGATGCTGGTATGACATCTTTAAAATCTACATCTCTTGGTTTAATGCTTTCTCCTGAAAAAAGAGAGTTTGTATATACAAGAGTTAAAAATAAGTTTCAAGAAAAATTAGATTTAGAAAGAACTAAACTTGATAAAATTAAAAATTTACCCAAGTTAAGTGAATTTAAAACAGTAGAGCAGCTTAAAAAGAATGCCGCAGCTGTTATGATAAACAGTAAAGGTCAAAATAAATATGTGTTCTTAAAATCTCAAATAGATGATTATAATCTTTTAAATGCTGATTTAAAAAGAGGAGATAGAGTAAAAGGTGAAGAATGGCATTCTATAAAAATTGTTGCTGATTTTTATTCTCACGCTAAATTTAAAAACACTGATATAATGGTTGTTTCTAAATTAGAAGATGCTGAAATACAATATGCTAATTATGTAAAAGGTCGGGCTAAAATTTATACAGGTGTAGAGATATTAAATCCTAAGTATGATATACAACTTTCAGATGAACAAGAAGTTATTGCAGATAATATTAGAGTTTTAGAATCTGCTATAAAAAACTGGGGTAATGATTCAAAAGGTGTAGTTCAATATCATCAAAAATACACAGATTTTGAAATAGCTAAAAAGACATTTGAAACAGATGATGTTTTAGATGAAGAAGGGAATGTTATAGATGAGAATGATCCTGAAGTAACTCACAGAGATTCATCTAATTTAGCAGATGAAAAAAATGGTAAGACTAAACTACAAGATTTATTAGGTAAAGAAACTACTTTTATTATAAAAACATTATTTAATGTTGATAATCAGGGAAAGTTTACATATGATAGATTTGGATTTAAAGAAAGAGCGGACTTTAGAAAAGTATTTACACTTATTGCTAAAACAATAGGTGGTATTCAAAGTAGAAAAGAAGCTTATGAAAAACTACAAGAGGCTGCAAAAAAATTTCCAGAACTAAAGCAATTTGTGGAAAGCAAATTTCCAGATCCAAGTAATATTACTAATAGGTTTGAAGCAGAGATTAGTAAAGGTTTCTGGCAAGATTTTTCAAGACCTAGAATTAAATATTGGAACTTAGTAGGCTTTGAAGTAAGAGATGAAAAAGGAAAAATAGAGTCTTATGATATGCAGTACGTGCAGTCTTCAATTGAGATATTTGCTATAATGAAGAATTGGAGTAATGCATATAATACTAGCCCGCAAACAAAATTTATAACTAAAACATTAGATAATAAAAGACAGTTAAATTTAAAAAACATAGTAAAAGAATTTGCTGATAAAAACGGAAACTTAAATGTAAAAAAAGATGTTGAGTTTGCTAGATCTATCGGATTATACTTTGATGATGTTAAAGCTATAAAAGACAGTTTAGAAGAAAATAGAAAAGAGTATGGTCTACCTTTTATATTTAAAGCTGTTCAAAAGTTTAATGATATTCAAAATAATTTAGAAGATTCTTCTAAAGTTCAAATAGAATATTTAAATAAGTTTTTATTTGATCCAATTGGTACTTTAAATTCTGAAATACCAAAAGGAGTACTTGGCGGTGATAGATCTTTTAATCAAAAAAGTCAAATTAAAAAATTGGTAGAGTTACAAGCTGAATATGGTTATGACTCTGCAAATCTTGGTGTAATACTACCTAATGGAAATCTTGCATATGAAAATATGGACAAAAGTGCTTTGTTTGAAAAAGTACTTGCATTAAACTCTGCTAAAAGTTTAGAAGATTTATTTACTAGATTTCCTCATATGAAATATTTGGATCCTAGAGTAAACACATATACTAAGAGATTAACTTTAATGAATAACTTGTTTCCTGATGGGGAAAGGAATTCTAATAAGTCTTTAGATTTAACATACTTTGCAGGATTTAAAACAGAAAATGAAACAGGGCAAACAACTACAGAATTAGATCCACTTGGTAAATTTTTATTAGAGTTTACCACAATGTTACAAGCAGGTGCAGCAGAAATGCCTAGAATGTCCGAGAAAAAATCATCTTATTCTATAAGACTTAATGGAGGTATCTCAAGTTTTACTAGATACGGAAAGACTAAAGGTGATGATCCATATTTATATGGAGATATACCTATGTTTTTAAAAGCAGATGAAGGTTCATCATACATGATAGATGCTTACATGCTAAATCATATAGGAGCAGAGTTTGATAGAATTATGAGATTTAGAGGTCCTAAAAGAAATGAACTTTTAAAGATCAGTGGGTATAATAGAGTTATTGGTAAAAAAAATGGTAAAGATGTAGTAGAAGGAGATGTTTTTTCTGCATTTGATACAGTATTAAAAAATGAAACTAAAAGAAAGTTATATGAATTAGCTGACGAGCAGTTAGAAGAAGATATAGTAGATTATATAAACAATAATCTTGATTTATATGAATCAATATCTAATGATATAAAAGAATACTTTACTAAACAGTCAGCTATACATAGAGATTTATTCTTTAACAAAATACCATACATAAGTAAAGAGATATTAAAAAAGACTAATATACCTGATTTAACTATTGATAAACTTTTAGAACAAGGCAAGTATGATATTTTTGTAGATAAGTTAATGCAAGCTTATTTATACAATGACTTTGTACATAAGTTTGAAACATCTATTTTATTTATGGGTGATTTTGCTCAATGGAATCACTTTAAAGAAGATTGGTCTAAAAGAATTCCTGGAGTTCAATCTGGTGGGTATAGTATACTTACTGATAAAGAGTGGCAAGCTTACATGAATACTACAGAACTTAATAAAGAAAAGACATATGCTTCTATAGAAGGTTCTAGATTGAAAAAAGATTTAAATAAATATGCTTTTTCTGAAACTATTAATACTGCTGTAATAAAAGATGCTCAAAGAAAGTCTGTTTATTTAAAAGAGTTAGAAGAAGCTTGGAGAGAAGACTATGCAAAAGGACCTTTTAGCAAAAGTGAAATTGATGCTTTTATAGAACAAGATAAGGCTGCTTATGAAAAAATGGATGAGTCTGATGGTGTAGCTCTTATAACTTTTGATGCTTATAGAGCTTTAAGTATTTCTGGTAGAAAATGGTCTACAGCTCAAGAAGTTTTATTTCAAAAAATTATAAAAGGACAACCTTATACACCACAAGAAGTATCAGAAGCTTTTCCTATTAGAAAGTATCATTACTTTGGTTCATTAGATGCGCCTATTGCTACAACTGCAATGCATAAGTTTTCAGTAATGCCTATTATTCCAACTATGGCAAAAGAAGGTACTGAGTTACACAAGCTTCATATTAAAATGATGGATGAGAATATTCAGTATGTTACATTTGAATCAGGTTCAAAAGGAGCTTATTTAACAAAAGATGGTAAAGTAGATAATGTATTTAAAGAAAATGAAAAAGCTGTAAATGAACAAATGACATTTACACCAAATACAATTTACTTAGACTATCTTAAAGAAGTTACTGTAATTAATGACAAGCTCAAGAAAGAAATTCCAATTGCAACTCAAACTAGATTTGTTCTTTATGATAATCTATTTGATAATGGTAAATTAATAAATGAAAAAAATAAATCTGTAGTAGATAATTATAATAATAATGTAAAAGATCTTACAGAGCTTTATAAAAAAGAACTTTTTGATGAAATAGGTTTTGAATATGAAGACGGTAAATATACAGGTAATCTTGAAAAGTTTGTTCAAGTTATAAGAAATGAATTAGATAGAAGAGATACTCCTTTGCACATTCAAAAATTAATTGATACTGATTTATCTGGTCAATTAGTAAGAGATCTTTCTCTCATTCCTGAAGCAGATAAAATAGAAAAATTAGTACTTGCTGTTGTACAAAACAGAATAGTAAGACAGAAGACTAAAGGAGAACCAATGGTTCAAATGGCTTCTACTTTAACAAATGGTATTTGGGATAAAGGTTATTCTACATTAGAAGATAATGCAGATATACAAAAATTATTAGGAACAAATGATTTACCGTTTTATAGAAGAGGAGAGGTCGTTAATAAAAAGACTGGAGAAAGAAAACCTACATACTTAGCTAAAGTTGCAGTACCATTTAATGGAGATTTTGTAAACCTACTTAAACTTAAATGGGAAGGTAAAGAAATAGGAACTATTGATAGATTAAATGAGTTAATAAAAACAGATGAATTTTTAGCAGAAAATTCTGAAGCAGTAACTTTATTAGGGCCTAGGATACCTAATGATGCGCTTAATACTATTGAAGCATTTGAAGTTTGGCATTTTGTAGACCCAGCTGTTCTTAATACAGTTATAGTACCTACAGAAATTGTAGCTAAAGCAGGTTCAGATTTTGACGGTGATAAGTTATTTTTAACAATGCCTCATATAGATGCTGAAGGTAAAGCATTAAAAGGGGGTCCTAAAAATTATGAAGAGTTTTTAGCTAAGTATGAAGAATTAAAAAAAGCTGAAGAAGAAGCAAAAGAAGAAAAGAAAAAGAAAAAGAAAAAAGAAACAGCAGAAGAAACAGCAGCGGTTGAGTCTGTAGAAGAAGAAGTTATCACACCTTCTGCTAAAAAATATTTGCAAGATGTAAAAAAATATTTTCAAAATAGATATATATCTGCAGCTAAAGATTTAATTACTATATCAGAAAATTATGCTCCATTAACTAAACCTAACAAAACATATTTAGTAGATAAGTATGTACCTATGTTAGAGGAGAAGTCTCAAGACTATGATAGGTTTACAAATCCTCATGGTATAGAAAATCTTAAAAATGAAAAAGGTCAAACAAGAATAAGCCCGTCTACTTTATTATCTGCAGCATATAACTTATATAAGCATGATGCAAACTTATCATTAGAATCAGCATTAGGTATTGTTGCTAAAGTGAACAAAAATCACATAATGTATAAAACTGTTAAAGGTAAAATGCCTTTAAAGTATAAGAAAAGTTATTATGATAAAAGTGTTGGGAGATATGTAGAAGGAAAAATGGAAATACCAATGGTTTTAAGATTAGATCATAATACAATCGAAGTCAATGGTAAAGAGCATATTTCAGTTTCAGGTTTAAGAACTAAAAAAGGAAGTAAGATAACTGATGTTAATTCACATAACTTAAATGGTATACTAGATAGAGGTAAAGAATCTTGGCCATTCTTACTCCAGTTATTTCCTGAAGCAATTGGTCCTATAAATTATTTACTTCAAGCCGGTGTTTCTGAAGAAGAAGTATTTTTATTTGTAAATCAACCGTTAATACAAGAATATATTGCAAAGCAAAGAACTTATAAAAATGCATTTGCTAATGTATTATATCCAACTCTTGAAAATAAAGTAAATCAACAAGCTAAAGCGGATGTATTATCTAACATTGATGAGGGTGTAAGAATTAATATAGCAGAAGAAGCCACTAAACTAAAATTAAATGAATATCTTAAATATGTTTCTACAACAGGACTTAAAGAGTTAAAAGTAACTTATTTAAATAATGAAGGAAAAAAGGCATATGGTTCATTTAGTATTGATCAAATAAGAAAAGGTAATCCTCTAAATTTTATAAGTATAAGTGCATATGGTATTGACTCATATCAAAAAATAAATGCAGAGAATACATTACTATCACTACTGTCCGCTAATAATTACCCTTATACTGCAGAGTATTTATCTAAAAAATATTTAAATGATCAAATTACATTAAAGAATTTACAAGACGTATTTGATATTAATGATAATTACTCAGAAAAAGCTTTAGCTATATTTGCAAACTTTATAGAAATTGAAAAACAAATAGATGGATTAGAGTCATTTCAAATGACCAGTTCTTATGATACTGATAAATTATCCACAGTACAACAATTTGCAAAAAGAGATAAAGCTTTAAAAGAGTTAAGATCTTTATCTAAAATGGACACAGAATTTATGGATCAGGTTACAGAGCAGTCAATCATGAAGAACTTTAACAATACTGATCTTATTCTAGATATAGCAGGTTTAGTACTTCCTTTTAGATTGAATCCAGTAACAGTTGCGTATATTTCTAGCATACTTAATAGTAGTTCACAAGCTATTAAATCTAGATTTGGTAGTGGGGTAAGAGGAGAAGAAAAGTTTACTGTACAGTTTAATAACGCTATTTTAACTTATATCTATCAGAATACTATGACTTACTTTACTAATGAAAATGGTAATGTAGTAAATTATCCTGAAAACATAGATGGAAAACTAGTTAAAGTAAATAATAACATAGAAAGTGAAATAAATATAACTGATAATGTTATTGAAGTAAATGAAGCTCTTATAAGAGAAATATATGATAAGAGATCTTATGCACCGAATAATAAAGCAGTTAAAGATAAAAATTATACTGACCAAAAACTATTTACATTTAAAGCAGGAGCTGAGAATCCATTTACAAATGAAGCTTTATTCTTTAAATATGTAATAGAAAGGGAAGTATTAAGAAAAAATAATCCAATTGAAGAGGTTAAAAAGAAACCTATGTTCAAAGATATTTTGTTAGACTATCCTAATGAAACTGATGCATATGAAAGATATCTAGCAGAACAAGCTTTATTAAAAGGATTTAATCCTAAGTACATATCTGGTCAAACTCAGTTATCATATTATGATTTGGTTATGAAAACTGTGTTAAAGTATCCAACTATAACAAATGCTTTTCCTGTGGTATCTCAATTAAAGCAAGCAGAACTTAAAAATAAAAATTTAAGTTTATTTGAGTTTACAGATGCTGTGAATGCTAAAGGTGTACAAGCTCAAGTATATGCTGATCAATTGTTGCAGTTAGCGGATCCTTCAGTATCTAAAGTTAAAGATAGGTTAGCTAATCAAGATATAACAGATGTATTTAAAAACTTCTCTGAGATAATATATTTCCAACATGGTGCAGGTAAAAATAGATTTGGATTTAGCAATATTCTAAATGCCGCAAATTTTGCATCAAATATGGAAATGGCTTCAATAAACTTTCAAAATAAAATAATTGACGGTGATTTTTCTCTTCTTAATAATATATATAATCATGTAATGAACAGAGAAGAGTTTAAAAATTATACTGAAGAACCAAAAATAGAACCTGAAGGTTTTCAAGATGAAGACAATATTGATGATGAAGGACCTACTCAACCTACAGTACAATCTGTAGGTGAAATTGCAATACCTACTAGAAATAATAAGAAAGAATCATATAAAGTAACAACAAATGAAGGTAATGTTTTAGAAAGAGAAGGTTATAAGATAAAGATTCCTGAGTTTCCAAATACTCAGTTCTATATATATAAAGACAATCAAAAGAACTGGCAAATTGATGATCTTACTACAGGACTAGCATTCCCAATAAGAAACTTTTACGGTAATACAATTAATGGAGCTTTAGAAGAATTTACTGAAACCGTAAATAAATATGCAAAAAAACCTGGATCATTAAAAGTATTACAAACTACAGGTTTATTTGTCACTACTCAACCTACTCAACCTACTGGAGCTCCTGTAAGTAATACTAATAAACCTAAAGGTGAAGAAGTAGTACCTGGAATATATGTAAATCAAGCTGCTTTAACTAAAGAAGAACAACTTGAGTTGTTTGATTATTTAAAACCATATCTTGAAGAACAAGCTGCTAAAACAAATAAAGGAACACAAGCTAGTAAAATGATTGGTCTTGGTTTAAGATGGGATTACAAAAGTAATAATGTAGGAAGAACAGCAATTAATATTCCAGATGTAATTAATCCAGGTAATAAAAATAAATATGGATATTATGATGTATCTATTAATGATCAACCACTTGGACAAATTACACCAAGATTTAGAGAGCTAATGCAAAAAGCTACCGGAGTGGATATGACAAACTATGATGGTGCAATAATTAATCTTTATGAGAAAGATACTTTTATATCTTCTCACAATGATGTAGATGAAAGTAAATCAGCTATTAAGTATCCAGTTATTGGTATTAATCTA